>Ga0182007_10000961_pt1 | contig 15818 bp, 13 predicted proteins | sample Sormic07211113_1_FD_123023 | JGI IMG/M metagenome (GOLD analysis project Ga0182007, IMG submission 123023) | Rhizosphere microbial communities from Sorghum bicolor, Mead, Nebraska, USA - 072115-113_1 MetaG | ecosystem: Host-associated > Plants > Roots > Rhizosphere | place: USA: Nebraska... | reverse complement strand
TGGACTTGGGACATCGTTTAATACAAAAAGAGCAACGAATGCCTTTTTTGTTCTTACTGGGCTAACCTATAGTGCATATTCAGGCACTATAAAAAGTGAACAGTTGCCAGAAAGTATAACGACTAATACAAGGAGTTTCTTTGCGGATTATGGAGTAATGTATAATTTGAAATCCGGGAGAAAAAAATATTTCTTAAGCAGCCGGCTATACATGCCTCTTCAGGACGGCTTAATGGGGGGTGTAGAAAATACCACCTTAGAATTGGGGGTCGGTGTCAGGTTAAATCATAAAGCAAAATTGACAGATACCGTAAAATAAGTATTTCGCAACACGTTTGAGCCATTGCCAGAGTTTTTGAGGATCCATCAGATTTACTAAACAGTTCAACTAAATCAAAGACAGGACATATGCTCGGCGCTGCGGGAGCGGTAGAATCTATTATAGCCGTTTTGTCAGTTGATGAGGGTATTATCCCGCCAACGATCAACACCACTGAAATTGATCCCTTGATACCTGCTCAACTTAACATCTAAATAGGAAAAGCGATAAAAAAGGAAATCAATTATGCACTTAACAACAGCTTTGATTTCGGTGGACATACTGCCGCCAACTCATTTATTGCCGAGCGGTTCCGCTAAACCGATTAGCAGTCCTTCGGTTCCGCGAATGTAACAGAGTCGATACGCCTCCTCATACTGAACCACTTCGCCAACAAGCTGAGCGCCGTGTTTGCTGAGCCTGGTTACCATCTCGTCAATATCCTCAACGGCAAACATAAGGCGTAAATAACCGAGAGCGTTCACAGGAGCAGTCCTGTGATCTGAAATGGTAGGTGGGGTGATAAAATGCGAAATTTCAAGCCGGCTGTGGCCATCGGGGGTAACCATCATCGCAATCTCGACACATTGATTTCCTAGTCCGGTAACACGACCAGCCCATTCTCCTTCGATCGTGGTTCGCCCTTCGAGCTTTAGGCCGATCTCCTTGAAAAAAGAGATAGCCTTATCGAGGGATTCTACAACGATGCCGACATTGTCCATTCGCAGTAATTTATTCTTTACCATAGTCTTGGTTATTAATGAAAAGGAATAATTCTATTTAAAATCTCACTCCATAAAGTTAGGCATTAGCACTTAAACTCAATTTGACAGAAGAGGAGCAACAACTTTAGAACTTTCCATAACCAAGCTTGTCTGGCCCGTATTATTGATATATGCAATCGCTGCTGATTTAAAGGAGGTTTATCGATATAATCAATAATCATATTGCTCTCCATTCCTAAAGAACTTGAAATTGACGATCACACATTTAAGGATGAGAATCTAGATGAGTTTTGGGTTAAGCGAAAGTTGATCTGATAAAAGCTACTTTTCTAAACAATCATGGTTGGCACTGCTCTTGAATTCAACTAACTTGTTAAAATCCTTTATCAAGGCTTCGATAGGTTTACATTTTACTTGCTTATTTGGCACATTGGCTGATAGTGGATTATTAGAGGAATGCGATCTTTTTGTATATTTTTTCTCCAAACAGAGCAGTGGTTTTTCATTTTCTACATACAACCGCTGTTCTATGATGTCATCTTTGGTCGCACCCTCGGCCGCTTGTCCAGATTCGAAGCTCCAGCTTGCCCCGTTAAGGTGCGCGAAAAATAGGTTGTTGTTGCTGATGAAATATTGATCGATCGCAGAGAAATGGCTGTATTCATTATAAGTATGCTTTATCATAATGAGTTCTCCTTTGTCAGAAAAGTAAGTGACGGTTCCACTTCTTTCCATGTTACAATCATATTTAAATGATAAAGAATCTAACAGGCCACGCTTTAGCTTGTCGTTAATGATAGCGTAACGCTTTTTAATCTGCACAACCGATGTTGGATTAGAATGGACTGTAACGGAGTCAGTATTAAGGATAGCTGAACCAGTATAAATGGTGTTCTTCTCATCAGCACTCCGCTTTTGTCCGCAGGAAAAGAAAAATAAGCAGAGTAGCGAACACATATAAATTTTCATCTGTATGATTTTGTCAAAAAATAGCACTTCATTTATTAAACTAATTTAGATGAATTTTTGATGCTATTCCTAATAACCGGGATATTATAAACAGATAACAGGACCGGATTTTTCAACGGCCAATTACCTATTGGCATACAGTGAAGTACTTGTTATAGTACATGGAATGCGGTAGCTAATTTTATATATCAAAGGAAAAATATGCTTAAATTTCGGTAAGAAACTGGCTTAATTTTAGATAGCTGGCAGTTATAAAGATATACTACTGATAAGTCCAATCATTATTTCAATGTATGGAAACGATTAAAAAACTGGTTCTGAAGACCTTAAAATGGGTTGGGATCTTTATCGCATTTATATTATTGCTGATGTTTATTATTCCGTTATTGTTACCTGAGACTATTTCTGAACAGGTAAAAATATTTACTAATAAGCACCTGGCTGGGGAACTGGAATATAAGAAAATGCACCTCACATTTTTCAGGCATTTTCCCGCCCTTACGGTATCTTTTGATAACTTATTACTTAAAGGGTCAAAGCCCTTTCAGCAGGATACTTTACTATCCGCAAAAGAAGTGTCTGTGGGAATCAATCTGATAAATATGATTTTTGATGGTGAGGTTAAGATCGGTTCACTTTATGTAAATGATGCTGATGCAAATGTTTATGTCAATAGTAAAGGGCAAGCCAATTATAATGTCTATGTGTCCAGCCCAGTTGAAAGTCCAACAGGTACCACCGAAAAGGGCACCTCCTTAAAACTTGGCCTCGTCAAATTTAAGAACTGGCATATCAAATATAACGACCACACGGCTAAAATATGGGTGGATGCAAAAGGGCTTAATTATAGAGGGAAAGGTGCATTGAGTGAGGATGTTTTTGATCTTAAAACTGATCTTAAGATTGATCAATTGGATTTTAGCCTTAACAAAGTTTATTATGCCAAACAAAAATCCCTGCGTGCTCACCTGATCACAAGAATCAATACCAATGCCTTGACTTTTGTACTCAAAAAAAATGAACTAAAGATCAATGATCTCCCTTTAAAATTCACTGGTTTGGTGAGTATCCTTAAGGATGGGTATGACCTCGATATCAAAGCTGCTTCAGAAAAAACGACCATTCCTGAAATGATTTCTGTGCTACCACCAGCATATCTCGATTGGGCGAAGGATACCAAACTAAGGGGTAAGAGCAATCTGTTTTTCAGCCTGAAAGGAAAGTTTAGTAAACCAAGGAACCTGAAGCCGAATTTTAAGGCGCTTCTGCTGGTTGAGGATGGTGTCATTTCCAGCAAAAAGGCGCCAGTGCCGATGAACAAGCTAAATGTCGATCTGAAGATCGATTTCCCTTCATTAAATCCGGAAAAACTGGGATTGAATCTAAAGAAATTAAGCTTCAACCTTGGAGATAAAAGCACTTTCCGGGCGGTTGTTAAAACCCAGGGATTAAGCGATATGAAAGTAAATGCTGATATAAAAGGTGCTGTCAACCTGCAGACACTGGATGAGGCCTTAGGTTTGAAAGATATGGAAATCAGAGGTCTGATGAATGCTGACGTAAAGGCAAGCGGTATCTTCAGCATGAATAAAAAACTATTCCCAAAAACCAATGGATATCTTAAGCTGAAGGGTGGTTGGTTAAAAACAACAGCTTATCCGAATCCAATAAAGAACATTAATCTGACAGCTAACATCAAAAATACCGATGGAACCTTCAGCAGCCTTGGTGTGAAACTTGCTCCTTTCAAATTTGATTTTGAAGGAAATCCGGTATTTGTTGACGCGGATTTAAAGAATTTCGATGATCTGCTTTATAAAGTACGGGCTAAAGGGGTTTTAAATGTTGGAAGAATTTATCAGGTCTTTGCAAAAAAAGGTTGGGATGTCAGTGGATTAATAAGAGCAGATCTTTCTCTTAACGGGCGACAAAGTTATGCCACCACTGGTCAGTACAATAAACTTGATAATAAGGGTACCCTGCTTTTCAAGAACATAAAAGCATATACTGCATACTTGCCAAAAACATTTTATGTTAAAGAGGGTAGCTTTCAGTTTCAAAATGAAAAAATGTGGTTCAGGAAATTTTACGCCACTTATGGAAAATCTGACTTTTCGCTGAATGGTTACCTGTTAAATACGATGAATTATTTTATCGACCGTAAAGGAACCCTTAGTGGAAACTTTACACTGCATTCTAATTATATTCTGGTCGATGAGTTTATGGCGCTGAAAGATGGTGACAATAATAATAAATCTTTAGAAGTTGAATATGCGAAAGCCGAAAATCCTACAAGTAGTGGTGTGGTCATCGTTCCCAAAAATCTGGATGTTTCTTTGAAAGTTAATGCGGAAAAAGTACGTTTTAAAGGGTTGGACATCAATCAAGTTCAGGGAACGGCTGCTGTGAAGGGAGGTCAGCTATTTTTGAAAAACACACTGTTCAACATGATTGGAAGCAGGATGAAAGTTGATGCCCGTTATCAAGATGAATCACCTTTAACCGCCAACTTTGATATTGCATTTAAAGTAAAAGACTTTAATGTGCAAAGGGCTTACAAAGAAATTGACATGGTGCGGGAAGTCGCTACTTCTGCAAAGGATGTGAGTGGAATCGTATCGCTGAATTATAAGCTAAAAGGGGATTTTGATCAGAATATGAATCCAATCTACCCTTCTTTAGAGGGCGGAGGTGTAGTAAACCTACGGGATGTTGAAGTAAAAGATTTAAAAATACTTTCGGTGATCGGTGATAACATTGGGGCTGATGTCTTTAATCACCCTGATATGAAAGGGGTGAATATTGTAACACACATTAAGCGTAATCTGATCCACATCGATGAATTTAAATGTAAAGTCTCCGTTTTCAAACCTTCCATCAGTGGAACTACAAGTTTCAACGGATTATTGGATGTCCTGATAAAAATAGGGTTGCCTCCTGCTGGTTGGATCAGCATTCCGGTTGCAGTAACAGGAACAAGTGAAAAGCCGAAAATCAAGTTTTTCAGCAAAACCGGTCAGCGGATTTTAACTGCAGTGTATAACAAGAAAAATAATAAGGTTATCCGCGAAGAAAAGCGTGATCAAAAGAGATCAGAAGTAGAGCAGCGCAAACAGAAAAAAGCATAGGAACACAAAGCCAAAAATGTAGCAAAACAAGTGAATCTAGCTGTTGACAAAAATGAATCAGGCGCTGCTATCGTTCTTTTGGAGGAAGGTGTTTTATGGCTTGGTAAGGTGGGCACTTAACATCCAGGCCATTTTCTCATGCTTTTCTAAATAACCGGTGATAAAATCGCTGGTACCCACATCTTGCCATTCTTCAGCATACCGGGTTACATTATCGCGAAGGTGCATGATAATCGTTTCATGATCCTCCAGCAATGTTCTGATAAAGCCTTCACTGTCATTCTTCTCCCAAGGCTGTTCCGTAAGTCGGGTCAGTTCAAGATATTGCTTTAAAGAAGCCACTGCAAAATGGCCTATGGAACGGATACGTTCAGCAATTTCATCAATTACCTTTTCCAGTTCCCTATATTGGGCTTCAAAAAACAAATGCATCGCATGAAAATCAGGGCCTTCCACATTCCAGTGGGCGTTCCTGGTTTTCACATAAAGGATATGCTCATCTGCCAATAAAATGTTAAGGGAATGTGCTACATCAGCAAGATATTCTGGCTTGATACCAATATTAGTTTTTTCCATGTCAGTAATTTTAATAATTTAACGATCAGTATTATTCAAAAATGTTTTTGTTTCCTATAAACCATAAATCATGATCTTGCTGGCATTTGAAGGTTTAGGCCATAATTGTGATTTCATGCCGGCAGCAACTGCCAAATATTGTTTCCCTTTAACGGCATAGGTAATAACACCGCCGCCATTTGGTAAATTAGTTGTTGTTTTCCATAATACTTTGCCTGTTTGTGCATCAAAGGCGTAAACATCGCCGTTTTGTGCAGCAGTAAACACAAGTCCGCCAGCAGTGGGTGTGACTCCAGCAAGAATTGGCGCAGGAGCCTTAAATTTCCACTTTACTGTTCCATCTTTTGTGTCAAAAGCGGTGACCCATCCTCTGGCTGTTGCGGAAGGATCAAATTTCATGTTGCCCCCAAACATATTGGCGCCATCAGGATATTTCATTTTTGCAGAATCCAGTGGAAAAAGCTTAACAGATACACCCCAGTCAACTGCACCAGTATAAATCAAATCCAGGTCCGGGTTATAGGCTGCGCCGTTCCATTCTGACCCTCCTAAGGTGCCTGGTTTAAAATGAGTAAACGCAGTACGTGATAGCGGGGCAAGTTCATTTTCCCTAACGGTGGTGGGCACTTCATATAATAAGCTCAAAACCGGAGAACTCATTGTGGCCTCAGTTTGTGTGTTAATAGCAGTTCTGTCAATCACTGATAATAAACCACTTTTGTTAGCAGAAGCTATAATTTCTTTTCCATCCTTAGTGGTAATTAAGGTAGGTCCTGAATCTACATCCCAATCGTGGTTGTCATTTTTAACAAGCTGGATATAACCCAGCATTTTTCCAGTTTTGATAGCTAAGGCAATGACGGAGTTGGTATAAAGTTCCTGGCCATTTTCGCGTACTTCGGTATCAAAATCTGGAGCTGGATTTCCTGCGGGTACATACAGTACCCCTTTCAAAGTATCTAGCGTAAAAGTTGTCCAAAATGCGCCACCACTTACCGGGTGACCATGCTCAGCAGCAGGCCAGGTTTTACGCACATCGCCACTATCCGGAACTACTTTAAATTTCCAAATGACGTGGCCGTCATTCACATCAAGCGCATAGACATTACCTGTGATATTGGCATTGTCGCCACCGGCATTACCAATAAATAACATATCCTGAAAAGCAATGGGAGCCATTGGGATGGAAACCCCAGGACCAGCAATATCTAAGGGGACGTCCCAAAGTATTTTTCCATCAGCAGCATTCAGTGCAAAAACATGTGCATCTGAAGCGCCCCGGAACAATTTGCCGTTTAGATAGGCTAAACCGCGGTTAGCGCCATAACCTACGGGTTTTTCCACACTTCTGATTTTTTTCCATTTAAGGGTGCCGGTCACAGCATCAATGGCATAAGTGATGGTATCAGTGCTGAAATACATGACACCATTAATGACCACAGGGCCGGTTTGCATACTGCTAACATCGGTGCCAAGGTTAAAACTATGTAACAAACGAAGCTTTTTTACATTCGTGCTTGTAATTTGTTTTAGCGGGGAGAAACGGTCACCCGCATAGTTGCCATTGTAAGTTGCCCAATCTGAATGCTGCTGGGGCTTTTGGCCAAAACTTTGTGTAATGAAAATACATGGTAAAAGAATTGCCACGAAAGCCATCTTTACAGTAGTTAATGCAGTTTTCATTTGATTTAAATTTAAACTATTTACCTGATCTGTGCAGTTAAGAAAGGTTTCGATCTATAAAGCATGTTTCTAATTATGCTACATCAATCAAACTTCAACAAAAGAAAGTGAATAAGGTTTTTATATTTCCAGGTCAAAAGAAAGCAATGATTAATTCCATTTATGAATACCGTTCATATCTTTACCTTATTAATGATTAGTATTGGGCTCGATCATTTTATAGACGCTTAGTTCTGCAGGATGTCCGAGCCTTTTGGGTACAGCAACAAAGAGTTCATTGTGGTTTGGATCCCATAGAGAGGTTCTGGCTCCAGCAGCAGAAGCTAAATGAGTAATGAGCTTATAGCTTCGGTCTTTTTCCTGAAAAATGTCAATGTAACCTGCTCCGCCTGTCACCAATATTCTTTTGCTTCTGGAATCATAGAAAATGTCATCAGCATCTCCGGTACACTTTAATACGGCTATTTCTTCTCCTGTTTCACTATCGAGTACCACAAGTCTGGATGGATGCCGGAAAACGACAAACAGCTGTTTCCCAACGTGATCATAGGCCATAGGAAAATTGGAGGAATATTTTTGCTGTTTCCATTTGGCTAAAACTTTCATATGGTTGCCGTCCAATACTTCGATCAGGTTAGCATCCGGTACATTTACCCAAATTTTGCCTGATGTAGGGTCCACTTGGAAGCTTTCTGGATGACCCTCTAATTGGATTTTTCCCCTTATTTTTTGAGAAGTTTCATCAATTATGGCAATAGCGCCACTGCCGTATCCTACAAAAACTGTTTTGCGTTCAGGTAAGTAGCGAATATTATCTGCATCATCGCCTAAATCGAATTTTCTTTTGCTTTTAAAGGTCTGTTCATCATAGAAGGTGAGTAGGCCATGATCAGCATTCGAAACCACTATGACATGGCTGCCAGGAATATACGAAATGCCTTGTGGGTGCTGTAAGCCTTTTATTGACGACTTTAGCTTTCCAGAACTGAGGTCAATCACTTCTATTGAATTGTTGCCATAAGCGGCTATATATAGCATATTCTTGGCTGCATTTAATGTAAGGTGGTCTATGCGCCCTGAAACCCCTGATAATTCAATCGTTCTTTCCAATTTTAAATGCTGTCCGCCAAATTCAGCTTGCCCATTGCAGGTCATCCAACATATGGATAATGGGAATAACAGACCGTAAAAGAAGTTTTTCATGGCCATAACTTTAAGATTAGCCCGATCGCTGCTGAAATCAGGATTAAATAAGGCACTTGATTTCTCCATGTAAATAAGTGCTGGCGGCTTGAAAGCAATCAGCGCAACAATTACACAGCTGTCATATCCTAAACAAAGGCTTTGATGTTGTTGTTTTTACAATCACCAATTTGGCGGAACCACCCTTTTTAGCGACATAACCTTTCCGATCAAATCTATAGCAAATTGCGTTCAAAGTTTCTATACTTTAATTGTTTCTCGTTGATTTTCAGTATATTCATGTGCTAGTGAGGTAATAAATTTATTCTTATGAAGGATAAGATCGTATTCTTGATTTTTCTCATTTGTTTCCCCTTGATGTTGAGCGCTCAAAGGGTTGTGGTGATAAAGATTGATGGTACAATTAACCCGGTTTCGGCCTCCTTTATTCATTATTCCATTGAAAAGGCAAACAGAGAAAAAGCAGCCTGTCTGGTTATTCAACTCAATACGCCAGGCGGCTTATTGGAATCTACCCGCGCTATTGTTAGCGATATATTGATGTCACAGGTTCCTACGGTGGTTTACGTTTCCCCATCTGGTGCACATGCCGGTTCTGCGGGAGTTTTTATTACCCTTGCAGCTCATATTGCCGCCATGGCACCCGGAACAAATATTGGTGCTGCACATCCCGTAAATTTGGCAGGCAAGACAGATTCAGTGATGAACATAAAAGCCACCAATGATGCCGCCGCCTTTATCCGAAGTATAGCAGAAAAGCGAAAACGCAATCTTGAATGGTCTGAAGATGCAGTCAGAAATAGTTTATCCCTTACTGAAAATGAAGCACTCAAAAAAAAGGTGATCGATTATATCGCTCCAGATGAAAACACATTGCTTAATCAGATAGATGGCCGAAGTGTAGAACTAAACGCTGGGAAGGTGATTTTACATACAAAAGGCGCGAAAATTGAATATATAGAGATGAGTACATCTGAGCAGCTGCTTAACTTTATCAGCAATCCAGATATTGCTTATATTTTACTCATGCTCGGCATGCTCGGGTTATATTTTGAATTGTTCAACCCTGGAGCTGTGTTACCGGGCGTGGTGGGCGTTATTAGTCTGATCCTTGCCTTTTATGCCATGAACACCTTACCGGTTAATTATGCCGGATTGATGTTGATCATCTTTTCTTTAGTGTTATTTCTGCTTGAAATAAAAGTGGTTAGCCATGGGGTCTTGGCCATTGGGGGTGTGGTTTCTCTTTTCCTTGGCTCGGTCATGTTATTTAAATCAAGTTCTTCATTGGATATGATCAAAATATCTACAGGAATCATCATCTCAGTTACTTTTTTAAGCACCGCTTTCTTTCTCGGTATAATTGGTTTAGGATTACGGGCACAACGACTTAAAACAGTGACAGGGATTAATATCTTGCTGGGACAAACGGGAGAAACACTGAGTCAGCTGGACCCTAAGGGACAGCTTCAGGTAAACGGAGAAGTGTGGACTGCAGAATCAATCCGGGGAAAAATTAACAAAGGGGAACTGGTAAAAGTAATAAAGGTTAAGGGGCTTACTTTATTCGTGGAGCCATTGGAGCATGCCGTATAATTTTATTTCTAAATAAAAGGAGGTGTTTATGTATTACAATGTGTTTTTAATGGTGCTCATTTTTTTTGCAGTCATCGTTCTATCCAGTGCGATCCGTATTCTTCGTGAGTATGAAAGGGGAGTCGTTTTTCGCTTAGGTCGGGTGCTTGAAAATGGTGCCAAAGGACCAGGCTTGATTCTTTTGATTCCTTTTATAGACAAAATGGTACGCATATCCCTGCGTATTATAGTGATGGATGTGCCACCCCAGGATGTGATTACACGGGACAATGTGTCTATAAAGGTGAATGCGGTCATCTATTTTAGGGTAATTGATCCTCAAAGAGCTGTGGTGGAGGTGGAAAATTTTTTAACGGCTACTTCTCAGTTTTCGCAAACCACACTGCGTAGTGTGCTGGGGCAGTCGGAACTCGACGATCTGCTCTCGCAGCGCGATAAAATAAACCTGCACCTGCAACAGATCATTGATTTGAAAACGGAACCATGGGGGATAAAGGTAACAGCTGTTGAGGTAAAACAAATAGACCTTCCTCAGGAAATGCAAAGAGCAATGGCTAAACAGGCCGAGGCAGAGCGGGAAAGACGTTCAAAAGTGATTTCTGCGGAAGGGGAGTACCAGGCCTCACAACGTTTATCTGATGCGGCAAAAATCTTAAGCGAACAACCAAGTGCATTGACCTTACGCTACCTGCAAACACTGCGTGAAATTGCTACAGAAAATAATTCAACGACCATTTTTCCTGTTCCAATTGATTTGTTGAAACCTTTTATGCAGCCATCTGTAGAGATTCATCCAAAGGAAGAGTGATAAAATGGTGAAATATCATTATTTTAAAATAATTTTTATATTAAAATTAGTTGTTGTAAATTCGCATGAATATTCCAATATTTATATACCTAAACGGAAATTAACTGATTTAATGGGGATGAGTATAGCTATGCTATGGCAATTTTCATCCTATATTTAAATTAAATGTTATCAATCCTTTTAATTCATTCTAGTCATTAGATAGATAACCTTTTTAAGGTATTAGCCAACTAACGCATTAAAAAGAACCTGCTTTTTTAAGATTTATTAAGTATACAATTCGGACTTATCGTAATAATAGCACTCACCTTCACTTTAGCATTCGTATTTTTACCTCCAGAATTATAAAGTACTGCGCAAAAATTTTGCAGGTTTTAAAGAAACAATATTCTAATATTGTAGGCAATAGCAGTTTATCATTTATCCCTATAAACCAATAGAAAACTGGGTGATTAATTCGCTAATATTAATCCGCTTAATTCTTTAGGCCATTAATTGTCAGGCATTTTAATATACATAACCTCAGTTATTGGGTTTTGAAATTCAACCTATTATTATCATCGACAAAGCTTCTTTTTGGTGCACTGCATTTTTTAATTGTTTAATAATAGCCTCTGTTTATAGCATTTAAATATTCTATTTATATATCATATCATTATATGGAAGGAAAAATCAATAAGCCAAGGCTAGTTTTTTTTCAATGGAACCATGAAGACTTGCCGAAATTTTTACAATTACATACACAAGTTCATGTAAAGTGCTTATCAGAATTTTTTGAGGTAGTTTCAATAAATAAAGATTGTGACTATAGGCATATTTGTGAAACTTATCAACCAGATTTGACTCTCTTTGAAAGTGGATTTAAATCCACGATTTCGAAGAAAATAACCATTAAAAATACATCTGCCTATCCCGAAATACCCAAATTAGGATTGCTAAATGGGGATGGTTGGTGTTCATGTAGAGTGGGTTTTTTTTCTGACATGGAACATTGGGGAATAAAAAACTTCTTTACTATTGCTACAAGTACTGCTGAGTACACCCCAGAAATTTCTGAAAATTTATTTGTTTGGCCAAATTTTATAGACAGCGATATTTATCATGATTATGGTCATGGTAAGATTATTCCCATACTTTTTAATGGAAGTATGATTGCTTTGTATCCATGGCGTCAAAAAATTTTTAAGCTTTTATCTAATTGCTACCCCATATTAACCTTTCCTCACTTAGGATATGAAAATCATTCAACAATTATGATACATGGTGAGCAATACGCTCGAACCATAAATTCATCTTGGTTAGTCCCAACGTGTGGCACCATTGTTAAGGAGATAGTTCGAAAACACTTTGAAATACCAGGTTCTAAATCATGCCTTATCACAGAGAGGACACCAATCTTAGAAGCTGCAGGCTTCGTTGATATGCAAAATTGTGTTTTTGTTAATGAAAAAGATATCTTATCAAAGATTAATTACCTCTTCGAAAATCCGGATAAGCTTGAGAAAATAACTAATGCGGGATATCAACATGTTCAATCTAATCATACCTTTAAACAAAGGGATCAAATTTTTCAATGGTATAACTTAAACAAGGATCTTAAACCGAGTCAGAAAATAGTACAGTTAAATCCCTTTGAATCCTTAACTGTGGTTGATAAATCCTCCGACGTTAAAAACACACCCATTATTAGTGATGGCTTAATTTTAAGGCTACTACGAGAGGGCGATGAAAAATTATGGGCAGGTAATTACAATGAAGCGGAAAGGTTCTATTATAAATGCTTAAACTTCATTCCCGCGATGAGCGAACCTAAATTAAAATTGGCGATTTGCAGTTTATTTAAAGGCAATTCCGTTGATGCTTATCGGTTGGTTAAAGGACCAATTTATATTAACTTGGGTATCTACAAGGCCTTAGACTCGGATCCAGTAGAATGGGCTTACCTCATAATTTCGCTTCTGTGCCAAGGTAAATTAAATGAAGCCATTATTCGTATTCAACAATTTCCATCCCTTCAGCATCCAGAACTTGATCGTACCCGTTGGGTTATTCGTTGCCTTCAATATCAAGAATATAAAACACCTATGCCAGACAATTCATTTAAAAGGGCACGTTATAGCATTCATCAACTTCCGCAGTTAAGCTTTACGGAATGGATAAAGAACCTCTGTTTGATGCTAAAGGCTTGTCAACAAGAAAAATATGCGGAAAGGTTACTCCTGGTAGTCTCGATAAATGAACCGTCTGAAATAAAAAAAAAAAGTTCAATTGGTATAAGCAGATTATTAAATAATTACTGGCTGTTTGTGCGTATTAGCTGGTTAAAAAACTTAAACCGTAACTTTGAAAGTTTAAATATCCCAGATCCCAGACCGGGATTGCCACCAATTTCAGAATTGGATTTTATTATTCGATTAAGCAGGTGGGCGAAAATAGATTCAGGAAAAAAAATCCTTTTTAAATATATATCTTATCTCAAAAGTTATTTTAATAAACTTGCTTTTTCTAATGTAAATAAGAATGAATTTTTTCTGGTCCTTCAATCCTATTTAAAAGACAATCAAATAGAGACAATACTTATAATTAGTGAATCTGATCCGACGATTTGGACTAAGGCCTTTTTCATCAATAAAAAGACGAAGAGTTATATTCAAAATATATTCTTTGTCAAAACTTTAACCGACAAAAGTGTACCATTAAAAAAGGAATGCTATAATAACAATGGTTTGAAATCTTATAATTTCTTTTCTAACGTAATTGAGTCTTATTCTTTAGAATTTTACAATTGCCTAAGCCGAATTAAGGAAGAAAATAGAATAGACATTTTTGATTTGATATTAATTGACAACTCTGCATTCAAAGATTGTATAGATATAGATGGATTGATGGGCGCAGAAACTATTATTCTTATTGGAATAAATGCCTTCCCGATTTTTCAAATAAAAGAAAAATTAATTTTAAGCTTAAAATACACCCTGGTAATGCAAAATCCATTGTACCTGAATGGTTATGGGATTTTTAAAAAAAATGAAACTTTAGCTGTAATAAAGTAATACTATTACAGCCATTTCCCTCCAATTCGAAGTTAGTTCTAATAAAACCATCATAGCTTAATCAACATCATATATTCTAATGAAACCATCAGGAGCAAAGACTCACAAACAGAAATGAATATTGCTCATGATAGCTTCATCACCATTAAAATCAAACTATATACTGATGAAAAACATAAAGAATATGGAATCCAAACCTTATAGTAGATTATCCTGGCTCCAGGGTCCAGTCTTCAGTGACCGCATCTGCTGCATTTTTCATCACGGATGATATGCCGGCCTCCCTTGAACTTTCACTTTCATACCGCTCACTATTGCCAATGACCTGACCGTTGCTTGCCTTCAGGTTGAAATAGGGTTTACCGTTAGTGGAAGTTTTACGTTCAAATCTAGCCTCGATCTGAGAATTCTTTTTTACAGAAACGATGCCCGATTCACAGCCTGATCGCGAACTATAGCCCTCACTGGTCAAAATCGACTGGCCATTGCTGGCCTTTAAATTGAATTGAAATTCTCCATTGTTTCTCTTGGAGATGATAAATTTTCCCATGCGTCCTTTTTTTAGAATGTGAAAAATGATTAATCCGGCATTCGCCTGAAATAAATAGAAGAATATTACTTAAGTTGTTTATTTATAGATAATTAGTTACAGTTCTGTACGATTACTGTACTGTTGAGCTCCGTTCAAACAACAGGTAAATCAACATTTAAGCAGGAGCATTGAATTTGATTCTTTTAAAAATTCAATTCACATGAGTTTTGCAAGGCAATACGGTGCTCCGTATTTTCAATTCTTATCCTTAAGCTTCGAAGCTTTGCTTTAAGGTAACGTTTTAATTCAATACATTCCGGTACAAAAAGTGAACAATCGCTTTTCCCAGGACTAAGCTTTCAAGAGCGTTTTAAAATTGGTCTCCGATTTGTATTTTAGTAATTAACCGGATTTTATGATATGCTTCGAATTCTGGATATAGGCTTTACCTTACTTCACCTGCTGATCATCGTTTTTAACCTTACCGGTTGGATATGGGTAAAAACAAGGAGACTTCATTTCTATGGTATTCTTTTAACAGCAGTTTCCTGGTTTGTCCTTGGCATTTGGTATGGTTGGGGTTACTGCCCGATAACAGATTGGCAATGGCGGGTAAAAGAAAAAATGGGCGAAGTTAATTTACCAAATTCTTTCATGAAGTACTTTGCAGATCAGATTTTTGGCGAACCAATAAATGCGCAGTTAATCGATGTGATTACTGTTGTGTTCTTCTTTTTAGCTGCCGGGTTATCCGTTTATGTAAATTTTATAAAAAAAGGGCAATATAAACCCTCCTAAGTTTACAATTTTACAGCTCAATAGCGATAAACCGAGCTTGCGGGTTATTGAACGCGATTAAGAATTATAATCAATTCGAATATAAATTATCCGCTATTTCGAATGAATGCCCAGCGAAGGATAAACCTTTTGCAGCTGTGCAATAGTTTCTTCCCGGAAACGCTCAATCTGCTGCTGGTTTGGTTGCACAAGCTTAGCATTGTTTTTTGAAATAAAGTCTAATCCTCTTTCTAAAGTTCCTACTCTTAATTCAAGCTCAATAATCGCTTGCAATACATTCATTTCGCCAATGTGCATGATCTTTTGTTATTTGATGTCCGGTTGCAATAATAAAAATTATATTCTTAAAACAGGCTAACATTATCATTCTACTTCCAAAATGATCTTTCCGATATGTTGGCTTGATTCCATTAATTCATGTGCTTGAT
>Ga0182007_10000960_pt1 | contig 15834 bp, 12 predicted proteins | sample Sormic07211113_1_FD_123023 | JGI IMG/M metagenome (GOLD analysis project Ga0182007, IMG submission 123023) | Rhizosphere microbial communities from Sorghum bicolor, Mead, Nebraska, USA - 072115-113_1 MetaG | ecosystem: Host-associated > Plants > Roots > Rhizosphere | place: USA: Nebraska... | reverse complement strand
ACTCGCTGGCCGCCGTGGTCGGTGACTGGGGCCGCGTGTTCGTCAGCGTCGCGCTGTCGCTGTTCGTCTTCACCTGCATCCTCTACAACTACTACCTGGGCGAGAACAGCCTGCAGTTCCTCAGCCGCAACCGCGCCGTGCTGATGGTTTTCCGCGGCCTGGTTCTGGCGCTGGTGGTATGGGGTTCGATGCAGGACCTGTCGACCGTGTTCGCCTTCGCCGACATCACCATGACCTGCCTGGCCTTCGTCAACTTGATGGCCCTGGCCATGTTGTTCAAGGTCGGCCTGCGCGTGATGCGCGACTACGACGAGCAGCGCCGCGCCGGCGTCAAGCAGCCAGTGTTCGACTCCAGCAAATTCACCGATCTGGACCTGGACCTGAAGGCCTGGCCGAGCAGCCCAAGCCAATCGGCTCCACGCGAGCAAGGCGCAGCCCAGGGCACGCCTGCCACGCAACGCTGATCGCCCTAGCGGGTGGCTCCCCGCCACCCGCCGCGACAGACCGCAACGAGTGGCGTCCTGCCACTCGACGTGACACACCTTGCGCACGCAGGCATGCTGCGGCGCAAGGTGCATTCGTCCAGGAGACCCATCAATGAATTCCGCCTCTTACCCTGCCGCGCAGCACGTCATGGTGCTCTACACCGGTGGCACCATCGGCATGCAAGCCAGTGCCCACGGCTTGGCCCCGGCGTCCGGTTTCGAAGCGCGGATGCGCGACTACCTGCACAGCCAGCCTGAGTTGGTGGTGCCGCAGTGGCGCTTTCGCGAGATGTCGCCACTGATCGACAGCGCCAACATGACCCCTGCGTACTGGCAGCAACTGCGTGAAGCGGTGGTCGACGCCGTTGATGCCCAGGGCTGCGACAGCGTGCTGATCCTGCATGGCACCGACACCCTGGCCTACAGTGCCGCGGCCATGAGCTTCCAGTTGCTCGGCCTGAACGCCCGTGTATGTTTCACCGGCTCCATGCTGCCCGCCGGCGTGACCGACAGTGATGCCTGGGAAAACATCAGTGGTGCACTGGGTGCCCTTGGCCAAGGCCTGGCGCCGGGTGTTCATCTGTACTTCCACGGCGAACTGCTCGACCCGACCCGCTGCGCCAAGGTTCGCAGTTTCGGTCGTCATCCGTTCAAGCGACTGGAGCGTCAGGGCGGCGGCGTGAAAGCTTCCTCGATACCTGCCCAACTGAACTACAACCAGCCAAGGCAACTGGCGAAGGTCGCGGTGCTGCCGTTGTTCCCCGGCATCGGCGCCGAGCAACTGGATGGCCTGCTCAACAGCGGTATTCAGGGTCTGGTGCTGGAATGTTATGGCAGCGGTACCGGACCAAGCGACAACCCCGGGTTTATCGCCAGCCTGGAACGGGCACGAGACAATGGCGTGGTAGTGGTTGCGGTCACCCAATGTCATGAGGGTGGCGTGAAGCTCGACGTGTATGAGGCGGGCAGCCGCTTGCGCGATGCCGGCCTGTTGTCCGGTGGCGGCATGACTCGCGAGGCGGCGCTCGGCAAGTTGCATGGGCTGCTCGGTGCAGGGCTTGAAACCGCTGAAGTTCGGCGGCTGGTCGAACTCGACCTGTGTGGCGAACTGAGCTGACACAACACATAACCTTGTGGGAGCCCGCTCCCACAAGATCGTTATTGGGCACATAACTTGCTCCCGTTCCAGCATCTCGACGCTGGAAGACTCCATGCTCCACTCCCACCTCACCACCCTCAACGCCGTCTCCCTGGTGCTCAACACCTTCAAGGCCGAAGGCCTGTCCAGCGAGGCGTTATTGGCCGGCAGCGGCATCAGCGTGGCGGATCTGAGCCGGGCGGACACGCGCATCACCACCAATCAAGAGATGCTGGTGTGCGCCAATGCCGTCGCGCTGCGCCGCGATATCGGTCTGGAGTTGGGCCGGCGGATGCACGTTTCGTCCTATGGCATGCTCGGGTACGCCTTACTCACCAGCGCCACTTTAGGTGACGCCTTGCAGTTGGCGCTGCACTACCCGGCGCTATTGGGAACACTGTTCGAGTTGAGCCTGGAGGAGGATGGCGAGCGCATCTGGCTCACCGCGGGCGACTATCGGGAAAACCCCGCGCTGGCACCGTTCAATGTCGAGTTTTGCCTGGTCTCGATGAAAGTCACCTGCGAAGACCTGCTCGGCCACCCTCTACCTTTGCTTGGCGCTCGCTTCGATTACCCGGCACCGGACTATCAGGCGCGCTACAGCGAGCGTTTCGACTGTCCGTTGCAGTTTGATGCAGCGTCCAACGGATTTGCCTTCGACAAGCGCTGGCTCGAACACCCCCTGCCACTGGCCGACGCCATTACCCACCAGGCCATGGCCGAGCGCTGTCGCAAGCAAAACACCGAGTTCACCGGGCGTCAGGCCTGGCTCGGGCGCATCCGCCAATTGCTCGCCGCGCAACTGAGCGCGGCACCGGGTCTGGACGGGCTGGCCGAACAGCTGAACTGCTCGTCGCGCACCCTGCGCCGACATCTGAAGGACCTGGGATGCAGCTATCAGGAATTGCTCGATGAACTGCGATTCGAACAGGCCAAACGCATGCTTTGCGAGGATCAACTGCCGATCTATCAAATCGCCGAAGCACTGGGCTTCAGCGAGACCGCGAGCTTCCGGCATGCGTTTGTGCGCTGGAGTGGCGTGGCGCCGAGCCAGTTCCGGCCTTGAGATAAAACCAGGCACATCCGACCGGGCTGAACTACATTACGCAGCCCAATCTTTGCCGGTGTTCCTGCTTGATGCCCTTCTCTTCTCTTTGCACGCGCGCTGCCTTGCTGGCCTTGCTGCTCAACCTGCCCCTGGCCGCACAGGCCATTCAAATGGACTGGTTTGGCCTGCCCCCTCAAGCCGTGGTCGATACCCCCGAATACAAGATTGCCATCGTCCCTACAGCCGTCACGGAAAGTGCGACGGGCGTCTCACCGCCCATGGTCGGCTTGCTCAGCCAGTATCGCGGTTTGTTTTATCTGAATGTTTATCGCGATGAAAACTATCGGGAGCGCGCCTATAAGCTCGGCCCGATACCGCTGATGACTGCGCAAGAATTCCATGACTGCACCAAAAGTCAGGAAAACCTCGTCATGAGTCCCAGCGCCTCGCATATCGAGTTGGCGCCAGGCATCGCGGTGAACGAGCTGAGCTTTGAATGTGGGCGCAACGGCTGGGACACCAGACGTTACCTGCTGGTCGACAGCCGCAATCCGGGCACGCCGTTGCTGGCTATCGGGCGCGTCCCAAACGATCAGCACCTGGTTTTCCAGGCGCTGCAAGCGACCCTCCCGGACACTTCAGACGCCTGGCTCAAGGCATTGGAATCTTCGCGGCCGGCGCTGCGTTACCACGTCCCGGACGAGGCATTCGGTTTCAGCATTGCGGCTCAACCCTACGACGCCGGTGACGGCGCGAAACAACTGCGTGAGCTGCACCAGCAACTGGCCAAAGCCAAGGACAAAGGCCCGGGCCTGAAGAAAGTCGAAGAGCTGTTTCTCAACACTGACTTTCGCGTTGTCGGCGCCGACCAGAAAGATTTCGCCGGCCTGCTTAATGACATCGCTTTCTGGCGAAGTGCAAACACGCCGGACAAAGTCACCATCAATTTGTTGAAGGAAGTCATTCGCCGCGATCCTCAACGTATCCCGACCTATCTGAACATGGCAGACCTGCAGTGGTCCTGGTACGAAAAGACCCCCGCGTACACCACCAACCACGCACAGGCGTTGGAGTACTACCGAATTTACTGCGGCCTGCGCTTGGCACGCGACATGAGCATTCCCGATCGGGTCCTGGAAAGGCTGAATATCACCCAGGGCGATCCGCAAACCTGCAAGGCTCAATGGCCGCTGTTGCAAGCGGTCGACGCTCAGGATGAAACCCGCGTGCGCAGTCTTTTGGAAGCCGGCATTCCTGCCGATACCCAGGGCGAGGATGGGCGCAGTGCGTTGCTGCATTCACTGGATAAACCCAACTTTGCAATCGCTCGCTTGCTGCTGGAGCACGGCGCAAAGACCCAAGGCCTTAATGGCAGCGAGCCTTTGGTGATGCAGGCGCTGTACAAGGATCGCCGGGAAAGCAAAGACCCCGAAAAGGCCCGGCGCCTAAAATTTTTGCTCGAAGCGGGAGCCGCCATCGACGAGACCGATCTGAACGGTGAAACCGTGTTGATGCAACACGCCACGATCATGGATTCCGACCTGTTCACTTGGCTGCTCAAGTACCCTCAGAACCTCGACCTGCGAGAAAAGAAAGAAGGTCGATCCGCGCTTTACCTCACAATCGAAAGCGGCGCCTACCCTGCCGCTGCACGGTTGATCAACAGCGGAGCACAGTTGGACGTGGGTTATCGAGAAGGCACCTGCAACAGCAATGAAGAGGTACTCGAACCGGCACTGCTGCGCCTGGCCCGACGGGACCTGTCGAGCGGAATGGACCCTGTCGCCTACCAGCAACAAACGCTAGACCTGTTCACGTTGATGCTGGAAAAAGGCGCCGACCCTCGCGCCGGTCACCAGTGCAAGGGAGACAACCTGGCAGTGATGCGTTTTTGGTTAAAACAACGCAAACGTGAAGACATGCTGCAAGTACTGCAACGGTACTTCCCGGAAGAGGCAGGCTCCATTCCAAGCGCTTGAGCACTTTATTGCCCCGGACCGGGGCACTCCCGCGCCAATAAGGGGCGAATTTCGGTCAAATGTTTTGGCCACATAGATCCCCTTTTGGCCTTTCCTGCCGTTCTCCCAAACGTCGCCTGCCGCAAGACTGTGTTCAAACCGAATCAGCCTGCGGAGAACAACAATGCTGACGATCTACTCGGACGATCACCACCTGCACCACGGCCGTTGTGAATTGATGGACGGGCAATTGATGCCCTGCTTCGAAATGCCTTCACGGGCCGATCACGTATTGCAACGGGTCAAGGACCAGAACCTCGGCCCGGTTGAAGTGCCGAAAGACTTTGGCCTTGATCCGATCGCGCGCATCCATAGCCGCGACTACCTCGACTTCTTCAAAGGCGCCTGGGCGCGCTGGACCGCATTCAATACCGACGGCGACTTGCTGCCCTACACCTGGCCGGCCCGCACCTTGCGCCGAATCATGCCCACCAGCCTGCACGGCCAACTCGGCTATTACAGCTTCGACGGCGGCGCACCGATTACCGCCGGCACCTGGCAAGCGGCGTACAGCGCAGCGCAAGTTGCCCTCACGGCCCAAGCGGCGATCCAGCGCGGCGCCCGCAGTGCCTTCGCCCTGTGCCGTCCACCGGGACACCATGCCGCCAGCGATTTGATGGGCGGCTATTGCTACCTCAACAATGCTGCCATCGCCGCTCAAGCGTTCCTCGATCAGGGCCATAAAAAGGTCGCGATCCTCGATGTCGATTACCACCACGGCAACGGCACTCAATCGATTTTCTACGAACGCAGCGACGTGCTGTTCACCTCGATCCACGGTCATCCAGAAGCCGAGTTTCCGTTCTTCCTCGGCTACGAAGACGAACGCGGTGAAGGCGCAGGCGAAGGGTTCAACTTCAACTACCCATTGCCCGCCGGCAATGCTTGGGACCGTTGGAGCGCCGCGCTGGAACAAGCCTGCAAAGAGATCGAAACGTACGGCGCCGACATCGTTGTCGTGTCCCTGGGCGTCGATACGTTCAAGGACGACCCCATCTCCCAATTCAAACTCGACAGCCCGGATTACCTGGCGATGGGTACCCGCATCGCAGGCCTCGGCAAGCCGACGCTGTTCGTGATGGAAGGCGGTTACGCGGTAGAAGAAATCGGCATCAACGCCGTGAACGTTCTCGAAGGTTTTGAAAGCGCCCAATGAGGAATTAGAAGAATGAACAGACTCAAGCGTCTTATCGCTCCAGCGCTCTGCGCCACACTGCTCAGTGGCGCCGTCCATGCTGAAGAACGTACTTTGCGGGTCTACAACTGGTTCGACTACATCACCCCCAAAGCCCTGGACGATTTCAAGGCTCAGAACACCCAGACCAAACTGGTCTACGACATCTTCGACACCAACGAAGCGCTGGAAGCCAAGCTGCTGACCGGCAACTCCGGCTACGACGTGGTGGTGCCGTCCAACGTGTTCCTCGCCAAGCAGATCGAAGCCGGCGTATTCCAGCCAGTGGACCGCAGCAAACTGCCGAACTGGAACCACCTCGACCCCAAGCTGATGAAGCTGATCGAAGCCAACGACCCGGGTAACAAATTTGCCGTGCCGTACATGTACGGCACCATCCTGATTGGCTTCAACCCGGCCAAGGTCAAGGCTGCGCTGGGCGACAACGCACCGGTGAACAGCTGGGACCTGATCTTCAAGGAAGAGAACATCAGCAAGCTCAAGCAGTGCGGCGTGGCCCTGCTCGACTCACCTTCGGAGATCCTGCCGCTGGCCCTGCAACACCTCGGCCTGGACCCCAACAGCAAGAAGCCAGCGGACTACGCCAAGGCTGAAGCGCTGTTGATGAAGATCCGGCCGTACATCACCTACTTCCATTCGTCCAAGTACATGGCCGACATCGCCAACGGTGACATCTGCGTCGCGGTCGGGTATTCCGGCAGCTTCTCCCAGGCCGCCAACCGCGCCAAGGAAGCCAAGAATGGTGTGATCGTCGACATGCGCCTGCCCAAGGAAGGCGCGCCGATCTGGTTCGACATGCTCGCGATCCCCAAAGGCGCGAAAAACCCGGAAGACGCCTACACCTTCATCAACTACCTGCTGCAACCCCAGGTCATCGCACCGGTCAGCGACTTCGTCGGCTACCCGAACCCGAACAAGGACGCCACGGAAATGGTCGACCCGGCGATTCGCAACAACCCGAACCTGTACCCGACCGAAACGGCGATGAGCACGCTTTACACCCTGCAACCCTTGCCTCGCGATGCTGAACGGGCACGGACCCGGGCCTGGACCAAGATCAAGTCCGGGACCTGAAACACCCGGTGAATCAAAGACCCGCGCCATCGCGGGTCTTTTTTGGTCAACGGCTAATAGGGGGGGCTTTGATCTGCGCGGGTGGCAGCAATCAGGAACTCATCGCCATTTATCGCGGCGAGATCAGTCGCACACTCGCCGCCTCAGTGTTTTTCATAGATCAGCGGTTCATTTAAAAACCGGGAGGCCATCGTTCAATCCCGCCAGACCTGTCGCAACCGTGCCAGCGCCGACTCTATCGCTGGCTCTGGCACCGCCGCAAAACCCAATACCAGACCGGCGCGCTGATCGACTGGTGTCCTGGAGTCCGGTAGCCAATAGTTGCTCAAGCCATTGATCTCCACACCCACACTTTCCGCTTGTTCGATCAGTCGCCGTTCGCGGGCCAGGCTGTCCACCGAAACCGTCATGTGCAGCCCGGCGGAGACGGTGGGCAGGCTACCCACTCCGGTCATCCCCGCCGGCCAGCCGCCCAGCAAACAATTGCGACGGCTGAGGGCGGCACGCCGCATCCGGCGAATGTGCCGCTGGAAATGCCCGGCGGCCATGAACTCGGCCATCACCGCTTGAGTGCTCACTTCAGAATGCCGCACATCCACCGCCCGACGCTGCGCGAATGCGTCCACCAGGCCCGGCGGCAGCACCAGATAACCCAGGCGCAGCGCCGGAAAAGCGACCTTGCCGAAGGTGCCGACATACAGCACCCGCCCATGGCGATCGAGTGCCGCCAGCGGCGCCAGTGGCGCGCCGCTGTAACGGTACTCGCCATCGTAGTCGTCCTCGATGATCCAGCCCTGGTTGCCCTCGGCCCAGGCGAGCAGTTCCAGACGCCGGGCCAGACTCATGACCACACCGGTCGGGTATTGATGGGAAGGCGTAACGTAAGCCAGCCGGCAATCGCTCAACTGCGCCAAGGCGCTGCAGTCGATCCCCTCCTCATCCACCGGCACACCGTGCAGCTGCGCACCGGCTACCGCAAAGGCATGGCCGGCAGCGCGATAACCCGGATTTTCAATCCCCACCCCATCGCCAGGCTCCACCAGCAACTGTGCACAAAGGCTGATCCCCTGCTGCGCGCCACTGGTGATCACAATTTGCTCAGCGGCGCACTGCATCCCTCTCGAGCTGCGCAAGTAGGCAGCAATCAATCCGCGCAAGCGTTCATCACCTGCCGGGTCGCCATAACACAGCTGCTGTAAATCCGGCTTACGCCAGAAAGCCGCATTCAGCTTGGCCCAAACCTCGAACGGGAACAGATCGAACGCCGGGACGCCGACCCTGAATGCGCGCGGCGGACCACCAGGCGGCACAGCCAAATGATTCTTTTCAACGCGCCCCAAAGCACTGCTGTGGATAACTTTACTGGATGGAACAACAGGTAAATCCAGCCAATTTGTGGATAAGGTTGTGGATAACCCTGTTGAAAACCCTGTGGATACTTTTGTGGATAATTTTTTCGCCGGCAACGCCGCCTGAGGCAATTGCGCCACGTAAGTCCCGTCACCCACACGCCCCTCGATGAAGCCTTCAGCGTAAAGCTGATCGTAGGCACGAACCACGCTGTTGCGGGAAATCGATAAGGCCGTAGCCAGATCGCGACTGGCCGGCAGTCGTGTGCCGCTGGCCAATCGTCCGTCGAGTACGCGTACCCGCAGCGCTTGATAGAGCTGTCGACTCAGGCCCTGGCGGCGGTCGAGTTCGATACCCGCCGGGTTGAACGACGAGGGAAGCGGCGTATTCGACATGACAATGGACCTATGAAATTGGTCATTAATGGCTCTTACAACAGACCATTAGCCTGCCTAGGATGAAGGCATTCGCCAAGGAATTTTCCATGTACCTGCCACTTTGACGCGTTAAGGAATGAACATGAGTCAGATCGACATCCGCCAGGTCACCGCCGACGATCACGCTGCCTGGCTGCCGTTGTGGCAAGCCTACTTGCGCTTCTACAACACCGAGCTGCCCGAGGCGGTCACTCAAAGCACCTGGCAGCGCCTGCTCGACCCGAGCGAACCGACCCACGGGGCGCTGGCCTGGGTCGACGGCAAAGCGGTGGGCATGGTGCATTTCATCTATCACCGCTCGAACTGGAGCATCGAAAACTCCTGTTACCTGCAAGACTTGCTGGTGACACCCGAAACTCGTGGCACCGGCGTCGGTCGGCAACTGATCGAATTCGTCTACAGCACAGCCAAGGCCGACGGTTGCTGCAAGGTCCACTGGCTGACCCACGAAACCAACGCCACCGCGATCCAGCTCTACGAGCGCATCGCCGAACGGCCCGGTTTCATCCAGTTTCGCAAAGCCCTTTAAGGTTCAAGGAGAACACCATGTCGACTTCACTCGCAGACTGGAAAGGCGTTCCGGCGCCCTCGGTCCAACTGATCGAAGGGCGTTTCATTCGCCTGGAAAAACTCGACCCGGCGCGTCACGCCGACGGTTTGTGGAAAGCCCTGGAAGGCCCGGGCTCAGACCCGAAACTCTGGGACTATCTGCCCTACGGTCCTTTCCCGGAACGCAGTGCGTTCAATGACTGGCTGAACAACCATGCGGCCAACAGCGATCCGTATTTCTTCAGTGTGATCGACCGTGTCAGCGGCGAGGTGCAGGGCCTGCTCAGCCTGATGTCGATCGTTCCTGCCCAGGGTCGCATCGAGATCGGCCATGTGACCTTCGGCGCACCGATGCAGCGCTCGCCGAAAAGTACCGAGGCGGTTTACCTGCTGGCCAGGGAAGCCTTTGCGTTGGGTTACCGGCGCCTGGAATGGAAGTGCAACAACGGCAACGCTCGCTCCAAGTACGCAGCAGAGCGGTTGGGGTTCAGTTTTGAGGGGGTGTTCCGCCAGCACATGGTGGTCAAGGGTCAGAACCGCGACACAGCGTGGTATTCGATTCTGGACTCGGAATGGCCGACGATTAAGGCGGGGTTCGAGCGGTGGTTGAGCGATGAAAACCAGACGGAATCGGGGCAGGTGAAAACGTTGACGGAGTGCCGCGGGTAAGCTTCGGCGCCCGGACGACACCTTCGCGGGCAAGTCGGATCGCGGCACGGCGATCCGACTTGCCCGCGAATGGCATCACGCTAATGTCTGGGCAAGTACCGCAATATGCTCCGGCCCGATCCCACAGCACCCGCCCAAATGGCTGGCTCCCCTCTTCTGCCAGTCAGCCGCCCACATCAGGTAACCCGGCGGGTCGAGATCGTCGCGTAGCGGATCCAGACCGTCGTTGGCCGTGGCCTCTTTCGGCTGCGGCGGGAAGGCGTTGGCGTATGCGCCAATGTGAATCTTCACCCCCAGGCGCTCGAAGGTTTCCCGCGCCGCATCAATCGCCGCCCCGATCACTTCCGGCTGGCTGCAGTTGAACAGCAAAGTCTCGACACCCAACTCAGCCGCCACCACAGCGGCCTCAGCCACCGGTTCACCGGAGCGCAAACGCGGCACTTCATCGGTGTCTTCATCTTTCAAGGTAAACGACAGCCAGAACGGTTTGCCGTCCTTCGGCAGACCGGCATGGATCGCCCGTGCTTCGACGATCGAACTCTGGGTTTCGGCCAGCCACAGGTCGACATGAGGCGCCAGACCATTGACCAGAGGGCTCAGCAGTTCAGTCACCCGAGCAGCGTCGAACAAGTCCGGGCGGTAGGAGCCGAATAACGGCGGCAATGAGCCGGCCACACGAATCGCTTGGCCCGAGGCATCGACTGCACGCCGAGCCAGCTCACCGGCCAACGCCGCAAGGGCCTGGCCTTCAGCCGCGAAACGCTCCTCGCCAATGTGGAACGGCACCACCGCGTAACTGTTGCTGGTGATCACGTTGGCACCGCTTTCAATATAAGCCGCGTGCACCGCCTCCACCGCCTGCGGCGCTTCGCTCAAGGCCAGCGCCGACCACTCGGGCTGCCTGAACGGCGCCCCTCGGCGCTGCAGCTCCCGACCCATGCCACCATCCAGAATTACCGTCCCTGCGCCCATATGCTTTTCACTCATAAGCTTATGAAAATAACTCACTATCAGAGTCGTTCTTATAACTATTTAATACGCACCACTCGGTTAATAACAACCTCTTTTTTTTCAGGGATCAACTGTGAAATTTCAACCGCTGCTGGCCCTGGGCCTGACGATTCTGGCTGCCTCCACCCAAGCCTTTGCCGGCGCCACTCTGGATCGCATCGAGCAAAAGAAAGAACTGGTCGGCGTGTTGATGGAAAGCTATCCACCCTTCTCGTTCCTCAACGATCAAAACCAGCTCGACGGTTTCGACGTCGACGTGGCCAAGGCCGTGGCGGACAAACTGGGCGTCAAGCTGCGTCTGGAAACGCCGTCCTGGGATGTGATTGCCGCCGGCCGCTGGAGCGGGCGTTACGACATCTGCATCTGCTCCATGACCCCGAGCAAGGCCCGCGCCGAAGTCTTCGACTTCCCGGTCGAGTACTACGCCTCCCCTGCCGTGATCGTGGTCAATGCCAAGGACGATAGCATTCACAGCGCCAAGGACCTGAGCGGCAAGAAAGTCGGTCTCACCAGCGCCTCCAGCTATGAAAGCTACCTGAACAAAAACCTGGTGATCGAAGGCGCCGAAGACACCCAATTGCAGTACCCGTTCGAGAACGTGCAGATCGCCCCGTATGACACCGACAACGTCGCGTTCCAGGATCTGGGCCTGGGCGCTGGCGTGCGTCTGGACGCGATCCTCACCAACCTCGTCACCGCGCAACCGCGCCTGAACGAAGACAAGCGCTTCAAGCTCGCCGGCCAGCCGCTGTACTCGGAGCCGAACTCGGTGGCCATCGAAAAAGGTGACGCGCAGTGGGACGCCAAAGTTCGTGATGTGTTCGCTCAGTTGAAACAGGACGGCACCTTGAGCAAGCTGTCGCAAAAATGGATCGGCGCCGACATCAGCAAATGACTTCCTTCCCCAAACCTCCTCAGCCGCCGCAACCGGTGGCTGAGTCATTACTGCAACGGGTCTTCGGCTTCCGTACCCGGCTGTACCTGACCTGGGCGGCGATGTTCGGCTTGTTCGCCAGTTTCTTCCTGAGCTTCGACCTGAAGTTCTCGATCATCCTCGACAAACTGCCGAACCTGATCGGCCTGCACCTGGCGCCCAACGGCTTTCTGCAAGGCGCGGCACTGACGCTGTTCTTGTGCCTGTGCTCGATTGTGGCTTCGTCGCTGCTGGGCTTCATCACGGCCCTGGCTCGACTGTCGAAAAGCGCCGTGGCGTTCGGCATCGCAAGCTTCTATGCCTCGTTCTTTCGCGGCACGCCGCTGCTGATCCAGATATTGCTGATCTACCTCGGCTTGCCGCAATTGGGCGTGGTGCCGGGCGCCATCGCCGCCGGCATCATCGCCCTGTCGCTGAACTATGGCGCCTACCTGAGCGAAATCTTCCGCGCCGGCATCCTCGGCGTTCCCCACGGCCAACGCGAAGCATCGCTGGCCCTGGGCATGCGCGAAACCGTGATTTTCTGGCGCGTCACCCTGCCCCAGGCCATGCGCGCCATCATCCCGCCCACCACCAACCAGTTCATCTCCATGCTCAAGGACTCGTCGCTGATCTCGGTGATGGGGGTTTGGGAAGTGATGTTCCTGGCGCAATCGTACGGGCGCTCGAGCTATCGCTATATCGAAATGCTGACGACGGCGGCGATCATTTATTGGCTGATGTCGATTGGACTGGAGCTGATTCAGGCGCGGATGGAACGGCATTACGGGAAGGCGTACGTAAGCCGGTAGGAGCCGTCGAGAGCTGCGCTTTTTTTGATCCGCGAAAGATGCATTTTTGCTGGAGCGCCAGCCCCCTTGTCCTCATTCACTGTAAGAAAAAGCGTCCAGTTCAAATGGGTAAAAACAGCCGCCCTCAAGCGGCTGGCTATTTTCTACACAACCTGCTGACACCCCCCGCAAGCCCGCCGGAAGCAGCTGACATCGGCACCTATAGCCTCACTTTTAGAGTTTGGCCTCCCATCAAAAGAGGCCGTACTCGATGCCCGTTCAACACAAATACCGACCACAACACCTGGCGCTGGCCATTGCGCTTGCGCTGGGTTGCGCCGAATTTTCAAGCGCCCAACAACTACCCGCGCAAGCTGAGGCGACGAATATCGCTGAGGTAACCGGGCAGCTTGATACTGAGCCGCACCCGCTTACCCGGCTTCTAGCCTTTATCGAGGCGGACACCACCTTTCAAACGGTGATTGATGCGCCGCAGCCCGCTCGGCGAGGTACTTCCCTGAGACCGGAAAATAGAGATGACCTCATCATCGTCAAAAATGGTGGAAGCTTCGAAGGTCGGGTCGATGGCGGCAAAGGAACCAACGTCATACAGCTTGATGCAACTGACGGTGGCCGATTGGGGAATACCCGCAACTTCAACGGCCTGTATGTTTCGCAGGGATCCTGGACGCTGACCAGTACCGGAGATTTCAACAAGGGTGTGGTGGTGCTCGATGACGGCATCCTGACCAATGACGGGAAAATCGAAGGTGGGGCGATTACGGTCGGAAAGCTCTTCAACAATGGCGACATTAAAGGTCATGTAACAGTCGCGCACGGCGGTACTTTTGCAGGTGCAGGCACCGTCGGCGGCCTGGATGTCTCCGGCCGCGTCAACGTCGATGGATTGCATGGCGCCCCAAGGGTCAAAGGCAATTTGAACCTGTCCAACTCGGCCATCCTGGCCTATGAGGTCAACCCCGACGGCCGTCACGAGACGATCAAAGTCGACGGCACCGCCAGCCTCGGCAATGCCACCCTGAAAATCGTCGCAGTATCGGGTGACTATCCGCAAACCACCCAGTACACCATTATCGAGGCCGACAAGGTCGATGGGCATTTTGGCAATATTGAAAACAATCTCGCATTCATGACGGCCACCCCGGACTACAGCGACGAAAAGGCCGTCCGCCTGACCTACGCTCGCAACGAAGTGCCTTTCGAGAGTCTCGCGACCAACAAAAACGGTCGGGAACTCGCCCGCAGTATTGAAGAACCCAAAGCCAGTCCAACGGCGCAGACACCTCCCAATACCGCGAACGCCGCTGTCACGGCCCTGCTTGCCTCCACCACCGAAACAGCCTCCCAGGCCATCGACCAGCTGGACGGCGGCAACAACGCCAACCTTGCGAAAGCGACCCTGAACAGTGACAGCCCAATCAGCGCGACCATGCTCTCGGCCATGCGTCAGCTGCACAGCGCCAGTAGCTACAGCAATTCCACCAGACGCAATGCGCCACGCCTGGCCGCCGGCAGCGAAGACAATGGCCGAGTCTGGCTTCAAGCAATGGGTCACGGTGGAACGCTGGATCGCGACTACGACGCTCTGAAACACACAACCCACGGTCTGGTACTGGGAGCTGATTGGGGCATCGATGAAGAATGGCGCATCGGGGTGATGAGCGGAAAATCCGAAACGCGCCTGGACAGCCGCGGACTCGACGGCGATCTCGACAGCTGGCATTTGGGAGCTTATGCCCTGCGTCAAAACGGACCAATGTCCCTGCGCCTGGGTGCGACCTACAGCAGTCACGATGGCAGCACTAAACGCCGGGTTGCCTTCAAAGGTTTCAGCGACCGCCCCGAAGGCCGTTACGATGCCAACACCCAGCAGGCCTTTGCGGAATTGGGTTACAACCTGGGGCGGACGAACGTCAGCATCGAACCGTTTGCCAGCCTGGGCTACCAGCGCTATCAACGCGACACTTACACGGAAAAAGGTGGCGCTGCGGCTCTGAAGGTACACGGTCAAACGCAGAACAATTTGAACAGCACGTTCGGCCTGCGGCTGGCGAAGCTCAACACTCTGGATAACGGCATGCAGCTGACGCCACGGTTCAGTGCCGGCTGGAAACATACTTACGGGGACGTCTACAGCGATACCCGCCAACGATTGGTAACGGGCGGAAAAAACTTCACCGTTTCCGGTGCGCCGCTGGATCGTGACAGCCTGCTGGTCGATACAGGGCTGGACCTTGGATTGTCAGCAAAACACACCCTGGGCATCGGACTCACTGGCGAGATCGGCACCGACAGCCGTAACCACGGCGTGACGGGTCAGTGGCGAATGAGTTTCTAACAGCCACAAACCCAGTGCGAAAAAAAAGGGGAGCACATGCCCCCCCGAGGTTTAAAGCGGTATATCGAGGCTGTTAACTCAGCCTTCGATCTCGATCAGAATCTCGCCCGGGTTCACCCGGTCGCCCTTGGCCACGTGGATGGCGGTGACTTTGCCGGTGATGGCCGACTGGACTTCGGTTTCCATCTTCATCGCCTCGGTGATCAGCACGGCCTGGCCGGCTTTCACGGTGTCGCCTTCCTTGACCAGCACGTCGACGATGTTGCCCGGCATGGTGGTGCTGACGTGGCCAGGTGCAGTGGCTTGCTTGCGCTTGCTGCTGCCGCCGCTGACGAATTCGTTGAGCGGTTCGAACACCACTTCTTCCGGCATGCCGTCGATGGACAGGTAGAAGTGGCGTTTGCCTTCAGCCTTGACGCCCACACCAGTGATGTCGACGCGGTAGGTTTCGCCGTGAACGTCGATGACGAACTCGGTCGGCACGCCTTCACCACCGGCCGAAGCCACACCGCCTGCTTCCGGAATCGGCAGCAGCACTTCCGGTGTCAGGGTGCCGGCTGCGCGTTCTTCGAGGAACTTGCGGCCGATGTCCGGGAACATGGCGTAGGTCAGCACGTCTTCTTCAGACTTGGCTACGGCGCCGATTTCGGCACGCAGCTTGGTCATCTCCGGCTTGAGCAGATCGGCCGGACGCACGTCGATCACCTCTTCGCTGCCGATGGCCTGGCGACGCAGTTTCTCGTTCACGGTGCCCGGCGCTTTACCGTAGCCGCCTTGCAGGTAGAGCTTCACTTCGT
>Ga0182007_10000959_pt1 | contig 15841 bp, 11 predicted proteins | sample Sormic07211113_1_FD_123023 | JGI IMG/M metagenome (GOLD analysis project Ga0182007, IMG submission 123023) | Rhizosphere microbial communities from Sorghum bicolor, Mead, Nebraska, USA - 072115-113_1 MetaG | ecosystem: Host-associated > Plants > Roots > Rhizosphere | place: USA: Nebraska... | reverse complement strand
CGCAGCGCCGCGTAGCGCGTTTCCGCGCGTTCGAGCTGCTGCTTCACGATCGGCAGCTGCCCGTTCAGGAACGTCAGCGACTGGGCGGCCTCGGCGGAACGGCGCGCGATGTTCTGCTCGACGTAGCGGTTCGCGATCGCATTGAGCGTCGCGCTGATCTCGGCCGGATCGCTGCCGCGCAGCGACGTGACCAGCACGCCCGATTGCTTGACCTTCTCCTGCACGTCGAGCGCAGTGCGCAGCGTGTCGATCGTTTCCGCGCGCGATTGCCGGATCAGCTTGAAGCGCGTGCCGGGCAATGCGTCGAAACCCGTGATCTCGACATGCAGCGGGCCGTAGCGCGTGTCGAAGGTTTCCGGGTTGCCGACGGTGCCGACCGCGTCGGCTCGCATGTCCGCGCCCGTGAGGCGGTAGCGTGTGGCGTCGAGCCGCACGACGTGGAACGTGTCGCCTTCGGCGCGCGTCGGCACGTCGAACCGCGCGACGTCGATGCGCTCCTGGCCCCACGCGTAGCCGCCGAAGCCGAAGAGGCCGGGCGGTACCGCGCCGTCGTTGAAGCGGGCGACGAACGCGCCGATCACCGGCACGCGTGACGGCTTCGCGACGATATAGCTGCGCAGGTCTTCCACCGCGCGCGTGACGACGAGCCGCGACGACAGGATCTGCGCTTCCGCCGAGGCCGGCGAGCCGACGTTGAAGAACGACGCGGCGTCGCCGAGCAGGTTCTTCGACGCCGCGTCGGTCGCGTCGTCGGTCTGGATCATCAGGTCGGCCTGATAGGTGGGCGGCGCGACGAACGCAACCAGCGCGCCGGCGGCGACGCAGGCCGTCGCGATCGACGCGATCGTCCAGCGCGCGTTGCGCAGCACGTCGAGCACGCGGATCAGGTCGATCTCGCGTTCGGGGGGAGAGGAAGTGTTCATGACCACAATTCCGAAACAGGAAGGGCCGGCCAGCGCGCGTCGAGACGCGGCAGCCAGCTGGCGACGGCGAGATCGATCAGCGCCGCGCAGCGGATGAAATCCGCACGCGTGCCGCGATACGGGTCGGGGATGTCGAGGCCGGGAAGTGCGTCGTCCGACGCACGTGCGTATTCGCCGAGCCGGAAGACTCGCCCGCGCAGGAACGGATGGCGCGCTTCGAGCACGCGGCGCTGGCCATCGTCCATCACGAAGATGAGCGATGCCTGCTTGCACAGGTCGGTCGTCACCGGGCGGGCGCGGTGCGTGTCGAGCGACAGGCCGCGTGCGCCGGCCATCTCGCACGCAAGCGGATCAGCCGGGCGGCCCGGCGGCGGCGCGAGGCCGGCCGAGCCGACGTCGGCCTGCGGCAGCCGCGCGGCAAGCAGCGCGGCCGCGAGCGGGCTGCGGCAGATGTTGCCTTCGCACACGACGAGCAGGAACGGGCGCGCGCTCATTTCGCGGCGATCCCGGCGGCGACGCCTGTGTTGACGCTCGGCAGCAGCAGGCTCAGCACGCGGCTGAAGCGCACCAGTCCGTTGCTGTCGACGTAGACGATGTCCTTCGGTTCGAGCTCGAACTGGTTCGCGAGCACCATCGCGACGGGCGAGCGCGCGTCGAGATGGAACACCGTCGGCGCACGGCCTTGCGCGCCGCGGATCACGAACATCTGTGCGGCGTCGGCCGTATTCGAATTGATGCTGCCGGCCTGCAATAGCGCGTCGCTGAGCGTCAGGCGGCCGTTGCGCTTCGGCAGCGCGAGCAGCGGCCGGTTCACTTCGCCCATCACATAGACGCCGTTGTTGTCGCGCGCGCCGACGCGCAGCAGATCGCCGCCGTGCAGCACGATGCGCGCCGGATCGCGATGGTGTTCGATCAGGCTCGCGAGATCGATGCGCACGGGCGTGCCGTCGCGCACGACCGTCACGTCGCTCTGGTCGGCGGCGGGCGTGAAGCCGCCCGCGCGCGCGATCGCGTCGGCGAGCGTCATCGTCACGTCGTTGACCGGCAGCGCGCCGGGGGTGTGCACTTCGCCGTCGACGTAGACCTGCTGCGAACGGAACGACGCGACGCGCAGCGTGACCTGCGGATCGCGATAGATCGTCGACAGTGCGCGGCGCACGCGCGCCTGCGCGTCGGATGCGGTCAGCCCGGCGACCTTCAGCGTGCCCGCATACGGGAACGTCAGGTTGCCGCGATCGTCGACGACGAAGCCGGCGACGGGGTCGGCCGCGCGCGGCGGCGTTTGCTGCGCGCCACCTTGCGCGGCCGCGAGTTCAGGGTGGTCCCAGACCGTGATCTGCAGCACGTCGCCGGGGCCGATCCGGTACGACGGCGCGCGCGGCGCGGCCGGCTCGTCGAGCGATGCGGCCGCCGCGTCACGCGCGGCGCGCTGGCGCGCGATCAGCGCGGGATCGATCGCGACGATGGGCGGCATCGCGGAGGATGCGGTGCGGGCGGGCGCCGTCGCGCTGACGCCACCGGTATCGCCGGCGGCAGGCGCCCCCGCAGTGGGCGCGCTGGCCGGCGTCGCGGCTGCTTGATCCTGGCCGTCCGCCAGCCAGCCGAGATAGGACGTGTTCATTTTCATGCCGGGCGCGAACGCGCATCCGGACAGCCACACGCAGGCCGTCAGAACGAGCGCAAGCGCACCGCGGCGGCCGGCGGCCGCCGATGCGATAGGAATGCTCATGATTACCTTCCAGTAACGCCGCGCATGACGATGCGCGGCGCGCGACGGGCTCGTCGAAGCCGAGCCGCGCCGGGTCTATCGGAATGCGGCGGGCATGACGCCGCCGCGGCGAACGGCCGAGCCGTTCAGTAAGCGTTGGGATGCACGATCCCTTTCAGCACGGTCGCGCCGATGATGCGCAGGTCGAGCGCGAACGACCAGTTGCGCAGGTAATACAGGTCGTAGTCGACGCGCGACTGCATGCTTTCGAGCCGTTCGGTCGCGCCGCGCAGGCCGTTGACCTGCGCCCAGCCCGTGATGCCGGGCTTGATCCGGTAGCGATGGATGTAGCCGTCCACGAGCGTGCGGTACTGCGCGTCGTGTTCCACCGCGTGCGGGCGCGGGCCGACCACCGACATGTCGCCGAACAGCACGTTGATGAACTGCGGCAATTCATCGAGGCTCGTGCGGCGCAGGAACGCACCGACCTTCGTCACGCGCGGGTCGTTGCGTTTTGCCTGCACGACCGTGCCGGGCTGTTCGACATGCACGCGCATCGTGCGGAACTTGTAGATGTCGAACGTGCCGCCATCGCCGCCGCGCCGCTTTTGCGTGAACAGCACCGGGCCCGGCGACGTCAGCCTGATCGCGGCCGCGATCGCGAGCAGCAGCGGCATCAGCACGATCAATACCGCCGCCGCGAACGCGCGATCGAAGATCGTCTTCGTCAGCTGTGCACCGCGCGACAGCGGCGGCGCCGCGAGCGCGATCGCGGGTTCGCCGAGAATCTCGTCGACGCGGCTGCCGAACAGCGCATGCTTGCTGACGTCGGGCATCAGACGCAGCTCGACGAAGTCGTTGCGGAACTCGTCGATCACCGGCTCGACCGCGTCGTCCTCGATCGCGAGCGCGATCCAGATCTCTTCCGCCTGCGCACGTCGCGCGCACGCTGCGAACGATGCGAGATCGTCGAGCACGCGCGCCCCGTCGTCGAGTGCGGGCATCTCACCCGACGTGCGGTATGCGCCGACGAGCCGGTACGACGGCGACACGTTCGCGCGCGTTGCGGCGGCGATGCGCTCGATGCGCGCGCCGTCGCCGACGATCGCCACGCGGCACGGCGCGACCGTCGCGCGCAGGCTGCGGCGTCTCACGACGCTCAGCGCGACGCGCAACACGACGAGCGCGATCGCGGCGCCGACCGTCCAGTCGAAGAACCAGTGCAGCAGCACGACCGTGAGCGTCGTCAGCGCGACCATCTTCACGAACACGAAGCCCTGTACGACGAGCCACAGCGCGAGCGTGCGCAGCGCGGTGCGTGTCGCGGGCAGGCGCCGGCCTTCGATGCCCGAGCCGGCCAGCCGCAGCAGGAACGCCGCCAGCAGCGCACTGACGCCGACCAGAATCGACTCGATGCGAAACGTCGCGAGATCGCGAAACGAACCCGTATGTGCCCATGCGGCGATCGCTACGATCATGATGACGTCGACCGCGCAAACGACGATCTCGCCGCGTGCCGGCTGTTTGATTTTCATGTCCTGGTTCTCTTGGTTGCATGCCGCGCGCAATCGGAGGCGCGCGGCTTACCTGTCCGGCAACACGGCGCCGCTCGGCCGGAAAACCGCTCACGTGTCCGGGGATGAAGGCGAGTCTAGGTGCCGGAACATCTCAAAACCATCGGACGGCGGGACGTAATCGCCGGTATTCGAATCGGACTGGGCCTACTCGTATCGACGGGCAGTCGACAGGTCTGCTATGCAATCAGGAGCATGGAAATGCCGTCGACCGGACGCGACGCGTGCGGGCCGCGATCGAGCATGGCCAGCGCACATTCGACGATGGGCTGCGTCGGCCGGCTGCAGTCGATCGATGCGACGGTGCGGCGGTCGATCCACGCGCATTGCGCGATCTCGTTTGCGGGACGCGCAATCGCGTGGTCGTCGATATCGGCGACGAACACGTGATGCAGCTTGTGCCTGCCCGCCGTGCGGAACAGATAGCGCAGGCGGTTGCCGACCAGCCCGGTTTCCTCGCGCAGTTCGCGGCGCGCGGCGTCGTATAGCGATTCGCCGTGATGCAGCCCGCCGCCGGGCAGCACCCAGCGGGCATGCGCACGCGCGACCAGCAGAATCCGGTCGCCGCGTCGGCAGAGAACGGTGGCGCGCTGTTTCATGGCTTGACCTCGCACGTGGATGGCATGCACAAAAAAAGACGCCGCCTCGGGGTGGAGGCGGCGAAAAACGGAGACATTAATCGCGATAGATTCCGCGCGACATGCCGGGTGACAGGGTTTTAGTCATCCAGCGCAGCCATTGTGTCGAGCGCGGCTCGCGCATGGAATCAGCCCAGTCTGATTCGTCGGCGAATGATCGCGAAAGCAAAATGGGACTGGTCTGATTGGCTGTCGATCGTCGCGCGCTGAAAATGGTCTTGTCGAACGGATGCATGGTGAGCCGTTCGATACCTCGTATCCGAAGCTTGGCTTCGTTACGCGCCGCCCGTCATGGGCGGCGCCTTTTTTTCTGACGCACGCCGCGCGATGCGGCATCACGTACCGGTTCCGTTCGACACGAACGAATGCCCTGCGGCGGCCGGTGGGCTCGGCCGCTTATCGACTGACCGACTCTCCAGTTGATTGACGGAACAACGCTGCCATATGCGAGCGCAGGGCATTCCTTCCTGTCCGCGGACGCGTCGTGCCGATCGTGCGTGCAGTTCCAGCTACTTACTTTTATCAAGGAGTGCATCATGAAGATGAAGACCCGACTTCGCGCCGCCGGCGCCCTGATCGCGATCGCCTGCGCGGCCGGCGCGGCGAATGTGACCGCCGCCGAATCGCAACCGCTGCCGAAGGGCGTCGTGGCCGTCGTCAATAATGTGCCGATCCCGCAAAGCGAGTTCGACAGCGCGATCAAGTCGACGGGGCAGGCGGACACGCCCGAACTGCGCGCGCGCGTGATGCGCGAACTGGTGGTCCGGCAACTGATCGGCCAGGCGGCCGACAAGGCCAACTACGGCAGCCGCCCCGAAGTGCAGGGCCTCGTTTCGCGCGTGCGCACCGACGCAGCCAGCGACCTCTATCTGCGCGACATGCTGCGTCCGCAGCCGGTGACCGACGCGCAAGTGAAGGCGCGCTACGACCAGATCGTCGCGAACGCCGGGCAGTTCGAATACCGCGCGCAAGTCATCGCGGTCAACGATGCGGCGAAGGCGAATGCCGCGCTGGCGAAGCTCAAGCAGGGCGTCGCATTCGACGCCGTCGCGAAGGAGTTCAATACGACCGCCAACGGCGGTGTCGCGCAATGGGTCGATCTGAAGACGCCGCTCGCCGAGGGCCGCACGGCCGGGTTGCCGATGCCGGTCGCACAGGCGATCGCGATGACGCCCGTCGGCGCGACGACGGGCCCGATCCAGATCGGCAATGCGTACGCGATCGTGAAGCTCGACGAGAAGCGGAATACGGTCGTGCCGACCTTCGACCAGGCGAAGGGTGTGTTGCGTCAGCAGCTTGACGTGCAGGCAAACGATCGTGCGCTTGCCGCGCTAGTCGACAAGCTTGCCGCGCAGGCGACGATTCGCCCGTGACGGGGTGGGGCGTACCGCGGCGAATCCGCGGTGCGCCCGTTCGCGTGCAAGCGCTTGCATGGCATTGTGCCGGCGACTGTTCCTGCGGCGCCGATCGCGAATTCAGTCCAGTCCGATTGGATCGGGAAGCGATGGACGCTAAGCTGGTCTTGCGTGGCATCGAAGCACGTTCGACGGCGGCCGGTGGGCGCGGCCGCATACCTGGCTACTACCTGTAGCACTACTCCTCACGCTGCCTTATGCGAGCGTCGGGCACAGCGCTTCGAGCGCCACGCACCTTTTTCCTTCACGTTCGCATCGGCCCTCACGGCCGTTGCGAACGCGCCATCGTTCGCGTGGCGCATTGCAGCCGCCGGAGCGTGGAAGCCACGGCACTGCCGCGGCTGCATCACTTTGTAGTGGCGACGCGGTGCATCCGTTCCGCGTTTCCCCGGTGGCCTTCATTCCCGTTTGCTGATTGTTCGTATTCGCGGCGCGTGCGCCTCGATGTGCATTGTCTGCCGTGATCCCGCGTTGCGAGCGATCGCAGCGAAACCGGTCTCGTCCGACAGGTGGCCGGATCTGTGCACGCCGCGCACAGATCATGTAGCGCCCGGCACGTAGCGGCGAATACCGCAGCGTTCATAGAATGACCTTTCCATTTTTTTAACAGGATTACACCATGACGTTCCGTTTTCCCCACTTCATGAAAGCCGTCGCGTTCGGCATGTCGCTCGCGGCTACGTCCATCGTCGAAGCCGCGCCGGCACAGTCCGATGCCACTCCGACCATCCGCGCGATGTCCGGCGCGAAGCAGCTGGATCATCTCGATCCGAAGACGACCGCGCTCGTCGTCATCGATTTCCAGAAGGAGTACTTCAGCGGCAAGATGCCGATTCCGGACGGCAAGCAGGCGATGGCGAATACGCAGAAGCTGATCAAGTTCGCCGACGCCGCGAAGATTCCGGTGTACCAGATCCAGCACATCGCACCGGCCGGTTCCGCCGTGTTCGCGATCGACGGCGATACCGTGAAGTTCCAGCCGGGGATGGAGCCGCGCGCGCACGACAAGACGGTGCAGAAGACCACCGTCAGCGTGTTCGCCAGCACCGACCTGGACAAGCAGCTGAAGGCGGCCAACATCAAGACGATCATCGTCGCGGGCCTGATGACGCACGCATGCGTAGCCGGCGCTGCGCGCGACGCAGTGCCGCTCGGCTATCAGGTGGTGGTAGCATCCGACGCGTCTGCCACGCGTTCGATCAAGCGCGCGAACGGCAGCACGATCGACAGCGGCACGCTGCACCGCGCGGCGCTGGCGGAGATCGAGGATACGTTCGGCGACGTGATGACGACGTCCGAGATCACGAAGCTGCCGCTGCGCTGATTCTCACCACACGCCCTTCGGGGCGTGCAACTCCACGGCACCGATCATCATGGACCAGTTGCTCGCCATGCGCGTCTTTTGCTGCATCGTCGAGGCGGAGGGTTTCTCCGCCGCGGCGGCACGGCTCGATACCACGCATTCGTCGGTGTCGCGCCAGCTCAAGCGGCTGGAAGCCGAACTCGGCGTGCAGCTGTTGAACCGCAACACGCGGCGCTTCACGCTGACCGCGGCCGGCGCGCAGTACTACGACGCGTGCGTCGACATCCTGGGCAGAGTGGAAGCCGCAGCGAGCGGCGTGATGAGCGAAGGGGCGCGCGTGGCCGGCACGCTGCGCGTGAGCGTGCCGCTCGCAATCGGCACGCTGGAGCTGGCCGACTGGCTGCCGGCGTTCCAGCGGCGCTATCCCGATGTCCGGATCGACCTGTCGTGCAGCGACCGCATGGTCGATCTCGTCGCGGAAGGCTTCGACGCCGCGCTGCGCATCAGCGGCCCGCTCGACAGCAGCAGCATGATCGCGCGCATGCTCACCGAATCCGAAATCGTGCTGGTCGCGTCGCCCGGCTATGTCGCGCGGCGCGGGCTGCCGGTCGCGCCGCAGGATATCGGCGAGCACGAACTACTGACGCATGCGGGCTCGGCCACGCCGGCCGAATGGATGATCCAGCCCATGCACGGCGAGTCGGTTCGTATCGAATTGCAGGGGCGTTTGAAGACCGACGCGATCACCGCAACCTACTCGGCCGCGCTAGCGGGGCTCGGCATCGCGGCCTTTACGTGGCACACCGTGCAATCGGAACTCGCGCGCGGGCAACTCGTGCGCATCCTGCCGGGCTGTACGCTCGGCACGCGCTTCTACCACGCGCTCTATCCGCAGACCCGCCATCTCGCGCCGAAGGTACGCGCCTTTATCGATCACATGGCGGAGCACTATCGCGCCCGTTGATAGGCGATGCCGTCCGCGTAGCTTCGCGGAGACAGATCTTGACTGGCGCGACAACGTGCGCCCGCAGCCGGTGTCAGCCGGCAACCGTGATGCCTGCCAAACGCGTGCGCCGTGCAGGCTGCACGACGATTTCCACATGTTGATCCAGTGATACCAGAGCTTGCATCAGCCGCTCCAGTGAAATGTTCTGGAGCTTGTAGCGACGCACCTGGGAAACCTTCGGCTGGGTCATGCCTGTGATTGCCGCTGCCTCGATCTGACTCAAGCCACGTTTGTCGATCAGGTCGTTGAGTTTGAGCGCGAGTGCGGCCTTGGCGGTCAGTTCCGGGGCATCATCGAAACCGAGGTCGACAAGCACGTTGTCGGCGCCTTGAAGAGGTTTTTTGCGATTCATTATTTCAACAGCTTCCGTTTTTGCTCCGTTGATTATATCCGTTCAGATATAACTCGAGAGCGCCGAAATCGTCGTGATAGTGCTGGCTACCATCGCAAAGGCTGAAAAATTCGATTGGCTGGCGGGCCGCTAGCGGAATGATGTTGTTGCGTGCGCGTCTCGGCGCGCTCGGCACCGTTTCGTGCGGTCAGCGCACAGCGTTGGCTATCGACGTGGATCGGCGCCGGTGTGTTCCGATCCTTGAAAGCGCGCGGCGGCGATGCCGCTTCGGAGTCGGCGGCCGAACCCGACCGCCGCACACGCTTTTCTGTCAGCTTCTCCGGCCGTTACACCGAAACCGTGATGCCTGCAGACCGCGAGTGCCCCACAGGCCGCACCACGATTTCCACATGCTGGTCAAACGACACCAGCGTCTGCATCAGCAGCTCCAGCGAAACGTTCCGAAGCCTGTCGCGCTGCTCCGGCGTGACCACCGGCCGCGCCATCTCCGCGAGCTCCGCCGCCTCGGCCTCGCTCAACCCATACGACGCGATCAGTGCGTTGAGTTTCAGCGCGAGCGCGGACTTGGCCGACAGTAACCCTACGTCGTCGAAATCGGGGTCGAGCGGTACGTTGTCAGTGTCTTGATGCGAGTCGTTGCGATTCATTGTGCGTCTCCCGTCATCACCGCAAACTGTCGCTGCCCCGTCGCGGGATCGACTTCGGGGAAAATGTCCTGCCCGACAAGGTCGCCGTCTGTTTCGTCCATTGGCGTGATCACCAGCCGACCGTGCGTCACGTCGATCCGCAAGCGCTGCCCGGGCTCGAAACCCGCTGCCTCGATCCATCGGCCGGACAGCTTCATCCACTGATACAGCACCGGCGGTGCCCGGTCGGCGAACCGGAGGTGCGGAATGGTGCGGCGGTGCCGCAAAGACGATCGAGCAGCGACGAAGCGATCGTTGAAAATTGCCTGTGCGTTATGATTCGCGTCAGCCATGGTTGACTCCTTGGGTGAGTTGATTGTGGTCAGCGGGTCGTGGGTGCTCCTACACTCACGGCCCGCGCTCGTTTACGCGGGGACTTCAACCCGCATTCGCTCGCATCACGAATGATCGGCAAGGCCGATTCATCCCCTCGCGCAAACGTGCATCCACTGTAGACGAATCGACGGTGGAATGGGCATTGGTTAATCGCGTTCTACCCACGTTGGCCATCAGGACAAGGCGCGTGCGCTTGTGTCAGCCGCGTTGGCCGGGCGCCACCACTTCGTCTCCAACTGTCAACGCTCCGGCGTATCCACGATCGGAATCGAATCGGCGCCGTGTGCGGTCTCCGCCGCCATGCGCCGCGCAAGCGCATCGCCGGCGAGCTCGCGATAACGTTCCAACTCCCTCGCGAAGCCGGCGGCGTCGCCCGCGAGCGCGAGCCGTTCGAGCGTCGCGCAGAGATCCGATATCCCGCTTTCCCCGATCATCGCGAACGCGCCGCGCATGCTGTGGATTTCCGTGCGCGCCGCCTTCAGGTCGCGATGCGCGAGCGCATTCGCGATCGCCGCGTTCGCGCGCTGCATCGCGTCGGCCAGCACCGCGTGCAGTTCGGCCGGCAGCGGCCGGTCCGCCTGCGACAGCGCACTCGCGGCCGGCCGCGCGTTGCGGCGCGACCCCGTATAACGCGTGATGGCCTGCTCGAGCGATTTCAACGACGTCGGCTTCGTGACGATCTCGTCGATGCCGGCCTCCAGCGACAGCCGCTGTTCGTCCGGTTCCGCATGGGCCGTTACCGCGAGAATCGGCAGCGTGTGGCCGCGCTCGCGCAGCACGCGTGCAAACGTATAGCCGTCGAGACCGGGCATGTTCAGATCCGTCATCACGAGCGCGTAGCTGTGACGCGCGACGAGTTCCAGCGCGTCCGCCACGTTCGCGGCGACGTCCGCGTGATAGCCGAGCACGTCGAGCTGGTCGTGCACCAGCGAGCGGTTCACCGGGTTGTCGTCGACGAACAGCACGCGCACGTTCGGTGCGTCGTCGTCGGTTGCATCGCCGGGCATCGTGCCGGGGCGATCGTCGTACGGCAGCGGCAGCGTGACGACGAAGGTCGAGCCGACGTTCGGCACGCTGTCGACGGCGATGCGGCCGCCCATCGATTCCGCGAGCTTGTGGCTGAGCGCCAGCCCGATCCCGGTGCCGCCGAAGCGGCGCGCGGTCGAAGCATCGGCCTGCGCGAACGGCTCGAACACGCGCTCGACCTGCGCGGCCGTCATGCCGATGCCAGAATCGCTGACGCGAATCATCACGGGCGTCGCGTCCGCGCCCGGCACGAACACGGACAGCGCGATCGAGCCGCGCTCGGTGAACTTGATCGCGTTGCTGACCAGATTGACGACGATCTGCCGCACCCGCAGCGGATCGCCGACGTACGGCCGGACGATGCGCGGATCGACTTCCGCGCACAGCACGACACCCTTCGCGGCCGCGACCGGCTCGAAGAGCTCGACCACGTCGCGCACGAGTTCGTCGATGCGGAAGCTCGTCGCTTCGAGCGTCATCCGGTCCGCTTCGATCTTGGTCATGTCGAGCACGTTGTTCAGCATGTCGAGCAGCATCCGCGCGGCCGACGTGACCGCGTGCAGCCGCGGCTTCTGGCGGCTCGGGTCGGGCGCCTTGTCGAGCAGTTCGAGATTGCCGAGCATCGCGTTCAGCGGCGTGCGGATCTCGTGGCTGATCGTCGCGAGGAAGGTCGATTTCGCACGGTTCGCGCTATCGAGCGCGCGCTCGGCGTCGGCGCGCGTCGTGATGTCGGAGAACGCGCACAGCAGCGTGTTTTTCCCGCGGTAGCGCCCGCGCACGAAGTTGACGACGAGGTCGCGCGCGCGGCCGTCGTCGAGCGTGACGGGCAGCTCGACGTCGAGCAGCACCGGCGCGCCGTTCGAGCGCGCGTGGTAGCACGCGAGCATGCGCTCGTGCAGCGGCGGCTCGCCCGCCGCATGCTCGTACGCCTCCAGCATCCGGTTGCGCAGCAGCACGTCGCGCGTGTCGAGCGACACGAGCGCGATGCCGAACGGCGAGGTCGCGATGATCGCGCGGCTCATCTGCTCGCTGTCGAACACGCGGCGCGAGCGGCGGAACAGCGGCGCGAACACTTTCAGGTCGAATGAGATGACGAGCGTCCACAGCACGGCCAGGATCAGCGCGGCCACGCCGAACTCGCGCACGATCGTCGGCCAGATCGCGATCGCGATCGTGCGCCACGAATACGCGTAGACGATCGCGAAGCCCGAATCGGAGATCCGGTCGCTGATCGTGAAGACGCCGTGCAGATAGTTTTCCTTGAACCGGTCGATGCCGTGCCGCCATGCGTTCTCGGCAAGTGCGTGGCGCATCAGCGCGGCGCCGTCGATCGATGCGCGGGTGCGATCCTCGTCCAGCAGCTTGCGGCCGGCGTGATCGACCAGCATCACGACGGCGTCCTCGGGCGCCTGCTTCAGCCGGTTGTCGATCACGCTGACGTCGAGATCGCTGACGAAGGTCATGAAGTGTCGCTGGCCGTCGAACGCCGGCTCGACCAGGCGGAACACGGTCTTGCCCGTGAGCGGATCGATCGCGGGTGCCTGCCACGCGATGCGGCGCGTGTCGCGCCAGTAGCGCGCGGTGGCGGGGTTCGACCAGTCGGCGACGTCGAAGGCGAGCCGGTCGATCAGCTTGCGCGTATCGGCCACGCCAATGTGCGCCAGTACGTGCGAATAGGGCGTCGACGGCGGCGGCGTGATCGCGATCACGTTGCGATCGGGGCTGTACGCGTAGCCCGACATCGGGCGTCCGGTTTGCCGCTCCGCGGCGGCCACGGAGATCGTCAGCCGTTCCATCAACTGCACGTACTCGTCGATTTCGTCGTTGGTCGTGACGGCTTCCGGCGTGACCGCCACGAAGATCTCGCTCACGTTGCGCAGCGGCGAAAGCACGACATGTCCGTCGCGCACGAGCGCGTCCGCCGCGTTGCGCGAATGCTGCGGATGGCTGTTCCACAGCAGCTCCGCGTTGATGACCGCGCGTCGCATCGATGCCTGCTTCGCCTCGACTTCGAGCTGCACGAGCGCCTTGTGCGTCTCGAACAGTTCACGCCGTTTCGAGATGTAGTCGCGCACCGAACCGGCGAGCAGGATGCTCGTCGCGAACAGGATCACGCACGACAGCACCGTGGCGCCGCCGTACAGCGTGAAGCGCTGATAGCGGTTCAGCAGGCTCAGGTCGCGCGCGTCGCCTTCGCTCGACGCGAACGGCGCGCTGGCGTCCGCCTGGGACGCGAACAGTTTGCGGATGGGCATGGGACGAATACCGGGAAATCAATGCACAAATCGGGTGACGCGCGCGGGTCGATCGGCAAGGGCCATGTGCGAAGCGCGACGCGTAGCGATATCCGTAAGCCGTGTGGGAGGCAGGCGATTGCGCTGCCGGCTCGGGGAACGAGCCAATTATCAAGATGGCAGGATCGTCGGTATGTAGGGCAGTCCGAAACAATGGGCGGATGCCGGTAGGACTAGTCCTATTTGTGAGGTCGCCTGCGAGCTGCGTTTATACGATCCGATGCGTGTGCATGTCAAACGCGACGGTGATGGCGTGTTGCGCTTTCCTCGCAGAATTGTCAGGCATGTTCATATTCGGACCGGTCCTATAAAGATAGTTTGGCCGCCGCCAAGTGTCTGATTATCGAAAGCGCGCTTAAAAAATATATTGCCTCGTGTAACTGGATCCTCGTCTCAATCTCTCGTATCTCGTATAGAGGCAATCAATGAACAAGACTTATCGGACCGTCTGGAACGCGACGACGGGTACCTGGACCGCTGCGGCGGAAACGGCGCGCTCGCGCTCGAAATCGAATTCGAACGCGAAGTCGGCGATCGCGACGGCGGTCGCGATGATGGCGGGCGTCGGTGGTGCGGCGGTGTCGTTCGATGCGCAGGCGCAGGCGGCGGCGAACGGCGCGGGCGGGTTGAATTTGTGCGGCCCGACGGGCGGTGCGAACGGGGTGACCTTCGGATCGGGAGCCCTTACCGGTACGTCACTGACCGCGGCGTGTACCGCGAATCCGAGCCGCTTGAGCCTGAATCACCCGATGGCGTTCCAGCTCTATAACAACACCACGTCGACCGGCAGCGGCATGGGCCAGCCGTCCGCAGCGACCGAAGTCGGCATCGGCGGCAGCAAGGACGGCCATCTGATGCTGCTCGGCGGCTCGGGCGTGCACATCCAGGGTCCGGTGGATTTCGACAACAACGTCAACCTGACGAACCACCGCATCAATAATCTGGCGGCGGGCGTTGCGGGCACGGATGCCGTCAACGTCTCGCAGTTGAATGCGGCGATCGCGGCAACCGATAACCGGTATGTGGTGACCAATACGGGTACTTACGCCGCCGCGACGCCGGCGCAAGCGGGAAGCAGCGCGACTGCGGTCGGCGCCAATGCGAATGCTACCGGGCAGTCGGCTGTGGCGCTTGGCGGCAACACGGTCGCGACCGGGCAGAACGGGGTCGCCATCGGTACCATTTCGAGAGCGACGGGTTTGGAGTCCACTGCCGTCGGCGTGGGCGCCAATGCATCAGGAACGAATACGACGGCGTTGGGCCGCGGGGCGGCTGCGACCGCCAATAATTCGGTTGCGCTGGGCACGTTCTCGACCGCCGATCGTGCAAATTCCGTTTCGGTCGGTACTGCGACGGCGCAGCGCCAGGTCGTCAACGTCGCAGCCGGCACGGCCGCGACCGACGCCGTGAACCTCGGCCAGATGAACACCGCGCTTGCACCCAAGCTCGACAACACCGTCATCAAGGTCGGCGGAACGACTGCCGCGGCCACTTCCGGGAATACGTCGAACATCGCAATCGGCAGCGGAGCCACTTCGTACGCGGATCCGCAGAACTCCCCGGCCATTGCGATGGGATGGAACTCGAACGCGAACGGCGCCGGTGCGGTTGCGATCGGCTCCAACTCGACCGCGTCGGCTACCGAAGCCATTGCATTGGGCCTGCGCTCCACGTCAAGCGGGGCGAATGCAGTGACGCTGGGCGGCGACGCGAAGGCAACGGAACAGAACTCGGTCGCGCTCGGCTATGGATCGCTGGCGGATCGTGCAAATGCCGTATCGGTCGGCAGCTCGACGCTGCAACGCCAGATCACCAATGTGGCCGCCGGTACGGCAGCGACCGATGCCGTGAACCTCGCTCAGTTGAATGCCGCGCTTGCGGGCACGACAGCCAATCCGTACGTCAAGGTGAACGGCGTTACAGCTGATGCCACGGCGATAGCAAGCGGCGCAATCGCGATCGGCGGCAACGCCACCGCAGATGCCACCGGTGCGGCGCATCGAGCAGTTGCAATCGGGCAGAACGCCAGCGCAATCGGTAACAGTCTTGCGGTGGGCGGCAATGCGAACGCAGTGAGTCGCGCAGTTGCAATCGGCGGTGGTACAACCGCAAACGTCAACGGCGCGACCGCAGTCGGATATCTCGCCAGCTCGACCGCTGACAGCGCGACCGCGCTGGGTTACCGGGCTAGGGCAGGAAATGCCAAATCGCTCGCGCTCGGCGCGGGTGCGAACGTGCAAAACGACGGCAGTGTCGCACTCGGTGCCGACGCCTCCACCGATCGCGATAACAGCGTGTCGGTCGGCTCCTCGACGCTGCAGCGCCAGATCACCAACGTGGCCGCCGGCACGCAGACGACCGACGCGGTGAACGTGGGCCAGCTGAAGGACTCGGGCCTGATCGGCGGCGACGGCAAGGCGATTGCCGCGGTGACGTACGACCGCAACCCGGACGGTTCGCCGAACTACGGCTCGGTGACGCTGGGCGACGGCAATGGTCCGGTGAAGGTGACGAACGTAGCGGACGCAACGGGCGACAGCGACGCGCTGAACCTCGGCCAACTGAAGCAATCGGGTCTGG
>Ga0182007_10000958_pt1 | contig 15849 bp, 14 predicted proteins | sample Sormic07211113_1_FD_123023 | JGI IMG/M metagenome (GOLD analysis project Ga0182007, IMG submission 123023) | Rhizosphere microbial communities from Sorghum bicolor, Mead, Nebraska, USA - 072115-113_1 MetaG | ecosystem: Host-associated > Plants > Roots > Rhizosphere | place: USA: Nebraska... | reverse complement strand
CAAGGCACCTGCTCCCGCGCCAGCCCCTGCTGCCCCGCCGCCGGCCAAGGTCGCGGCCGCTCCTGCACCGGTAGCCGCCGCGCCCAAGGCGCCCGAGGCAACGCCGGCGCCAGCACCCGCACCGGCGCCTGCGGCCAGCACCGCGTCCAATGCCGAGGTCGAATCGGCCGTGCGCGCCTGGGCTTCGGCCTGGGCCAGCCAGGACATGGAGCGCTACCTCGCGGCCTACGGCCCCGACTTCGCGCCCGCGGGCGGCCAGAGCCGCAAGAGCTGGGAAGAAGACCGCCGCGCCCGCATCGTCGGCAAGACGAGCATCAGCGTGAACATCGAGAACCTCGCGATCAAGGTCGACGGACAGACCGCGACCGCCAAGTTCCGCCAGATCTATCGCGCGGACAACCTCAACGTCTCGAGCCGCAAGACGCTGGACATGCAGCGCTCCGGCAATCATTGGCACATTCGCAAGGAAAGCGTCGGCGGCTAGTGGCAGACATCGTCCGGCACGGCCGGCTTCAGAATCCCCCGTTCCGTCTGCGCAGCGGACAGCTGCTCGCAGCCCTGATGACCGCTTCCGCGCTGATGCTTGCAGCGCCCGGTGCGGCACTGGCGTCGAACAACACCAAGACAGGCAGCAGCGCCAAGGCCAAGGCCACGGCAGGCGGCCACGCAGGCAACCGCTCCGCCGGCCGGTCTTCGGCCAAGGCACAGCCCAAAAGCAGGAAGGGCGCGGTTGCAGCAGAAGCCCGAACGGCTGGTGCCACGGCAAGGCCCGCACGAAAGCCCGCCTCCAACGCGGCCCCCATCCAGGAAGCCGGCAACGCAGAGGCACGCCTGATCGCGGTCTACGAAATGTTCGGCCGCGGCCAGGCCCGCCCCGCGCTGGCCAAGGCCCGCGACCTGGTGCGCGACTATCCGAACTTCCAGCTCGCGCAGCTCGTCTACGGCGACCTGCTCGCGGCGCAGGTGCCCCCGTCGAACGCGCTGCCCGACACCGCCAGCATCGCGAAGATGCGCGGCAGCCCGGCCATGGCCGAGCTGCACGAGGAATCGAAGCGCCGCCTGCAGGCCCTGCGCGAGCGGCCGCCGGCCAACACCGTGCCGTCGCAGTTCCTGGCGCTCTCCACCCGCAGCCGCTATGCCATTGCCGTCGACGCCTCGCGCTCGCGGCTGTACCTGTTCGAGAACTCCGACAAGGGCCTGAGGCTCACGGCCGACTACTACATCTCGGTCGGCAAGTCAGGCACCGACAAGGCCACCGAAGGCGATGCGCGCACTCCGCTGGGCGTGTACTACATCACCAGCAGCCTCGACCCGAAGTCGCTGAAGGACTTCTACGGCGCGGGCGCCCTGCCCATCAACTACCCCAACCCATACGACCTGCGGCGCGGCAAGACTGGCGGCGGCATCTGGCTGCACGGCACCCCACCCCAGCAGTTCGCGCGGGCGCCGCTGGCGAGCGACGGCTGCGTGGTCATGGCCAATCCCGACCTGAAGCAGCTTTTGCGGAAAGTGCAAATCGGCGCCACCCCGGTGGTGACCGCGCGCAGCCTGCAATGGATAACGCAGCCTCAGGCGGAAAAAGAGTCGCAATCGATTACCGGCGCAATCAATGGCTGGAAAGATGCGCGGGCCAATGGAAATGAAGCGCAATTGAAGAAATTCTATTTGCCCGATTTCCAGCGCAGCAGCAAGAAATCCACCGAAGGAATTTCGGCTGTCGACGACGAAGTGAAATACGCGCAGGGCAAGCGCGTACAGCTCAAGGACATGTCTTACCTCCACTGGCGGGACGGTGACGACACCATGATTGTTACCTTCGGCGAGGTGTTCGAAGGCGAAAAGAGTGGACGCTCCCGGCGCCAGTACTGGTTACGCCAGGGTACCGACTGGAAGCTATTTCACGAAGAAATCCTGGGCTGAGGCCCGGTTGAAGCCCTCCCGGCGGCGAGGCCACCCCGTGATCTCGTGACTTTTTGCTCACGAGATTGTCCTTTTTTCAATGTTACATCTGACCCGCCGAGGGCCTGCGCTACGTAACACGTAACGCATTTGTTCCCGTAACGTTTCCCATTCGCGCGTTCCCGGCGACGTAACGACACATCCCATCTTTATGGGAGGTGACATGCGTCGTACAGAGGGAAATATTCGTTTCCAAACTGTCAATCGGTTGGGCAGGCCGTTTCTGATTCCGGGCGGCAGAAGGCTGGCCGCCATCCTGCTTTATCTCTTTCGCTCAGTACCCGTTAGACAAAAGTACTAGTCACTTCCTTGTTGATACACAGAGTTACGCTGTATAACATTGACCTGCAAGTCTTTGTTAACACTCCTGGAAAGGGAAATCATGCTTGGATCTATTGCTCGTTTTCTGCGCGATGAAGAAGGTGCTACCGCAATTGAATATGGAATTATTGCGGGGTTGATGGCAATTATCTTGATCGGCATCTTTTCCGAGACAACTGGCATCGGCAAGGCACTGATCGACATGTTCAATTACATCGGCGGCAAGTTGCCCAAGGCGACTCCCTGAGGTCTTCGGTTTGCGTTTGGAATCCCTCCTGCTCTTCTGGCTGGCCTTGATTGCCGTCCATGACTTCCGCAGGCGCACCGTCTCCAACTGGCTGGTCTTGTCGGGCGCCGCCACCGCGCTCGTACAACTCGCCCTCGGGTTTCAACCCGTGGGAATCGGCTGGTCGGAAGCGTTGCTTGGCTTTGCCGCCGGATTCGGCGCACTCCTGCTTTTCTATGCCACAGGCGTCATGGGAGCGGGCGACGTGAAGTTCGCTGGCGCTCTCGGTCTATGGGTTGGCCCCATGGCACTCCTCCCCATCTGGATCGGCGGCAGTCTGCTCGCCGCCCTCCACGGCATTCTTTGGCTGGCGCTGCTGCGCTGGCCCGTGCTTCCCCGGCTCGCGTTGATGCTTGCGCACCAACGCTCTGCTGCCGACGGCATGGCGCCGTCCGGACGCCGGCCTCGTGTTGTTCCCTATGCAGCCTATCTGGCACTGGCCACCGCGGTATGGCTGATCTGGGGGCGACAGAGTTGATCGCACACATGGCGGCGAAGCCGCCAGTCGTCGATTTTCCGGTTGCGCACATTCCTTCTTCTAAATGCCGCCCATGATCCATCTCACCAAGATAGTCGCCGCCATTCTCGTGCTGCTTGCCATTGCGCTCGGTGGCTATGCATGGATGCTCAGCAGGCAGGCTCCCCCTGCAAAAGCAGCCACCGCTCCGGTAGCCGCGCCAGCAAAGGCGCCGGTGGTGATGACGTATGCGGTGGTGGTCGCATCGAAGCCCTTGCCGGCAGGACAAGCCATTTCCGCCGACGCGATTCGCGTCGAGCGCCTGCCCATCAACCCCGCGGGCGCGTTCCAGGAAACGGCGGATGCCATCGGACGTGTGCCGGTGATGGACCTCGGCGAAGGCACTCCGCTGCTTCAAGGCCAGCTCGTCTCAGGACTCGCATTGCGCGTGGCGGAGGGCGAACGTGCGGTGGCGGTCAAGGCCGACGAGCTCATGGGCGTCGGAAACAAGGTCCAGCCAGGCGACTTCGTCGATGTCTTCGTGATGTTCAAGTCGGACAACAAGGACGTCGACCGGAGCCAGGCGCGGCTGCTGCTCGCACGCAAGCGCGTGCTGGCATTCGGCAGTGCCTCCGTCGACGGTTTGCCACCCAAGGGGGCGGACGGCAAGGCCGGAACGGCACAGCCGCAGGCCCAACGCGCGGAAGCGGCGAGAACCGCTGTTCTGGCGGTCGCGGTCGACGAAATCAATCGCCTGACGGTGGGCGAATCCAGTGGGCGGCTGTTGCTGGCGCTGCGCAATCCGACTGACTCGGCCGAGCCCGATCCCAAGCTCTTCGCAGAACTTCCGACCGCATTGCAACCCGCGCCGGCCAAGCCCGGCGCGCCGCGTCGAGCCCCGCTCGAAGGGCTGGACAAGGCTCAAGCAGGCTTGACCGCGGTGGATTTCGTTTCTGGCGGCACGACCGACAACACCCGCCGCGCGAACGCAGTGGCACGCAATGCGCCGGCTGGAAACGCAATCTCCCGCAGCGGCCCACCGACCGCGCGGGGAGGCAACGAAGTTGAAGTGATCCGCGGCGAGCGAAGCGAAACCATGCGCTATTGATCGGCCAAGCCAATGACCGTCCAAGTTCAAGAAAGAAGACACATGCCGCATTTGCCCTGCCAGTTCACAAGGAATCGGCGGCCTCCATTTCGCCTTGCGCTCGTCGCGCTGTGCCTGGTCTCGCTCGGTATCGTGCCGCCCGCTTCGCAGGCAGCTGGCCCGGAGACAAAGACACCTCCCGCGCGGCAGCCCATTGCGCTCGTGATGCAGGCGGGAACCCAGCAGGAACTGCTGGTCGACAAGGGCATCGATCGCATGGCCATCGCCGACGAGGCCGTGGTCGGCGTCACGCTGACCCGCAAGGCCGCGGGATCGCCCGGTGCGCGCCTCATCATGACGGGTAAGGCGGCAGGACGCACGACCTTGATGGTTTGGGAAAAGGGCAGCCCCGCAGCCACCACGTATGCCGTGGAAGTCCGTCGCCGCGCGGCGGTGCTGACCGGCTCCACCGACAGTCTCCCCGCGCACCAGCAGGCCACGGATATCGCCCTTTCAAGCGCCGATGAAAAGACTGCGCTGCAGGACCGGTCGGTCGTGAACGTCCGAAGCCACACCGTCCAGGTCGAAGTCAAGGTCGTCGAGTTCAGCCGGAGCGTGTTGAAGGAAGCGGGATTCAACCTTTCCTCCTATGGCCCCAACAGCCATGGCTTCAGCTTCAGCAACACCACGCCGGGCGGCGTTCTGGCGGATGCATTCGGTCTTGCCTTGGGTTTTGGCAATGCCAACAAGGGCCGCGGCATGAAGCTGACGCTGAACCTGCTCGAAGGCAACGGCCTCGCGCGAGTACTTGCAGAGCCGACGCTGGTGGCCATGTCGGGCCAGAGCGCGAGCTTCCTTGCTGGTGGGGAGTTGCCGATTCCAGTGCCGCAAAGCCTTGGGGCAACAACCATCGAGTACAAGCCTTTCGGCATCGGCCTGTCGGTGACCCCTACGGTCCTGTCGAACGACCGCATCGTCCTGAAGGTCGCTCCGGAGGCGAGCGACCTCGACTACACCAACGCTCTGAGCATCGACGGCGTCGCGGTTCCCGCGATCACGACGCGCCGCGCGGACACGACCGTCGAACTCGGCGATGGCGAGAGCTTCGTCATCGGCGGTCTGGTGAGCCGCACCACGTCGTCCAACGTCGACAAGGTGCCGCTGCTCGGCGACATCCCCGTTCTCGGCTCCTTCTTCAGGCAGAACAAGTACCAGATGAGCGAGAAGGAGCTGGTGATCATGGTGACGCCGCATCTGGTCAAGCCGATCGCACGCAACACCGATCTCGCCCCGTTCCTGCCGGGCACCGCCGAACAACGCGACGGCGCGGTGTGGCGCTCGATCTTCCTGGGCGGCGCAGCCAACACCGCGCTTCCCGGTTTCTCGCGTTGAAGAAACAGCAGTGTGAACGCCAGAAATGCTGACCTCATGAACGCACCACGCGACGGCATTCCCGAAACAGGCGCGGAAACCTACCTGTTCGCATCGAGCAACGGCAGCCACATCACGTGGTTGACCGATGCGCTCGGGCGGGTGGGCTCCGTAGTCGTGCTTGCTCCGGACGCGAAGTCAATCGACGAGCGCATCGCCCTGCTCGGCCCGGCCGCGATATTCATCGACTTCTCATCCGACCAGGTGACTGGTGCGCGCCAGCTTCACAAGCGCCTGAAGAGAGATTGGCCCGCCTTGCCAGTGCTTGCCATGGGAACGTCCGCGGAGCCCGCCGCGATGCTTGCGGCACTGCGCGCAGGTGTCGACGATTTCGTCGACGTCGCGGCGGCGCCGACCGAGGCAGTGACCACATTGAAAACACTGCTCGAGCGCCGCAGCAGCCTGCAAGGCGGTACCCGCGGCAGCACCCTTGCGCTGCTTGGCGCGCGTGCCGGGTTGGGAGTGACCACACTTGCGACCAGCCTGGCCCTGATGCTGCACACCCAGTTGTCCAACGCGCCCGCGAGACCGCAATCGCGCGCAACGCGACACGGCGTGGCCTTGCTCGATCTCGGTCTTCCTGCGCGCGACGGACTGCTTTACCTGGACACCCAGAGCGGCTTCAGCTTCGTCGACGGCGTACGCAACCTGCGACGCCTGGACCAGACGCTGCTGCACACGGCTCTTGCACACCACACCAGCGGCGTCGCCGTGCTGCCGCTGCCCGCGAGCCTGTCGCAGGTGCGCGAGATCTCGCACGCCGATTCCGTAGCGCTGATCAGGAGACTCTCCGACTTCTTCGACTTTCAGATCGCAGACCTCGGCGGCTTCTCGACCATCGACTTCATCGCTCAAACCCTGCACGAAGCACAGCAGACCTGGGTCGTGTGCGACCAGAGCATCGGCGCCATCGTCTCCACTGCCAACCTGCTGAAAGAGCTCCGCGCGCGAGGCATCGAGACCGAGCATCTTTCCCTGGTCGTGAACAAGTTCGACAGTCATGTCGGCCTGTCGGCGAAGGACATTGCCGAACGTCTCGAATTGCCGCTGCTGCACGTGCTGCCTGCGCGCAGCGCTGCGCTGCTGGCCGCGGCAAGCCGCGGGGAAATGCTGGTACGCACCGCGCGCAGCGATCCCTATTCGCAAGCTGTCACAGGCCTCGCTCGAAGCCTCCATCAGCAGTACATGTCCGTGTCGGGCCGACCGCCGGCCAAAGATCAGCGCTGGGTTGCACTGATGTCGCAAATCACCGGGCTCTGGAAGAGTTCAAACGAAAGTTGAGCCAATGTCCACCGAAATCGAATTTGCCGACGACGATCAGGCATTCATCAATTCGCAGCAGTTCCAGGACATCAAGAGCTGGACGCACGACCATCTGCTCAGCCGCATCGAGGAGCTCGGCGCGGAATTCGGCCGCTGGTCGCGCGCATCGATCCAGCAGTTCGTCGAGCTGGAAGTCGACAGCTTCGTACGGCTGCGGCGGGTGCCGATCAACGACCGCGAGATGCAGCTCATCTCCGATGCGCTCACCAAGGAACTGGCGGGATTCGGGCCGCTGGAAGACCTGCTCAACGATCCCGCGGTGGAAGACATCCTCATCAACGGGCACACGAACGTTTACGTATCGCGCAATGGCGTGCTCGAACGCGAGACGCTGCGCTTCGCCGACACCGAGCACGTGATGCGCATCGTGCGCCGCATCCTCGCACCGCTGGGCCGTCGGCTTGACGAAGCCAACCCGATGGTCGATGCGCGGCTGCCCGACGGGGGACGCATCAACGTCATCATCGAACCGCTGGCCATCGACGGGCTTTCTGTATCGATCCGGAAATTCCGCAAGGAGCCGCTCACACCGGCAGACCTGGTCAAGCTCGGTACCTTCGACGCAGGCATGGCCCAGTTGCTCGAGATCGCCGTGCGCGCGCGCTGCAACATTCTCGTCAGCGGCGGCACGAGCTCCGGCAAGACCTCGCTGCTCAACGCCCTCGCGAGCTTCATTCCGCCCGCCGAACGGGTGATCACGATCGAAGACACGGCGGAACTCTCGCTCGGCCACACTCATGTGGTGCGCCTCGAAAGCCGCCCCGGCGGCTTCGACGGCACCGGCGTGGTTTCGATCCGCGACCTGCTGCGCAACAGCCTGCGCATGCGGCCGGACCGCATCATCGTCGGTGAAGTCCGGGGCGCCGAGGTGATCGAGATGCTGCAGGCAATGAACACCGGCCACGAAGGCTCGATGGGCACCATCCACGCCAGTTCCCCGCGCGAATGCCTCTACCGTCTCGAGATGCTCGCGGGCTTTGCGGGCTACCAGGGCAGCGAAGTGAGCTTGCGCCGCCAGATTGCCAATGCCATCGATTTCATCGTGCAGATCGGGCGCATGTCGGGCGGTCAGCGGCGCATCGTCTCGCTGAGCGAGATCACAGGCGTCAACGACAACGTCGTGGCGATGCAGGAGCTCTACCGCTACGACCCGATCGTGTCGCCCGACGGCGAAGAACGCGACCGATGGATATCCCTCGGCATCGCGCCTCACTCGCCCAAGATCACCCGCTTCCGTCAGATGATGACGCGTGCGCAAGGGGACCGCCGTGGATGAGATCCTGCTGGGCATGGCGTGTCTTGCGCTGCTGCTCGCGGCGGCAGGCATCCTGCTTTGGCAATGGGCGCGCGGGCGCCAGGAGCGGCGAGCCGCCTACCGCCACCTGGCACAGCAACTCGAGGCCAAGGCCGTGGCTGTCGCCGTGGAAGCTTCGCTATCAGCTTCGCCGCGCACCTCGTTCATCGACACGCCTGGCAGCGGCATCGCGGCAGACCCGTGGATGAATGCTGGCGGCGAGCCGCCACCGGAGCCGACGCACAAGGCACGCCTGCAGGCGCTGTTGCCCTCCTGGCTGGAAGGCGCCGTTTCGGTACAGGCGATCGCGCTGTGCGCTTTCGCGATCGTGGCACTTAGCGCGGTGGCCGGCCTGTTCGCCGGCTGGATCAGCGCCGCTGGGACGTTCGTCGTGCTACTGGCCCTGTCTCTGTTCGGGCTGTGGCTGCGCCTTCAGAAGTTTCGCCGCCAACTGGTCGGGCAGCTTCCCGCATTCATCGATTCGATGGTGCGCCTCATCACCATCGGCAACTCCACGCAGGCCGCGTTTCAACTGGCGATTTCATCCACGCAGGCGCCGCTGCAAAACTATCTCGAGCGCGCGGCCAACCTGGTGCGCGCCGGTGTGGACCTCGACCGTGCGCTGCACCAGACGGCAGCCAGCGTGCGCGTCGAGGAGATGTATCTCCTGGCATCCATCCTCGGGCTGGGCGTGCGCTACGGAGGGCGCGCGGACCTGCTGCTGGAGCGCGTTGCGAACTTCATGCGCGACCGGGAGCAGGCCCAACACGAACTCGTCGCAATGTCGGCCGAAACACGGCTGTCGGCGTGGATCCTCGGTCTCCTGCCATTGGGCGTGGGCGGCTTCATCATCATTTCCAACCCGGGCTACTTCCTGCGGATGTGGCACGACTCCACCGGCCAGATGATGATTTTCGGCGCGGTGGGCCTGCAGCTGCTTGGCACCGTTTTGCTCTATCGCCTGGCGAGGTTGACATGACGTTCACTCCCACGCAGCTCGCCGCATGGAGCCTCGCGCTGCTGGCGCTCGGTCTTTGCACCGCGGCGGCGGGCCTGATGGTCAACGAAGCGCGGCGCGCGCGGCGCGGCAAGGCCATCGGCCGCGCACTCCATCGCGACGATGCGGTCGTCTCGCCGGTCGTCGATGGCCTGTCGGAAGTCGAGGCCGCAAGGCGCGCCGGTGCCGACCTCCCGCTGCATTGGCTCAACACCCGGATCGGCAAGGCCCTGGTGGCCGACGAAGACCGGCGGCTGATCGACCAGTGCGGATTTTCCTCGGCGCGGGCGCAGCTCGTCTTTCTGGTCACACGGCTCGCGCTGGCCATTCTGTTGCCCACGCTGGCGCTGCTGTTCTGGCCCGGAGCGGTCTCGACGAGAAAGCTCACCATCATCGCGGCGTCGGCCATCGGCATCGGCTTCATGGTTCCGAAGTGGCTGCTCGGCCGACTGGCCGCCAAACGGCGCGAACGCGTGGCGCATGAGCTGCCGCTCTTCATCGATCTCCTGCGGCTTCTTCAGGGTGTGGGCTTGAGCCTCGACCAGAGCCTGCAGATCATGGCCAACGACTTCTCGCACGTCATGCCGGTGCTGGGTTACGAGCTGAATCTCGCCAACAGCCAATACAGCCGCGGCCGCACACGCGAGCATTCGCTGGCACGCCTGGGCACATTGCATGCGAACGACAACCTCGCGGGCATGGTTTCCCTGCTCGTGCAGGTCGATCGCCACGGCGGCGCCGTCCAGGAACCCCTGCGCATATTCAGCGACCGGTTGCGCGAACACCGCAAGTCGGAGATGAAAGCGCGCATCGGCAAGATCACCGTGAAGATGACCGGTGTGATGGTCAGCACGCTCCTGCCGGCGCTCGTGATCGTGACCGCCGGCCCAGGCTTCATCGCCATCATCCGTTCCCTGGGAGCCATGTCCAAATGAACATCGCCTTGCATGACTCGAAGTGCGCCTGCGCGCTGCTTGCGTCCCTGATGATGCTGGCCGGCTGCGGCGGGCCCAAGGGCCTGTATCCGGCTGCGGCCGATGCGCAACAGCGGATGGCCGCAGAGGCTGCCGCGACGCAAAAGAACGCGGCGAACATCGACACCGCCGCAACGTACATGAAGCTCGTCGAGCAGATGCAGACGGACGGCCTGTGGTTCGCTTCGCTTGCACACATCGATGCGCTCGAACAGCGCTGGGGTGCCTCTCCTGATTCGAGCCGCATGCGCGCCGACGCGCTGCGCCAGACGGGCGAGACTGCAGGGAGCGAGGCAGCTTACAAGCGCCTGATCGGCACGCCGCTGGAGGGCGCCGGCTACCACGGCCTCGGACTGCTGGCGGGCGGGCGCAGCGACTATCCCACAGCCGTTGCGCTGCTGAAGGAAGCGCAACGGCGCAATCCGACCGATGCGGTGCTCCTGAGCGACCTGGGTTACGCCAGCCTCCGCGCAGGGCTCATCTCGCAGGCGCGCCTGCCGCTGATGCAGGCACTGCAACTGCGCTCCGACAACCCCCAGGCACAAGCCAACCTTGCGCTGTACCTCGAAGTCACGCAGCAAAGAGCGCAAGCCGACGCGTTGATGGAAGCCCACCGCATGTCGCCCGCGACGCGCGAAGCGATTCGCGAGAGTGCACGGCAACTGGGCAGTGCGCCGCTCTCTGCCGTGCAGCCGCTCCCCCGAGCGGCGACCATGGGGACATCGATCTACGACGACAGCACGGCGCCGCTCAAGCTCAAGGCGGCGCGCTGGCCCGGCATGGGCGGCCAGCAGGCCAATGCAGGCGCAATGACTTCCCGCAGTTCGATCTCACGAGGCACAGAATGAAGAACCCTTTTTCCCGCCTGAGGGCCGCCGGGCCGATGGTCGGCCTTTCTCTCTCACTGGCCGCCGCCATCGCCTCTGCACAGAACGCGCCCGCACAAGACGACACGGCCAAAGCCGCACCGCAGGAAGAGGCCGAGTACGACGAAGCACCGCCCCTGCAAGTTGGCGATGCCGCGACGAGCCTGCTCGCAAGGCAGCGAGACGGCAGCTTCGCATCGCCCACGGCGCGCCCCATTGCGGGTGATGTCGCACGCCGAAGCTATGAACGCTATCTGAAGAGCTTCGAGTATCCGATTCCCGAGCGCCTGAACTCGACAGTCAAGACCGGCAGCAGCGCAGGCGGCGGCAGGTAGCCGCCGGGCTTCGCTTTTCGAACGACGGCACACCATGAAGCTCTCGCGCTCCAGGACGAATCCGCGTACCCAACGTGGCGTCTATGCGCTCGAGTTCGCCATCGCGTTCCTGCTCTTCTTCACCCTGCTCTACGCCATCATCTGCTACGGCGTTCTCTTCGCCATCCGCTTCGGATTGCAGAATGCCGCCGAGGATGGTGCACGGGCAGCGCTTCGGTATCCGGTCGGCGCGACCACCAGGGCTGCCAAAGCGCACGACGTCGCGCGCGACCAGGCCAGCGGCCTGCTGCCTGTCGCGCCCACCGTGGATGCGAAGATCTGCCAAGTGGCCAGCAACGATTGCTCGGCCACCCGCGTGTGCAGCATCCTGTGGGAACAGCGGTGCCAGATCGTGGTCACGATCACCGCATCGGGCCTCAAGGACATGCTGCCGCCGCTGCCCGCTTTTGCCGTGCCCGACACCCTGGTTGCCAAGGCGAGCATGCTGCTCGACGGGAGAACACCATGACGAAGCGCATCGCAACGGCGCGGGAACGGCTCCGGTCCGCTGCCGGCCACCGATGCCGCCAGCGTGGCATTGCAGCGATCGAGTTCGCATTCGTCTTCACATTCCTGTTCCTTGCCATCTACGGCATCGCTACGTTCGGGGCGGTCCTGTACGTCCAGCAGACCGTGTCGCGAGCCGCCGAAGACGGCGCACGCGCGCTATCGCAGCCTTCCATGATGGGTCTTTCGGATGACGCCCTGCGCAGGCAGAGGGTCCAGGACGCCATCCACGAATCCCTGGCGGGTTCGCTGGTCGTGCCGGAAGCCAGCAGTGCAGACATGGCGAGCCGCCTAGGCTGGATCAAGAGCCACGTGAACGTGAATGTGGTGTTGACGGGTGCAGGCGGCTCCGCGCCTGCCACGGGAGCGGTCGTGACCGTGGCCTATCCCTACAGCGCCAACCGTCTGCTGCCTACGCTGCCTCTTCTGGACACCAGCCGCTGGATGCCGGACACGCTGACGGGCCAGACAACCGCCGTGCTTCCGTCCTGAAAGGCATCATGAGAAACGCATCGAAATCATCTCGCCAACGGCATCGCGGATCGATCATGGTCAACACGGCCATCGCGATGAGCCTGATACTGATCGTTCTGATCGGCACGGAACTCGGCTACCTGTTCTTCATGAAGAGGGAGCTTCAGAAGACGGTCGACCTAGCCGCACTGGCAGGCGCCCAGGCACTCAAGCCGTCCGCATGCGGCGTTGCTCAGCAGGCTGCAAAGGACAACGCCGCAAAGAACTTTCCGGCCGGCATCGACCCGCTGACGGACGCCGAGGTGGTATGCGGCAACTGGGACCCGGTGTTTCGCGCCCCCCCGCTTTACTTCGGCGCGCCGAATGCCGGGGAGAAGTTGAATGCAGTGCGCGTTTCCATCACGCGGAGCCCTTCGATGCTGCCGCTCTCGTTCACCGGAAACGCCCAGCATTCGATCGTCGTTTCCGCCATCGCGTACCAGTCGATACCGCAGGCGGTGCTCAGCATCCGGAGCACGCTGCTTTCCGTCGACTCGACCCAGTCCGCGCTGCTGGACACGGTCTTCGGAAAGCTCCTGGGCGGCAATGTGGCCCTCACAGCAGTCGGCTGGCAAGGTCTCGTGACCACGCAGATCAACCTGCTGTCATTCCTGGATGCCATCGCGCTTCAGGTCGGCTTGCAGGCCGGTCAGTACGAGCAGGTGCTCAACTCGAACATCACCGCGGGAAAGATGTTGAAGGCGCTGGCCACGGTTCTCGAGAAAAATGGCGCGCTGACGGGGATAGCGCTCAACGGCTTCAACGACATGACCGGGCTGACGACACAGGTTTCCAATGTCCAGCTCAGCGTTGCCGAGATTCTCGGGGTTGCCACGGGTACGCCCAGCAGCGCACTGGACCTCAATCTGCAGGCCTTCCAGCTGACGCAGGCCTTCGTTCAGCTGGCCAATAGCCAGAGTGCAGTGTCCCTCAGTGCCCCGTCAAACCTGCTTGGCCTTGCCAACGTGGTCACCACCGTCAAAGTCATCGAACCGCCGCAAACCTCGGCCATCGGAAACCCCGAATTGGCCATGCTGGACCCCTTGGGGGAAAACGGCATTCGCGTTCGGACGGCACAGGTGCGTGCTTTGATATCGGTGGACTTCACGACCGCACTTACCGGCGTCTTCAACCTAGCCAATGAGGTCTTCAAACTGACGCAGCCGGTGACCGATCTGCTCAATAACCTTCTTCATCTGGACCTGGTCGGCGCGTTGAGCAACGTGATCTGCATCGGATGCGAAAGCAATGTGACGGACCTGCGCCTGGTTTCATCGCCGTTTCGCATCGACATCAACCTCGATATTGCGGCGGGCAAGGCGCGCGTCGACAAGTACGGCTGCCCTGCGGACGGGAGCAAGACGCTTTCCGTGATTGCAGACACCTCGGCCGCCACGCTACGTGTGGGCAAGATCGGCAACAGTGCCGCTGATGCCGCCGCACAAGCCTTCGCCAGTAAGGATCCTCCGAATGTGGAACCCGTTCCCCTGGTCGATATTGGCTCGATGACTGTCAAGAAGACTTGCGTGGTGCTCTGCTCCTACTCCTGGAAAAAGGGAAATACCTGGGTCGCAGACAAGAACATCGCGGATCGCCAGGCTTTCGCCGGTGGCGGCATCGGCCTGATGACCAACACGCCTGTCCTGGGCTCGAGCGACACGCTCGAGTTCGCAGCGCCTACGGATGCCAACCTGCCCGACATCTCGGCCACGCAGCTACCCACGCCGTACCAACCCGTCGCCGCGAGCAATCTCGTAGGTGGCCTCAGCCAAACCTTGGCACAGCTCGACATCCACATGTACAAGCCATCGGTCGACAGCCCCCTGGGCGACCTCCTGGCGGGCGTGGGAAACACCATCGACGTGGTCGCCGGTTTGCTTCGGCAGGCGATCTCCGCGGTTCTCTCGCCTCTCATCGACCCCTTGGTGAACACCCTGCTTACTGCGCTCGGCATCGATCTCGCAAAGACCGAAGTTGGAGCACGGCTGTCGTGTCAGGGCGGCGCACAACTGGTTTATTGAATCGATTCTCATGAGTGCCCCCAACTTCGACGAACTCGACCTCTTTGTCTGGGAAGGCAAAGCCGACATCCTCGACCGCATCGCGCGGTGCATGGCGAGCTTCGACGTGGAGGTTGTCAGGGCCGACGGCATGCCGCCTCCGCCGCAGGATCGCGGCACGGCGCTGCGCCCGTCGGTGGCGATCATCAGCGTCACCGTCATCGACAGCGGCGGGCTGGCGCATGCGACCGAGCTGCTGCAGGGCATGCCGGTGATCTGGGTCGCGGCGGGGTCGCGCGAGCGCGACTCGCGCACCTATCCGCCCGAGTACCTGCACGTGCTGCCCTACGACTTCACCTGCGCCGAGCTGCGCACGATGGTCGCGAAGCTGGTGCGGCAGCTGCGCGCGCGCGAAGTGGCGCCGCAGGCGCCCGACGTTCTTGTTGCGCACTCGGAGGCAATGAAGGCGCTGCTGGCCGAGGTGGGCGCCTTTGCCGACTGCAACCACAGCGTGCTGGTGCGCGGCGAGACGGGCGTGGGCAAGGAGCGCATCGCGCAGCAGCTGCACCTCGGGCACCAGCACTACAGCAAGGGCGCGTTCGTGGCGGTGAACTGCGGCGCGATTCCCGACGGGCTTTTCGAGTCGCTGTTCTTCGGCCACACCAAGGGCTCGTTCACCGGCGCCGTGCATGCGCACCGCGGCTATTTCGAGCAGGCCACGGGCGGCACGCTGTTCCTCGACGAGATCGGCGATCTGCCGCGCTACCAGCAGGTGAAACTGCTGCGCGTGCTGGAGGACAACGCGGTCACGCGGCTGGGCGCCACGGCGCCGATCCGTGTCGACTTTCGCCTGGTTGCCGCCACCAACCGCAACCTGCGCGAGATGGTGGCCAGCGGCGACTTTCGAGCCGACCTGTTCTACCGGCTCGCGGTGATCGAACTCCACGTGCCCAGCCTGGAGGAACGCGGGGAGATCGACAAGATCGCGATCTTCAAGGCGCTGCTGGCCAATGTGCTGGGTGACGAGCTCGAGACGCTCGGCGAAACCCCGCACTGGCTCAGCGATGCGGTGGCAGAGACCTACTTTCCCGGCAATGTGCGGCAGCTTCGCAACCTGGCCGAGCGGGTGGGCGTGATTGCGCGGCAACTGCATTCGTGGGACCAGCACCTGATCCAGCGCGCCATCGCGCTCACGCGCGGCACGCCGACGCTTGCAGCAAGCGCGGCGGAGCGCAACGGCCATGGCGGCGGCGCCATCAACGGCGTTGCGCTCGACAGCAATGGCGACCGCAAGGGATGGAACAGCGGCGAGCGCAACCGCATCATCGCGGCGCTGGAGATCAACGACTGGAAGCGCCAGGACACCGCGCAGCACCTGGGCATCAGCCGCAAGGTGCTGTGGGAGAAGATGCGCAAGTACCAGATCCTGGACGGCGAGCCAGGCATCCCCGAGGACGCCT
>Ga0182007_10000956_pt1 | contig 15877 bp, 9 predicted proteins | sample Sormic07211113_1_FD_123023 | JGI IMG/M metagenome (GOLD analysis project Ga0182007, IMG submission 123023) | Rhizosphere microbial communities from Sorghum bicolor, Mead, Nebraska, USA - 072115-113_1 MetaG | ecosystem: Host-associated > Plants > Roots > Rhizosphere | place: USA: Nebraska... | reverse complement strand
CGCGAGCAGGCCTGCTTTTGCCGGGGATGGTGATGCTGCCTGCAAAAATGACCAAACCCCAGATGCAACAAAACCCGCACTTGGCGGGTTTTGTTTTGCTTCGTATTTGGTGGGCCGGGGTAAGTTGAATCCGTTTTATAAGTTATTGGTTTATAAGAATTTATATTGGTTTAAATTTTATTTTGGAATACCAATTGGAATGCGGAGTTCCGCTTGACCACCTGTTTGCATTCGATCTGACCAGCATAGGCCGGGGATGTCTACCGGAGCAGGGGTAGTCCAATCTGCCAATACATCGAGTACTAGCAAACCGCATGATGCATGGGCGGTAGAGGTATTCGCAGCCTGGCAGTATTAGAGATATCTCACGCCGACACAGCTTGCACTAACCCACCTCATCGCCCCTTGCCACCACGCCAGGGGCCCCCTGCTCAGTGATCTCCAGTACACTTACCCCCATCTCTAGCCTGCCCCAAGGCAGGCTACCCGAACGGCTGCACAAGATTTTTAAAAATGACCCTGATTAAGCTAAAAGACCTTGAAGCTCACCTATGGCACGCCGCTCATATCATCACCGGCCCCATCGACGCATCTGACTACAAGACCTACATCTTCCCGATCCTGTTCTTTAAACGGATCTGCGATGTCTACTACGAAGAGTTTCAGGATGTACTGGCCAAAGTCGGTAGTGCTGAGCTGGCGCGGGAGAAGATCTTCCACCGGATTCAAGTGCCTTTGGGCTGTCATTGGGATGACGTTTTCGCCAAATCCCACGACATCGGCAAGGCGCTTAAAGATGCCTTCCTAGGCATTGAGCAGGCTAACGCTCCGTTACACGGCATCTTCGGTGACGCCAGCTGGACAAATAAAGATCGGCTGCCCGATGAATTGCTCGCCACACTGCTCAACCACTTCAACCAGGTCAATCTTGGGGTGGCCAGCGTTCGTAACGACGACATGGGCCGCGCTTACGAATACCTGATCAAACGCTTCGCCGACAAAGCCAACAAGAAAGCCGGTGAGTTCTATACCCCGCGCACCATCGTGCGGCTAATGGTCAACATCCTCGATCCCAAGGCCGGTGAAAGCGTTTATGACCCAGCCTGCGGCACCGGTGGCATGTTGTTGGAGACCATTCACCACGTTCGTGAAAACGCTGGCGATCCCCGCTTACTGAAGCTCAAGGGTCAGGAAAAAAACCTGACCACCGAAGCCATTGCCCGCATGAACCTGTTTCTCCATGGCCAGGAAGACTTCGAGATCGTGCGCGGCGATACCCTGCGCGAACCCAAGTTCCTGATCTACGACCGGCTCGAAACCTTTGACTGCGTGATCGCCAACCCACCATTCAGCCTCAGCGAGTGGGGTCATGAGCAGTGGGCAGCAGACGCTTACAGCCGCAACAAATATGGCCTGGCACCGAAGACCAACGGTGACTTCGCTTGGGTGCAACACATGTTTGCCTCCCTTAACGGCAGCGGGCGTATGGCAGTTGTGTTGCCCCATGGCGTGCTGTTCCGTGGCGCGGCAGAGGGCAGAATCCGCACCAGCCTGCTCAAGGAAAACCGCATTGAAGCCATCATCGGCGTAGCCCCCAATCTGTTTTACGGCACCGCTATCCCGGCGTGCATCCTGCTACTGCGCAAGCAGCGTCCTGATGAGCATCGTGACCATATTCTGGTCATCAATGCCGAGGAAATATTCACTAAAGGCCGTGCGCAGAACACCCTGAGCAACGCCCAGGCGGATCAGATCTACCAGACCTATCTGGAGCAGTATCAGCAAGGCCCTAGTGCCAAAGCACTGGAGGGCGTGGCACGCTGGGTGCCATTGAACGAAATCGCGGAAAACGACTTCAACCTGAACATCGCCCGCTATGTGCAAAAGCCGCTGGAAGAAGAGACCATCACCGTCGAAGAGGCGCTGAAGGACTTCCAGCAGAAGCTGGCTGCATTGGAGCAGGCTGAACAGGAACTTGAAGAACTATTGATCAAGGAAGGGTTTGAGCTATGAGCACGGATGATGCCGACAACAACACCTCGCAGTTCATCATCTACCAGAGCGAAGACGGCAAAACCCGGCTGGATGTACGCTTTGTCGATGAGACGGTTTGGCTCACCCAGGCCCTGATGGCAGACCTATTCAGCACCACGCCAGAAAACGTGCTGATGCACCTGAAGAACATCTTCAGCGAAGGCGAGCTTGATCAAAATGCAACCACTAAGGATTTCTTAGTAGTTCGCCAAGAAGGCACGCGCCAGGTAAAGCGCAGCCTCAAGCACTACAACCTGGACGCCATCATCTCTGTGGGATACCGCGTGCAGAGCCACACGGCCACTCGCTTTCGCCAGTGGGCTACTCGGCAACTGCGTGAATACATCGTCAAAGGCTTTGTGCTCGATGACGAGCGCTTGAAAAACCCCGATCAGCCCTTCGACTACTTCGAAGAGCTGACGCGGCGCATCCAGGATATTCGCACCAGCGAAAAACGCTTCTACCAGAAGATCACCGATATCTACGCCACCAGCGTCGATTACGACCCCACCCAGGACGCCAGCATCAGCTTCTTCAAAACCGTGCAAAACAAGGTGCACTGGGCGATTACCGGGCAAACCGCAGCCGAGCTGATTCACCACCGCGCCGACAGCAGCAAACCGCATATGGGCCTCACCAACTGGCGCGGTGCAAAAGTGCGCAAGCAGGATATCGCCAACGCCAAGAACTACCTCACGGCAGACGAACTCAGCGCCCTCAATAACCTGGTCGAGCAGTACCTAGTATTTGCCGAGGGCCAGGCCATGCGCCGCATTCCCATGTCCATGGCCGACTGGGTGAAAAAGCTCGATGGTTTTCTGACCCTGAACGACCGCGACATTCTCGACAACGCCGGCAAGATCTCCCACGACATGGCCAAACAGCATGCCGAGACGCAGTACGAGCTGTTTCATCAGCAGCGCCAGCAGCTCGATACCGCTAACGCGGATAAACGCCTTGCCGACCTGAGCCAACTCGCTCACCAGCTATCAGACAAGACCCGCAAAAATGATTGAGCAACAAAAACACCAGGCTTCCCGCCTAGGCAAAAAGAAACTCGAAGACCTGCTCTGGGGAGCCGCCGAGTTTCTCCGCGGGCAGATCGATGCTTCCGACTACAAGCAGTACGTGTTTCCGCTGCTGTTCTACAAACGCCTGTCCGACGTTTACCTCGAAGAGTATGTCGAGGCCCTGGAGGTCAGCGAAGGCGACGCGGACTACGCGGTTATGCCCATGTTTCACCGCTTCCATATTCCCCAGGAAGCGCGCTGGGAGAAGGTGCGCCACACCAGCAAGAACATCGGCGAAGCGATCCAGAATGCCCTGCGCCTGATCGAGACCCACAACGAACGCCTGCACGGCGTATTCGGCGATGCCCAGTGGACGAACAAAGAGCGCCTGCCCGACCACCTGCTGGCTGACCTGATTCAGCACTTCAGCAAGATCCCTCTGGGCATCAAGTCCGTGGCTCAGGACGACCTCGGCGAAGCCTACGAATACCTGATCAAGAAGTTTGCCGACGACTCCGGTCACACTGCCGCCGAGTTCTACACCAACCGCACCGTGGTGCACCTGATGACTCGCATCATGGGTTTGAAGCCAAGTGAAACCGCCTACGACCCCACCTGCGGCACTGGCGGTATGCTGCTTAACGCGGTGATGGACCTGCGGGACGAAGGTAAGGAATGGCGCAGCGTCAAACTCTATGGTCAGGAAGTGAACCTGCTCACCTCCGCCATCGCCCGAATGAATATGTTCCTGCACGAGATCGAAGAGTTCGACGTGCTACGCGGCGATACCTTGGCCGAGCCTAAATTTATCGAGGGTGATCAACTCAAGCAGTTCGACGTGATCTTCGCCAACCCGCCGTACTCCATCAAAAAATGGAACCGCGACAAGTTCGCCGCCGATCCCTATGGTCGCAACCTCTATGGCGTACCGCCCCAGGGCTGCGCGGACTACGGCTTTTACACCCATATCATCAAAAGCCTGAAACCCGACACCGGTCGCGCGGCCATGCTCTGGCCCCATGGTGTGCTGTTCCGCGACTCCGAGCAGTCCATCCGTAAGCAGGTGATCGAGTCCGACATTATTGAAGCCGTGATCGGTCTCGGCCCAAACCTGTTTTACAACTCGCCGATGGAATCCTGCGTGGTGGTGCTCAACTGCAACAAGCCAGCCGAGCGCAGAGGCAAGATTCTGTTTATCAATGGCGTTGAGCATGTCACCCGTGAACGCGCCCATAGCCGACTCTCGGACGATGACCTCGCCGTGTTATCCGAGGCCTATTTGGCACCTGACAAGCATCCGGCCATTACCGCGCTGGTAGATGTCGAAGCGATTCGTGAGAACCAGCACAATTTGTCTATTCCGCTTTATGTGCAGGCCCGCATTGATGAAGAAGTGCACGATGTTGAACATGCCATCGAGGTCTGGAAAATCAGTCGGGTTCAGCTGAAAAAGCAGACCAGTAAATTGTTTAAAAGCCTCGCAGAGTTGGGGTATGAGGTGAGTAGCACATGACAGCGCAGCAGTTACCCGAAGGCTGGCAGATGGTGAAGTTTGGGGATATTGCCAAGCATATTTCCAAGCGCGTAGAGCCCAGCGAAACCGAGCTGAATATTTATGTGGGCTTGGAGCATTTGGACCCAGACAGCTTAAAAATAAAGCGCCATGGTGTACCCAGTGATGTAGCTGGACAAAAGCTACTAGTTAAAAAAGGCCAAATTATTTTTGGTAAGCGCCGGGCATATCAGCGCAAAGTTGCCGTCGCAGATTGGGACTGTATTTGCTCTGCGCATGCGATGGTGCTCGAGGAGAATCACACCAATGTAGTCCCAGGTTTTTTGCCATTCTTTATGCAGTCCGATAGTTTCATGAGTCGCGCAATTATAATTTCCGAGGGGTCTCTTTCTCCAACCATAAAGTGGAAATCTCTATCTAAGCAGGAATTTCCATTCCCGAATAAAAATGTCCAAAATTCCCTTCTGAAGATTTTAGAAAAAATAAGGCGCTTAGAAAGCTTGCTTAGTGAGTGCGAACATTCGCGTGCAAGTCTGAATGACACATTGGTTTTGCATGAAACGAAATCAAATGTTCAGGTGCAAAGCCTTAAGGCTGCAAGAGAGTTAATTCCTGACAGTGATTGGAAAATGTACTCGCTTCATCAGCTAGCAAATGAGGAAAAGAATAGCTTTGCCATAGGGCCATTTGGGAGCGATCTTGTTGTTTCTGATTTCAGGCCCTCGGGCAATCCCGTGATTTTTGTTCGTGATATCAAACCTAACAAATACAACTGGGTCAGCAATACCTTTGTCGACTTTGTTAAGTTCAAAAGTTTAAAGGCGCACCATGTTAAATCCGGTGACGTTATATTTACAAAAATGGGGCTTCCGCCTGGCATTGCAACGGTTTATCCGGTTGGGGAGCCTGACGGCATTATCACCGCAGATATAATTAGAATTAGGCCGAACTCCAAAATAGTTCACCCTGAGTATCTTGCTTATGTAGTGAACTCTAAGCTCTTTAAGCAGCAGGTACGAATGATTACCGCTGGTCAAACAAGGCCAAAGCTGACTTTGTCAGACTTCAAGAAGCTTGTTGTTTATTTGCCTAGAATTGAAATCCAAGAAATGCTCGTCGCTAAATTTCATGCCGTTAGGGATGTGCAGATTTATAGAAAGCCTTTGTCGAGCTTAGCCAGCGCTCTTATATAGGGATTTTATGTTTAACGAACAAACCGTCACTGAAAATGGAATTATCGACCGCTTAAAAAACTTAAGCGGGGTAAAGTGGACTTACTGCCACGGCGAGAACCTGCCGAAGAAGCCGCAGGATATCTTTGTCGATGAGTGGCTAAAAGACGCGTTATGTTCGTTAAACCCAGCGATTGGCCAACAGCCGGATTACGCCGATGAGGTGATCCACAAGTTGCGCGGCGTGCTATTGGAAGCACCGCACAGCGGTCTGGTGCGGGCCAACGAAAACTTCCAAGCCTGGCTGCTGGCCGAAAAAACCTTGCCCTTTGGCGAGAACGGCGAGCACGTCACCATCAACCTGATCGACTTCGAGCAGATCGAGAACAACCACTTTGTGGTGGCCCAGCAAGTGCACTATGTGGCGGCGGCTGAGGTGTACTTCGATATCGTGCTGTATGTAAACGGCATCCCCCTGGTGGTCGGCGAAGTCAAAAGCGCCACCCGCCCCAGCGTTAGCTGGCAGGACGGTGCCGCCGACTTTATGGGCGGTAAGAAGCACTACTGGCAGCATGTGCAGGCCTTCTTCGTGCCCAACCTGCTTTGCTTCGCCAGCGAGGGCAAAACCTTTGCCTACGGTGCAATCAATGCGCGGGTCAAAGATTGGGGCCCTTGGCACCACACCGACCAGCGTGAAGATATTCCCGCCACTCTGGCCTCCGTTCTGGCGAGCGCCGAGGGACTGCTGAACCCGCAAACCCTGCTGCAACTGCTGACCTCATTTGCGCTGTTCTCTACCCATAAAGTCGGTAAAGACACGCCGCCCAAGCGCATCAAACTGCTGCCGCGTTACCCGCAGTTCGAGGCTGCCAAGCAGATCGTCGAACGGGTGAAAAAGGGCTACCCGAAAAAAGGCCTGATCTGGCACTTCCAGGGCTCCGGCAAGTCGCTGCTGATGCTTTACGCGGCGAAGATGCTACGAGCCGATAACGAGCTGAAAAACCCTACCGTACTGATCGTGGTCGACCGCCGCGATCTGGACAGCCAGATCAGCGAGACCTTTGGCGGCGCCGACGTAAAAAACCTGATCAAGGTACAGAGCTGCAAAAAGCTCGGAGCCCATATCGAACAGGACAGCCGTGGCATCCTGATCACCACCATTTTCAAGTTCAAGGATGTCGAGGTTGATGAGCGCAACCCGGATGGTCTGAACAATCGCGACAACATCATCGTGCTGGTGGACGAAGCCCACCGCACCCAGGAAGGCGGATTGGGCGAGAAGATGCGCTGGGCGCTGCCCAATGCCCACTTCTATGGGCTGACCGGCACACCGATCTCCGGTATCGAGCGCAACACCTTCAAGCTGTTCGGCGCCGAGGACGATCCCGGTCGCTACATGAACCGCTACAGCTACAAGCAGTCGATCCGCGACGGTGCCACCAACCCGGTGAAGTTCGAACCACGTCTGGCCGAGCTGCGGGTCGACCGCGAGGCGATCAACCAGGAATTCGAACAACTGGTTAAAGACAACAACCTCGACGAAGACGAGAAGACGGCTCTATCCAAGCGTGCCGGTACGCTGGCGGTGATGCTCAAGGCACCGAAGCGCATGGAGGCCATCAGCGCCGATATTGCTGCGCACTTCACCAGCCATGTGCAGCCAAAAAAGATGAAAGCCATGGTAGTGGTCTATGACCGCGAAGCCTGCGTACAGATGTACCACCTGCTCGGCAGCAAACTCGGTTTCGACGCCATAGAAGTGGTGATGAACGTCGACCAGGCGCAGGTTAAGGATGAGAACGGCAAGATCAACAAGGACTGGAACCGCTGGCATGCAGAGCTTGGACTGCCAATCAAACAAGCCGATTTTGAGCGTTGGCAGAAATTTGATGGTGACGAGCAGGCGCAGAAAAACCTGTTGGAAACCTACAAAGACCCGAAGCAGCCCCTGCAACTGCTGATCGTCACCGCCAAGCTGCTCACCGGTTTCGACGCCCCCATCTGCTACTGCATGTACCTGGACAAGCCCCTACGCGATCACACCCTGCTGCAGGCCATGTGCCGCACCAACCGTCTATATGAGGCGGATGGTGTGGTCAAGCGTATGGGCCTGATCATCGATTACCTGGGTGTATTCGAAAACCTGCGCACGGCGCTGGCCTACAACCCGGAAGAGATCGACGGCATTGTCGAGGGCATCGAGAAATTCAAGGAACTGCTGCCGGAACAGCTGAAGCAGTGCCTGGCCTTTTTCCCGAATGTGGACCGTACCCTGGAAGGCTTCGACGGCATCATGGCCGCCCAGGAATGCCTGCCTAACAACAAGAAGCGCGATGAATTTGCCGCTGCCTTTGGCGTGCTGGCCAAGCTCTGGTCGGCCATCAACCCAGATCCGTTCCTGACGCCCTACCGCCAGGATTACAAATGGCTGGCGCAGATTTATGAATCCGTGCGCCCGGTCGGCCAGACGGGAGCGCTGGTCTGGGCCGCTCTGGGCCCGGAGACCATCAAAATGATTCACGAGCACACCGATATCAAGCGCATCCGCGATGACATCGATGAGCTAATCATGGATGAACATGCGATCTTCACCCTCACCGAGAAAGAGCAGGAGAAGCGCGCCCGCCGTCTGGAAATCGACCTGATGGGACGCCTGCGCGGCAGCGGCGAACCTGTATTCGTCGAGCTAGGCGAACGCTTAGAGAAGCTCCGCCGAGACTATGAAGCCGGTGTAATCAAGGCCATCGATTGGCTCAAAGGTTTGCTCGAAGCGGCCAAAGATACGGTGCAGGCCGAGCGCGAAACCGGCGAGAAGGTGGTGACAGAGGAAGACAACAAGCAAGCGCTGACCAAGCTCTTCCTGGAAACCCGCCCGGAAACCACCCCGAAACTGATTGGTGATGTGGTCGAGCAGATCGACAAGATTGTGAAAGCCACCCGCTTTGAGGGCTGGCAGAACTCCAACAGCGGCCCGCGTGAAATCCAGAAAGCACTGATGCTGACCCTGGCGCAGTTTGGCCTAAGCAAAGACAAGGACCTCTTTGAAAAGGCATACGCCTACATTGAAGAGCATTACTAATACGAATACCTGCGAGCGGAACAACCGCAGCTGGGGCGCTCCAGTTTTTAAACTGGGAGCTTTCAGTAATCGATGACCCGCAGTGGCCGAGTTAGAGCGCCTGGCAATGCTTTCGCCCACTGCTGCTTACTTTCGGTAATATCCGGGATATCTCAGGATTGCCGAAGGTTAAGAAATGGACGTCACCCAGATGTCGGTATCGCTGCACGATCTCGGCCTTGCCTACCGCAAGGCCAAGGTTGATCTCTACTACTCAACCAACCCCTCGCTGTTTGACATCGCCAACTATGAAGACGACCTGAGCCAAAACCTCACTCGCCTGAAAGAACAGATCGAAGCCGCGAGCGAGGATTGGGTGAAAGGCCCTGCATTTCTCGGCACTTGGACGCTAGCCCCCAAAGAAATCCAGACAGTAAAGGGAGAGCAGGACCAAAGCCTGATCTTCGCCTCACCGGAAGCAGAGTGGCTAAGCGCGACTGAAGCCGGTAACCACCCCACAGCCGTATTCCGCCTAATGGCCCGCTGCAGCATCGACTTTCACGTGCTGTCATCGCTATGGATGATGGAAGTCGGCGATCTCTTCGACAAGCAGCTCAGCAGTAACGTCTTTGGCAGCCGCCTGCGCCGTAACCGGCACGACGAGATCAACACGTGGGCCCTTGGCTCCTTCAAGCCTTACCTCAGACCATTTCGCGAATGGCGTGACGGTGGCATCAAGGCGATGCGCTCAGCCCTGAGCGAGAAGAAAAAAGTATTGGCCCTGACAGCCGATGTGAGCAGTTTCTATCACGAGCTAAGCCCGGGCTTTATGCTCGACGACGGCTTCCTTAAATTAGCCAAAATTGAACTGAGCGAATCGCAGTCAAAACTTAATCGCCTGTTCATCTCTGCCCTGTTGGCTTGGGCAAAAGAAACGCCACTGAAAAAAGGTTTACCTGTAGGTTTGCCCGCGTCGGCTGTTGTCGCAAACGCCGCGCTGCTCAAACTCGACCAATTCATCGAGCAACAAGTAGTACCGCTGTACTACGGTCGTTATGTAGACGACATTCTGCTGGTCATGGAAAACGCTAGCGACGTCAAAACTACTGAGCAGTTTTGGGAGTGGGTCTTCAGTCGCGACGGCGGCAAGGATCTGCTCAAAAAAGATAAAGGCAGCATCCTGTTCAAGCCTGACTATCTCAAAAAAGACCGCATCGCTTTTGAAAACAGCAAAAACAAGCTGTTCATCCTTGCAGGCTCTGCAGGCACCGCTCTGGTCAATGCCATTTCCGAACAGATCAACCAACGTGCAAGCGAATGGCGCGCCCTACCTGATCTGCCCAACTCGCCCTACACCGTGGCCACGGACCTGCTCAAAGCTACCAACCTTGCAGGTGAGCAAGCAGATAATCTGCGCAAAACAGATGCCCTGACGCTACACCGCGCCGGCTTTGCTCTCAGCCTTCGCAACTACGAAGCCTTCGAGCGCGATATTCCCCCAGGGGATTGGCAAGCACATCGTCATGCCTTTTTCGCCGCAGTCATCGAGCACCTGCTCACGCCGGTTAAGTTCTTCGAACTGGCTCAATACCTGCCACGCATCATCCGCATGGCTACCGCCTGTGAAGATTTTGAGTACCTAGACAAAATCATCAATGCACTGGGCGGACTAATCAACAACGTCGAGAAAGACTGCATTCTGGGGATCAAAAGCCTGGCCGCGGCTGACGTGCCAGCCGAAGCCCGCCATTTATGGAAACGATCCATCTGGGAAGTTACAACGCAGAGCATCGTCTCAGCGTTCCCTTCCCGCCTCAGCAAGTCGGGAGCTACCGCCTGGAAGAACCAGATGACCATCCATATGGAGAGCCTTGCCAGCATCCTATGGGGAAGCCTTCTGGACAGTCCGATGAACATAACCAGCCATCACCTTCAGAAGCTCCACGCACGCCTGTTCAGCTTCGACCTCGCCCATATTCCCTTGCGCTTTGCAGGCCTTCCTAAGGAAATGGTCAGCCAGCGCGGTATTCCACTCCGTAAAAACCTCACAACTACTGACTTAGAGAAACTGCTGCCTGATGAGATGACCGACGGCATCGCCACGCTGGCGAATTGGCTCAGGTTTAAACGCGGCACCCCGGCTGGACTAACCTTCGTCACTCGCCCATTCAGCCTCAATGAGCTCTACCTCATAGCGCCCACCCCTTTTGCCGCCACCAGCCGCCAAACGCTGGGGCTGGTGGTGCAGGCACTACGAGGCTTTGAGCTGACTGAGCACAAGATGCCGCACCTCGACAAAAAGCAGGTTTTGCATATCCCCGACGGAGAACCCAAAGCCAAGCAGACTATCGCTGTAGCCAGCTTGGAAACCAAAGATGAAAGCTTTACCGCCGCCATCATGGGGTTGCCCGACCCGGACGGCCTGCACCGTTACCAACGGATCAATCGCCTGATCAACGAACTGATCTCTCGCCCTGACGGCGCTGGTTACTTGATCCTCCCGGAAGTGGCGCTACCACCCCAATGGTTTATGCGTATTGCCGATAAGCTCAAGGGCCGTGGCATATCTTTGATCACCGGAGTGGAGTACCTCCACGCGCCGAAAAAACATGTACGCCACCAGGTTTGGGCGTCGCTGACCCACGATGGTCTTGGATTCCCTTCGCTGATGCTCTACCGCCAAGATAAACAGCGCCCAGCATTCCATGAGGAGCAAGAACTCTTTCGCCTGGCCGGCCTGCAGATGCAGCCCACCCAAGAGCAGCAGTGGCAAAAGCCCCCGGTCATCCAGCATGGTGACTTCCGCTTTGCCATCATGATCTGCAGCGAGTTGACGAATATCCGCTACCGCGCTGACCTACGCGGCCAAGTCGATGCGCTGTTTGTTCCAGAGTGGAACAGCGATACCGACACATTCAATGCGCTGGTGGAGTCTGCAGCGCTGGATATTCACGCCTACATCATCCAATGCAACAACCGCCGATTCGGTGATAGCCGTATCCGCGCACCCTACAAGGACCGCTGGAAACGCGACATATTGCGCGTCAAGGGTGGCAACCACGACTACTGCATTACAGGTGAAATCGACGTATTGAGCCTGCGCCAGTTCCAGTCTAGCCACCGCTCGCCGGCATCAGGTTTCAAGCCGGTACCAGATGGTTTTAACGAGGATATGGCAGCGGATCGGAAAGTATTACCCAAGGCATAAATCAGAAAATGAGTAGGTATAGAGAGCAACGCTTTGCACTGCTGGTGGCACGATAGATTTGTCGAGTCTCATCAGTTCAACGCACTACATTCGCCGGCACTCGGATAGTCGGCCCCAGCCGCAGGGAAAGGGAGAACGCCTTGAGCGTGAAGATTAGCTTCGACGATGAATTGGCAGTTGCCAGCATACTGTTGGCCGACTGGGCTCCGGTGCTGGTCGAGTATCTGGGACGATACTTTGACGTCCGCGAGGGCACGCTTCGGCTGGACTACGCCCACCTGCCCGACGAGTGCATTGTCGATGCATTCGATTGGCTATCGAGTGTGCTATCTGTTCGTCAGCGCTTTGTATACCACCTCGAGAGCGTCGCAAAGGAGGGGCCGATTGCAATGGTCCTCACATTGCTCGGGCACGAATCTACCGAGATCAAGGATTCATCGTCCATTCTGGACCAAGATGCCTACCGGTCTGCGGTGGAGGACTTCAGGACGAATATACTTCAAGGCGACTTGTCGGCCTTACGCGAAACCATCCTGGCGGACATAGCTCCCTGTGCAATATGGATGAGTTGGCTGCTAGATGCCGACCGGGATCGTTTTCTGGACGATCGGGAGATCATGGCGGCGCTGGTGGCCAGCACGTCGGGGGACGATTGCATCCATGGCCTTGAACTAGTCGCCCCCCGTCCCGGCCAGAATAATTGGGCTTTCGAGCAGCTGGTCGAGAAGCATTGGCAGCATGTACGCCACTACCTAGAGACCCATCTCGGCATCTCCTCGGGCAAAGTGCCTGATCTCGTTTTCTCGCTGTTTGCGATTTCGCCGACGGTCCAGGCGTCCCGGTGGGCCTGTGAGCAGGTTCTTAGTCGAGCCAATCCAACGGTCTTTCCTCGGCTGATCCAACATTGCAGCGTGATTGAGGCGGGCGATGTGCGCAGCCTGTTCCTGCGCTGGCACAGCCGTCCGAAGACAGAGAAGAAAGACGACTTCAGGGAATGCGTTGCCAAAGCCTGCTCGACGCTTGCTACCTTGTTGACCGATACCATGCCCTCTGACCTCGCGCTTGCTGCGATCTGGCACAAGTTCGTGGCCCCCGCGCGGCTCGTCCAGCAAAGCATTGCTGAAAGCCTCAGAGAATTACCATCCGGGGCGTGGGACCGAGAGGCTTTGTGGTACCAACTAGGCCCTGCAGCCCGCGAGGCCTGGCGGCAGGATCTTTTTGGCCAAGTAAAGGGAGAGCCGGAGTTAGCTCAGGGTCTGCTCTATTTCGCTTGCCTTTGGCTCGAGCAGACTGTGTTCGCCGAAGTAGAGCCGGTACTGCTGCGATTGTTGGATGACGAGGATAACCTGGCTTTTACGAACCGGTTCTCCGGCACAGGTCCAAGGCAGATGCAACTGAGGGCCAACGGGCTGGTGCGGTCCAGGCAAGGTGCACCGGACTTGGAGGGCGCAGTAGGCCAGGCCGACGACGCCACTGCGTTGCCCAGCGTCGGCGCCCAAACCTGGCTGGGCGACCCGTCCGTGGAGCGCGTCATCCATAGAGCGCTCAGCCAGATTGAGGAAAAGTTTTGTCGCGAGTATTCGGTGACCTGGGGTGAAGACGAGGAGGCCCATACAGCGCGCCTCCTGGCCCTGACGCAGGAGGCAGTTGGCAACGCGAGTCACCAGTTGCGCCAGCTATCGGCCACGACCCGGGCGACGTATCCGTGCCTCTCGGTGAAGGTACGCCAGCCCAGCAAGCGGGAGGAAGGTGCTCGCACGCCTGCCGGGGCTCCGCTGGGAGCGGATGTGCTATTCCTGACCCGTATCGTGGACGAGGGCAAAACGGTGATCGAGCGAGCTACCCTTGTGCAGGTGAAAAAGCGCAGCGGCACTGGATCGGGGAGGGGCTTCAGTTCGACGATAGGCGTCGACCTGCAGCAGTGCGAGGACATGCTCAAGCAGTCAGAGCATGCCTACTACCTGTTCGCGACGCCGGCCTCGCCGCGCCCGACGCTCTGGGTTGCCCCGGCCCGGCTCGTCAGGAACTTGACCCAGCTGCACACGAGCAAAGCCTCGGTCGTGGCGATTCAGGTGCGGGACGCTAGTTGCTCCTATGCGGATTTTTTCCTGCACGACCTAGTCGGCCTGTGGGCTGGCGACGAAGATGAGGGCGTCGTCGCCATCGCCAACGGCGATCCCCGACGTGGGCGAACGCCTCGTCACATCGTCGACATCGAGGTTCGCCGCCAATCTGAGGTAGGCGATCTGCACTGAGCATCTGCTGAAGGAAGAACATATCGTTGCCCAAAGCGACCGTGTGGCCGGCTTCGGTTACGCAGTGATCTTCAACAGGTCGGCAGGATGGTAGGCGGGCCGGCCTGTTTCAGCCGGGACGCCCCCCTCAAAACCCAGTTGGCCAAGGTCGAGTTCATCGACGAAAACATCGATCACCCGCACCGGGTTGGTGTCCGCCACATAGTCATCCAGGCTCTCGGGAAGCAGCGCGCTTTGGCCTCGGTGCTCTCCCTGGATAAAACGCTTCATTGGCGTCCCCTGCTAATTTCGAATCCATCAAATCATAGCGAGGTCGATGCCAGCGTTTTTACACAGCCTGGGCCGAAACTAGCCCTTCGAATCTCTGTTGCATAGGGTCAGACGAAAAGGGGGCTAGACGAAAAGGGGACGGTTTTATTTATAGGGTAGATCGCCCGCTCTTGGCCGATTGTTGCCTGTCGCGAAAAGCCGAGATGGGCGGTTTTTTGCCATTGCTGCGGCGGTTATCGAGCAGCTTTATCCGCAGGCGAATATCCACGCTGAGATAGATGGAGGCGGGTAAGCGAGCCTGTAGGGTGTCTAGCCACGATCCGAGCGTTAGATCAGCCTTTCTCGGTCATGCCCTAATCGTTTCCAGATCAATAGGGTGGTGAGGCGATAGTAGTACCGGCTGGCGTCGGAATGGTCTTTCAGGTACTGAGTGAGAAACCAACGCACGTGCTTGAGCTGCCAGGTCCAGGGGTTATCGCGTTGCCATCGCTGTTGAATGGCCGCTTGCATGATTCGGGCTTGGCGTAGGTGGCGTTGCTGCGTGGCCGTCGAACCGGTCAGTACGCCGCTCAGGAACAGCGCCATATCAAAGGGCTTGGTCACTCCCGACCTCCTATGTAGCCCGAAACCACATCGATCCGGTTATGCCCGAGCTCAAGGCTGATCTGTTGGCGCGCCTGTTGATCGAGGTCGCGGTCGATGCGATGGCAGTGGCCGCCATTGACGGGGGCTGCGTGGCCCGTGAGCTGCTCATAACGCTTGCAGGCGTAGGCCGCGCGCAGTTCATGGAAACCTTTAAGCCCCTGTTCATGCAGCGTTTCGCGGGCGGGTCGCACGGTCTGTTGCAGGAACGCCGCGTAGCTTTCGCCTCGGGCCAGCAGGTTGCGGCTGCCAGTCGGCGCCGCCTGACGAACCGACCGCAGCGCCGTTTTCACTTCTTCATTGGCCGCGATCCAGCGCGGTGCCGAAGCCCCCGAACGGCCGCCTTTGGTGCCGTCCTGGATATTGATGCGGCCTAAGCGTTCGGCTTCGCGTTGCAAGCGGGGCAGGTCGGCCAGGATCGCTTCGCGCAGGCGCATGCCGGTGGCTCGGGTCAACAGGACAATCGCGGCCACCCGCTCGTGGTGCTGTTCGCCAAGCCGCTCAAGCACGCGCTGCAGCTGTTGACGATCCTGGCCATCCGGCGCATGGGTGCGCACGTTCGAACGCTGTAGTCCTAACGCCTGGCTCGGACTGGCGATCCTCACGTCCTGATTACCGCGCAGCGCAGCGAGGGTGCGGTTGACGCTGCTCAGGCGGTTCTGCGCGGTCGCGATGCAGAGTTCACCTTGCTGGATCTGCTGGCGCAGATACGCGG
>Ga0182007_10000955_pt1 | contig 15881 bp, 9 predicted proteins | sample Sormic07211113_1_FD_123023 | JGI IMG/M metagenome (GOLD analysis project Ga0182007, IMG submission 123023) | Rhizosphere microbial communities from Sorghum bicolor, Mead, Nebraska, USA - 072115-113_1 MetaG | ecosystem: Host-associated > Plants > Roots > Rhizosphere | place: USA: Nebraska... | reverse complement strand
TCGCCCGCGTAGTCGTACACCCCGTCACGGAAGAACTCCGACGCGGCCGGGTCCATGACGAGCGTGATGTCGGTGCCGGGCTTGTACCCGGTCTGCTCGACGGCCCGTACGACGAAGTCCAACGCCTCGTCGGCGGTACGCAGCTCCGGTGCGAAGCCGCCCTCGTCGCCGACGTTCACGCTGTGCCCGGCGGCGAGCAGGTTGCGGCGCAGGGTGTGGAAGACCTCGGAGCCCATACGGACGGCCTCGGCGAAGGTGGCCGCGCCGACCGGGGCGATCATGAACTCCTGGAAGTCGAGCGGATTGTCGGCGTGGGCACCGCCGTTGACGATGTTCATCATCGGCACCGGCAGCACGCGGGCGTCGACTCCGCCGACGTAGCGGTACAGAGGGAGACGGTGGGCGGTCGCGGCGGCCTTGGCGGTGGCGAGGGAGACGCCGAGGAGGGCGTTGGCGCCGAGGCGGGACTTGGTGTCGGTGCCGTCCAGCTCGATCATGGTGCGGTCCACGGTCGCCTGGTCCTCGGCGTGGAGCCCGATCACGGCGTCCGCGATGCTCTCGTTCACGGCGTCCACGGCCCGCCGAACTCCCTTGCCGTGGAAGCGGGTCGGGTCGCCGTCCCGCAGCTCCACCGCCTCGCGGGCCCCGGTGGAGGCCCCGGAGGGGACGGCCGCGCGACCGAGCGACCCGTCCTTGAGTTCGACGTCCACCTCGACGGTCGGATTCCCCCGGCTGTCGATGATCTCCCGTGCGACGACCCGGCTGATGACGGTCACGCTGTCACTCCTAAGTTCATTAATGAAACAAAGTGAGTCCCAAAAAGGAACTTACTATGGGTGCATGAGGATGCACAACGCCGACGAGACCTGCGGCATCGCCCAGGCCGCCCTGGTCCTTGGCGACTGGTGGAACGTCCTGGTGCTGCGCGAGATCGCCCGCGGCCATGTCCGCTTCGACGCGCTCGCCTCCGAGATCGGCCTGTCGCGAAAGGTGCTGACCGAGCGGCTGGGCCGCCTGGTCGCGAGCGGAGTCCTGCGCCGCAGCCTCTACCAGCGACGCCCGGTGCGCTACGAGTACCTGTTCACGGACGCGGGGGCGGCCTTGCTGCCCTTGCTGGTCGCCATGCAGGACTGGGGCGACCGTTGGCTGCTGGGGGACGGGACGTTGACGGCCACGGCGGAGGCGGACGGGGCGGAACACGCCCGGGTGCACGGCCTGGTGGGTGAGCGACTGCCGCTCGGTCTCGAACTCCCCGGAGCCGAAGGTGAGTTGCTGCCGATCGTCTCGGTCTCGCCGGGGTCGAGGGCCACGGTCCTCTTCACCTACCCGGGCACGGGCGTCGAATGGGGCCCGATCCAGGGTGCCGCGGGCTGCACCCTGGAGAACCGCCTGTTCCGGGACGCCTGGCCTGACTTCCAGCGCGCGGGTGTGGCACTACGCGGAATCAGCACCCAACTCCCGCACGAACAGGCGGAGTTCGTCCGGGCGGAAGACATCCCGTACCCCCTGCTCTCCGACGCCACCCACGAACTGGCCGCCGCCCTCAGACTGCCGACATTCCGCGGCGCGGGACGCCTGCGCCACAAACGCCTGATCCTGATCATCGACCCGGAACGCACCGTGCGGCATGCGCTCTTCCCGGTCGAGGACATACCGGGAGCGGTGGCGGAGAGCCTGCGCCGCGCGTCGTCGCACGACCTCTGACCGGGCCTGTCGCCGTCCCGCGGGTTCGTCCCGGGCGAGATCCGGACCGGAGGCCGGAGCGGCCGCGGTGCCTCGGGGCGACCGCGTGATCATGAGCGTCTCCTCGGCGCACGGGCGGCGGCGCAGTACCAGACGGTCGGATCGTCTGCGCGGTAACCCCACTCCCGGGCCGGTGTCATTCCGGCTGCGGGAGCCCTTGAGGGCACGGGTCGGGTCACACCTTTTTGACGACGACAGTGTCCGGGACCAGCTTTTCCAGGTCGTCGACGTCCGAGGTGAAGACGGTGACCTGTCCCTTCTGCTGTCGCGCGATCACGGCGAGCACGGCGTCGATCGCGTGCTTGTGGCCGTGCAGCTTGGCGTCGGCCAGGAGCCGACGCGCCTGACGGGCCTCGCCCTTCCCGACGTCGGCGACCTGGAGCCGGGACAGTACCCAGTCCCAGCGCTGTTCGGTCGTTCTGCCGTCGTACGCCTCGACCAGCGTCATTGGCGACGTCACCACTTCGGCCGCCCCTCGTGCTGCGAGATCCAGCCAGGCGATCATTGTCCGGTCACCGCGCACTGCCAGGGAGAGGGCTTCACAGTCCAGCACGAACACACGGAGCAGCTCCTGCCCGTGCTCACCTGCTCGCTTCTTCACGCAGCCTCTCCGGCGTCGTCCTGTCCGGAGGCGCGACGCCGTTCGTGTTCGGCGTCGAGATCCTCCAACTCGTCGAGGGCCGCCGCACGCTCGTCCTCAGTCACTGGGCCGTGTTCTTCCTGCAACCAGTCGACCAGCTCCAGGAGCCGGTCGCGGTCGCGCTTGGCGCGCAGCGCCTCGGCGACGTACGCCGACAGGCCCCGCTCTGCCGCGTCCGCGCGGATCTCGTCCAGGAGATCCTCGGGGATCGTCACGGTTACCTTCTTCGTCGCCATACAACAGACCATACTCCTGGTATCACACTCCTTACCAGTGGAGCGCGATCGACGATTCGACGTGAAGGTCCGGGGCCGGCCGCCCAGCGGCTCGGCACTCATTCCCCACCCCCTCACCCCTGAGGCTCCCCAGCCCACAGGGCGCCGGACGATCCCGGCGAACGTAGAGTGACATTTCTTGCTGATCATCCGCCCGATCGCCTGCCCGTTCCACCTCGTGATCGTCTTGTGACTAAAAGTAAGGAAGGGGCATGTGCCTGGCCGGGGCCGGTCACCGAGCGCGTCGCCCGTCAGGTGGCCGGCCGGCTCGCTGGTGGGTCCGCAGTTCTGTGGCCCGGGTGAAGAGGAGCCTGCCGGCCAAGCTGGATGACGGGGTCGACCGGGGGGTGGCACCGCAAGTCGTGCCTTCCCGTTGCGTGAGCAGGCTCCACGTTCCGCAGCCGAGCCGACCCCCTGTGTGCAGACGAGCCGACCCACTGTGTGCAGAGCCGTGCTCAGGACTGGCCGGCCAGGAAGGGAAACGGGCTGGACCTTCCTGTCAGGGGCTGGAGGCCCAGTAGGCGGGGCAGGTCCGACCTGCGGTGGACCGAGAGTTTGCGGTACACGCGGGTCAGATGTTGCTCCACCGTGCTCACGGTGATGTACAGCTGGGTGGCGATCTGCCGGTTCGACCTGCCCGCTGCGGCCAGCGAGGCAACCCGCCACTCGGCCTCTGTCAGACCCCCGGCGGCAGCGGTGTTCTTCGGCGCCGGCCCGGCTGCCGCCGGCTGTCCGCCCTCCGCCCGGAACGGCTCGGTCGGGGCCGAGGGCTCGTCGAGCGGGCTCGCGGGATGCCGCAACCGATGGAGCGCGCCGCACTCGGTGGCCAGACTCAGCGCCTCTGTGCGGCGGGCCCTCGCGGTACGGGTGTGACCGTCCGCCAGATCCACCTGGCTGAGCTCCGCGAGCACCAGGGCGAGCGAGAACCGGTTGCCCGCCGAGCGCAGGGTGCGCTCCGCCTCCTCCAGATGAGCCCTGCGCCGCTCGGGCACGTCGACCACGGCCAGGATCCGCAGGGCCCGACCGCGGGCGTCGGACGGCCGGTCGCTCTGCAGGAGCTCCGCGTCGGCCATCCGCCGGGCCTGCTCCGGCTCGCCGAGGGCCAGATACGCCTGAGCGGCGTGGGCGCGCCAGCCGAGGGGTCCGAGCGGGTCGCGCCATTGGCCTTCGCCCTTGGGCGCGCAGGCGGTGAAGTCGCTCAGCGCCGCGTAGGGACGGCCCGTCTCCAGGAGGTAGCGACCGCGGGCGATCCGGTAGAGCGGGCCGAACGACGAGTCCCACATCTCGTCGGGGACGGGCCGCTCCAGGTACCGAGCCGCCCGGCTCGGATCACCCATGAGGGTATGCGCGGTGATCAGGACCGACAGGGGCAGCCCGACGGCGACCCCCCAGCCCGGGTCGGGCAGCAGCGACAGGGCGGTCCCGGCACAGTCCGCGGCCGTACGCGGGTCCCCCAGGTTCTCCCGGATGTGGGCGCGCAGTGCGGCCAGCAACGCATGCCTGGCCGGGATCCCGTCCGTGGGCAGGCGGGCCCGCTGCTCCTCGCAAAGCCGGTCGGCGAGCGTCATCTCGCCCTTTTGCACCAGCTCCAGTACGGCCTCGAGATCCAGCTCCCAGAACGGTCGAGGGTCCATGACTGCCGACATGGCCCGCCGCCCGGCGGCCTCGGCCCCGGCCTCGGCCTCGGCCCCGGCCTCGGCCCCGGCCTCGGCCTCGGCCCCGGCCTCGGCCCCGGCCTCGGCCCCGGCCCCGGCCTCGGCCCCGGCCTCGGCCCCGGCCCCGGCCTCGGCCCCGGCCCCGGCCTCGGCCCCGTGGTTGTCGTCCCGGTCCATGGCGGCCACGGGCGACGGAAGCTGCCGCAGGCGGCCGGAGGCGGTGCCGTTGTGGGGGGTGTGGAAGTAGCCGCGTACCGCGGGGTCGCCGAGCAGCTCCGGCCACAGACAGCCGATCAGAGCGGACAGGGCCCCTTCCTCGTCGTGCGCGTGGGACGGGTCGCAGGTCTCGACCAGCCGGACCAGCATCTCCCGTGCCTGATCGCGCCGGCCGAACCAGAGGAGCCAGGCGACGAGGAGGCGCAGCGCACGGCCGTCGGCCTGCCCGGCACGCGCTGCGGCCAGCAGCCGGCCCACCTCGTGCTCCGCCGCCAGGGGATTGACACAGACGAGTGTGCGGATCAGATCGGCAGTGACCTCGGCGCGCTGTTCTTCGCCGAGTTCGGCCTGGTCGGCCAGGCGTAGACAGGCGAGCGCCCGGTCCGTCTGCCCGGCCACGAGCAGTTGCTGCCAGGCACGTCGCAGTACTCGCACAAGGGATGCGTCGGGCTGCTCCTGCGCGGCCACCAGGTGCTGGACGACGGCGGGGTCCGACGCGCCCTCCGCGACCAGCAGCGCGGCGGCCCGCCGGTGCAGGCTCGCCAGTTCGGCGCCGAGCATGCCCAGGACGGCGCCCGGGATGGCCGGATGCCGGAAGCCGCCGTCACCGAGGAGGCCCGCGCATTCGAGTTCCGCGATCTGCTTCGCCACCTTCTCGGGGCAGCGCTCCAGCAACTGGGCGGCCCGAGCCGGAGTCGCGTCGTCACCCAGCACGGCGAGGGCCTGGACGGTCTTCGCGAGACACGGGTGGCGGGCCAGACCGGCGAGATAGGCGGTCCGAAAGGCGTCCCCGACCGGGACCGGCGTCTCGGGATCGACGGCTCCGGCCAGGCGCAGGTCGCGGACCAGCGCGGTGGCCAGGGCGGGGTTGCCGCCGCTGATCCGGTGGACCGGCGCGGCCAGCCTGGTGGCCGCCTCGGCACCGAGCCCGCGCTCCAGCAGCCGCTCGACCTCCTGTTCCCGCAGGTTGGTGGCCTCGATCAGATGGGCCCCGGGGAGTCCGAGGAAGTCCAGCTGGCAGCTGACGCCGTCGCAGAAGGCGTCGCGCGGGTAGGTCACCACCATGGTGATGTTGTGGGACTGGGCGCGGCGGGCGAGATAGAGCAGGCAGGAATGTGAGGCCGCGTCCAGGTACTGGGCGTCGTCGACGAGGATGACCATCCCCGTGTGCCGCGCCGCCACGACCAGCGCGGCGACGAGGTCCTGTAAGAGGTGCGCGGGGGCGAGCCCGGACGGCGCGGCGGGCGCCGTCCGCCGCACGAGCCGCCACACGGCCGACCGTACGGTGTCGGGAATCCCGGGAATGTGAATGAACTGTTCGAAGGTGGAAAAGGGGATCTCGCGCTCTTCGCGGAATCCGGTAGCGTGCAGGCATAAGGATTTGGAGGCGATGCCGTCCCTTTTCGCTTCTTCCAGGAAGAATGTTTTTCCAGTTCCTGGACCTCCTTGCAGTATGAAGATGCCACCGCGCCGTTCGATCTGCTGGAGAGCGTCACCGAACGGCGCCAGAAAAGAATCACAGCTTCCCGTTTGCATCACACCGCCCTGTTCAGGTGTGCGTAGCCGCCCGGGTCTTTCCTCCCGGCCGCTGAGTTGCCCCCGTCCGTTGTTGATCAAGTGTAGGGCTGTTCAGGTGGGATGCCGGATCGTGGTGCGATATTTTGCCGCCTTCTTTACATGGGCAAAGAGGTGGGAAGGTCGGCCGGTGAAGCGCCGTGCGTCAGGGTTTTCGAAGTGTTGAACGCGAGGTGCCGCATGCGGCCCTCCGGTGCGGAGATTCCGGGCATTTCATTCTGCTTCCGGTGGGAGGACGCGCCTGGACGCGCCTTGTGTGCGCCATCGGCGAGGCAGGGCCGACTGCGCGAGGCCGGCCCTGCTGTTTTCCGGCTTTACCTCCCCGTGATTACTCTCCGGTCGTCTGTTGGTCCCTCTTTGGTGATTTCATGTCGAATCGAGGGGTGTGGCTGATCCCGGCCGGAGTTACGGTGTCCACCCGCAGGGGTCGGCCGGTCCGGGCGGAGGCGTAGATCGCCGTCACCACGGCCACCGCCTGCCGTCCGGCCACCCCGTCCACCAGCGGGGGCCGTCCCTCGCGTACCGCGTCGCAGAAGTCCAGGAGCTGGTCCCGGTGCGGCTGGTACAGCAGACCCGAGGCGTCCCGGGCAGGGTCCCGCACCAGCTCCGCCGCGTACTCGGCGGACTGGTCGGCGGCGCCGAACGCCCCGTACGCGGGCGCGTCCTCGCCGTGGCGGGCGAGGTGCAGATAGGCGAGTTCGTCGTTGTCGATGACCACGGACCCCCGGTCCCCGTTCACCGCCGTCCGGGCGGTGCGCCCGGGGTAGGCGGCCGTGGTGGCGAGCAGGGTGCCCAGGGCGCCGTTCGCGAAGCGCAGACTTGCCGTCGCCACGTCCTCCACCTCGATACCGGGGTGGGCCAGCAGCGCGGTGTGCGCGGCCACCTCCACCACCGGTCCGGCCAGCCACTGCACCAGGTCCACGGCGTGGATCGCCTGGTTCATCAGCGCCCCGCCGCCGTCCAGGGCCGGCGTGCCGCGCCAGGTGCCGGAGGAGTAGTACGCGGAACCGCGCCACCATGCCAGCTCGGTCATGACCGTGGTGATCCGGCCCAGCCGCCCGGACGCGATCGCCGTACGGGCCAGCCGGGCGGCCGGGTCGAAGCGGTGCTGAGACACCACACCGAGCGTCCGCCCCGTCTCCCGGGCCACGGAGATCAGGCGGTCCGCGGTCTGCGGCGTCACGTCGACGGGCTTCTCCACCAGTACGTGCTTGCCGGCGCGCAGTGCGTCTTCGGCCAGCCGCGCATGGGTGCCGCTCGGGGTGCACACCAGTACGGCGTCCACGTCCCGCCTGGCCAGCAGCCCCGCCACGTCGGTCGCCGCGCAGCCCACCTCGGCCGCCAACGCCCCGGCCCGCGCCGGGTCCCGGCCGGCGACCGCGGCCAGCCGGGCCCGGTCGGCCAGTTCCTTGTCCTCGCGGGAAAGCAGCCGGGCCAGGAAGCCGCCGATCGACCCACAGCCGATCACTCCGAACGTGAGCACGGAACCTCTCATCTCGTCAGGGCCGTGGCTTTGGCCCGGTGGTTGGTGTTGGGCAGGTGGTTGGGGAGCGCGGTGAGCCTGACGCTCGGGGTCGGTGGGGTCGGTGGGGTCGGTGGGGTCGGTGGGGTCGGCGGGTCGGCGGGGTCAGCGGGGTCAGCCGGGTGGTCAGCCCGGTACCGATACCGCCGTCTCACGTCCCTGACGTACTGTCAGGTCGCGGGCGCGGTGCCGCCGTTGAGGACCAGGGCGAGCTGTCGTACCGCGGGGTATCGGGGCGCGGGAAGACCCGGTCGAGCCCGAATCGGACGGGGAGTTCCGCCGCCCGGTCGACCGACCGGATCCGCGGCCCGGCACGGCCCGGCACCGAACGGGCCATGGGCGAGCGTGGCGTCGCGGACGGTCAGTACCGGTCCCGCCGGTCCCGCGGCCAGTACCGTGCCCGCCGGTCCCGCGCCGCTCCCGTTCCCGCGGGTCCCGGGTCCGGTCCCGGTCCCGGCCCTGGACGCGGTACGCCGCCCACGACCACCTCGGCCGTGTACCGCGCCAGGGGCACCAAGTCGTAAGCGGGCCGGCCGCCGTGAAGACCACCGGCAGGCCAGGGTCTTCCGTGACCGGGGGTGTATCCGGCAGGCGTTGCGTTGGTCCCGGACGGTGACGTCGTGGCCGTCGGCGTGGAGCCGGGCCGCGGCCGACAGGGCGTCCAGCGGGACCGGGACGACGACCCGGTCCGTCGGGCCGGCGGGCACCAGCGGACAGACGCGCAGCGGAGTCACGTACGCACCCCGGTGCGGACGGAGGAAGGCCGGGAACGCGGGTGGGCGGTCTCGGCCAGCAGGCCGATGCGCGCCACCCCGCGCAGGTCGAGGCCGGGCGGCCCGGCCGGGGACAGCAGCGCGGCGACCGACCAGCGCAGGGCGTTGTCCAGGGGCGAGTCATGGATGAGCCACTCGCGTCGCAGCTCCGGCCCCTCCACCACCAGCCGGTGGGTGTTGCGCGGCAGCCGGGTGCCCCTGGGCAGGGTCACCGGGTCCAGGTCCAGTCCGAAACGCACCGGCCCGGCCAGCACCTCGACATGGCGCTGTCTGCTCTCCCCGGCCGCGGTCGGCAGGTCGAACCAGCCCGGTACCGCGACCCGTCCGGACGGGTCGGGGCCGACGATGGTCGAGTACAGCTCGACGTCCACACCGTCGGCCACGGCCTGCTCGTGGGCGGCGGCGCTGGTCAGTTCGGGGTCGAGCGCCACCCGAAGACCGCACTCCTGCGGGCTCGTGCGCATGTAGGCGTCGTACGTCTTCGGCGGCAGCGCGCCGCGCACCAGGGCCAGCATGTGCAGCCACTCGTAGCCGAAGACGCCGTAGTCGTGGTCGACGAACCGGCCCGCCGCGATGTCGGGCCGCCGGTCCTTCCCGAACCCGACGCGGACCGCCCGCAGCGCGTGCCGGGGCGCCAGCTCCTGCCGCAGTGTGCGCAGCAGGGCCATCGCCTGGGAGTGCCGGTACTGGTCCATGACCACCAGCCGGGCGTCGGGATGGTGGTCCAGCAGAGAGGTCAGCTCGCGGATCTCCCAGGTGCGGCAGAGCGGTTTCTCCACGAGCAGCCGGGCCGTGGGGTCTACGGCGAGCACGTCCGCCACGGTCGCCACGTGGGTGGCGGTCGGCGAGCACACCGACCAGATGTCGACGGGGCGGTGGTGTTCGGCCTGCTCGGGCCGGTCGAAGACGGGGATCCCGGTGGGCGGGACGCCCGGGGCGGGGTCGACCACGCTGACGTCGAACCCGAGGTCGCTCAGCAGCCGTTGGTGCAGCCGCCCGGCGGCCCCGTAGCCGATCACGCGGATGTGGGTGCCGAACGGGCGGGGGGTCAGCGAGCCACCGGTGCCGGGGTGGCAGGGCGGACGGCGTCGGCCGGGGGGATGAGGCTGACGGCGTCAGCAGGGGGGATGGGGCGGCGGCGGGTGCCGGAGGCCAGGTACTCCTCGTAGTAGGCGGAGAACAGTCCCGCCTCGTCGATCGCCTGGTCCACGGGTTCCAGATGGATGCCGGGCCCGAGCCGTCCGACCTCGCGGCACAGTGTCTTCGCGGCGATCAGCGTGCCGGCCCGGTAGGCGTCGTAGCCGCGGTTGGCGATCCCCTCGTACTCGAAGAGGTTGAGTGAGCGGCCGTCGCCCAGCAGGGTGGCCGTGGTGCCGGTGGGCAGGGTGTAGCGGACGCCGACATGGGGGATCGCAGTCGACCGCAGTCCCTCGAACCCCTCGCTGAGCAGGCTGAAGTCCTTGGTGGCGAAGCCCGCGAGGTACACCCCGTCGGGCAGCAGCGGCAGATCGTCGTGGGTGAGGGCGAGTTCGCCGGTGTTGCCGATGATCAGGAAGGGGGTGTGGGCGTTCAGCGCCTCGCCCGCGCTGGTGTACGTCTCGTACCCGTGTTCGGCCGCCGTGATCAGCGCCAGGATGTCCGTGTCCACGACGGCGACCCTGCAGCCCAGCGCGCGCAGTGCGTGCGCCACCCGGGCACCCAGCGTGCCGTAGCCCAGCAGCAGGACATGGCGGCCGATGAACTTCTCGCCGGGCAGGACGGCACGCAGCCGGCGTACGCAGGAGTCGGCGATCTCGTTGTAGCCGAGCATGCTCTTCAGCCTCGACCGCGCCATGTTCAGCACCGGGATGGTCAGTTGACCGGGGGCGCCGGCGATGCGCTTCAGCCCGCTGACGGTCAACTCCAGCGCGCCGTCGATGCGTTCGTCGAGGACGCCGTCGGCTCCGTATCCCTGCGCGAGCAGGCCGCCGTCGTCGACCACCAGCACCTTGCGGCCCGCCGTGTGTGCCCGGCGGACGAATTCGTCCACCCGCTCGTTGACGGCCATGGCGTACGCGCGCGCCGCCGTGTCGGCCGAGCCGTTGATCACCGAGTTGTCCAGGGTGTCGCTCTGGTAGCCACGGCGCAGGAACCAGGCGTGGACGCGGTCGCGGTGCAGGGTGCGGTCACCCTTGTTCAGCGCGAAGATCCACTCCCGGTCGATCCCGGCGCGCTCCATGCCCAGCAGAAAACCGACGCTGTTCTCCACATAGTGGTCGCGGAAGATCAGCGCCCAGTCGCGGAGGGCCGGCTCCTCGGTGGCGTAGCGGGCGACCAGCGGCATGCCCGCCACGATGGAGTCGATCTCCGCGGCCGTGTAGCACCGGCCGCGCAGGGTCAACGCCTCGACCAGGCGGTCGAAGACGGCCTCGGCCCGCTCGGACAGCGGTCCGGCGGCGGCGAGCAGCACCTGGGTACGGCAGGCCGGGGGATCGATGGGGCCGAGGGTGTCCGGGGCCGCGTCCGCGATCTGCCGGCTGCGCAGTCGTACGAGGGTGCCGTCCAGGTCGATCAGGTACCCACCGGGCTCCGGTTCCCGTTCCTGTTCCGGTTCCGGTTTCGGCTCCGGTTCCGGTTCCGAGAGGTCCCGAAGTGGCACCCCCTCCCCGCGCAGTACCGCGCGGACCGTCTCGCCGACGTCCTGAGGCGTCATACGGCCGTCGAGGATCTCGTACCGTCCTGCGCCGGGATCCGCCGCGATGCCGTCCTCGACCGCGACACCCAGGGACTCGCTCTCGGCAAAAGCCATCGTCTCAACCTCTTTCGTCGTGACATCGGGCCATCGATACGCCGGGGAGGGGCAGTCGGCGCAACAGTCGGCGCACCTCCCGCGGAGTGGGGAGCTGTACGAGAACGGGATGTGCGGGCACCGCGACGCCCCACCGGGGCAAGGGCGTAGGCAGAAGCGGAGGCGGAGGCCGGAAGCTTCGTCCGCAGCCGGCCGGGCCGCACAAGGGCCATCTCGGACAGGGCGAGCCTAGGAAGATCAGCCGTCGCTGCCCCAGCCCCTATGGCCCCTACGACCCCCTACGCGCCGGCCGCGCGCGCCGTATTCCGCGCGCCCCCAGCGACGGGCAACGGGGCTGCGGCCGTGTGGAGTGGCCGCGTCGGCTTTCGCCCAGGGGTGCGATAGGGGTTCGTAGGGGCCGTAGGGGCTGGGGAAGCGGCAGGTGATCTTCGTAGGCTCGCGGTTGTGAGGTGGCCCAGGTGTTGCGGCCGGGCCTCCCCCGTCCCGTTCTCGTGCAGCTCACGACTGATCGACGGCCCGATCCACGGCGAGAAGAGGTTCGAGATGATGGCGCGGCGCTCGACACGGCCGATACGACCCCGTCGGCGGCGATGAGCACGTCGACCGACGGGCGTTTCGAACCCCGATTCCAGTGCCGGTTCCGGTTCCGGTTCCGGAACCGGTGCCAGGGCGGGCATCGCGCCCCGGTCGGCCCTTTCCACCCGTGCACCAGGGTCCACGCGTCCGCACACCGAAGCGCCGGTACGCCCCGACGCTCACCCTCCCCCCCGTACGCCCTGGCGCGACCACGGCGGAGCCGAGGGGACCGGGTCCCGTCCCATGCCCCATGCCCTGTGCCCCGGTCCCAGGCCGCTGCCTGCCCGCGCCCATGATTCCGCCCGGGAGTCCCCATGACCCAGGTCTGTTTCGCCATCCCCGACGACGAATTCGAGCGTGACTTCCTTCAGCTCCCCCTCGACGTGGCCAACGCCTGCGCCGCCCTGCGCGCAGAGGGCATCGGTGTGTCCGTCTGGGACAACCGCCTCACCGACACCCCGCCCGACACCGACACCGGCCCGGACCCCGACATCGTGGTCGTCGTCACCGCCATCGCCGACCGCGCTCAGTGCTATCCCCTCGTACTGCATCCGGTCACGGCGCTGGTGGACCGGATCCGCCGGCAGTGGCCGCGGGCGACCGTGCTCGCCTGCGGACCGCACGCCACCCACCTGCCCGAAGCCACCCGCGCCGAACTGGGCGCCGACTTCGTCGCCCGCGGCGAGGTGGACTCCGCCGCCATCCAGGCCGTACGCGACCTGACCGCCGGCCGACCCGCGCTGCCGGTGATGCCGCTGGTGGACAGCTATCCGCAACTCGCCCCCGAGCAGTGGCCGCTGCCCGCCTACGACCTGTTCGACCTGACCTCCTACACCGCCGAGGTGTTCATGGACGGGCGGGTGCGCCGCGGCTCGTGCGGCATGGTTCTGGGGGTGCGCGGCTGCACGTACGGCTGCACGTTCTGCCATCTGCCGTTCGGCACCCGTATGCGCCCGCAGCCCGTGGAGCGCGCCCTCGCCGAGGTCGCGGCCATGCGGGAACGCGACGTCGACTTCGTCTTCTTCCTCGACTACGTCTTCGGCCTCCACCCCACCTTCTACACGGACCTGTGCCGGGGCCTGACCGGCCAGGGCGTCGGCTGGACCGGCCAGAGTAGGGCCGAGGTGGTGCTGCGCACGGATGTGGAGCAGTGGGCGCGGGCCGGCTGCATGGGCATGTGGCTCGGCGCCGAGTCCCCGGGCATCGCCGAGACGCCGGTCGGCAAGCGGGTCAAGCCCGGCGTGACCGACTCGGCGGTGCGCAGGTTGCAGGACGTCGGGATCACCCCGTTCGCCTTCGTCCTCATCGGCCTGCCCGACGACCCCGCCTGCCAGAGCGGCGAGTTGCTGGACTGGGCGACCGACCTGCCCGGCTACTTCGGGCTCAACCAGCTCTTCCTGCGCCCCGGCACCAAGCTGTACGAGCAGCTGGCGCCTCGCTACAACGACGGCAGGATGCCGAGCACCTGGTCCGAGGTGGAGGCTGTGACCCGCCGCTACCGCGAGAGCTACCCCGTGGACCTCAACGAGCTCTGGAACCAGCTGGTAAGCCTCCCCAACTACCTCGGCAACGCCATGGCCGCGCTGTGACACGCCCGCGCCCGGTACAGCACCGCCCCCGCCCGGTACCCGCCGACCACGCCAAGGCACCCACCGGCCGTGCCCACTCGTACCCCGTTACCCGGCACTGACAGAGGAACCAATCGTGAACGAGCACGCCCACCCCCAGTCACCGCACGACATCATCTCCCTCGCCACGGCCTTCTGGACCTCCAAGGCGCTCCTGAGCGCCGTCGAACTCAAGGTCTTCGCCGCGCTCGCGGAGAAGCCGCGCACCGCCGACGAACTCCGCGCCGACCTCTCCCTGAAGGGCCGCGGCGCACGGGACCTTCTCGACGTGCTGGTCTCCGTCGGCCTGCTGGACCGTTCGGCCGAGGGCGTCTACCAGAACACCCCGCTCGCCGACACCCATCTGAACCCGCAGCGCCCCGCCACCGACATCACCGGCTACCTGGAGTACCTCAACTCCGCTTTCCCGGCTTGGTCCCAGCTCTCCGCCGCGGTGCGCAGCGGAGGCCGGCTGAACCGTAACGAGGCGCTGGCCGCGGCGGCCGACGGCGGCCGTGAGACCGTGCGCGGCGGGGTGCTGCTGGAGGGCGACCCCACGGCCGACACCTTCGGCGAGGCGTACTCCACCCCGGAGCAGGTCACCGGTTTCGTCCGGTCCATGACCGGGTTCAGCCTCGGTGCGCACCTGGCGCTGACCACGAAGTTCGACTGGTCCGCGGTGCGGTCGGTGGTGGACGTCGGCTGCGCGGAGGGTGCCTTCCTGGCGCACATCCTGACCGCGCACGAGCACCTCGACGGCACCGGCTTCGATCTGCCGCAGGTGGCCGACAGCTTCGCGGCCTACCTGGGCGACTCGCCCGCCGCCGGCCGGGCGCGGTTCGTGGCGGGCGACTTCTTCCAGGAGCCGCTGCCCTCCGCCGACGTCATCGTGATGGGCCATGTCCTGCACGACTGGAACCTCGACATCAAGAAGATGCTGATTCGCAAGGCGTACGAGGCGCTGCCCCCGTCGGGCTCCCTGCTCATCTACGAGATGCTGATCGACGACGACCGCAGGAAGCACACCACGGGCATGCTGACCAGCCTCAACGTCTCCCTGGCCTCCGCCGGGGGGCTCGGCTACACCGGGGCCGAAGCCCGGTCCTGGCTCACGGAGGCGGGATTCCGCGAGGTGACCGTACGTCATCTCGACGGCCCGGACCACATGGTGATCGGCGTGAAGTGACGTTCCGACCGCAGGCCGCGCGGATCCCGCCGCGCGGCCCCGCCTCGGCCCGGAGAACGGAAGACACCGTGAGGATCCACCCGCTCACTGCCCCCCGCCCCGACGCGGACGCCCGTGTGCGCGCCCCCCGCGCCCCCGCCGCCGGTGCGGTGTGCGGCGCCTACAGGACGCACCGGTCCTTCTGTACCCCCCGGCACACCGGCCGGGTCTACGAGGCCGTACGGCCCGGGCGCGGGCGCGGACTGCCGTCGTCCGGCCCGCTGCGCCGGCGGCGGTTCGCGCCGCGATGAGTACGGCACCGTCGGCGCCGCCGCGGCCGGGCCGGCTGAGCACGGCGCTCGGTCTGCCCCGGCTGGGTGGTCAGCGGCTGCTGCTCGCCGCAGTGCTGGTCGACAGCGCGGGCAGCGGCCTGGCGGTGCCCTTCCTGCTGCTCTACCTGACCCGGCAGGACGGTATGACGGCGGCGACCGCCGGAGCGCTGCTGACGGTGGCCGGGGTCGCCGCCCTGGCCGCGGGGCCGCTGTCCGGACCGCTGATGGACCGGTGGGGCCCGCGTCGGCTCGTCCAAGCGGCCCATGTGCTGCGCGCGACGGCGTTCCTCGGCTATCTGACGACCGGCTCGCGATCGGCGGTGCTGGTCCTGGCCGCGCTCGCGGCGCTGGGGGACAACCTGTTCTGGCCGGCCAACCGGGCGTTCCTGGCCCGCCGCTGCCGACCCGACGAACTGCTCCCCTGGTACGGCCTCGAACGCACCCTGCGGAACGTGGGGATGGCGGTCGGCGGGCTCGCGGCCGGCTTCCTGGCCGAGTTCGGCCCGAGCGGGCTGCGGCTGGTCATGGCCGGCAACGCGGTCAGCTACGTCCTCGCCACGGTCCTGATCGCCCTGCTGCCGACCTCCACGGCGCGTCCGTCCGCCGGCCCGGCTCCAGCGGTTGTGAGGCACCGCCCGCCCGCGCCCCGGCCCGATCGCGCGTACGTCACCATGATGGCGGCCAACACGCTGCTCGTCCTGGTCTCCGCGGGGCTTCCGGTGCTCGTACCGCTGTATGTCGTGCGGTGGCTGCATCAGCCCTCCTGGGTCGTCGGCGCGGTGTTCGCGCTGAACACCGCGCTGGTGACGGCGGGTCAGACCTTGATGGTGCGGCTTCTGGAACGGCGTGATTACCTGCGCGTCCTTCAGTGGGCGGCCGTGGTGTGGTCCGCGGCGGCTGTGCTGTTCGGTACGGCGAGCGGGCTGCCGCGCACGGCGGTACTGCCGCTGCTCGCGGTCGCCGTACTGGTGTTCACCGCGGCGGAACTGATGCACGCCCCCACCAGCGACGTAG
>Ga0182007_10000953_pt1 | contig 15898 bp, 17 predicted proteins | sample Sormic07211113_1_FD_123023 | JGI IMG/M metagenome (GOLD analysis project Ga0182007, IMG submission 123023) | Rhizosphere microbial communities from Sorghum bicolor, Mead, Nebraska, USA - 072115-113_1 MetaG | ecosystem: Host-associated > Plants > Roots > Rhizosphere | place: USA: Nebraska... | reverse complement strand
CCCACCCCCCTCCCCCTGGTCTATGAAAACAATGGAGTTGCAGACGCGTGGGCATCAAAATCTCTGAGTTATAAGGACTTAGAGGTAAAATCTTGAGCCGCAAAGACTTAGGATGATGTGGATGCATTTTTTCTATTAGAAATATTCAAGTATTGCGCTATGTCTTGCAGTTAAGTCAAGAGAGTTGGATAGAGAATCGCTCGGTGGTTCCCATAGCAGGAATAGGTTTCCTAAGCTCGCAAGACATGGGCAAAGGGCAGGGCCTAAAGGCCCATATTTGAATGGGCGATGAACGCGGCCTTGAAGGGCCGCTCTTCCACGGTGGTGCAGAAGGCGTGCTCTTGCACGGGCTGCAACGTTGCATTTCGGACGTGACCGCATCGTTCCTTTGGCAACGGCCGTTCTTACAACGCGGCTACTCCGCGCTCCTGGTTCCGAATGCGAATCACTTCCTCCACTTTCGAGACAAAAATCTTGCCATCGCCGATTTTGCCGGTGCCAGCGGTTTGCAAGATCGCATTCACCGCGGAATCGACCATCGCGTCCGGCAAAACTATTTCAAGCTTAAGTTTCGGAAGTAGGGTTACCGAGTACTCCCGGCCACGGTAGGTTTCAGTGTGGCCCTTTTGGCGGCCATGGCCGCGCACTTCTGAGATGGTAAGGCCATCCACCCCCAGCTCGGAAAGTGCATCCTTCACCTCATCGAGCTTGTTTGGTTGGATAATAGCTTCAAGTTTCGTCATGGAATCTCCTGGAATTTGATTGTGCAGCTGGTTTGGCACTCTCCGCCATACTTACGAGCCCGCTTCGCTAGCAGCTGTTCGCGCCATAACCTTCGCGCCGGCAGTCGCGAGGTGTTCGACTCCGGCCGGTGTGGCTGAAACATTACCGTTTGTGGCCAGCGACGAAATTACGTACTCCGGATATGCCGGTATGCCATGCTCGTGCAGGTCCAGACCATAAAGTTCGCCGTCCTCGGATACGCGCAATAGGCCCGTAGCATTGACGAGCAGCATGACTGCCATGGAGATGGCGAACGTACTGCATGCGACGATCAAGCTGCCGAGAGCCTGTGCAATTAGCACCTGCGTGCCGCCGCCATAGAAAAGGCCTTTCAAAGCGACTGAGTTATCGGGCGAAATCGGACCAGTGGCGCCGTACTTACCGCATGCGAACAGCCCAAGCGACAGGGTGCCCCAAATACCGCAAATGCCGTGAACCGGAACCGCTCCGATCGGATCATCGATGCGTAACCACTCCAGCAACTCCACGCCAGCCACCACGATGACACCGGCTACACCGCCTAGAAGAATTGCTCCAGTAGGGCTTACCCAGTAACACGGACAGGTGATTGCGACCAATCCTGCCAGAAATCCATTAACCGTGAAGCTCACGTCCCATTTCTTGCAGAACAGATAGGCGTAAAACATCGCGCTCAGTCCCGCAGCGCATGCGGCCAGGGTGGTGTTAGTAGCGACTCGACCAATACCCTCGAAATCCATGGCAGAGAGAGTGCTGCCGGGATTAAAGCCATACCACCCGAACCACAGCAACAGTCCACCACATGCGGCTATGGTGAGGTCATGCGGCATCATGGGACCACCGCCATCGCGTTTGAATGTGCGCCCCAAGCGTGGCCCCAGCACGATGGATCCTGCTAGAGCGACAAAGCCTCCAATCGTATGTACGACGGTGGATCCGGCGAAGTCGTGAAAGCCTGTTCCGAGCGAGGCGAAGAAGTGGCCATCGCTGCCCATCAGAGCGAGAAATCCGTCCGGACCCCATGCCCAGTGTCCTACGATTGGGTAGATGAAACCTGAAACGGCAACGCTATAAAGAAGATCGCCGACGAAGCCGGTGCGACCAATCATCGCCCCCGAGGTAATGGTTGAGCACGTATCTGCAAACGCGAACTGGAACAACCAGAAAGCGAGAAATGCTACGCCCGTCGCTTCATACGTTGCAGGCGCATCTTTCAAGAAAAACCAGTGATAGCCGATGAAGCCGTTGCCGTGGCTGAACATGAATGCGAAGCCGAAGGCAAAGAAAAGGATGCCGCACAAGCAGGTGTCAACAATACATTCCATGAGCACGTTGACAGTCTCCCGAGATCGGCAGAAACCGGCCTCCAGCATCGTGAAGCCGACCTGCATACCGAATACCAGGAACGCCGCTATCAGAGTCCAGACCGTATTGATGGGATTCACAATGGCAGCAGCCTTCACCTCGGCATCCGCTGCATAGACGCGGCCGAAGAACAGGCCGCCAACCACAGCGATCGTAAGCAGGACTATGCCGACGCCTATAGCTTTGCCGGCGAGAAGAAGTTTTCCATAGCGGCGCCATTCGGGATCTCTTAGGCGCAAAGCCAATCGCGAGAACTTCCTGGCAAAGGATAATCTGTTTCTACCGTTGTGGATCGCAGACATGTAATGGCTCCTTAGTAGTGGCTTCGGGCACCAACGTCCCGCTTGGGCGTTAGTGCTCAATCTCAACCTGTGACACCTAACCAGTTCTCCTAGGCAAGTCAGGCAAGGACTTGGTATCGATCTATCACGTAGCTCTGTTCCTTGTCGGGCTCGCCGCGTTTCTGAGTGTTGCACTCACGGTTGCAATACATTTGGTAGAAGCAATGGGGCTCCCGAATTCTTGTACTGCGCCTGCCTCGTGTGGAGGCGGCCTGAGCCCTGGTCATCGGGGTTTGATGGTGTGCCCCGGCCGCCTGCGCACATAAGAGCAGCCTCAGAGCTGCTAACTCAAATGTGTTCCTTGATTCCGACGATGCTGTCTCCGAGGTCATTTACCTGCCTCGCGGCTGTCGAACATGAATACGAGACCCGCTGTCGCCGTGTTCTGCGCGAAGACCGGCGTGACACCCTTGGAAAAAACGGGTTCATTCGACATGTCACGGCGAAACTCAAACCGTGTGAGAATGTGATGTGAGAGCAAATGCTCGTAAGTTCCGGTGATTCCGTGCAGATGCTGCGGGGTCGGATTTGCAAATCCGCCGGTGGTTACGCCGTACTTGTCGTCGTAGTACTCATAACGGGTGGCAATTGCGTTGCGTCCATTGAGGGAATAACGCACATACCCAGCGCCGCCGGTCCAGTAGACGGGCTTGGAGGATGTCGGAATCCGGTCTCCGCGACCATAGTCGTAATTGACCATGAACGAAAGGCGACCAGTTGGCGAGTAAGTGACGGCCGTATCCCAAAGCTGCCTCCAACTTGTATTAAAGTTATTCTGCTCAGGGCCAGCCATGTAGTTCTGCGCGATACCGAATTTCCTGTTCGGATTCCAGTTAAAGCTGGCGCCATAGGTCTTTCCGCTGTTGTTATCTACTACGTCGTTCCAGCCGTTTACGAAAAAGCCGCTTAGAGCATACTTGTCATTGAACGTGTATTTGGCGCGCATGCCGAAGTGATAGAACGGGATTGCGTAAGAGAACAGCAGGCCACGCGAATAGTTCCAATTGTCCTTGGTCTCGATGACCTCTGCGCCGTGCGGGGTAACGAATTTTCCCACATCGAGCTGTAGGCCTTTACCGACTGGCGCGAGATAGGAGAAGTACGCCTCTTTTAAATACTGATCAAACGAGAGCCCTCCGGGATCGGTCGCGTTGATTGCGTTTATCGCCTGACCATAGCCAAGCGCAATGTGATAACCGGTGCGGCTATTGTTCGGGTCGGGCTGCTTATCTACAGTTAACTCCATCAAGTTCAAAGCAAACTGGTTCGAATTGATGTCGAAGGCGCGCAACGTGTTGGTTCGGGAGGCTGGATTGTTGAAGTTCTGTGCGTAGTAAACATCGACAAACCCACTGAATCTGGTGGGCCCGAGTAGCGAAGCCAATGACGCCGTTGACGGTTGGCTTGGTGCACTGCTCGCTTCCGTAGCAACGAGGCTATTCTGAATCAGCGGCTGCGCTGGGCTTGGGACCGGGGTCGATTGCCCGCTCTGTTTCAGCGCCGCCAATTCACTTCGCAGGTCTGTCACTTCTTTCTCCAGTTGCTGCATACGTTGCGACATTTGCGACGCCTGTAATTGGTCATCGGCCGCAGTTTGCGCAAGGCATCTAAATGTACCTAGCGCGAGAGTTAGACAGACGATTGCTATGGCTAACGCAGAAATCAACTTCATCTGACTGCTCGCTTTCTCCCCCGAAAGCGCTAACGCCGTAAATAGCGCGCTTCCGTGACCAGTGCGCGCACAGTAACGAACAAAAGCATTCACAGTCCAATCAATTGTTCTGTTCGTGACGATCAGAAATACTTTGAAAACTAAAAGTTATGGAGCTAATAGAAGGTAGTTATAGGAGGGGATAAAACTTCATTAAACTCGGCCCCTAGTATCTACCATAGGTTCCGGCGGGGAGATTCACATTGCAACCGCAAGGCGCAGTTCTGGCGAACAGGTCAAGAAAATGCGGAGGTCGAATCTTGCGGCGTGGTGAAATCAGGACTGATGTTGTGAACTGTCTGGATGGAGTTGGATTGCAAAAACCCATCTTCGACCAGGTTGATAAACGCGGCTGCGGCACGTGGCAGGGTCCTATCCTGGTCATATACCAAGCCGAGTTCCCGCCACAGGTTCGCGTCGGCAAGTGGAATCAAGCAAACTTCTCCCGAGCATCGTTCACTGCGCGCGAAACTCTCACTTATTAGTGACACTCCCATTCCCAGAGCGACAAAGGTCTTAATCATGGCGACGCTCGGCAACTCCATCGTTATCCGCAGCCTCGGCTGATAGGGACGAAACAATTTGTCCATAATCTGCCGAGTGTACCCAGCTTTGGGAAAGATGAAGGGTTGTTCAACCGCTACGCTCAACGGTACTTCGCTCAGTGCCGCGAGAGGGTTGGAGGGATTCACCATCAGCATCAGCCGGTCGCGAAAGATTCTCTTCACGACGACACGAGGAGACTTGACCGGCAGAGTCACTATTCCCACATCGATCATTCCGTCCTGAATTCTTTCCAAAATCTTCCGGCTGAAGTTGCGGTAGATGCTAATTTGCACGTCAGGATAGCATCGGCGATATTTTTGGAAAGCACTAGGTAGAACGTAAAGGCAGGTTGCTTCATTAGCGCCGACGGCGAGAATGCCGCGCGGTGTCTTGTCCTGATCCACGACGGCCCGCATAGATTCATCCCGCAGCGCCAGGAGCCGCGTCCCGTATTCAAACAAGACCTCCCCGGCGGGTGTCAGCCGCACTTTCTTGCCCGAGCGGTCAAGCAGTTTTGTGCCGTAATCCTGCTCAAGCTGACGGATCTGTGCACTGACAGCGGACTGTGAGCGATATACCTTCTCACCGGCGCGGGAGAAGTTCCCGAGCTTCGCAACTTCCAGAAAAGTTGTTAGCTGATCAAGGTCCATAAAATGGGAGGGATTTACCGGCCAGACAGTCGCTGCTTGCTCACAAACTTAGCGAGCCATCAGCGTCTAGTCCAACGCATACTTTTTCTGCCTTGCATCACAATTTTGTGAGTACAACTATTTATCTCTCTCATGAAACGGATTCATCCGGGAAGGCGCGCTGCAAGTTGCAGGCTCATTGCTGGAGTTTATAGGGGCCATTGATTTTTTTCATGGGGCTGAAGTATTGGCAGCAGGTCCGTCACAGGATATGCTGTCGCCCATCTCGCCTTCGCGAAATTTCCAATGGACCTTTAAAGGAGATTCATGACGACAGAACTTCGGGATTTTCTCGCGCTCTCGTATGACGAACTCGAGCAACTGAACCTGAAAGCCAAAGAGCAACGCAAGAACCATGTTGCAGCTCACAAGATTCAGGAAGATCGGCTCAAGTACCTTTCAGACGAGAAGCGGATCAAGGCCGTGACCGTGCTCTTCAGCGATCTCGAAGGTCGGCTGCACATGCTGGATTACGACAAAAAGTTCCTGCTTAAGAGTTGGGACAACCTCACCTTTGACGGCTCTTCCATTCGTGGTTTTACCGCACAGCGCGAGAGTGACCTGCGGCTAGGCATCGACTGGAGTGCGTTCTACTGGGCGCCCGCCGATGTTTTTGGTCCGGGGAAAGTGCTTGTCTTCGGCGATGTGATTGATAAAGGAGGCGAACCCTATAGTGCTGACATTCGGGGCATTTTGAAAGAATTTGCCAACAAGCTTTACAAAGAGAAAGGCTACACACTTAACGCGGCCAACGAGATTGAGGGCTTTCTGTTCCAGGGTGCTGACGCCGAACGCCGCTACCATCAGACAGGAAAATTCGAGTACGTAAACACTGGTGGTTACTATCATTCGCTCCCGGGCGACCCACTACGCACCTTCATCGATCGCACGGCGGAAGTGCAACGCGCGATGGGATTCCAAAACGAGAAAGATCACCCCGAGGTCGCGCCTTCACAGTTTGAAATCAACTATGGCTACGGAGAAGTTGTTGCGGCCGCCGATCAGATTCAACTCTATAAGTTAATTTGCCGCCAGGTTGCCACCAACATGGGACTGACAGCGTCTTTTCTGCCCAAGCCCGTAGTGGGTGTGAACGGAAGCGGTATGCACACCAATGTGTCGATCGCAAACGGCAAGAATCTCTTCTGGGATCCAAAGGGCGGGGAGAAACTGAGCAAAGCGGGCTGGGAGTTTCTGGATCGGATTCTTACCCACGGCAATGACATTTGCCTGCTCTTGAATGCGAGTGTGAATTCGTATCGTCGCCTTGATCCTCACTTTGAGGCACCCAACCAGATCAAGGCTTCAGCCGTGGATCGTGGATCGATGATCCGAATACCAATCGGCAACGAAAAGAGCATGCGCGTAGAGGTTCGCTCAGTGGCTCCGGACGCAAATCCGTATCTGGTCATGTACTCAATCTTCAAAACGGGGATTGATGGTGAAACCGCCAAGATCAAGAACTTGCGGCAGGCACAACGCTACCTCCCGGACAACATTTACGATGCGATTGATGCATTTCGTAAAGCAGAGTGGACCACGAAACTCCTCGGCAAGGATGTGAAGGCTCGCTACGCAGATCTGAAGCAGGCTTCTGCTGACCGGTGTCCGCGGTTATTAGGCTCTATCGTCAAGGCTCAAGAAGTACAGTACCACCACGACGTGTACAACCAGTTCCTCTGGAATATGTTCTAGATTTTTTCATCGACCGGCAGAAACTTGGTCAGACCGGCTCAACCGGTGCTGAGACAGATCGTCTGCCGTGGTGGTGTGTCCCGGTTATCCGTGTATTAAATGCGTGCCGGACGCCAACAATTTACTACTTGTTATCAATTCTGGCCCTCTAGGCTCCCGCTGTCGGTAGCACCAGATGACCACGCGCAGGCGCTAGCTATGCACGCCTTCTGTGAAGCCGACTGGTAGTGGCGGGAGCTTGATGTTCTTGTGGTCAGCTACTTGCCCGAGTTGAGAGCTTCCACCTCAATACCCCATGCGTCGAGCAACCATTCGGGGATGTAGCAGCGGTTCCTATTCTGTTGACACCATGTCCGGAGATCGTTGGAATGCGTACACGTCGCTGCAGTGAGTCCTAACTTTCGCATCTGCATTTCGAATTCAGTAGGGGAACTCGGCATAGGCAGCAGGGGTTTGCCCCAGTTCGGATTGCCGCGTTTGCGAGACGGTGATGGAAGGAGTATTTGTTTGGCCACGATTGATGATACTCCCTTTCGTTCACTGATATCGACTGTCCACAGCGCCTCAATGAGGACCAGCCAGCGACTTTGCCGGCGGACGTGCATTTCCAAGTGGAGTCGCGGTAGCCGGAGCGGAAGATCAGCACACTGGCGCCTGGTTCGAGTACTCCGGCGCATCCATTCAAGGATCCTTTGCTCATTTATTTACGGACGAAAAGTTTCGATGCTTGACATATTCCCATATGGGAATATATATTCGGTTCATGCCAAGAGCGGCAAGCAACTCGGACGCATTCAACGCTGTGGCTGAGCCCCGAAGACGCGAGATTCTGGAGTACCTTGCGGGTGGCGAGCGTGCCGTCGGTGATGTGGTCGTACGACTTCGGATGGAGCAGCCTTCCGTATCGAAGCATTTGAAGGTACTTCGAAAGGTAGGGTTGGTGAGGGTACGGCGGCACGGGAGGCAGATGTTGTATCAAGCCAATGCGGAGGGGATTCGTCCGCTCTACGAGTGGACGAAGACGTTCGAGCATCTGTGGGCACATCAGTTGCTGCGGATCAAGCAAAGGGCGGAGCAGAAAACGCGCGATTCCGAGAAGAGTTAAACAAGGCTTACGTCTCCTTATCAGCGTTCAGAGCCGCGGTGGGAACGTTACAAGCGAGAGGGAAATGAGTTCAGAGGAGGAACATGAGCATTAGTCCAACAATTCCGGGAATTGAGAGTTTGAGCTTGATGATAACGCAGGAAATCCACGTGAACGCATCGCTTGAGACGACGTTTGAGTCCCTGCTTGAGCAGCTTGGACCTGAGAACGAGACTCCCGAGCAGAAGATGCCGATGAAACTTGAACCGTGGCCGGGCGGCAGATGGTTTCGCGATCTGGGCGACGGCAACGGGCATTTTTGGGGACATGTGCAGGCGATCAAGCGTCCCACGCTGTTGGAAATTACAGGGCCGCTATTCATGTCGTACGGCGTCGTTTCGAATCTGCAGTACAGGTTGAGCGAAGCGAACGGCGGCACTTTAATCAAGTTCCATCACAAGGCTTTTGGACTTATCCAGGACGAGCACCGCAAGGGCGTCAGCCAGGGTTGGAATCACATGAACATGCGCGTGAAAGCTCGCGCCGAGTCGAGAGCAAAGTAGGAGGAATTATGTGCCCAGCATGCATCGCGAGTGTGGGAATAGTCGTGGGCAGCGTAGTGTCGGCCGGCGGGGCGACTGCGCTGGTGATGAAAGTTCTTCGAAGCAAAAAGACTGAGAAAAGCATTTCAAAGGAGAAGGAGCAGTGACGATGACGACAGGGACAATTGAAAGAACTGGAGCAAAAACAGTGTCACATGCGAAATGGCTTGCAGCACGCAAGCAGTTTCTTGCAAAAGAGAAAGAGTTCACGCATCTGCGCGATGCACTGAGCAAGCAACGACGTGAACTGCCGTGGGAAAAAGTCGAAAAGAACTATGTTTTCGAAGAGCCAAGGGGAAAGGTGACCCTTGGTGACCTGTTTGGTGGCTGCAGCCAGCTGCTGGTGTATCACTTCATGTTTGGTCCAGGATGGAAGGAAGGATGTCCCAGCTGCTCTTTTATCGCGGACCAGTTTGACTCCATAACCCTGCACATGGCGCAGAGAGACACGAGACTGGTTGCAGTATCGAGAGCCACGTTGGCGGAGATCGAAGGCTTCAAGAAGAGAATGGGTTGGAAGTTCCCGTGGGTGTCGTCGTTCGGAACTGATTTCAATTACGACTACCGAGTGTCGTTTTCGAAGGAAGAAATCGCGAGCGGGAAAGCGATCTACAATTACGAGACCTCAAGCTTCGAGTCCGAAGAAGGTCCAGGCGCGAGCGTGTTCTATCGCGAGGACAGCGAGATATTCCACACCTATTCTACCTACGGCCGCGGTCTGGACATGATGCTTAACGCGTACAATTTCATCGATCTCACGCCGAAGGGACGCGACGAGGATTCATTACCGTATCCGATGGCATGGGTGCGGCACCACGATAAGTACGAGGACACCAGCGCCCTGACCGCGAAATCAAAAGCTTCCTGCTGCTCAGAACAGCAGAAGTAGCTGAGGTGAGGTTTCAAAGTTTTATGCAACGCTTCAAAGCGGGCCCTGAAATTCCTTCAGAACTTTGAAGCCTCCCAAAGCTTTCGACCGTTTATTTGGAGAAGATCAAGCATGGGAACCAATTAGCGATGCGCTGTGAATGTTTGTCGCGAGTGATCCTATTCTGAGTCGAGACTCGCTTCAAGAATGACATGTCGTGTTACACTTGCCGCCCAAACTGAGAACAGGTGCTTCTCAGTGCTCCGAAACTCGGCTTCTAATCGGGGGTCCTGTGGTCGCTCGTGTTCTACTTCTGGCACTATTCGCGGGTTCGGCGCTGGCGCAGAACGTCGTTCACTACACCACCACCAGCGACAATGTGAAGTATGTCTTTGCGACCGCGGAGCCGGTCGCGCGCTTGCATCCCGGCGACATTCTGGACACCAATACTCTTGATTGCTTTGGCAACGCATTGCGCAAGCCGGGCGACACGTTGAGCATGGCCAAAGGCGATAATCCGCTCGCAGGGCCGTTTTACATTGAAGGGGCCGAACCTGGCGATACGCTGGTCGTAAAGATTCTCGATCTCCAGGTAGATGGAGACACCGGGGTCGGCGCGTACTCTCCGGGGTTTGGCGCGCTCAGCAGTTCGCACTACACGCCTATGCTCGAGTCGCCCTTAAAGGAGCGCGTCTGGTTTTATCACATCGATCACGCGTCCAATACCGCTACATACAAGGCGCTCGATTCGGACTTTTCGGTCAAGATACCGGTTCATCCCTTCTTTGGATGCATCGGCGTGGCGCCCGCGAATGGGGAGGCGCGCAGTTCGATCGTGCCCGCGGAGTTCGGCGGAAATATGGATTCGCCGGAAGCTAGCGTGGGCAACACCGTCTACTTTCCGGTGAACGTGAAGGGAGGGCTCTTTTACATCGGCGATGGACATGCCGCGATGGGCGATGGGGAAGTTGCCGGGTCGGCCATCGAGGTTCCGCTAAAGGCGCGCGTTCAATTCGACGTGATCAAAGGGCGCACGATCGAATGGCCGCAATTTGAAAACAGCGAAGCTATCATGACAGTCGGGGCTTACCGGCCCGTCGAGGATGCTGCTCGCATCGCTCTTACTGAATTGGTGCATTGGATTCATCGCGACTACGGCCTTTCCGATCTGGATGCCTACGAGTTGCTTTCAAAAGTCGCGAGGATACATTTGAACGAAATGGTCGATCCAAATTACGTCGTCGTGGCTTCCATCGAAAAGAAATACTTGCCTCGCAAGAAACCGTAGAGTCCTAGGATTTCTCAAATTACAAAAAAGATTCGTTCGGAGCCCGTTTCCTCTCCAGTGGCGCCCGTTGACGGCATTGGCTGCAGAAGACAGCAAAGTTTCGTCTCTCGGCGGCTTCCGCGATGTTGCATGTGCCCTTAGCTAATCTATGCCACCTGGCGTTGTTTGAACCGCAGCCCCTTTCGATACAAGCCATCACTACCCACATCGAACACCCGGTTAAAGCGTGCGCGATAGTTTTCCAGTGCCGCGTTGGCAGCGAGTTCCAGGAGTTGTTCTTCGGAAAAATGCGCGCGCAATTCGGCGTAAAGGTCATCGTTGATGTTCGAGGGAGTGTCCGACATTGCATCGGCCATGCGCAGCAGTGCCGCGTCCGGCGCGGCAAAGCCCGCAAACTGGCCCCCGCGAATTGCAGCAATCTCTTCGTCGCTTAAGCCGTACATTCTGCCCCCGGCAGAATTGGCATCGATTCAAAATGGGCACCCGACGCGGACAGCGGTCCGTAAAATCACGAGCGCCCGCTGGCGTGATGCCACTCTTGCTTTCTGGCCTAAGAGCCATTCGCCTAAGATATTGAACCAAAATACGCGCGGCACTCGCGCCTGAATCTTTTGCGGGGTGAGATCCCGCCCCAGCATTTTGCGCACTTTTTTGAAGACTTGGCGCATTAAGAAGGATGTGTCTCTGGGATCAATTCCCTCTATTCTTGCCATACCCCGGTCATCTCCTCCGTGTAGGTGATCTCGTGCAATACGTAATAATTCGATGCACCGCCGTAGGCGATAGTCGCGACTGAATGAGCTCGGAGCCGGCGGAGCGGCCCGGTGCACTGTCGCGAGGCTTGGCCTTCGGCGAAGCACCTTTGAAAGTTATCCGGCAGGATGAACTCCTGCCAGGGTTACAACTCGGGGCATTCACGACGGAAGTACTCTAACAATGCATGCAGCTGCAGGGCGAATGATGACTCGCCAATCCCGCCCCACGCGCAATTAAGTGGATGATCGTGCTACAGTTGGCTCAATAGTCGATGCTGGAACAGCGATTAATCCTGATCAACCTGCTCGTAAAGCTGGGCGTGGCCGCAGCTGTGGCCAGCGCCCTGGTACGCTCGGTTGAATTCAAGTCGCTTCTGTTCCGCGAAGACCGTTCCGTCAAGCAGAAAATCTATCTCGTGCTCTGGATTGGGATTCCACTTGCTCTGGGCGTATGGATCCGCTTCAGTGCACGAAGTTTTCTGGCAGGCGACCTGTCTTTCGAAACCGCTCTAATTCTGGGAGTGATCGGTGGGCGCTTTTGTGGCATGGTTGGGGGCGCTCTGGTTGCCATGCCGGCGGCCCTGCATGGTGAATGGGCTACTTTGCCCTTCTCCCTTCTTTGCGGTTTTGTTGCCGGCCAACTACGTACGTTCGTTAGCGACAAGGAAGAGATCTGGTCCTTTTCTCCGTTTATCGATCTCAGTATCTACCGCTGGATTCGCCGTAACCTCCCTCGGCCGCGTCTTTTCGATTGGCAGATCATGTTCTTCCTGACTATCGTTGGACTCCGATTTGTACATACTGAATTGTTCCGATTCTTCCCGAATCTTACCTATGCGTTGGAAAGCCCGAATCCATGGGTAGAATTGGCGATTTACGCGACCTCCATCATGGTGGTAGGAACCGAGCTGAAGATCTGGAACAGTGTAAGAATTCAGATCAAACTCGAAGAGCAGGAGCGGTTGCTCTTGCACGCGCGCATGGAGGCATTGCAGAACCAGATCAATCCCCACTTCCTGTTCAACACACTGAACTCGGTATCGTCGTTGGTCCGATTTGATCCTGACACAGCCCGTGAGCTCATCATTAAACTGGCTACCATTCTGCGCCGTCTGCTGCACACAACTGACGCTTTCGTACCTCTCCGCGATGAACTCGAATTCATCGACAACTATCTTGATATTGAAGTCGTGCGCTTTGGTCGCGACAAACTGAGAGTGGTGAAGGAACTCGATAGCAATTCTCTCGACGTTATGGTGCCCAGTATGCTGCTGCAGCCGCTCGTGGAGAATTCCATAAAACACGGACTGGCTTCAAGGGTGGAAGGCGGCAGCGTTTTCCTTCGAAGTCAGCTCGTCAACTCGTCTCTCGTGATCGAAGTCGAAGATGACGGAGTGGGAATGGCCTCTGCTCAGTTCCTGGAGCGCCCAACTGGACTGGGTGGGAATGGAATTGGCATGGCGAATGTTGCCGAGCGGCTAAAGGTGTTATACGGTGACACCGCCCGTATGACAGTCGATAGTCACGAGGGGAAGGGAACATTGGTTCGTTTGCGTTTGCCAGTCTTGGAAACTGCCGGCGCTTTTCCGCCAATCCTCTACGAGCCGACAACTCGGCGGTAGAACTCTTCGTATTGGGGAATGATTTTGCTGGCGCAGAAACGAGCTTGCGCCGAAGTACGCGAAGCCTTTCCCATCGCGCGCAACTTACTTTCATCAGCAAGGATCTCAATGGCGCATTGAGCCATGGTTTCCACGTCCCCAACATCCGCCAGAAAGCCGTTTTTTCCGTGCTCAATTACCTCAGGAATACCGCCAACGTTAGTGGCGATGGGAACTACCTCACACGCCATCGCTTCGAGCGCAGCCAATCCGAAGGATTCCAACTGGCTCGGCAAGAGCATGACATCCGCCATGGCCAGCTTCTCATTCACGCGATCCTGCTTGCCGAGAAAAATGACATCGTCGTGAATACCTTTCCGCATGGCCAGCCACTCCGCTTGTGAGCGGTCGGGACCGTCGCCAATTAATAGCAGCTTCGAAGGAATCTTCTTGTGCACCCGATCAAAGACTTCGATGACGTCCGCCAGTCGTTTTACCGGGCGGAAATTCGACAAGTGCACGAGCAGGCGTTCGTCTCGCGTGACGAATTCGGCACGCCGTTGCTCCGCACCATCGTCGCGAACGTAGACATCACAATTGACGAAATTATGAATGACTTTGATTTCATTGCGCACCTCGAATTCGCGGACTGTGCGCTCCCGCAGATACTCCGAGATGGCGGTGACGCCGTCACTTTGCTCAATCGAGAAACGCGTGATCGGCAAGTAAGACCGATCTTGGCCGACCAGCGTGATATCTGTCCCGTGCAACGTGGTCACAAACGGCAACTTTCGCTTCGCCGGTCCGGCAGCCAACATCTGCTTGGCTAACATTGCGCTTACTGAATGGGGGATCGCATAGTGAACGTGCAACAAGTCGAGGTCATAGAACTCCGAAACCTCAGCCATGCGCGTGGCCAGGGCCAGGTCGTATGGAGGGAAGTCAAAGAGCGGATAACGCGAGACCTCTACCTCGTGATAGTGAATGTTGGGCTGAGGCCCCGTAAGACGAATTGGTTGAGAGTAAGAGATGAAGTGGACTTGATGCCCACGCTGGCCGAGTTCGAGCCCGAGTTCTGTGGCAACTACGCCGCTGCCCCCGTACGTCGGGTAGCAGGTTATCCCTATGTTCATCCTTATCCTTATGGCGCTCCGGCCAGCAGCCTACATGCTACTGAGCATTCGATGGCCTATGGCGAGCAGCGATGCAGTTTTTGGAGTCTCGGTGGGCTTGAATCAGGTGTCTTGTTTCGGCTGTGTGGGTCCAGAGATGCCGGCGGGGTCCAACTTCTCCAGCAGTGACTGAAAACGCTCCTGCAGATCAGGGGTCAGAGTCAGGAATTCGATTCCCATGCCCACGCCCGGGTCGCACGTACGCACGATCGCACTGCTGTTTACATGTTCCTGCTCGATCCAGAAATCAACTTTCAGAGCCGTGCCAACCGCCATTGGCATGATCATTTCGATGTAGCAGCCGTTGCCGCTGATGTCAGTTGCATTTACACGCATTGGAACGTTCGTGCGTTCGTCGCGCAACTCGAGATTGAAGCTTATTTTGTGCCGTGCACGCCGTCGGCGATTGGAAGGATGGGCACTCGGGGTTGGCGCGGCCGCTGGACCACTCAGAGCCTCTTTCCATGGGCACTCTTGACCTTCCAGAAGCTGCAACCCTACTTGATTCTTGTAGATGCCGCCGGCATCCACCACCCAAACGATTCGACAGCGTGCCTTTTTCTGCTCCACCTGCACGCCGATGATGTCTCCGGGCTTGAGTTCGCACTCGACACCCGAGACCAGCGCTCCCTGGTTGCTGATGTTCTTGGCGCGCACGTGCTGAATGAACGGCTTACCATTGGAATCCATGCCCCACACCCGAATCGGGAGGTCGGTATCGAGCCGAGGCTCGGGACGCTGAGTCATGGCGGTTACTGGGTATCATCGGCCAGAGCCGCCTTGGAATCAAACAAAACAGGCGAGGTTGCACTTACCTAGGTACCCCCCTTGCGGTCGCTTGGAGACCATTGCCCATCATTCGGCGGCAGGCAATTTTTAGCTGTCAAGCGCCTTCTCACAGCGTGGCCGGCACACGGGCCAAACTGAGGCGGATGCCCGTATGTTCGGCAAAATGACACTACAAGCTACGCGGAGCGGGAGCAATCTATGCGTCATTTTTACAGCACGGGATGCGAAGTTGCCATCAGAGTGGCCGACGTGACAATGCCTTCCGAATGGCCTGCGACGAGTTCGTGCACCACGCACGTAAGGCGAAACTCGTCGGCGTTGGCGATGAGAACGGCGAGGGTGTGGCAGGGTAGCGCTCGACCATCGCGACTCGTTTGACCGCGATTTCCGCTGTCGCCTATACTCGAATTCGACTCCACTTCGCGAACGGCGCTTTCAGTTCGCAGCTTCAGGCACGTAGTTGCACGAGTGGGCGGTTAGCTCAGCTGGTTAGAGCGCCTGCCTTACAAGCAGGAGGTCGCAGGTTCGAGTCCTGCACTGCCCACCAGAAAAATTACTGATCGCCCTGCGCTTGCGGGCAATTTGGCGACGAGTTCGACGACCTCGTTTTGGGCAGTGTGCCCAGTTCTG
>Ga0182007_10000952_pt1 | contig 15903 bp, 13 predicted proteins | sample Sormic07211113_1_FD_123023 | JGI IMG/M metagenome (GOLD analysis project Ga0182007, IMG submission 123023) | Rhizosphere microbial communities from Sorghum bicolor, Mead, Nebraska, USA - 072115-113_1 MetaG | ecosystem: Host-associated > Plants > Roots > Rhizosphere | place: USA: Nebraska... | reverse complement strand
CTTCGACATCATCTTCAAATTCGCGGACAAGATCGGCGCCGCCGTCGGCGCCTCGCGCGCCGCCGTCGACGCCGGCTACGTGCCCAGCGACCTGCAGGTCGGCCAGACCGGCAAGATCATCGCGCCGGAGCTGTACATAGCCATCGGCATCTCCGGCGCCATCCAGCACCTCACCGGCATCAAGGACGCCGGCACCATTGTGGCGATCAACAAGGACGGCGAAGCGCCGATCTTCGAGGTCGCTGATTTCGGCCTGGTCGGGGATTTGTTCAAGATCATTCCGGAGCTAGAGGCAGCCATCGGCTGATACACGCCACGGCTTCCTCCGCTCGCTTGCGGATAGCAAGAAGGGATAGATCGGAGCAGCCGCATCAGACCGAAGCAAGCACGGCCCGCTTTCAAAGTTGAACCACATCAAATCTTTTCAGGACAAACCGGTGGAACTGAGAGTTCACTGGATTTACGGAGTAAACGAGCATGTCATCTGGTAATGATGCTGAACCTTTCCTGGTTTTTGGCGCACCGCTTATCGAACAGGCAGAGATCGATGAAGTGGTCGCCTGTATGGAGTCAGCTTGGCTCGGTACCGGACCGCGAGTAGCTCGCTTCGAACGTGAATTCGCCGAGTATCAGAGTGTGAAGCCATCGCAAGTGGCGGCCGTGAACTCCTGCACTGCTGCGTTGCACGTGAGCATGGCGGCAGTAGGTTTTCCCCCAGGCAGTGAGATAATCACTACCCCATTGACGTTCTGCGCGACCGTTAATGCAATTATCCATGCAGGACTGACGCCAGTTCTAGCGGACGTCGATCCGGTAACGCAGAATATCGATCCGGCCGCCATAGAGGCAGCCATTACGCCTCGCACGCGCGCGATTCTGCCGGTTCACTTCGCAGGCCGCCCCTGCGAAATGAACCGCATCATGGACATTGCGAAAAAGCACGATCTCGTCGTCATCGAAGATTGCGCACATGCTATCGAGACGGAATATCACGGCCGTAAAGCGGGATTATTTGGTGATTTTGGCTGTTTCAGCTTTTACGCCACGAAGAACGTAGTGACCGGCGAAGGCGGTATGATCGTCGGTCGCGACGAGGCGCACATCGCGCGGGCAAAGGTCCTCGCTCTGCATGGCATGAGTAAGGACGCCTGGCATCGTTTCGGGGATCAGGGCTACAAGCATTATCAGGTAGTGGAAGCCGGCTTCAAGTACAACATGATGGACTTGCAGGCAGCGATAGGCATTCACCAGCTCGCGCGGGTGGAGCAGAACTGGCAACGACGCGGCGCAATCTGGGCGCGGTACATGGAGGCATTTAGGGAGCTTCCGCTGGATCTTCCATCTCCGGTGGCAACCGATACCAAGCACGCCTACCACTTGTTCACCATCATGGTGGATGAATCCCGCTGCGGTATTTCCCGCGACGATTTCCTGAACGCCATGAACGCTCGCCGCATCGGTACGGGCGTGCATTATCTGGCAGTACCGGAACACCCGTATTACCAGCAACACCATGGCTGGCGGCCGGAACACTGGCCCAACGCTATGCGCTTGGGTAGACAGACGGTGAGTCTTCCATTGTCTCCCTCATTGAGCGAGTCGGAAGTTGAGCGGGTGATAGGAGCGGTCAAGGAAATCATTGGTTCGGCCAACACCAGTAAACCCTGACCAAGGTCGCGCGGCAGGAATATGACGGATATCGCAAGGGGCAATACTATGTCGGGAACTGTGACGTGACGGCGATTAAGCATGGCCGCTTCGTGCTTCTGGAGAAGTTGTTGCGCTGGAGCATCAGTCCACGGGTGCGGGCGCGGCTTCTGGGAGTGTTCGGAGCGGACATCGGTGCAAACGTTCGTATCTACGAGGTCCAGCTGTTCAACTTGAAAGAAGGCTTCCAAAACCTCAAGGTCGGCGATGGTGCCCATATCGGCGTCGGCTGTCGCCTCGATCTGGAAGGCCCCCTGACCATCGGCAAACGCTCCACATTGTCGCCTGGGGTCACCGTTCTCACCCATCAGGATCCAGGCAGCGCGCATGGTTCCAAGTTGCTGAGCCTGTATCCACCCCGTGTCGAGGCTACGACAATCGGCGATGACTGCTGGCTGGGAACAAATGTCGTTGTGCTCGCCGGCGTAGTTATACGAAACCTAGTGATTGTAGGTGCCGGCAGTGTAGTGACCAATGACCTGCCCGATGGCGTGGTTTCCGCCGGGAGTCCAGCCGTCGTCAAGAAGATTCTGCCAACGATCGGCAAAATCTGAGTCGCATATCTAAGATAGCTGTGTGGGACCGATGTCGGTCTTCTTGGGCTGCACGGGGACAAATGGGCCATAAAACGCGCCCAGCAAGATGTCGGCGACCAGCAGCATCGCTCTACCGAAGACCGCCAAACCTGCCACCGCATCCGGCGGAAATCTATGTGCGAGAAATACAAAAACGAGTTCTCGAATGCCAAGACCGGATGGTGTGACGACACTAAAATAACCAGCCATCCAGGCAATCGTGTAAAGCGCGCACAGAACCATGCCGTCCGCTGGTGACAGCCCAGGCCAGGCCAAACCATAGCCAGCCCAAGACACTAGATAGACCAGCCAGTACGAACCGAACAGCAGCAAAATTCGCAGCTTGAATCGAAACGAGGCTTCCACGAAAGGAAGCAGCGCCGCCCCTGCCCGTGCGAACATTCGTCCTGGTAACTTGCTTATCAACGCAAGCAACATTGTGAGCGGCCTTCGATGCCAGCCGAACACATATGCAGCAAGGCCTAATACCAGAGCCAATGCGCCCCATCTGGGAGAATATGCAAATCCCATTACGGCCAGTGCCATCCAAACTGCAACACCTGTGGCAATTACCATATGAGTCACAGTGACGCCGGCCCACATAGCCAGATTGACTTGGTTTCCGGCCGTCGTCTGATACGCCACGCCCCATACGCGACCTGGCAAGTGCTTCATCAGCTGCGCGACAAAATAAAGATGTCCCAGCGCCAAGCGCCCGTAAACCTGCGGCTTCACGTGCAAGAGCAGTGCGCGAAATGCTTCAAAGCCTATATAGCCACAGGCAATGCAGCCTGCTAGCGGCAGCAAAAGCCACCATGCCTGCAGTCGCGGCAGGTCGGCTCGCAACTCCGGCAGTGCATCGCGCAGCAACAAGATGGTCCACATCAATGCTGCCAACGATACGACAGTCATGAACAACCAGCGCCAACGTTCGTACCAAGGTTTTTTGCTCATGCTGCCTCGATCTGACCAATCTCTAGAAGACGGATGTTGTTGACATCTACCGTCCGGTAAAAGGCAGCTTCTCTACCTAGCAGTTCCAGCCCAAAGAATTTTCGCTCATTGAGCCATTCGCCGACCGGCGCATGAAAACAGTGTCGTGCTGTTCAAAGCCAACAACGTCAGCCATCTACTCGGTGCGAACCTTCACGTCGACGTTCCGATCTGCTGCCGTAGCATCGAGAATCTCTCGAGCGATGGTGCTGATATCGAATTTGTCCGCGTGCTGACGAACTGCTGAAGTGAACCTCGTGGGTGATACGGACAATGCAGCCCGCAACGCATCGCAAATTCCAGAAGCTGAGATTTCCTCAGCCATTAAGCCGCACGCTGCCTTCTCAAACAACAAGGGCAGATCGCCAACTGGCGTTGAAACAACGGGACGTCCCAGTTTCATTGCATCGGAAAAAACCACCGGAATGCTCTCGATTCGTGAAGGGATGACCAGATAATCGGCGCGCACGATCGCACGCTCGGCCTCCGCCTTCGGAATGAATCCACCAATTTCCAGCGGGCGCCCGGCATCGCAAAGTACTCTCGCCTTTTCCTGCACCAAGGTTGCAAGTGGCCCTCCGCCAAAAATGCGCACCTCCGAGACTCGCTCCCAATCCTTTTCATCCAGCATGGCTAGGGCGTCAAGCAGCAGATCGATACCCTTGTGATGATGCCAGCGACCGATGAATACGAAACTGTAAGGAGGAGAATGTGCCGGGGGGTCGAATTCACAGGTATCCAAGCGACGGGTGCTTGGTAGGAATCCGACATTCTTTCCGCAAATACGACGACTGTCCTCCGCCAGTTGCAGGCCGTCGGCAAATCGATACTTCGCGTCGCACATTACCCGACGCAGGATTCCACGGACAAATGGAATTCGTCCCAACAGCCAGACATCGCTACCCAACATCCATACCGAATAAGGAACGCAGCGCTTGCGCCAAACGCCGCGCGCCCACTTTCCCGGGGGCAAGGCCCACAACGCGAGTGTATGGAAGACCCGGCCATCTCGCGTGGCCATATCGACAGCTATGGAACCAGCGCGAAGCGTTGCTAGAATCCTCCAAGCATCAATAGGATTCCACATGCGCAGATTGACCAAGCGACGTTGTGGAGCCGCATATCGATAAATGGCAAGTCGCGGAGACTTTTGCTCGATTTCCGCGTGATCGCCAGGAGCGACCACGCGCACATTGACGTATTCAGCCAGTGTCTCAGCGATGTCCGCAACGAATGATCCTGCAGCTTCGCGACCGTTGGTCCATCGCGGATATGACGTTGTGATCAGCAACAGGGTGTCTGGGCTCTTCATGCGCGACGCACCGCGACTACGTCATAGCCTTCGGGCATAAAATCGGAGCCCGGCAGCAAGAAAGAGAGGACCCACGCTGTCACATTGACCAGCAAAACACACACTCCGATTGGAATGAGAACTGGAAAAGCCCAGCGATATGACGTGCCTATACGACGCGCTGCATCGCCGAGTGCCAAATTGGTCATCAGTCCCGCGACTTCTATCGAAAGTAACCGCGACTCGATCGATTCCACTTCGAAGCCATGCCTTCGCAAGGACCTTTCCAGTGCATGCCGGGTGAACCGATGGAAGTCGAACGGCGCGTTGTGCACGGGATAGATGAACGGAACACTCAGCAAGAGCACTCCCTCTGGCTTCAATACCCGTGATACCTCTGCAAGAGCCGCTTCGGGATCGGGTACATGTTCGAGCACCTCAAATATCAGAATGCCGTCCATGCTCTCGCCAGCCAACGGCAATCGGCAAGCGTCTCCGTACACATCAGGTCGCGTACTGTAGAAGTTTTGGACCGTTGCATAATAATCGAGGCCGAGATACCGACATCCTTCAGGTAAATGACGTGCCAGCACCTTATCGGTACAGCCGATATCAAGAATATTTCCGTGAAGCCGGCCTAAGTGACGCAAACGGCGATCCTTCCCCTTGGCCACGAACCACTGCGGATGAAACGGTGTAGTCCGCAACATGGCCATGCTCTTCCTAAGGGAACTTCCATTCATATCCTGATCCTGTTCAATCGCCTCGATCGAGGTGCGATTGCATGATACAGCAGGACACAGGCGTAACCGGACCAGCCCCCCAAACCCCGACTCCGCTACTGTTAAGATACTAAGCTGAGCAGCTACCGATCGCTCTTTAAAATATTTGAAGGCACACGGCAAACAACTACCAAAGGACAGGCATGAAACTCATCATCCAGATCCCCTGCCTCAATGAATCCGAGACACTGGCCATCGCGCTAGCTGATCTGCCGCATGAGGTCGAGGGCTTTGATACAGTGGAATGGCTGATCATTGATGATGGTTCCACCGACAACACCACCCAAGTCGCCAGAGCAAACGGTGTCCACCACGTTGTGCGCCATCCGGTGAATCGCGGCCTAGCAGTTGGTTTCATGTCCGGACTCGATGCATGCCTGCAGTTGGGCGCGGATGTGATCGTCAACACCGATGCTGACAATCAATACTGCGGCGCCGACATTCCCAAGCTCACTGCGCCAGTGTTAGCCCATGAAGCCGACATCGTCATCGGTGCGCGGCCGATCGACGACACTGAGCATTTCTCTTGGATCAAGAAAAAGCTGCAGCGACTTGGAAGCTGGGCCGTGCGTATGGCTAGCAAAACCGACGTCGCCGATGCGCCCAGCGGCTTCCGCGCTATGTCGCGCGATGCTGCCATGCGATTGAATGTGTTCAATGCCTACACCTATACGCTGGAAACCATTATCCAAGCCGGCCAGAGCAACCTGCGGATCGTATCCGTTCCAATCCGTACCAATGGCGACCTGCGTCCGTCTCGACTGGTCAAGAGCATTTCCAGTTACGTCAAACGTTCGCTGGTGACGATCCTGCGCGTTTTCGTAACCTACCGGCCGCTGGCCCTGTTCTTCTACGTGGGCTCGGTGTTCTGGCTGATCGGCATCGTTGCCGGTGGGCGTTTCTTGTATTACTACATGGACGGCGGCGGCGGCGGCCATATCCAGTCTGTGATTCTCGCCTCCCTGTGTGTCACGCTTGGCATGTTGCTGTACATGATGGGCTTGATTGGTGACCTTGTAGCCACGAATCGGAAATTGCTCGAAAAAATTCATTACATATTGAAAAGCGGTCTCAAGTGATTAGCAAGACGGTCGCGAGAGCTTCCCGTTCCCGGCCGAACTGAGCTTAAAGGCTAAATCGTCGGCCTGCTTTTCATGGTGGGCCTGATGGGCGAACTAATCGCCACCAATCGCAAGTGTTGGAACGGATCGACGTTCGGCTGCAACACATCGCGCATCACGCCTAAGCACACGCCTCGCATCCTGGTGTATCGACGCACGCTTAGTCGATCGGTTCGGAAGCGCTAGTTTTAGCAGAGCCAGTACTTTGCATCCAAAGCAAAGCTGCCAAGCCGGCTAACAACGTACACAGCCAGCCCACTAAAAAGGCACCATGGTCGAGCCGGATGAGCCCCGAAGGACTTAAGTGGACCTTACGCGCGATGCCGACATCCAAACCCTGTTTTACAGGTTTGCCGTTGACGGTCGCTTGCCCAAAGCTGACGTCGAAGGTCAACCAGACGGTAGGGGAACTGCCTGAAACGCCATGAACACCATCAATCGTTATCGAAAACGGGATGTTTAGCTTCAAATGCCGGTCGGGGCAAAAGTAGCGACGTTCATTGTCGGCCAACTCATCGACTTCCACCAGCCACCGTTTGGCGAATGTTCCCTGCCGCCAGCCGACTGCAATCTTTCCGTCGTTTTCGCGCCGATACGTGGCGAACCGGACACCAAAACATAGTTCCTTGTTTTCTGAGAGCGTCTTTTGGGCCACACCCGGGACAACAACAACTTGTTCCAAATGAAACCCATCCGTGATTTCGCCAGCAGGGCTTGGAGCCATGCGTACCACTCCGGTCATTGGAGCGTGCTTTTCAACCGGAAGCCATAGGAAAGCGCACGCTAATATAAACACGAAGACAAGGATTCTCATCCTCAATACACCTGACCATAAAATCTGAATGCTTGGGTGAGATAGAAGGCGTCACAGAAAATCATGGCCGACAGCGCTAAAACTAGGCTAAATCGTCCCCAATCCGGTGAGCGCCACGGCCAAGCAAGTATTAGAACAAAAAAGGGTAGTACCGGATAAAAGTACCGCCCTTGAGTTGCTGCAAGGATGCCTTGATAATTACTCAGTAGATGAAAAAAATATAGGCTCGAAAAGAAAATGACGCAAACACACGCGCTTGCCAATATTTGCTTTTCCACGATTCCGCTCAGCAATGAGCCTACATTTGTTAGACCAGTCACAATTATCGCTCCAGCTAGTGCGATGCAAGTCCATGTCACAGCCACTTGATCCGTTTGAGTCTGAATCCTAATTGCATACGTTGTTATCAACATTGCGGCGAGAACCATCCCACTTCGATACGGCCAGGATGAGCAGTGCCGATAGATGGGGTATAACATAGCAATCAGGCTTGTAAATAGAGTTGCCCCGGTAAAAAATGTAAGCGGAATGCCCGACATTTGAAGCAAGCGCAACGCACCATCGCTCGACCATCCAAGTAAACCAACATAATATAGAAATGTTTGCTGCCAAAACGGTTGAGTTGAAATGAGTTCCCAAGGGCCGATGGGAACCCTGGTAACCGGGTGATCCAGCATGGATGAGTCGGCCAATGGGTGTCCAAACAGCAAAACATTACGAACCATCCACATAGTAATGGGTAGAAATGCGGCAACGCCCACTCCTAATATATGCAGCAGCCGCGTACGCCATTTCGCTTTTACCAGCAGTAATTGCAGGCCAATCAACATTACCAGTGGCACAGCCAATGCCAATACCGTAATTTTTGTAATGCAACCGAGAGCCAGCAGAACGGCACATGTATATGCAAACCGTACGTCGCGGGTCGCTAGCCAGCATGAGTAGCGCTCCGCAGCCCACGCTCCGATGCAAGCTAACAAGGTATCGTGCGTGACACCCGAGGAAAGGTGCAGGAACATGGGCGTGGCACCGATAAATATCGCGGCTGCCAGGCCGAGTTCGGACGAACCTGTCGAGCGCGCAATGAATAATGCCAATCCTGCCAGAGCCGCCGCGCCAAAAAATGCCGTTAAGAGACGCGTGCTGCGCACTTGGTGGTCGAAATCCATGCCAGTTGCGCGTGCGGCAACCAGAATCGGCGCATCCAACGCGTAATAGAGCGGCGGGTGCTGCGCGATCCAGTTAAGCCGAGGGGCCACGCCGGTACCCTGCCATGATTGCGTCGTATCTAGGCCCATCTTTGCTTTTCCGAGAACTGGGTAGTTTCCTTCCGCAAGATCCTCAATGTAGGAATAGTGTCCAGCCTCGTCGGGTGTCGCCCATAGGGGCGTCACCAGCCATGCGTACACCGCAGCCTTAATGAAAAACAGCCCGACGATCAGGAATACGAGTCTCAGCCAGTTGCGCGTTATCACCGACTCAGAGCATTGCGCGGCCTTCATCGACCGCGTCCGCATCATGACGCGGGGGGCGAACGGACACCATCGTGATACACCCATGATCCTGATCCTCCTGGCGCCGTTCCCAGCCTGTCCGGAACGATGGGTTCTGCAACGTTACGGCAAGTTGGCCACATGGCCAATCGCCAGTGTTTCCCTGTCGACTTTGGCGACACTCGCGGGTGCGGCGCGCTGCCTCTAGTTGGCTGGAGCCCTTACATTGCCCCTGTGTCGGCCCAGAAATTGGCGACGTGATTTGCCAGTGCATCGAAATGGTTTTCGGACAGGAACGGGTGGGCGGCGTCCATAATAGATGCCGGCTTCATCTGTCGCAGTTCCCAGGCTGCTACTTCCTGCCTGAGCAGTTCTGCAAAGGATTCGGGAGTAAAGCTTTCGGGGCAGCTTATGTTTTCCGAGAAGTGAGACAGGTTCTTGTTGGCGAACCGATTCGTGACCACCCCCATTCCGAACGCTGCCATTTCAAGCGGCGGATAGCTTGGATGTGGAGATATCATCAGCGATACCCCAATAGCCGAGGTCGCCAGTAGTTGAGCGTAATCATGCAGATCCAGCTTGCCCAACGCACGTATCTTGAGCGGTCCCAAATCCAGATCAGCCGTCAGCTCGCCAGCAGCCAACACCTCCCATTGTCGGGACGCCGGATCCGACCAGCCCCACGCCCGCAACGCTTCGCAAAGGAGTTCGAAGGCGTTTCTTGGTGTCGAGGGGCGCGCATAAACCACCATGCGCCGCTGGCGCGGTTGTGGATTCGCACGGACATCTGCAAGCGGCTGCCGTAACCCGTCGTTGAGGGTCGGTTCGAACACGAAGCGATGCTGATAGGCGAGGCCCTGCAACTCGAAGTAATCCGCAAGCAGGCGAGTGTTGAAGACAGCAACATCCTGGTCCGGGCGATAGGTACTCAGCGCCAGTGCAGACTGGCTGGACCACGGGTAGAAGCCGGGCTCGAAATCCTGGATAAGATTGATGAGGCGGCCGGCGATGCCGAACTGCTGTTGTTGCCACGCGGCCAGGTGCTGTGCCGAATAGGTGGTCCACCATGCCGTGGTCAGCCAGCAATCATCCGCACCGACAGCCACAGTGCGGCCGTAGCGGTCGTTGAATGCAATGATCTGATGCTTTTCGGTGGAATCAGCAGCACAGTCCACCAGCGTGTGATCACCGAATCGTTCCAGCGCAGCGATATCAGGTGCGCTGTCCACCAGTACGATACGGGTAGCCGAAAAGTGTTTTCCCAACGCACGGTACAACTGCACGGCGGTATGAATGCCTCCGAAGTAGTGGTGTGCATTAATGGAGGGCAGCAGCAAGTTCAGGCGGCGACCACCCTGCCAGTTCGATGGGCGCGCATTGCACGGCGTTGTCTCTGCTACGGTGGTAGCCGCTTGGATCACGGTCCCATTCTGGCTTGTCGTGGCGCTGGACGTAAGGCCCAGCGCTCTGGCCACCCGGTATGCACTTCCGCGAAACACGGATTTCATGGCATGTTCCGCGGCCGCGGCACGCAGCTCATGGGGTCGAGATTATGGTTGAAATAGGGATCGCCCGTCGTCCGGTACGGACGATAGGCCAGTTCGGAACGGACGAAATCCGTCTCCGGGATGTTGCCCGGATCACGTGTCTTGGATTCGTGGTGTACCAGCTTCGCTTCCGGCACGTAGACATTGAGCAGACCACCATGGAACGCCCGCAGACAGATTTCCACGTCGCTGCCGCAAACGATGAAAGATTCATCAAAACCTCCGAGCACGTCGAACTTGGCCTTTTCTATCGCCATGCAGGCTCCCGTCACCGCTAGCACGTTGCGACGCATCACCGGCGAGGCAAAACAATTTTGTATATGTGAGGCCGGCAGGCCTTTGAACACATGATCGGCCCAGCCGCCCATGCCTACCACCACACCGGCATGCTGGATGGTCATATCCCCGTACAGCAGTAGCGGACCGCACACGCCTACGTCTGGTCGAAGAGCAACATCCACGAGACGCTCCAGCCACTGGCCATCAATGATTTCGGTGTCATTATTGAGAAACACCAATACCTTACCGCGCGCTTCGCGCGCCGCAAGATTGTTCAAGGCCGACCAGTTGAACGGCATATCCGCCGGCAATACGCGGATAGCCAAGTCACGGGACATCCGCTCAAACCATTGCCTGGTTTTCAGCTCTACCGAACCGTTGTCGATAATCAGGATTTCATAGTGTTTGTAATCCGTCCCCTCGCGCAAGGTTTGTACACAGACATCCAGCAGGTCCACCCGGTCACGGGTGGGGATTACGATGCTCACCAGAGGCTGATCGGCCGTGAGGTTGTAGCGTACGTCGTAACAGAAGGTATAAACCCCATCCTCCGCCCGCGCGCCTGGATAGACGCGATCCAGATAACTCTGGATTGCTCTGCGCCCAGCTTCATGAGCGTAGGGTTTGGAATTGGCATTGGCGGAAGTCGACCCACTGTGCTGGCGCCAGTGATAGAGCACACGCGGCACATGAGCGATTTTCGCTCCGTCTGCAAGGCAACGCAGCACCAGGTCATAGTCCTGTGAGCCATCCATTTCCGGGCGCAACCCGCCAAGCCGGTCAACCAAGTCACGACGAAATACTACCAAGTGACCCAGATACATCTGCGAAAGAAACAAGTCCAGACTCCAGTCGGGCTTGAAATACGGTAGCCGACGGTTGCCGTCTTCGCCGACGCAGTCGTGATCGGTATAGACGATGTCGGCGCTGGTCTGTAGCAACGCAGCAGCTACCGATGCAAGCGCATCCGGATGCAGCAGGTCGTCATGATCAAGGGGCGCCACGTACTCGCCGATAGCCAATTTCAAGGCATCGTTGGTCGCACTCGAGATGCCACCGCGTTGCTCACGTCGGGTTATGCGGATGCGCGAATCGCTGTTGCTGATATCCGCCAAGATACGATGCACATGGGGGGCATCCGACGCGTCGTCGCAGATGCACAGCTCCCAATTTCGGTATGTCTGCGCCAACACACTGGCGATCACTTCGTGCAGGAACGATTCCGGTGTGTTGCACGTTGGCATGATCACACTGATCAACGGGCCTTCGAGAAGCGTCGCTACCGTAGGCTCATGCTGCTGGAGCCATCGTTCATAAGCGGACAGCTCCGCGCCTGTCGCATCGCCATCGGCAGGAAGCGTCGCCGCAGCGCGCTGCAACTCACGCGTATCCATTTGCGCCAGCTGATCGTAGGCGATCACATGCCGCGCAAACCCACGCGGCCCTAGCCGGATGCAATTGACGGCCCTGCGTGTGATCTTGGCAGGTCCCAGGCCCGCAGCACGAGCATGTCGAATGCTACTGACGACCGCTTGCATAAATGTCCGCATGCGCGCGAATAGGCTTGGCTTGCTCATTTTAATCTCTGTACGGCCGACGGCAGCATCAAATCAAACGAAAAAAGAACGCGGCGAGTGCTGCCAGAAGCACGACAACTCCACTACCAACGGCCCAACGCTGTCGGAGTTCAAGTTCGCTGAGCCGCAGTAGCAGACGATCCTGATGATAGGTCAGCTCTTGGTGTTCGGCCATCAGAGATTGGTGCTTTTCTTCAAGAACGCGCATGCTTTCGATCGCGGCCCCATGATGCTTCTCAAGCGCCTCAAGTTGCGCTTCAGCTTCCCGAAACATCTCGGCTGTTTGCCGCCATTGCTCTGACACAAACAGCTGTTTGGTTTCCGATTCGTGCAACCGTTCGACCGTTGCCTGCCATTGCTGCGAGGCATGCAATTGCTTCGCTTCCGATTCATGCAATAGCTCAACCGTGCGCCCCCATTCGGTAGCTGCAGCGGATAACTTAGCCTCGCCTTCCGCAACTTTTTTTGCGGCCAATTGCCACTGACTCTCCGCGGAATGTATACGGTCAGCGATGGGTTGCAACGATGCTCCAAGAGATGACAGCAATGCCACCGCCGCGTCATCCGACTGCGCGGTCAGCACAGGGGATCGTCGGATGCGTTCCAGATCTTCTTTGTTCCGTACCGCGACAAAATATTCGCGATAGGATTTTTTGCTTCGATCGCCTGCAAACACACTGTGATTGTAGAGTCGGTCAGCGCTCGCAACGATGGGCCGCATTTCAGTAATGGCCTCTTTGACAAAATGGGCACTCATCAGCCCCGACCAGATGGCGGTGTCGCCCTGTCCGAACCGCAATACCATGCATCCCGACTTGACCAATGCTTGCTCGATCTCGTCACCGGCGACGAGACCAAACTCCTTGTGCTCAGCCAGCCATGGATAGTCTTCCCCGAAGTAATTTCGCCATACACCATTCGCGTCATGCTCTGCCGCGTGAACCCAGGGTTGATCGAGTGGACAGGCGATAACCACCAGCCGGGCCGCCACGCGGGCCATTTCTGTTGCAGCCTTGGCACGAAGATGCACAGGCATGTGCTCGATGACATCCAGCGCTACCACCGCATCAAACCGTGCATCCGCAAAGGGTAGAGCGCTAGCGTCGGCCTGCACGAAATCGTCGGCTCCAACTTGCTCGAAGAGATCACTGAATACCAATTTGCTGTGTGGCAAAAAACTCGCCAACAGACGCTGGCGATTTGCACCCACCTCAAGCACGGTCGCCGCTGGCGTAGCTAGTGCGTCAACCAGCGCCGCCGTCGCGGCATAGCGCTGATAATGATCAAAGGGAATGCTTTCCAGCTCAGTCGACATGCACGATCCACTCGTGAGGGATATACACCAATCCTTCACTGAAATAGGGCGCGGCAACCGTCAGCTTGGCGACATCGGAAAGGTAGTCCAGACAAACCATGCCCTTGTCAGTAAACAAGCCCACGTCAACGCGATAGGTTCCGGTGAGTAGAGGCATCGAGGGGATATGATAGCTGACGCGATGCGATCCCTTCTTACTGGGAATCTCCACTCGTTCGAGATGTGTATTCGGCCCAAAGATATGCTGACCGTCCAGACCCTTGATGGCAACGCCAAGCAGGAAGCCTTGGATGGATTCATCGCGAATGCAGTAACTGATGTCTACTGTTACCGGTTCGAATGGCGCCATGAAATCCCGCGAAAGGCTCACCGTTTCGATGAATGCCGGCACGTCCCTCTGCGGCGCTCCAGTATGAGCTGCATCCAGCAGTGCCTCGCTATCACGGCCAATTTCATGATCCCGGAATCGATCGGCAACGAAGCTGGCCTCTCCATGCAACTTGACGCGACCGCCCTCCATCCAGATGGCCGTCTGACAGAATCGCTTGATTTGCTCCATCGAATGCGAAACAAAAAGGATGGTTGCGCCGCGCGCGCGCAACGCTTCAATGCGTGCAAGACACTTCATCTGAAAACGGATATCTCCGACAGACAGCGCCTCGTCAACGATTAATACATCTGGCTCGGTGTGAATCGCTACTGAGAAAGCGAGTCGCACATACATGCCGCTCGAATATGTCTTTACCGTACGCTCGAAGAAGTCACCAATATCGGCAAAGGCGCGGATACTATCGAGACGGTCATCTATTTCTGCTCTCGACAGGCCCAGCAGCGATGCATTCATGTAGACATTTTCGCGACCGGTGAAGTCGGGATTGAACCCCGCTCCCAGTTCCAGCAAGGCCGCGAAGCGTCCATTGATCCTGACTGCTCCCGCTGTGGGAGTCACCGTGCCGCAGAGCACCTGCAGCAGCGTGGATTTTCCCGCACCATTACGGCCGATGATGCCCATCGTCTCGCCGCGCCGAACGGTAAGACTGATGCCATCAAGCGCGCGAAAAACCTTTCCGCCGTCTCCAGCCGGATTCGGTTTGATCAACGAGACCAGCCGCTCCCGCGGGCTACGATAGATCGCGTAGTCTTTCACGACCTGAGATATTTCTATGGCCGTGTCGTCCGCGAGCGGCAACGTATGCGTTTGGTCACTCATAAGACGTCTGCAAAGCCACGGGACAAGCGGCGAAATAGCTGAAAGCTAAGCCCAGCAACGAATACAGAGAGGGCAAAATGCTGAGCCAAAGCAGAAAAATCCGGCAAACTGTGCTGGACAGTCACGGCGCGCAGTTGCTCCATCGGGGTTACCAAGGGATTGAAATCGATCAATGCGTGCAGACCCTGAGGGATGGATGACGACGGAAAAAAAATGGGGCTGAGGAACAGCAGCATGCTCGAAATTATGCCGACAAACTGGGCAATATCGCGCAGATAAACTCCCAACGCCGAAATTGCCCAAGCTACGCCCAACAGCATCGGCACCATCTCCAGCAATATCAGCGGTGCAAGAACAGCGCTTGGCGACGGCATCTGTCCCACCACAGCTTGTGCCGCCAGTAGAATGACCAGACTGACCAGTGCCGTGACCAGTGCCGCTGCGACACGTACGGCCGGCAATATTTCTACAGGAAAAACCACCTTCTTGACATAATTTGGCTGCCCCACGATCAGCGTGGGCGCCGATACCAAAACTTCCGAAAGGAAATTGAAGATGATCAGGCCTGCAAACAATACAAGTGCAAAATCGGCAGTTGTTGCCGCACCTGCCCAGCGCGTCTTGAAAATTCCACTGAACACCAGGGTATAGACGCCGAGCATCAGCAAGGGTTGTAGCAACAACCAGATGAAACCTAGCGCTGTCGTTTTGTAGCGTGAGGCAAGTTCACGTCCGAGCAACTGGCGGAACAGAAAATAAAAGTTCGCGTGACCCTGCATGTATATTCCTTTGCCGTCAGCCGGCAAGTGCAAATGCAAGTTCGGTACGCAGGTCAACAACATCCTCCACCCCAACCGACAACCGCACCAGCCCGTCGCTGATACCCAGCCGCTTGCGGTTGGCCGCGGGCACCGAGGCGTGGGTCATGATCGCCGGGTGTTCGATCAGGCTTTCGACACCACCGAGCGACTCCGCCAGCGCAAACAGTTTGCAGCGTTCAAGCATGCGTCGTGCCTTCTTCAGGCCGCCCTTCACTTCGATCGTGACGATGCCGCCGAAGCCATCCATCTGGCGCTGGGCCAGCGCATGTTGCGGGTGGCTCTTCAGTCCCGGGTAGATCACGCGATCGATGGCTGGGTGCTTGTCCAGCCACTTGGCCAGCTCCAGCGCGCTCTCGCAATGCGCCTTCATGCGCAGGT
>Ga0182007_10000950_pt1 | contig 15910 bp, 15 predicted proteins | sample Sormic07211113_1_FD_123023 | JGI IMG/M metagenome (GOLD analysis project Ga0182007, IMG submission 123023) | Rhizosphere microbial communities from Sorghum bicolor, Mead, Nebraska, USA - 072115-113_1 MetaG | ecosystem: Host-associated > Plants > Roots > Rhizosphere | place: USA: Nebraska... | reverse complement strand
GGACACCGACGACCCGGCGTCCAGGCCGGGGTCCGCGACCGCGTTCCCGCCGCTGGCCGAGCCCCGACCGCTCGGCGAGCGACGGGTGTGGCCGCGGACCTTCCACGACCGCCTGACCGCCCCGCTCCCCGGTCTGAAGGCCATGGCCCGCTTCGCCCGCGAAGGCTCCGTGCGCCCCGGCCGCGAGGGCCTCGCCGACATCCCCCGCCTCCCGTTCGCGCCCGCCCCGCTGCCCCGCGTGGACACCCGCACCCTCGCCGTCTCCTGGGCGGGGCACGCCAGTTGGGTGGTGCGCATCGGCGGTCTGACGGTCCTCACCGACCCGGTGTGGTCCCGCCGTATCCTCGGTACACCCGCCCGCATCACGCCGGTCGGTGTCCCCTGGGAGTCGTTGCCGCCCGTCGACGCGGTGGTCATCAGCCACAACCACTACGACCACCTGGACGCCCCCACCCTGCGCCGACTCCCGCGCGACACCCCGGTGTTCGTCCCGGCGGGCCTCGGCGCCTGGTTCCGGCGCCGCCGCTTCACCACCGTCACCGAGCTCGACTGGTGGGAGGCGGCCCGGCTGGAGGGTGTCCGCTTCGACTTCGTCCCCGCCCACCACTGGTCCAAGCGCACCCTCACGGACACCTGCCACTCCCTGTGGGGCGGCTGGGTCCTGACCGCCCCGGACGGCGAACGCGTCTACTTCGCGGGCGACACCGGTTACGGCCACTGGTTCTCCCGTATCGGCCTGCGCTACCCCGGCATCGACCTGGCCCTGCTCCCCATCGGCGCCTACGACCCCCGCTGGTGGCTGAGCGACGTCCACTGCGACCCGGAGGAGGCGGTCCGGGCGGCCCAGGACGTCGGCGCGCGCCGCATGGCGCCGATGCACTGGGGCACGTTCGTCCTGTCGGCGGAGCCGGTCCTGGAGCCGCTCACCCGGGTACGGGAGGCCTGGGAGAAGGCGGGCCTGGACCGGGACGACCTGTGGGACCTGCCGGTAGGGGGGTCCCGGGTGCTGGACTAGGGGGCCGACAGGCCCTGGCCGACGCTAGACGGTCGTCGTCCGGCGGAGCCGTCGCCACAGGGCGGGGGCCGCGCTGACCAGCACGGTGAGCGCGATCGCCGCCACCACCCCTTCCCAGGGCTCCTCGAACAGCGACCCGCCCAGGATGCCGATCACCTGGTACGTCGCCGCCCAGGCCAGGCAGGCCGGCAGGTTCCCCCGGGCGAACCGGCGCATCGGCCACTCGGCGAGCAGACAGGCCAGCATCACCGGGATACGGCCGGCCGGCACCAGCCGCGACAGCACCAGCACCGCGACTCCGTGCCCGGCGAGCTTCTCCTGGGCCTGCGTCAGCCTCTCCTCCGGCGCCCGCGACCGGATCGCCTTCAGCCACCGCGACCCGTTCTTCGACCTCATCCCGCGCCGCCCCAGCAAGTACAGCGCCGCGTCCCCGAGGAACGCCGCCAGCGCGCCCGTCACGAAGACCAGCGCCAGAGCGAACGGCGCCGTCTGGTGAAACGCCACCACGGCCGCCGAACTCACCAGCGCCCCCGTGGGAATCACCGGCACCAACGCCCCGAACAGCACCAGCACGAACAGCGTCGGATACCCGATCGCCTGCTGCGTCGACTCGGTGGGCACGACCGATGTCACCTCGGCCGCCAGCTGTATCACCGAGCGACCTCCAGCCGCACACTCTTCCCGTGCCCGAGCCGGTGCACCGCCACCTCCGGCGCGTGCTCGGCCGCGAAGCGCACGAACTCGTCGCCGGGCGCGTGGAATTCATGGGGCCGCACGGCGTCCATCCCGATCGGCCAGTACGTGCCGTAGTGCACCGGCACCGCGCTGCGCGGCGCCAGCAGGGCCAGCGCCCGCGCGGCCCGGCCCGCGTCCAGGTGCCCCTCCCCGAGGTACGGCCCCCAGCCGCCCACCGGCAGCAGCGCCACGTCGACCGGCCCGACCTCCTTCGCCATGTCGTCGAACAGCCCGGTGTCCCCGGCGAAGTACGTCCGCCCCTCGCCCTCGACGACGTACCCGAGCGCGGGGGAGCGGTGCGGGCCGACCGGCAGCCGCCGCCCGTCGTGCCGCGCGGGCACGGCCCGTACGACCACACCGCCGATCCGGACGACATCGCCGGGCGCCACCTCGGTCATGTCCAGATGTGTGAGCCGGCGCAGCCCCGGCACCGACCGGGGTGCGCCCCGGGGCACCAGCAGGCGCGTGCCCGCCGTGAGCCGCCCCAGCGACGGAACGTGCAGGTGGTCGGCGTGCAGATGGGAGACGAGCGCCACGTCCGCGCGCCAGGCGCCGGGCGGCGGCAGCGCGCCCCTGCGCCGCCGGAGATGGGCGAGGCGGCGGGCGAACAAGGGGTCGGTGAGCACACGGACGTTCGAGTCCTCGACCGTGCAGGTGGCGTGACCCCACCAGGTGATCTCCACCGGCACCTTCTTTGCCTCCTTCGCGCGACTCCCCGAAGCCTACGGGCTGGAGTAGGGTCGGCGGCGAAAGCCGGAGGTGAGGGGGACGCCATGGGACCGATGCGCGTGCGCGTCACGGCGATCGCGAGTCTGACGCCGCTCGAGGAGCTGGACGCCGATCCCTTCCTGGTGGACTCCCGCAGCCAGCACGCGATGTGCGCGCGCTGGGCGGCCGAGCGCGGCTACATCGTCAGCCGGGAGCTTCTGGTGCGAGGGCTGCGGGCCGACCACTGCGTCCTGTGGGACGGCGTCCGGCCCGGCATCGACCTGTTCGTGGCCCCCAGCCGACGCGTCCTGGAGAGCGCGCTGTCGTCCGTCGAGGAGTTCACCGCGGAGTGCGCGCGGCGCGGGGTGCGGGTGGAGACGGTCGGCTTCGCGGAGCCGTGCTACGACGCCCAGATGAAGGCCCGCGTCCACCGACGCCTGTCGATGCCGACGGCCGGCTACGACGGGCGCTAGCGCGTACGGCCCGGACGGCCCGAGCAGCCCCCCACCAGGCACGGAAAGCCCTCGCCGAACCTCGTATGACAGGCTTGGTCCGGGCCCGCGACGATGACGGGCGGGACGTGAGGTGTGCGGCGTGCGGTGGCGGCGGGTGGCCAGTCAGATCGGGCGGAGCATCGCGGTGTGGGCGGTGTCCACCGTGACCATGCTCGTGCTCGCCGGGATCCTGCCGGACTTCCGGCTGCAGTCCCCGGACGGCGAGAGCGCCACCCACATCGCCGTGACCGCCGCGTTCGGCGCCGGCGCCTTCGGTCTGCTCTCGGCCCTGGTCTGGCCCTTGCTGGTACGTCTCCTGCTGCTCGTGCCGGCCCTCGTGCTGGGCCTGCTGGTCTTCGTGCTGAACGGCTCCCTGCTGCTGGTCGCCCTGCGGCTCACCCCGGCCGGCAGCGCCGAGGCCGCGCCCGAGACGGCCGTGGTCGTCGCCGCGGTGATGTCCGCCGTCGCCTCCGCCACCGGCGGTGCCCTGGCCGTCCGCGACGACGACGCCTACCGGCGCCGGCTCTACCGGCTCGCCGACCGCCGCCGCAGACGTATGCCGCCCGGCCCGTCCGCCCCCGGCACGGTCTTCCTGCAGCTCGACGGCGTCGGCCACGACGTGCTCGTGGACGCCGTCAAGAAGGGGCTGATGCCCACCGTCGCCGGGTGGCTGGACGCCACCCACCGGCTGACCCCCTGGCGCACCGACTGGTCCAGCCAGACCGGCGCCAGCCAGCTCGGCATCCTGCACGGCTCCAACCACGACGTCCCCGCCTTCCGCTGGTACGAGAAGGACCGGGGCGAGGTGATGGTCTGCAACCGCCCGACCAGCGCCGCCGAACTCCAGCGCCGCGCCGTCGAGTTCACCGGCGACGGGGGACTGCTCACCGCCGACGGCGCCAGCCGCGGCAACCTGTTCAGCGGCGGAGCCGACGAACAGGCCCTGGTCCTCTCCATCGCCACCCGCAGACGCGGCCGCGACAACCGCTCCCGCGCCGGCTACTTCGCCTACTTCGCCGACCCGGCCAACGCGGTGCGCACCGCGATGTCCTTCGTCGCCGAGGTCGGCCGGGAGATGGGCCAGTCCACCCGGGCGGTGATCGGGAAGCAGCGCCCGCGGGTCTCCCGCGGCGGCCTCTACCCCTTCGTCCGCGCCTTCGCGACCGTCGTCGAACGGGACGTCGTGGTCGCCGCGGTGATGGGCGACATGCTGGCCGGCCGCACCGCCGTCTACGCCGACCTGGTGGCCTACGACGAGGTCGCGCACCACTCCGGGCCGCGCAGCCGGGACGCCGAGAAGGTCCTCCAACGCCTCGACCGCTCCCTCGCGCTGATCGCGAACGTCGCCGAGCACGCCCCGCGGCCGTACCGGATCGTCCTGCTGTCCGACCACGGCCAGAGCCCCGGTGAGACCTTCCGCGCCCGCTACGGTCTGGGCCTCGGCGAGCTGGTGCGGGCCGGCTGCGGGCTGCCCGTGCCGCGCAAGGCGCGGCGCACCCACAGCGGTGCCGAGGCCCGTGCCGCCGTCCGCGCGGCACTGCGCCGGCCGGTCGAGGAGCGGCACGAGCAGCACCACCCCGCGCACCGCTCGGAGCCGATCGTGCTGGCCTCCGGCAACCTGGGCCTGGTCTCCTTCCCGGACGTGCCCCACCGGATGAGCAAGGAGGAGATCGACGCCCGCCACCCCGCCCTGCTGACGACCCTCGCCAACCATCCCGGCATCGGCTTCCTCCTCGTACGCAGCGAGGAGCACGGCGGAGTGCTGCTCGGCGCGTACGGCGCCGAGATACCGCTCGACCGGCTCGACGACCGGCACGGCCCCCTGGAGGCCTTCGGACCCGGCGCGGCCGACGCGGTCCGGCGCACGCACTCCTTCCCGCACACCGCCGACATCATGGTCAACTCCTTCCACGACCCGGCCGACGGCGAGGTCCTCGCGTTCGAGGAGCAGATCGGCTCGCACGGCGGGCTCGGCGGCGCGCAGGGCAGGCCCTTCCTGCTGTCGCCGGTGGTGTTCTCCGCGCCCGTCGAGGAGGGGCGCGAACTCGTCGGCGCCGAGCAGGTGCACCGGGTGCTGCGGCGCTGGCTGCGCGAGACGGACGGGCCCCAGGTGCCGGTGGAGACGGAGCCGGAGGAACGGGCCGCCTGAAATTCGGCTGCGCCCGACGGGGCGGGGGCGCACACTGGCCGCGTCGCGAACTCTGTCGAACACCCCCAAGGAGCCCCTGCGTTGCAGGCAGCCGTCACCGTCACGCCCGCCCGTGTCCCCGAACTGCTGCTCGGCCTAGCCACCGTGCGGCCGGTCTTCCTCTGGGGCGCCCCCGGCATCGGGAAGTCCTCCCTGGTGAGGGAGTTCGCCGAATCGCTGGGCCTGGAGTGCGTGAGCCTGCTCGGCACCCAGCTCGCGCCGGAGGACCTGATCGGGGTGCCGCAGATCCGGGACGGGCGCTCGGTGTTCTGCCCGCCGGAGGCGATCGCCCGCGACGAGCCGTACTGCCTGTTCCTGGACGAGCTCAACGCGGCCACCCCGGACGTGCAGAAGGCCTTCTACTCCCTCATCCTCGACCGCCGTATCGGCACCTACGAGCTGCCGAAGGGCTCGATCGTCATCGGCGCCGGCAACCGCGCCACCGACAACGCCCTGGCCCGTCCGATCGCCTCCGCCCTCGTCAACCGCCTCGCCCACGTCCACCTGGAGGCGTCCGCCAAGGACTGGCTGACCTGGGCGGCGAACCACGACATCCACCCGTGGATCCTCGACCACCTCACCGACCGCCCCGACCACCTGTGGTCCAAGCCGCCCAAGACCGAGGAGCCCTTCTCCACGCCCCGCTCCTGGCACATGCTCTCCGACGCCCTGCACTCCTTCGGCCGCGACCTCGACGAGGAGACCCTGAAGGTCCTGGCGCACGGCACACTGACACCCGCGCACGCCACCGCCTTCTGCGGCTACGTCAAGATCGTGCGCAGCCGGTTCGGCATCGAGGCGATCATCAAGGGCGACGCCCGCTGGCCCAACGGGCCGGCGGACCGCGACCTGCTCTACTACCTCGCCGAGTCCTTCCGCGGCCGACTGATCAAGGAACTCCCGGTCAGCAAGGAGCACATGTCGGCGAACGGCCGGCAGACCGCGTACCGCGCCAAGTCGCTGCTGGTCCAACTCGCCGAGATCTCCGTCGAGGTGGCCCAGACCGTGATCGCCCCCGACGCCGACGGCAACCCCGTACTGCCCTCGTGGTTCCTCATCGAGACGGCCCGGGACATGCCCCGGCTGGTGGAGGCGCGGCGGTGAGCGGGCGCGGCAAGGGCAAGGGGGAGAAGAAGCGGGACCTCGCGGCGGAGGCGTTCGCCGAGGGAATGCGGCTGGTGCAGGCCAACCCGGCGCTCGCGGCGGTGGAGTTCGCCGTCTGCCGGCGCGAGGACTGCGAACTCGCCCCGCGCGACGGGCTGGTGGTCGTCGACTCCGACGGCGACCTGCACGTCCACCCGAGCCGGATCGCCGACCCCGCCGCGTGGGCCTGGGCCCTCGCCCACGCCGTACTCCACCTCGGCTTCGGCCATGTCCCCGCGGTCAAGGGCCGGCAGCCGCGCCCGCAGCCCGACCGTCACGACATCGCCGCGCGCTGCGTCGTGGTCAACCGCTTCCTGCTGAACTTCACCATCGGCGAGACCCCGGAATCGCTCCCCGCCTCCTACCCGGACGGCGACGAGGAGCAACTCGCCGCGCGCTGGCGGCGGGACGGGCTCCCGCCCGCCTACGAGCACTGCGGTACCGCCGGCGGCGAACCCGACCAGCTGCTCGTGCCGTGGGCCGGCTGGGCGCAACCCCCGGACCACCAGCTGGCGTTCGCCACCGCGCTGACCCGGACCGTGTCCGCGGCGATGGACATGGCGGGCGGCCGCCGCGACTCCCTCACCGGCGAGCTGTCCCCGCAGCGCCCGTGGCAGCGGGCGCTGAGCTGGTTCGTCTCCTCGTACCCGCTGCTCGGCGGTATCGCGGCCGGCGTCAAGCTGGTCGCCGACGCCGAACTCGCCCGCGCCCACGGCATCTCCGTCGCCGCGGTGAACGCGGAGGCCGGCGAGATCTACCTCAACCCGCTGCGTCACTTCGACGACGAGGAGTGGCGCTTCATCCTCGCCCACGAGATGCTGCACGCCGCCCTGCGCCACGGCGACCGCTGCGGCGCCCGCGACCCCTACCTCTTCAACGTCGCCTGCGACTACGTCGTCAACCGCTGGCTCGTGGAGATGCAGATCGGCACCATGCCGGAGGGCCTGCTGTACGACCCCGCCCTCACCGGCCTGTCCGGCGAGGAGGTCTACGACCGCATCGCCGGCGACCTGCGCCGGATGCGCCGTCTGGCCACCCTGCGCGGCAAGGGCGTCGGCGACCTCCTCGGCGCCCCGCTCGGGCCGCCCGGCGACTGCGTCGACCTCGACGGGTTCTACCGGCGCGGCCTCTCCCAGGGCCTGGACCTGCACCAGCGTCAGGAACGCGGCTACCTCCCGGGCGGCCTGGTCGAGGAGATCCGCGCGCTCAGCCAGCCGCCCCTGCCCTGGGACGCCCGACTCGCCCGCTGGTTCGACGAGTTCGTGCCCCGCCCGGAGCCCGTGCGGACGTACGCCCGTCCCTCCCGCCGCCAGTCCGCCACACCCGGCATCCCGCGCGCGGGCCACTACTTCCCGCCCGAGGAGATCGCCCGCCGCACCTTCGGTGTGATCCTCGACACCTCCGGCTCCATGAACGTCACGCTGCTGGGCAAGGCGCTGGGCGCGATCGCCTCGTACGCCGAGGCCCGTGACGTCCCGGCCGCCCGGGTCGTCTTCTGCGACGCGGCCCCGTACGACGCGGGCTACCTCCCGGTCACGGAGATCGCCGGCCGGGTCCGTGTCCACGGCCGCGGCGGTACGGTCCTGCAGCCCGGGATCGACCTGCTGCACCGCGCCGACGACTTCCCGCCGGGCGCGCCGGTCCTCGTGATCACGGACGGCTGGTGCGACGTGCTGCGGGTGCGGCGCGAGCACGCCTATCTGATCCCCCAGGGCGCACGGCTGCCGTTCACCGCGCGTGGGCCGGTCTTCCGGGTGCAATGAAGTGAGCCGGGATGTGATCGGATGGGATCCCAAGAAACATCAGGATTGGAAGGATTCACCGTGGCAACCACGCGCTCCGCACACACCGTCTGGGAAGGCAACCTGATCGAGGGCAGCGGTGTCGTCAACTTCGACTCCTCCGGTGCCATCGAGGCACAGCCGGTCACCTGGGCCTCCCGCTCCCAGGACGCCAACGGCAAGACCAGCCCCGAGGAGTTGATCGCCGCCGCACACTCCAGCTGCTTCTCCATGGCGCTGTCGCACGCCCTGAACGGCGCAGGCACCCCGCCCACCAAGCTCGTCACCTCGGCCGACGTGAATTTCCAGCCGGGTGAGGGCATCACCGGCATCCACCTCACCGTCGAGGGAACGGTCCCCGGGATCGACAACGAGACGTTCGTCGCCGCGGCGGAGGACGCGAAGAAGAACTGCCCGGTCAGCCAGGCGCTGACCGGCACGACGATCACTCTGTCGGCCAAGCTCGCCTGACCCGCGCCGACCGGCCTTTCCGGTGCCGCGCCCCGTGTACGGAGGCGCGGCACCGGTGTTTCCGGGTACTCGGCATTGACAACAGCGCACTCAAGTTTTGTGCTGGAGACTGAGGTATGCCCTGGCGGAAGGGGACGGAGATGGCTCGTGCGGTCGGTATCGATCTCGGGACCACGAACTCGGTGGTGGCCGTGCTGGAAGGCGGCGAACCCAGCGTCGTCGCCAACGCGGAGGGGGCCAGGACCACACCCTCGGTCGTGGCCTTCGCCAAGAACGGGGAAGTGCTGGTGGGGGAGGTCGCCAAGCGGCAGGCCGTGACCAACGTGGAGCGGACCGCCCGCTCCGTGAAGCGGTACATGGGGGACACGGGCTGGCGCTTCCCCGAGCAGGGCTCCGTCGACGGGACCCGCTACCGGGCGCAGGAGCTGTCCGCCCGGGTGCTGCAGAAGCTCAAGCGGGACGCGGAGGCCTACCTCGGCGAGGACGTCACGGACGCGGTGATCACCGTACCGGCGTACTTCGACGACTCCCAGCGGCAGGCGACCAAGGAGGCCGGGGAGATCGCCGGCCTGAAGGTGCTCAGGATCATCAACGAGCCCACGGCCGCCGCGCTCGCCTACGGCCTCGACCGGGGCGAGGAGCAGACCGTGCTCGTCTTCGACCTCGGCGGCGGCACCTTCGACGTGTCGCTGCTGGAGATCGGTGACGGCGTCATCGAGGTCAAGGCGACCAACGGCGACACGCATCTGGGCGGCGACGACTGGGACCAGCGGATCGTCGAGTACCTGGTGAAGAAGTTCCAGGGGCAGTACGGCGTCGACCTCGGCAAGGACAAGATGGCGCTGCAGCGGCTGCGCGAGGGCGCCGAGAAGGCGAAGATCGAGCTGTCGAGCTCGTCCGAGACCACGATCAACCTGCCCTACATCACCGCGTCCGCGGAGGGGCCCCTGCACCTCGACGAGAAGATGACCCGCGCCCAGTTCCAGGAGCTCACCGCGGATCTCCTCGACCGCTGCAAGACCCCCTTCCACCAGGCGGTCAAGGACGCGGGGATCAAGCTCTCGGCGGTCGACCACGTGATCCTCGTCGGCGGCTCGACCCGGATGCCCGCCGTCACCGACCTGGTCAAGGAGCTGACCGGCAAGGACCCGCACAAGGGCGTCAACCCGGACGAGGTCGTGGCCGTCGGCGCGGCTCTGCAGGCCGGTGTCATCCGCGGTGACGTCAAGGACGTGCTGCTGCTCGACGTCACCCCGCTGTCCCTCGGCATCGAGACCAAGGGCGGCATCATGACCAAGCTCATCGAGCGCAACACCACGATCCCGACCCGGCGTTCGGAGATCTTCACGACCGCCACGGACAACCAGCCCTCGGTGGGGATCCAGGTGTACCAGGGCGAGCGTGAGATCGCCGCCTACAACAAGAAGCTGGGCGTCTTCGACCTCACCGGTCTGCCGCCCGCCCCGCGCGGGGTGCCCCAGATCGAGGTGGCCTTCGACATCGACGCCAACGGGATCATGCACGTGTCCGCGAAGGACCTGGCGACCGGGCGTGAGCAGAAGATGACGGTGACGGGCGGGTCCGCGCTGCCCAAGGACGACATCGACCGCATGATGCGGGAGGCCGAGCAGTACGCCGAGGAGGACCGCAATCGGCGGGAGGCGGCCGAGACCCGCAACCAGGCCGAGCAACTCGTCTACCAGACCGAGAAGTTCATCCGGGACAACGAGGACCGCGTCCCCGCCGACACGAGGACGGAGGTCCAGGAAGCCGCCACGGAACTGAAGGGGCTGCTGGAGCACAACGCCGACACCGGCGAACTGCGCACCGGTATCGAGAAGTTGGCCACCGTCAGCCAGAAGATGGGCCAGGCGATGTACGCGCGGGCCGACCAGTCCGCGACGGACGGCGGCACCGGCACCGGCTCCGGCACCGAACAGCACACCGCACCGCAGGACGAGGAGGGCGTGGTCGACGCGGAGATCGTCGACGACGACCGGGACGCGAAGGGCGGGGCGGCCTAGGCTCTCGTACGGGTGGGCGGCAGGGTCGCGCACACGGCGTCCAGTACGGACGTGTACGGGGTGCCGAAGTCGGCCAGGCGGGACCGGAGTTGTTCCAGGCCGGCGCGGTGTTCGGTGAGGAGGTCCGTGTCGCCGGTGCGGGCCGTGAACTCCAGGACCGCGGGCAGGAAGTCGGGGTGTTCCGCGCCGGTGAACTCCAGTCCGGCGGCGCGGTAGACGTCCTCGAAGCGGACCAGCGACACACCGCGCCGCCGGGTGTCGCCGTCCTGCCACCGGCTGAGGTAGAGGCTGTGGCGGTCATTGAGGTCGAAGACCCGGACGTAGTGGGCGGCCAGCTCCTGGGGTGGCGTGACGGCCGCGTGGTCCACGAACTCCCGCAGCTGCGGGGCGGCTTCACGCAGGAGGGGCAGGCGCGCGCGGAGGTCGTCGTCGGGGTAGGTCAGACAGAGCGCGGCCGCCTGGTACAGGACTGCGTCCGAGGGCATCGGATCTCCTTCCTTGCTCACCCCGTGCTTCGACGCTAGGGGCGGGCGAGGAAGAGCACCCGTTCAGGCACCCGTACGGGTGTACGGCACCCTCGGCCTGGGCGCGATGCGTGGTCAGAAGCCGTCGCGGTACGTTTGCAGGATCTCCTCGGTGCGCTGCGCCGACGCCGCGCGCGCCGTCATGTGGTCGAGGACCTCCAGATGCGAGGAGACCTCGCTGCGCGAGTCGAGGTAGAGGGCACCGGTCAGATACTCGGTGAAGACCATGTCGGGCAGTTCCGGCTCGGCGAAGCGGAAGAGCGTGAAGGGCGCGTACGTCCCCGGGTGCGGGCCATCGCTGAACTCCGCGATCTGCAAGGTGACCCGATCCCGCTCGGAGCACTCCAGGAGCTTGTCCAGCTGGTCCCGCATCACCTCGGCACGGATGCTCACGGGGCGCTTCAGCACCGTCTCGTCCATGATCACCCAGAGGTGGGGCGGGTCCGGGCGGTCCAGGAGCTTCTGCCGGGCCATCCGCAGGGAGACATGCCGCTCGATGGCGTCCGGGCCGGTCCGGCCCACCGTTCCCGCTTCCATCACCGCACGGGCGTAGTCCTCCGTCTGGAGCAGACCGGGCACGAAGTGGGGCTCGTAGGAGCGGATGATGCGGGCGGCGCCCTCCAGGCTGACGTACAGGCTGAACCAGTCCGGCAGCACGTCGTGGAACCGCTGCCACCAGCCCGGCTGGTTGGCCTCCTCGGTCAGCCGGACGAAGGCATCCGTCTCGTCCTGCGCGACACCGTACGTCTCCAGGAGCACCTGGACGTACGGGATCTTCAGGGCGACCTCGGCCATCTCCATCCGCCGGACGGTCGCCGGAGCCACCCGCAGCACCCGAGCGGCCTCCTCGCGCTTGAACCCGGCGGCCTCCCGCAACTCCTGCAGGCGCTTGCCCAGCACCACTTGCCCCACGGTGGGCGCGGGCCGCCGCTCACTCACGCCACGCCTCCCCTACGCGCCAGAGTCTGCGCGAAACAGTCTGTCATGTTCCACTGTCAATCTCACGGGGCCGGAGGTGAGGCGCTTGCCACGCGGACCGTCACGGCATCAGCGACCGGAGGTACTTCACCGTCGCCGGGTCCGCCGGGAGGAGGGTCTCGATGGCCAGCTCGGCGACCGTGACGTCCATGGGGGTGTTGAAGGTGGAGATGGACGAGATGAAGGACAGGGTGCGGCCTTCGTGCTCCAGCTGCATGGGGAGGGCGAAGTACGGGACGGGGGCGGGAGGTTCGGGGGCGCGGCGGGTCTCGTGCACGGGATAGGCGGCCACCTCCTCGTACAGCGCCCGCAGCGGCTCGGAGCGGCGCAGGGCGATCTGGCGTTCCATCTGGGCCAGCAGATGACCGCGCCACTCCCGGAGGTTGAGGATGCGGGGCGCGAGGCCCTCGGGGTGCAGGGTCAACCGCATGGCGTTGAGCGGGGGCCTCAGGAGGGTCTCCGGGAGGCCGTCCAGCAGCGTCAGCACACCACGGTTAGCCGCGACCACGTCGTAGGTCGCGTCCACCACGAACGCCGGGTAGGGCTCGTAGCCCTGGATCAGCCGCTCCATGCCCTCCCGCAGGGCGTCCAGCGCCGGGTCGTCCAGCGGTGTCTCCGGGTAGTGCGGAGCGTAACCGGCCGCCAGCAGCAGCGAGTTGCGCTCCCGCACCGGCACCTCCAGATGCTCGGCGAGCCTCAGCACCATCTCCTCGCTCGGCCGTGAACGGCCCGTCTCGATGAAGCTGATGTGCCGGGCCGAGGAGTCCGCCCGCAGCGCCAACTCCAGCTGGCTGAAACGTCGTTGCTCCCGCCAGGCCCGCAGCAGCGGGCCCACGCCCCGGTCGGCGTCGGCGGTCACGGGGGCGGCGGTTCGAGCGGCGGCAGTGGTCATACGTACGACCGTAGTCGAGGCCGTGGGCAACGACCCGAGCGCCCGCGCAGGTGTCCCCGGTCCACCCCCGGGCACCCTGTGACCAGGACCGCAGTCACCGACTGTGGCAGGCTGAAGAAGCATTCTCAGCTCAGGAAGGACAAGGCCATGCCCGTGGAACCGCTGTCCCAGAAGGAGATCGAGGACCGGCTGGCCGAGCTGCCGGGCTGGTCGGTCGAGGAGGACCGGCTGACCCGCTCCTACCGCCTCGGCTCGCACTTCGCGGCGACCGCCATGGTCGTGCACATCGCCCAGGTCCAGGAGGAGCTCGACCACCACTCCGACCTCACTCTCGGCTACAACACGGTCACCCTGTCCGTGAACACGCACAGTGTCGGAGGCAAGGTGACCGAGCTCGACCTCGGCCTCGCGACCAGGGTCGAGGAGCTCGCACAGGGACACGGGGCACACTGACGCGCGTGCTCGACTACGACAAGGAAGCCGACGCCTACGACGTGACCCGCGGCGGTGAGGCGCGGGCCGAGGCCGCCGCGGCCGCCGTCCTCGGCCTGGTCCCGGCCGGCGCCCGACGCCTCCTCGACGTCGGCTGCGGCACCGGCATCGTCACCCGTCGCCTCGCCGCGGCGCGCCCCGCCACCGAGGTGACCGGCGCCGACCTGACGTACGGCATGGCCCGTATGGCCGCGGCCCGGCTGCCCGGCGCGATCGTCCTGGCCGACAGCCGCGCCCTGCCCTTCCCCGACGCGACCTTCGACGCCGTCACCAGCGTCTGGCTGCTGCACCTCCTCGACGACCCGGAGGACGTCCGCGCCGTCGTCGCCGAGTGCGCCCGCGTCCTGAGGCCGGGCGGTGTCTACGTCACCACCGTCGACAAGGCCGCCGCCCACGACGTCGGCAGCGACATCGACGCCGTTCTCGCCCCGCGCCCGCGCCGCCCGGCCCCCGACGCCGCCCCGCGTGTGGAGGCGTACGCCGCCGCGCACCGCCTGCATCCGGCCGGGCGGGCCACCTTCCCCGGGCGCGGCCAGGGGCGCAGTCCCCGCCGCACCGCGGCCGACCTGCGGCGCGGCTGGTTCACCATGCTGCCGCCCGGCGACCCGCTCACCGAGCGGTTCGTCGCACGACTTCAGGCCCTGCCCGACCAGGAACGACCGCGCCCCGACCCGGTGTTCAGCCTCCGCGCCTTCAGGAAGCCGACGGCCGGCTGAAGAGGCTGAGGCGGGCTGAAGAGGCCTGAGGCGGGCTGGCGGGCCCGCGCCCTGCGCGAAGAGGGCGCGCTCCTGTGCGGAACGCGCCCTCGAACGTCGTCAGGCGACCGTGCAGCTCTGGTCACCCAGCTTGAACGACGCCGGTTTCGTGTTCGAGCCCGACCAGCTGCCCGTGAAGCCGAAGCTGACCGAGGAGCCGGTGGCCACGGTGCCGTTCCAGTTCACGTTCTTCGCGGTCACCGCCGTGCCCGACTGGGTGTAGTCGGCGTTCCACAGTTGTGAGATCTTCTGGCCGTCCGGGAAGCTCCAGCCAAGTGACCAGCCAGTCCAGGGAGTTGAGCCCGTGTTGGTCAGCTGGACGTCCGCCTGGAAGCCGCCCGACCACTGGTTGGTGATCTTGTACGTCACCGCGCAGGCGCCCGTGGGTGTCGGGTCCGTGCCGCCGCCTCCGCCGTCGCCCCCTCCACCCGTGTCGGAGGTGTCGCCGTAGATGACGCCGCGACCGTTCGTGGAGACGTACACCCGGCCGTAGACCCGCGGGTCGCCCGTGATCGCCCCGCCCGTCCAACCCCACTGGTGGGCATCGTCGTTGATGCGCGTCCAGGCCGCGCCCTTGTCCGTCGAGCGGAAGATGCCGCGGACTCCGCCGATCTTCGCGCTCGTGTAGAGGGTCTGGTACGACGCCCCCGTCGCCGCCTTGCCGAAGCCGATCGTGTCGGCCTGCTCGACACCCGCCAGCTTGGTGAAACTCGCGCCGGCGTCGGTCGAGTGCCACAGGCCGTACGCGCCGTCGCTCGCGCCGCCCGCCAGCCACACATCGCCCTTCGTGCCGGGCAGCGCCTTGAAGCGCACGCTGTCACCGCTCGGCAGCCCGGTCGCCGCGGACGCGGTGAAGGTCGCCCCGCCATCCGAACTGACGTAGAACTTACCGGACTTGAAGCCGTAGAAGGTCTTGGGGTCGACGCGGTCCGCTTCGACGGTCGCGCCCGAGAGAATACCGCTCGACGCCGACCAGGACGAACCGAAGCCCGTCGTGTACTGCACACCGGTGCCGGCGGGGCTCCAGACGAACCGGCTGCCGTCCGCCGCCGCGGCCACCGTGCCGCCACCGCTCACACCCGAGGGTCGGTCCCCGCGAACCAGTTGGCACCGTTGTCCGTGGAGAACGCGATATGCGGTCCCGAGTCGAGGTCGCCGACCCGGACCACCGTGCCGGGGTTCGTCTCGGCGAAGTCGAGGCTCGTGGTCGTGGTGAAGGTCGGCGAGGTGAACATCATCGACGGGACCTTCGTCAGGTCCGTGTGCCGGAAGCCGCCGATGTCCCCGAGAGCGCTGAAGAGCTGGGCGCCGCCCGACGGGGGAGCGGCGAGGTCGTCGACGGCCGTCTCCTCCAGGCCCTGCACCATGGGCTTCACGGTGAACTGATCCTGCCAGCGGTAGGCGCCGCCGATGTCGGTCCGGGCGTAGACGAGGTTCTTCTCGCTGCGGTTGAAGACGATCCCGGGCACGAAACCGCCGCCGTCGATCCGGGCGTTCTTCCAGGTGTACGTGTCGGCGGCGACCACGGGCCGCGCGCTGTGGTCGGCCGCCAGTGCGGGCGGAGTACCGGCGAGCAGCCCGGCGGCGAGGGCGAGGACGGCCGTGAGGATGCGGGTTCTTCGCACGGGAGGGTCCTTTCCCGAGTGGGGGAGGGCAAGCGCTTTCTACGTGGTGCGAGAGGTGCCGGGCGACCCCCAGTGCGGGAGGGGG
>Ga0182007_10000949_pt1 | contig 15946 bp, 15 predicted proteins | sample Sormic07211113_1_FD_123023 | JGI IMG/M metagenome (GOLD analysis project Ga0182007, IMG submission 123023) | Rhizosphere microbial communities from Sorghum bicolor, Mead, Nebraska, USA - 072115-113_1 MetaG | ecosystem: Host-associated > Plants > Roots > Rhizosphere | place: USA: Nebraska... | reverse complement strand
GCCTTGAAACACAAACCCCAGACACAAAAAAACCGGCCATCAAGGCCGGTTTTTTCTTTACCTGCATCCCCCGTCAAAAAACCACGTGAGACCTGAATTCGATTGGAGCGGGTGAAGGGAATCTAAGTTTCTAGCAAAATCGAGGGTTTCTACGGGTCTTTTTGATCGGGCATACACGTAGGCATACAAGGTGCTGCCTGCTGAGCATATTTTCTCCAGTAGAAACCCCCGCAATTCACTGGTCATAAGCGTGGCAACTACCCGACAAAACAAAAGTAATCCAAATGCTTCAGGCTCATCCGAGTATCGGACCTGTGTCGTTTAAGCTAAAGATTTGCAAGCGTCCAGCCAACGCACCTTCAGAAGGACCGCAGCCGACCCAGCATTCGACCTGACCATTCCAATGGACCTGATTTGAGCAGCATGTTCCCTGGAAAAAACCTGCAGAAGGTGGGTAGATCGGATAGTGGATCAGCCTGCAGAGCGGGAGGCTAGTCTTTGTATGGGCCTCTGCACCGATCATCTTCACAATTTCGCATACATTAGTTTTCAGCCGTTGGTGAAAAAGCAGTGCCGCCGGTCCATTACATGGCTTTGGGGTAGCTAGGCTACGTTGTCAGATGCCGCTTATCGAACACACTCACCGGCCAAAGATTCGAAAGTTTGGAGTAATGCAGCAATGACAGCCACAGCAAGCCGTACCGAGGTTGAAGTTTTTGCGGATCTGGCTGAGCTAACGGCTTCACCTGGCTATGTCCACGCGATTGCCTTTATCTGCCATCGGGACAATCTGGTTGTATTCCGAGAGGAATTGAATCCCGATGACATGGCGCGATTGTTTAGTAATAAGCGCCTGATGAGGACAGAGATCACCACCTTGCTCGGCTTGATGGTTCGCCAGTCCCTGGATTTGAGCGTGCCGACCGTAGAAACCTTAGCCGCTCTGGTATCACGCACAGATGAATTGATGCTGGAATTACACGAGACGCTCTCCCGTCCGATGTTAGCTTCAGTGATGACTCAGACTACGAGCGGGAGCAGAGGCGAAGCTGGCTGGGATGGAATGTCCATGCGTGAGCCGATTTTCTACGGCACTGAATCGGCCTATAGCTTTCAATACCGCGACCTGCTCCCCGACAAATACGGAGCAGATGACGCTTGGCTTGTCGTTAACATGGGATTCTCCATCAATCACGCACAACTGACCGCCCGCACCATGTGCAAGCTAATGGACGAGAACGTGCATGCGGCTTTCGCCAAAGCAAAAGAACAGGGGGTGAACCCCGAACCGCTTATTACTGCCTTCGAGTTTTCTGCACAGGAAGTGGCTGACGTCAGTGGGCTGGATCTATCTATTGTCGAAGCGGTTTTCAAAGCTTTGACGTTGACTAATGACAACCGTCAATTTCAATCCATAGGCGACTTCAACGCCGTTGCTGCAACACCATTGCTACCGACCAGCAGAGGTTCGGTACTGCTGTTCCAGCATTATGCGATTTACGAGGCGCTTTATGAGTCGCCATTTTTCTGGATGTGGGCCGATAAAGCCTACCGTCCTACAGCGATGGCCCATCGTGGAGCGTTCGCAGAGCAATACTCCGCACGTAGGCTCGCCGCCGTGTTCGGCCCGGAAAACGTTCACACTAATGTGAATTTGTTTAAAGACAAGGACAAAAATGTTGCAGGTGAGGCTGACGTTCTGGTGATTTTTGGCGACCGGGTAATCATTGTTCAGGCTAAGGCGAAAAAACTGACGCTTGAAGCCCGCAAAGGCAATGATGGTCAGCTGAAGTCGGACTTCGCTGCTGCAATCCAGCGGTCCTACGAACAAGGATGGGAGTGCGCGAACATCATCATGGAAGGAGGATGTCGACTTGAGGACGATCAGGGTGACGAAGTGACCCTGGTTCACCCAGTCAAAGAAATCTACCTGTTCAGCATCGTTTCGGAGCATTACCCAGCCTTGGCATTCCAGGCTAGCCAATACCTCACCTACCAGACTACTGAGGTCATAAAGACCCCTTATGTGATGGATGTTTTCCTACTTGACGCCATTACAGAGATGCTCGCTTCACCGCTTCGCTTTTTGAGCTACATACGCTTGCGGCTTGCAGTTGTAGGAAGAATAAATTTGAGTCATGAACTCACCGCCCTGGGCTTTCACTTAAAGCAAAACATGTGGATCGATGACGATTTCGACTATGTGATGATTGATGACTCCTACGCCGTCGAACTTGACACTGCCATGACGGTGCGTAGAGAAGGCTACCCTGGCGAGCGTACCCCCAAGGGCATACTTACCAAAATGGCAGGTACATTCTATGAGCGGGTGATTTCACAGATTGAGTCTGAGGCCAATCCAGCGACTCTCGAGCTCGGCTTCCAACTCTTGGCTTTGAGCGAAGAGTCGAGTGTTAACGTACATCGTGGGCTCGAAGCAATCACCCGCATGACCCGAGGGGATGGCAAGGCACACGATTTCACGCTAGGTCTAGAAGAAGGCAGCGTCGGTATCTGTTTTCACTCCAATACCCAACCCTCGCCGGCAGCTATGCTCCGACTCCAATCTCATTGTCACAGGCGTAAATACGTTCAGCGTTCAGATACCTGGTTCGGCGTCTCAATCGATCCCCGATGCAATGTACAGTTCGGTGTGACGCTAAATTTTCCTTGGACCGAATCCGATGAAATGAACGAGCTAACCATGGGGATGCAGGAAGCGATGCCTGCATCCTCGTTACCGTCCTTGCTTCGCAAAACGCATAACCAAAAGATAGGTCGGAATGAGCCGTGCCCTTGCCAAAGTGGGAAAAAATTCAAGAAGTGCTGCATGCCCTAGCGCGGGAATGACTGCTTTTTGCCGTTTTCTGCCTTTCACCACGGGCAGAAAACAGCCAAAAGCAAACCCTTAAATGGGTCTACGATGTTAGGGCCGATTCAACTACTCCTTTGCAGCAGGCCGAGCAGATCTGTGAAGAGGTTTACGCGGACAGTGTCGACATCACCGGATATAGCAATTGCATCAGTTCAAAAGCGCGCAGCCTAGAAAAACACTAATACCAAGGTGCAGGAAAAGGAAGCAGGCATGCCCACCCACGAAATGCTGAGAAATGAATGGATCGCAGCAGGCTACAAATCAGATATGGGCAGCGCGATAGCCTGCCGTCCACCAACTAAACCTTCGGCGATTCGCCTGTATAACCTCACCAGCGTTCAGCATGCTCTCAGCAACATACAGAATCAGCGCATAAAGGTTTCTCGCTTTGCCGACCTGAATGACCCCTTCGAGCTGCTTGCCGCTAACTTCAAAGAACACAAAACGCGCCAGGTCGTAAGGAACTGGAAAGATAAGAGCCACTCACTGATGGGCTTGCTGTGTTTCGCCGGAGACTGGTCAGAACCGGTGATGTGGAGCCACTACGCCGAAAAGCACACAGGAATTTGTTTGGGTTTTGACGTTAGTCGTAGCACGGTTCAGCAGGTCAGCTACCAAGACGATCGAATCCTCGCCGCACTGAGCCCATCGCTAACGCCAGACAGCCTGAGTGAGGAACTGCAACAGCAGTTGCTGCGCACCAAGTCCGGAGGATGGCGGTACGAGGAGGAGTACCGTCGATTCGTGAGCTTGAATGATGCGTCCGCTGAGGGGCCGCTTCATTTCTGGCCGATCAGTGGCGATATCCAACTGGCGGAGGTGATCCTCGGGCCACTATGCGAAGAGCCTCTCGAATCGGTAAGACAGAAGGTTAATCAGCATTTTCCCAACACCGCTGTATTCAAGTCCAGACTGGCATTCCAGTCCTTCAAAATCGTGCCTGACGCGCGTACGGTTCTCTAAGAACCAGCGACTTGGCTAGTTATGGTGTTCATGACGCTCCGCTAGCGAGCCAAAAGAAAAGGAAATTTTATGGCTATAAACGTTAGTTCAAAGCAACGTACAACCCTGCTTGCAACACTCGCGTTATCCACTCTGATTCTATTGCTGCACTTTCCATTCGATGGCTATGCGACGCAACACAGCTACACAGTTCCTTCGTTCACAGCGTGCCCTAAGGGAGACCTCAAGGAGAAGCTTAGAGAGCTTGGTGCGGAAGAGTTCAACAGGACCTTAATTGCATGTCAGGGGAAGTTAGTGGTCACGGAGCTTCCTCTATCCGAATGGCGAAGCACTGGTGCAGCTATCTATTGGCTCGCCTCTCCGATCCATGCATTAGTGGCTGTCATTTCAGTTATTACATTCGGCATTGCTAGTTTTTTTGCCATGAGATCGCCACAAAGCCCGCGTCCATAGGAAAAGCACGCCAATGCCGAACGTCTGCTTTATGGTCAGTTGCTGGCGGCAGTGACCGGCCATAATCGGCCAATAGGCCTTTGCTTGCGTCCATGTAGTGACGAGCTTTACTCGTAGTGGACGCACCACCGATAGGAGTAGTAATACGTAATGGAATCCACGACAAAATCCCTTCGCACCGGCGGTTGGAAGTTACGCGGTGGTCCAGCAGGGCTTCACATGTTCAACCGCAATACCGGTCTGAACGTCCTCCTCGACGAGATTCAGATTCCCGCATCCCTCCATTCGCGAGCACCTCGACAGGTCTCCGTTGCGCTTACGAACCGATGCGATCTTCGCTGCTCTCATTGTTACGCGCCGAAATCCCGCAATCAGCTTCGGTTCGATGTCGTCACTCAGTGGTTGGCAGAGCTAGATTTGCATGGCGCTCTCGGCGTGGGTTTCGGCGGCGGCGAGCCGACCCTCTATCCTGAATTCGTCAGGCTCTGTCAGCACGTGGCGCGGGAGACTGGATTATCCGTGTCCTTCACGACCCACGGGCACCATATCGATGATGTTCTCGCTGAGGGCCTCCGCGGCAGCGTAAATTTCATCCGCGTAAGCATGGATGGAGTTGGTGCCACTTACGAGTCAATTCGTCGACGTTCCTTTCCCACGCTTCTCGCTAGCCTGGAGCGCATCAAATCCATTTCCCGTTTCGGCGTAAACGTTGTGATCAATGAGAGCACGTTGCCAGACCTCGATGACGTCGCCATCGTTGCAGCGGACGCTGGCGCCTGCGAACTATTGCTGCTCCCGCAGATTCCGGTCCGCCATGTCCCGGGCATTCCCCTAGCTACCTTGCAAGACCTCCGCCGCTGGGTCGACTCCTACAGAGGACCTTTGAAACTCAGTATTAGTGAGGCGAACGCCGACGATTTTCCAACTTGCGATCCACTCGGGGAAGAACTTGGCCTCCGCGCATACGCACACATCGACGCGATGGGTGTGCTTAAGGCTTCATCCTATGCAGAGGCTGGTGTGCAGCTCGGCGAAGGCAGTGTGCTGCAGGCGATAGACCAACTTACGCGCGATATCGCGGAGAATGACACATGAAGATCTGGTACCAACATGGCTCCGAGCATTCAGCGAATCTCGTAATGATTGGACACTTCGAAAACGCTGCCGATGCTATGAAGGCAAAGGAAATCATCGAAGCGCTAACTGAACAAGTCTCTGAGGACCAATCCAAAGGCACGCTGATCTTGGGCAGTCCTACGGATCGGTACGGCGATGAAATGCTCGATTTGTTAGTACGTTTGAATATTTCCATTGGACCGCAAGAGGTCGAGCAGTTCGCATACGAGTTCAGCGTCAAGGTCGATGGGAATGACCTCGTTCTGACGACGGAAGAACTCGACATCTCAGCATTTCTCAAGGTGATGTACCTGAATGGCGCGCGGGTCGAGGTTTACTCAGCCCACGACTACCCAGACACGCTACACGGGAGGGGACGATGAACGAGGAAGCGCGATGCCAGCGTTGAACTGGGACATCTTCACGGGCTTACCAGGAAGTGTCGAAAAGAACTTCGAACTGCTCTGTCGCGGAGTCGTGCGTCAGAATTTCGGAAGCTTTGGTGTCTTTCGTGCCCTCGCGAACCAGCCGGGTGTCGAGTTCCATCTCAAGCTCGACAAGCGATGCGATTCGCTAGGCGATCCAGATCGTTGGTGGGGGTGGCAGTGCAAATGGTATGACCTAGCCGCCAACGGGGCGTTAGGGGCGACAAGGCGATCAAAGATCGAGGAAGGTCTTCAAAAAACTGAAGAACATCTTCCCGATCTGACGGATTGGGTCCTATGGACACGCCGCACCCTAACTAAGGCAGACCAGGCGTGGTTCAACGGACTTTCATCAAAGATGACGCTCCACCTATGGACTGGGGATGAGATCGATAATCTACTCAGCGGCCAGGCAATCGTTCTTCGTAACACCTACTTTGGTGAGCTTGTGCTGACGCACGAAGTCTTGCGTGAACGCCACGAGCAGGCCGTCGCCCCGATTCGTACAAGGTGGCAGCCAGACGTGAACCACGTTGGCGAAGCCGAGAGGGAGTTGCGAAGAATGCTTGGTGAGTCGGAGTCGTGGGATGTGCTGCTCACGTTGTCGTCCGATTTACGCACGATTGCACAGGCGGTAGAGACCTCACCAGCAGTCCCACCTCTGCTTGCACCATTCGTGACGACTGTCATCGCAACGTCAAAGCAATCAGCGGACACCCTGCATAGGGTCTTTGAAGGCATCCGAAGTGGCGATCTTGACTTGCTTCGCGATGAGCTTTCCACGCATGCCCGCGAATTCCCAGTCGACGTAGCAACAGCGCCTCGAAGGCTTCGATCCGGGAATCACCGAGCCGGTCTCTACGTTACTAACGCGGTTGCGAGTTGCCGCGACGCCGTAAAAGTGCTCGGTGACGTGGAGACTGATTTCTCTTCGCAAATGGTTGCGGTCCTTGCACCCGCGGGCTGTGGGAAGACGCACCTCGCAGCTCAGCTCACATCAGGTACAACTGGGCGTCCTCATGGAGTGCTACTGCATGGGCGAGAGTTGCACGCTACACACACTCTCGACGATCTGGCTCGCCGCATCTCTATTGCAGCTCAGCCTGTACCGAGTATGGAGGCGTTACTCGCGGCAGTGGATGCCGCAGGGCAGCGCGCTCGCCATCGTCTGCCCGTATTCATTGATGGTCTGAATGAATCTGAAGATCCACGGGCATGGAAGCCCTTACTTGCATCGTTGGCGACAACACTCGCAAAGTATCCCTACGTACTTTTGGTATGTACATTGCGCCCTGAGTTTGTGGACGATGCCCTCCCTGAAGGAATACGTCGCGTTGAGTTCAAGGACTACGGCGAAGAGACCATTGAGGCGGTTTACGAACACTTTCGCTACTGGAAGATTGACGCCACAGATGCCCCATTGCCTGAGTTTCTGCGACACCCGCTCACGCTACGTCTCTTCTGCGAAGTTACCAATCCGAGTCGGCAGCACGTCGTAGGCTTCAACGCGATGCCGGGTTCGCTGACAGCGCTCTTCGAGCGCTATCTTGCGCAAGTTGGGTGTCGGGTTGTCGAGTTGGCCTCTCGTGCACACCGGTTCTACGCGCAGGATGTAACTGCAGCGATTTCAATTATCGCCAACAAGATGTGGGAGTCACGATCCCCCGCTATTGAGTTCAACGAGCTGCGAAGCATCCTGGGTGACACACAGCGCCCGTGGGACCAAAGCCTCGTTCGGGCAATGGAGCATGAGGGGCTTCTTCTACGAATGCCTTTGAACGGCATCGACACTTTCGTACCTGTATACGACCTTCTTGGCGGTCACATCATTGCCAATGCCCTGCTCGCGAAGCATGGACAGGTATCCTTTGAAAACTGGATTAAAGAACCTTCCATAACGATCATGTTGGTTGGCGATTACAACGTTCGTCACCCGCTCGCCAGCGATATCGTCCAATCGCTGGTTGCACAGGTTCCTCGGCGTTTTCCCACGAAGCAACTCTGGCAGATGGCGGACGAGCCTCTTCGTGCCCAAGCTCTACGGATGTCCGCAAACCTTGAACCAGCGTCTCTTGATGCGGCAACGGTCGACGCCTTACTTGAGATCGTGCGCGAGGGAGACGCTGGGCTCCTTGAGCGTCTCAGGGAGGTAAGAGGTTCGCTTGACCACCCGCTGAACGCTGAAACGATGGATCGCACACTTCGGACGATGACTGTTGCGGACCGAGACCGTAGGTGGTCGGAGTGGCTTCGAAAGAACCAAAATGACGTACTCACTCAAGGTCATAGTGTGACCCGCGACCTCGAGCATCTTGAACGGCGTTGGAAGTCTGGACAGATGCGAGCAGGCGATCGACTGCGCGCCCTCTGGGTCATGTGGACACTCACGAGTACGGTTCGACAACTCCGGGACCAGGCAACACGCACACTCTATTGGTTCGGGCGCGTAGATCCTGAGGGGCTCTTTGCGCTGACTATCGACTCTCTAACTGTGAACGACGCCTACGTGAGTGAGCGCATGCTTGCAGCCTCATACGGCATTGTTATGAGCCACCAAGGCGCAGCAGTGCAGTTTGCGGCCAGTCTGAAGCCGTTTCTTGAACAGCTCGCATTTGCGCTCGTTGGGGAATCAGCAAGCGCGCCCACGCATCACTACCTTGCGCGCCTCTACGTACGGGGTATCGTCGCCTTCGCTGCAAAGTTCAACACATCAAGCCTTCCGAGTTCCCTGAGCGGCTCATGGTCGTTTGCATCGCCTGCACCTGTTCAGCCCCTCGATATAGGCGCAGCAGCGGCTGACGAAGCAGGACAGACACTCCACATGGACTTCGAGAACTACACGCTAGGTGGGTTATTTGATGGTCGCAGCAACTACGACATGGATCATGCGGGGCACCAGGCTGCCGTGGCTCATGTGCGTGGGACCGTCTGGGTGCTCGGATGGCGAGAGGAAATCTTCGGCGCGTTGGACAGAAGAATCGCAGAAGACGCTTATCGGTACAGTAGGGGAAACCAGCCGGTTACGGAGCGCTACGGGAAGAAATACGGCTGGATCGGCTTTTTCACCTACGCGGGTAGCCTGGAGGACCGTGGCTTGCTCCCGCGAGGGAGTTTTCGGCTCTCCGATGTCGATATTGATCCTTCGTTCCCGGAGAGGCCGCCGACCGACGGGGAAGGCTCAGTGCCCGAGGCGTGGTTGTTGCCAAACGTCGAAGCTCACGAGAGCTGGATATTTGAAGGAGCCACATCGGTACCACTTAGCCTCCTTCGACGTGAGTCGATCAGTGAGCACCCCGGTCCATGGCTAGCCGTCCATGGCTTCGTCAAAGCTGCTGATCGCATTCTGGGACGCGAAGCGTGGGCATTCATCTCGGCTCTCGCGACTGATCAGAGGAGCGCTCTGCTACTGGACTCCGCCCTCAGAGACGGTGAACGGCCGTGGGTAACTCGAGACGTCCCGAAGGATTACTACATCTTTGCAGGCGAAATTCCTTGGCATCCAAATTTCGCATTAGCAGTCCCTGGGGAGGATGCGTACCGTGAGAACATTCGCATAGGTGCCGATGATGTGAGCGTCGAGGTTTTCGCTCACAGCTACTCATGGGAGAGCTACCACAGCGAGATGAACCATGCGGGGAGCGCGCGGGTACCTTCCCAGCCTTTCTCGCATCGATTCGATCTTCGCGGCGCCGCACAAACCTTTGACCAATTCATGCCTGACGGAAGCCGAGCCACTATCACACTTAGCGGTGTCGATGGCCTCCAAGGAGACATTCTTTATATCCGAGAGGATTTGCTTCTCCAGTACTTAGAGGACCGCGCGGTCATCTGGTTTGTGTTTGGTGAGAGGGAATTGCGTCCCTATCCGTCATCACCGCCAAAAATGCTCATTGATGCTAGCAGGCAACAAAAAAACTCCTGGTACGAGATACTAACTGAGGCAGACTTCAAGCAGAGTGCGATACCGCATGAAACGGAAAAGGTAGTCAAACAGCAACGCGCAGCAACGAACACAACGAAGAAAGCGTCTACCAAGAGTGGTCCGAAAATGGCGGCATCCAAGCCAGCGAAACGGGGCGAGTAACCACTCATGGGCGATCAAACTGAATCGCCCCGGTGGCTTCATCCCGCTCGATGCTGGTCAACTGGCTGGTGGCTTTCAGGTCGGCGGGCATCAGGCTAAAGAGGTTGCCAATGCCCATGGACGGCTCCAGTACCTTGGCCCATTTACTACCCCCTACGCGCGTGCGCGCGTACTGCTCTGAAAATCATCAAAATTCGCACGCTTTAGGGTCGATGAAAATCATCCAACTGTTTCAGATACGCCTAGGGAACTGCTGAAAAGTGGTTCTGGGACCGAACCACATCACGCTCGAGCTTTTCTTCGATAGCCAAACGCACGAACTCCGAACGGTTCCCCTTGGCCGGGTGCCTCCGGCGAATTAGCTCGTCGATTAACTCCACCGTGCTGGCTTCCACGGACACAATCAGCCGAGTCTTGGGTGTTTCCTTGAATATCCTATTTTTGCTCATGGTTGTTGTCCTAGCGGGCGCCGCTGTTTCATGTGGGCTAAGCAGTGTTTTTGGCGATCAGTTATTCACAGAAGGAGCACGCCAGGCCGGATTGCTGCGAATCAGAGATGCCACTGCTTCGGGCAATTGGTGTTGCTGTTCCACCAGGTCATGCCGGTCGAGCACACCTTGCTTCATCAAGTAGTCCGGTGAAGCTTCCAGATGAGCGGCCACACGTCGCAACCAGTCTTTGCCATCCAACACGGGCGTCTGCTGCTTTGCCAGCGTGCCGGCAAGGGCCTTGGCAATTTCCTCGTCGGTTAGCGCTCGTTGGATACCTGGCAATGGCACTACGGATAGCAGGAGAGCGCCATGGCGACGCCGGGCATCCTGCTCGACCTCTGCCGTATTCTGCTCGAGGAAGTGCTGTACGACAGCTCCGGACTTCAGAACAAGCAAGTGGAGCCAGGCCAATGGTGCGTATTTAGTCTCGGTCAACAAGTCCATGCGGTGCTGCTGCACATAGCGCCGCACGTCGTCCGTGATGAGTTTGATAGGGCTGAGGCGGAGCTTGCCGTTGATAGCTTCAACGCTTAGGCCGCAGCCTTTGAGGTAGTCCAATGCGGCCATACTAGAACTCCTCATAGTCGGTAGCGACGACCTGAGCACCTGCTTGTTCCACCTCATCGCGGAACAAGGCCTGTTTCGAAGTCCTGAACGTCCTGATGTCCTCCTCGCGACCATTAATTTGCAGGACATCAGGACTTGCAGGACTTGAAGAAGTCCCTTGTTCCTTCGGAACAATCTCCCACTGCACCGATCCGCCAATCTTTCCGAGACACCGGCATTCGACCCCCAGCTGGCGCAGAGCCGGTGCCGCACGGCGCAGGGCATCAGCAAAACCCTTAGCCGACTTCGGCCACGCATCGCAGTACGTCGGGCGGAAATGTTCGATCTCGCCCATCAGGGCCTTTGCCGAGGAGCGACGACCATAGGGGTGACGTTCGAACCATTCCAGTACTGCCCCGGCAACCGGACTGGCATCGATGGTGCGGGCGATGCTTTCCTGCCGGCTAGCGGTGAACTGCATCATAAATTGGGCTCCGGAGTGGCCGACTGCTTCGGCTACTGCCATGCCGAGCAGCGCGAACTCCACAAGACGAGGCTTATCGCCAGCGGGCAAACGCATAGACGGCAGCAGCGCGAGTGCCTTTGCCGCAATGTCGAGCAGCGCGCCCAGCAGTTGGCCGCGCTCGGCCTCATACGCCTGCCACAGACCGGTCACCTCGACTCGCTCACGCACAACGGGCATCTCGATACTGAGCGTGCGATCAATCAAGTCTTGTGCGGTAACGGCAGCCGAGATGCCGTTGATGCCAACAGGGCGTTTCACGTTGATGATGCTTTCGTCTGCGTCAGTGAACAGCTTGCGCTTGGCATAACCGCCGCCGGTCGCCACCGTACAGAGGGCGTCCTGAATCTGCGCAGACAGGTGACTAACATTTTCGTAGCAGACGATCCACGAGGCCCCGGCACCGACAAATACATCCTCGGCACTCTTCGGCGCAGTGCGCAAGTCGCAAGCATTGGGGTCGATCAGGCGACGCAGGGCGGTATGCGTGGTGCTCTTCGCGGTGCCCTGTTCACCCATCAGCTCGATCAACGGGAACGGAGTGTCCGGGCGCAAGCACTCGACCAACCAGGCCAGCACCAGCAAACGCTGGTTTTCGGGAATGTTGGCAATCTTCCAAAGCATGCTGATAGAGCCACCTTTGATCGGCATCGGCAACGGTTGCATAGCCTCGGGGCGAGTGAACATCACTGCCGGCGAATCGCAGATGTACCAGCGATCAGGCTCGATGCAGATGACCCGGCTATCTCCTGAAATAGCCAGATCAAGGAAGTATTGACCGGACGACCCGGCGACCCGGATGTGAACTGGCAAGCACTGACCATCGAAGCGACCCAAGCCGGAAAGGGTGGACAGAGCCTCCCGCACGGATTGGTCGCGTGCCGACTTACCAGCGTCTTTGTAGAAGCTCGCCACAAGCCAGTCGCGGAACTGACGACCATCTACCCGACGCACTTCCCCTGTGCCGCGATCCTGCGCATAAACCTCCTTGTTCTCGTCGTGGAACAGCTCGGAGCGGGTTTGGACATAGGCGACCAGCTGCGACGCCTGGCTCTGCCGTTCGTTTTCAGTTTCATCTTCGCCGCGGCCGTCATTCAAAGAGGTCGGCTGCAGGTCGATTTCAACCCATTGCTTAGCGAAAAGGTCCACCCCAGTCATGGCTTCACCTCCAAGCGTTCGAGGCGGGCGAGGGCCAAGTTGAAGCGGGCCTGATCTTTCGAATTCAGATTCTCACCTTTCGCGAGCTGAGCATTACCAATAGCGACGACGGTGCGCTCGTGGTTGATGGCTTCACGACTTGGGCTAGGCTTGCGTGGCTTACTGGCACGCGCCGGAAACAGATCGCGCAGCTCCAAGCCGGCAGCTTTAACGATCTGGGACGCATTGCAACCGGCCCAGCACTTGATGAGGACAGTGCCGTCCTGAGCTTCGCTGATACTCAGCGAGGGAGTCCGGTCGTGGTGCGCGGGGCAGCAGGCAACCCAGTGCCCCGCTTTCACAAGCTTCACTTTATCCAGAGTCGACAGCAGTTTTTCGATGGAGGTTACGTCCACAGCAGCACCTCCAAAACCAGAAGCATCAGCAGCAGTTCGGCGTTGGGTGGCAGCATGACCAACATGGCGAAGACTTTCTCCAGGCAAGCCGAACCCCGCGCGGCCAACTGGTCGCGTTGAAAGTAATTCATGGTTTAGTCCTTCAGGGGCGATTGAACGCTGGACAAGTAATTGCTAGCGCTATCCAGGTAAGCCACCGTTTCACGGGCGTTGAGCTTGGCCTGCAAATAATCCTCGACTTCTTTGCGCACAAAGTAGATGCGGCTGCGCCGGTCAATACCGTCCTTCAGGGGCTTGGGGAAATTGGGGTCACGCTGACGCAGCTTGTCTACGCCGGAGCGGGTACGGTGCAGTAAGGCCGCCAGTTCTGACATGGTGATCAGTACCGACGGGCCGGCAGCCGGGATGTTGAAATGCGGATTGGGATTGTGGTGATTCATATCGTTTGCTCTCGGGTTGATCCGTGAAGCGAACGATGCGCCATGCAACTAGCCCGAAAGCTAGTAGGTAGGTACACCTAATTTTCCCACCTACCTATCAGCTGTTTTCTCGAGGAATTCACTCCAAGAGTCAGTAAATTTATTGGTTTTTTTGCTTTTAGTTTTGTATGAGCCGTAGAAAAGGGTGCCTGGTTTGGTCAGACCTTGCTGCTCGAGCCAGGACCAACATGCGTCACGCGCCCCCAGTTTCCCGCTCCGGGCGGAACGCAGATTCGCTGTGGTGAATTCGCGTTGCTCCTCGAACCAGCGACGAATTTGTTCAAGGCGCTGCTCCGGCTTTGTCAGGTGTTTGCTACTTTGAGTGGAGGGCTTTATTGGATCGGCTTCACAGCTTTCAACGAGCTTCTGTTGTGCCTTTGAAGATACTACTTGTTCAAATGCCTTTCTGCTGAGCGGGAAGTCCCGTCCCGCTGCAATCGAAAACTCCACGCATTGCTCCAGTTCACCGACAGTACACGCGAAACTGAGGACTGGTGCCTCAAGGTCGCCGGATGGATGGGCGCACAGGATCGCCGCTTCCTCTGGAGTTAGGTCGGCGGTTTGCTCATGGTCGAGATTCACATATAGCCCGTTGCGGCCGATTCGAAGCCAGCCGCCAAAATTTTCTAGGTCTACTTTGCCTCCTTCGGTTGGCATCGCCATCCGGATGAAGTCCTCTCGTCCCAAGACAATGGACTTATCGACAGCATCGAAGTCCACGAATGTTTCACCGAGACCCTTGAGGTCCAGAAATTCTTCTTCGTCCACAAAGCCTCCGTAGGTGAACTGTTACAAAGGTTGGCTAACCGGTGTGCAGGTGATCTCTTTTCATCCGGCTTGGCAGGTAACTTGATCAAGCGAGCTTGAGCGTTACGACGTTGATTCCAGAGCTATTCACCAAGCGATCAAACTCGGCACGTTGTGCTGCAGTCATGCCCGTTTCGAGTGCTTCAAGATAGTCTGCGTACCACTGAAGCATCGAGCGACGTTGCTCCAGGTAAGCTGCCTGGTTGTAGACGCCTGCCATGCCTTGCTCTTTGTGCGCCAATTGGGCCTCAACAAAGTCTTTTTCCCAGCCATGTTCGCGCAGGAGTGTGCTAGCCGTATGTCGACTGCCATGACCTACGAGACGGCCTTTGTAGCCGACCTTGTTGAGCGTCAGGTTGATGGTGTTCTCGCTGATAACAGGCTTCTTGGCGCCGATACCAGGGAACAAATAACGTCCGCGACCTGTCATTCGGTGCAATTCGCGCAGCGCATCCAGTGCCTGTCGGCTTAGCGGGGTGACATGGTCCCGGCGTGCCTTCATTTTTTCAGCAGGAATGCTCCACAGGGCTCGCTCAAAGTCGACTTCGCTCCATTCGGCGTAACGCACAACACCTGGTCGACTTGCGGTCCACACGACAAGCCAGGTAGCCACTCGGGCGGGCGTTCGACTCGTGCTATGGCGCAGAGCTCGCAGGAAGGCGGGAAGTTCAGGCTCAAGCAGGTGAGGGTATTGTTTGGCTTTCGGTGTTGGAGCGGCGATAGCACCTAACTCGCTTGCAGGGTTGTGTTCGCACAGGCCGCGCGCGATCGCCTGGCTGAATATCTGGCGCAGAGCCACGCGGATCTTGTCGCGTGTATTCAGTGCGCCCCTGGCCTCGATGCTTTCTTGAAGATTGGCGCAGTCGCGCCGGGTGATATCGGTCAACAATTTGCTGCCGAGGGCAGGCAGAACATCGTTGTCTAAGTATCCGCGCATCAGACGCAAGGTACTGGCCGCTCGACCGTCCTGAGCTTTGCGCTGATACCAGTATTCGGCGGCAGCACCAAAGGTGTCGGCACAGGCTGTTTCTTTTGCGACCCGTTGGGCGGCTTTATGCTGTACCGGATCAGTGCCGCTGGCGACCAGGCGTTTAGCTTCTCGTGCCTTTTCGCGCGCCATGGCGCCTGAGAGATCGGGATAACCGCCAAGACCGTGCCAGCTCCACTTACCGTCCGGTTTCTTGTAGCGAAGCTCCCACGACTTGGTGCCGTTTGGCTTCACGCGAAAGTACAGGCCGTCCCCGTCCTTTTCCCTGTAGGCAGTCGCTTCGGGCTCCAGGCCGGACAGGGCTGTGTCGGATAGAGGGCGGCGCTTGATATCTTTCCGCTTCATTTTTTGTATGCCTAAGTTCGTCTCTTGCATGAGCATACAAGCAGGCATACATAATGCCAAGGCATACATAGGGGTATAGGGGTATATGCAGGCATAAAAAAACCGGCTCAATAGGCCGGGTTCTTTGGGGTTTCGGTGTTTACAGGATTACTCGGGAGTACCTGAAAACAGAATGTTGGAGCGGGTGAAGGGAATCGAACCCTCGTTATCAGCTTGGGAAGCTGGAGTAATGCCATTATACGACACCCGCTCAGAGCGGCTGACTTTGTACCAGATGTGCGCGTGGAAATGAAGTTTT
>Ga0182007_10000948_pt1 | contig 15950 bp, 13 predicted proteins | sample Sormic07211113_1_FD_123023 | JGI IMG/M metagenome (GOLD analysis project Ga0182007, IMG submission 123023) | Rhizosphere microbial communities from Sorghum bicolor, Mead, Nebraska, USA - 072115-113_1 MetaG | ecosystem: Host-associated > Plants > Roots > Rhizosphere | place: USA: Nebraska... | reverse complement strand
GCCGCTCGGTCCACCGCATCAAGTGCAGCCGTACAGCGGGGTGTTGGTCCGCGGCCCCCACCGCCCCCGCGGGCAGCGCATGCCGCAGCGCGTTGGTCACCAGTTCGGAAACGACCAGGCACACATCGTCGAAGCGCTCGCCGATCTCCCACTGGTCCAGCGTCCTGCGCGTGAAACCTCGAGCCTCACGCACCGCTTCGAAGCGAGCGGGAAGGGCGCAGGACGCGGCACTGGACACGGCCGCGGGATCCAGCGGCGGAAGGCCCTGCCGTAACGGCTCGAGCATGGTCGATCCATTCGTCCCCATGCGAGGCACTCCCGGGAATTCGCGGTCCAAGCGTGCACGATGCAGCGGTTGCGCGAGACCATGCTCTTGGATGAGCGGTGCAGATGCAAGGTGCAGATGCACGTGCACGTGACCGAATTGGACGCTCCGGTACCGTTTCTTGGTCATTTTTTCCGCCATCTTCTCTCCCCCTACTTGCCAACTCCTTCCTCCTTCCCGCGCAGAATCTCCAACTTCTTTCCTTCTCTGTAATCGGACGAGTACTGCTCGGAGTGATTTAGTGGCAGACTCGGGCCCCTGAAGCGTTGGGGAGGCTGGCGAACGTGAGCGTGGGAGAGCCCGGATCGGTGGTGCGGCGCATGCTGCTCGGGTCACAACTCAGGCGGCTGCGCGAGTCGCGCGGCATCACGCGTGAGGCGGCGGGTTACTCGATCCGCGCCTCGGAGTCGAAGATCAGCCGGATGGAGCTGGGCCGGGTGAGCTTCAAGACACGCGACGTGGAAGACCTGTTGACGCTGTACGGCATCACCGACGAGGCGGAGCGCACCCAGCTCCTCTCCCTCGCCCGGGAGGCCAATGTGGCGGGTTGGTGGCACAGCTACTCCGACGTCCTGCCGAGCTGGTTCCCCACCTATGTGGGCCTGGAGGGCGCCTCGTCCCTCATCCGGGCCTACGAGGTGCAGTTCGTGCACGGACTGCTGCAGACCGAGGCGTATGCACGTGCAGTCGTCGAACGCGGAATGAAGGGCGCGAGCCGGGCCGAGATCGAGAAACGGGTCGCGGTGCGCCTGGAGCGCCAGAAGTACCTCGTCTCCGAGAACGCCCCCGACTTCCACATCGTCCTCGACGAGGCGGCGCTGCGACGCCCCTACGGCGACCGCGAGGTGATGCGCGGTCAGCTCCAGCACCTGATCGAGGTGTCCGAGCAACCGAACGTGCGGCTGCAGGTGATGCCGTTCGGCTTCGGCGGCCACTCCGGTGAGAGCGGCGCCTTCACGATCCTGTCCTTCACGGAGTCGGACCTGACGGACGTCGTCTACCTCGAACAGCTCACCAGCGCGCTCTACCTGGACAAGCGCGAGGACGTCACCCAGTACGAGAAGGCTCTCAAGGAACTCCAGCAGGACAGCCCGGGCCCGGACGAGAGCCGTGACGTCCTACGCGGTCTCCTCCAACTCTCCTGAGCAGGCCTCCTGAGCAGGCCTCCCGAGCAGGTCCTCCCGAGAAACTCTCCCGCGCAGCTCTCCTGAGAAGCTCTCCCAGCAGCTCTCTCCCGAGCACTTCCCCGACACCTCCCGGAGTTCTCCCCATAACTTCGCTCACCGTCCCCAACTCATGTGCATCACAAGTACGATGACAAGTGATCAGCACGTGATGTAGATCGCGCGTCTGCTAGTGATTTGGGGATCACATGTCGCCGTACTTCACCGACCTGGCCCAGCAGTACATCGCCGGTGAGTGGCGCCCTGGGACGGGTTCCTGGGACATCATCAACTTCAACCCGTACGACGGGGAGAAGCTGGTGTCGATCACCATAGCCACGGTCGACGAGGTCGACGAGGCCTACCAGGCGGCGGCCCGCGCGCAGAAGCAGTGGGCGAAGACCAACCCCTACGCCCGCCGCGCGGTCTTCGAGAAGGCACTGCGGCTGATCGAGGAGCGCGAGCAGGAGATCACCGAGCTGATCATCGCCGAGCTCGGCGGCACGCGTCTGAAGGCCGGCTTCGAACTCCACCTGGCCAAGGAGTTCCTGCGCGAGTCGATGCAGTGGGCCCTGCGCCCCGAGGGCAAGATCCTGCCGTCCCCGGTGGACGGCAAGGAGAACCGCCTCTACCGCGTCCCGGTCGGCGTCGTCGGCGTGATCAGCCCCTTCAACTTCCCCTTCCTCCTCTCCCTCAAGTCGGTGGCCCCGGCCCTCGCGCTCGGCAACGCCGTGGTCCTCAAGCCGCACCAGAACACGCCGATCACCGGCGGCTCCCTGGTCGCGAAGCTCTTCGAGGACGCCGGCCTCCCGGGCGGCCTGCTGAACGTCGTCATCACCGACATCGCGGAGATAGGCGACGCCTTCATCGAGCACCCGATCCCGAAGGTCATCTCCTTCACCGGCTCCGACAAGATCGGCCGCCATGTCGCCACCGTCTGCGCCTCCCACTTCAAGCGCTCGGTCCTGGAACTCGGCGGCAACAGCGCGATCGTGGTCCTCGACGACGCGGACCTCGACTACGCGGTCGACGCGGCGGTCTTCAGCCGGTACGTCCACCAGGGCCAGGTCTGCATGGCCGCCAACCGGGTGCTGGTGGACCGTTCGATAGCCGACGAGTTCACCGAGAAGTTCGTCGCCAAGGTGCGGACCCTCAAGGTCGGCGACCCGAGCGACCCGCACACCGTCATCGGCCCGCTGATCAACTCCTCGCAGGCGGAGGCGATCTCGGCCGCCGTCGAGCAGGCGATCGCCGCGGGGGCGACGGCCCTGGTGCACGGCACGACCACCGACAACCTGGTCGAGCCCTCGGTGCTGACCGGTGTCCCCGCCGACTCGCCCCTCCTGCACCAGGAGGTCTTCGGCCCGGTCGCCTTCGTCATCCCCTTCGACGACGAGGAGGAGGCGATCCGCATCGCGAACGACACCCCGTACGGCCTCAGCGGCGCCGTCCACACCGCCGACATCGAGCGGGGCGTCAACTTCGCCAAGCAGATCGACTCCGGCATGTTCCACGTCAACGACGGCACGGTCCACGACGAGCCGATCGTCCCCTTCGGCGGCGAGAAGAGCTCCGGCCTCGGCCGTCTGAACGGCGAGGGCACCGTCGAGTGCTTCACCACCCAGAAGTGGATCTCGGTGCAGCACGGCCGCAGCGGCTTCCCGTTCTGATCTCCGTTCTGATCTCCGTTCTGATCTCCGGGCCCCATCCGTTTTTTGAGTACATCACCGCGCGCCCGGGCCATCGAGGACAGAATCTGACCTCGATGGCCCGTAGCTTCGCAGTGTGAGGCAGGGGGGACCGACCCCCGCCCCCGGCGAAAGGCGACGGCCGTGGTCACCCATGTATCGGCAGAGGCGCAGGGAGACGAGCGCGGAGCACTGCTCGCGTTCATCGAGGAACAGCGCGGCGGAATCCGGCGGGCGCTGCTCGGGCTCACCGAGGAGCAGGCCGTCAGCAAGCCCAGCGCGAGCGAGCTCTCCCTCGCGGGCCTGCTCAAACATGTCGCCGAGGTCGAGCAGGGCTGGGTCGCGCGCGCCAAGCAGGAGCCGCCGGCCATCCAGCGCGACGAGACCAACTGGCACGAGACCTTCCAGCTGGTCGACGGGGAGAGCGTCGAGTCGCAGCTCGCGTACTGGAAGAAGGTCGCCGCCGAGACCGAGGCCTACGTCCGCTCGGTGCCGAGCCTGGACGACACCTTCCCGCTGCCGCCGGACCCGTGGTTCCCGCCGGAGGGCCGGGTCTCGGTGCGCTGGCTCTGTCTGCACCTGATCCGCGAGATCGCCCGGCACGCCGGCCACGCCGACATCATCCGGGAGTCGCTGGACGGCGCCACCGCCTTCGAGCTGGTGGCGAAGGAGCAGGGCACGTCCTGGGGCTGATGTCCGGCGGCCTACGCCGGCCCCATGTCAGCGCTCCGCCTGCTCGTGCTCGGCGCGGTCCGCCGGCACGGGCAGGCCCACGGCCACCAGATGCGGGGCGACCTGGAGTACCGGGGCGCGCACGAGTGCTCCAACGCCCGGCCGCTCGGCCGCTCGGCCGCTCGGCCTAGTGATGGAAGCCGGTGGCCGCCCCCTTGTCCCTCGTGGACGGATGCGACTGCCGGCGCAGCTCCGGCAGGATGCGGGTGAGGTCCTCGACGAAGAGGTCGGCGAGGTCGGCGGAGAAGCCGTTGCGGCACACGACCCGCAGCACGGAGAGGTCCTCGCGGTGGGGAGGGAAGGTGTACGCCGGCACCAGCCAGCCGCTCTCGCGCATCCGCCGGGAGACGTCGAAGACGTCGAACGAGTCCACGCCGTCGGCCGTCGTGAAGGCGAAGACGGGCAGTTCGTCGCCCCGGGTGAGGACGCTGAAGTCCTCCAGCTGCTCGACCCGTTCGGCGATGCTCCGGGCCACGTCCCGTGAGGTCTGCTGCACCGCCCGGTAGCCGTCGCGGCCCAGCCTCAGGAAGGTGTAGTACTGCGCGACCACCTGGGCGCCGGGGCGCGAGAAGTTCAGGGCGAAGGTGGGCATGTCGCCGCCCAGGTAGTTGACGCGGAAGACCAGTTCCTCGGGCAGCGCCTCCTTGTCGCGCCACAGCGCCCAGCCGACGCCCGGGTAGACCAGGCCGTACTTGTGCCCCGAGGTGTTGATGGACGCCACGCGCGGGAGGCGGAAGTCCCACTCCAGGTCCTCGTCGAGGAAGGGCGCGATCATGCCGCCGGACGCGCCGTCGACATGCACCGGGATGTCCAGGCCCGTGCGCTCCTGGAGGGCGTCGAGGGCCGCGCAGAGCTCGCCGATGGGCTCGTAGGAGCCGTCGAAGGTGGAGCCGAGGATGCCGACGACCCCGATGGTGTTCTCGTCGCACAGCTCCGTGGCGGCCTGGGGGTCGAGGTGGAAGCGGTCGCCCTCCATGGGCACCTGCCGGGCCTCCACCTCCCAGAAGTTGCAGAACTTCTCCCAGCAGACCTGGACGTTGATCCCCATGACCAGGTTCGGGCGGGCGCCCGGTTTCTGGTTGCGCTTGCTCCATCGCCGTTTGAGCGCCATCCCGGCGAGCATGCACGCCTCGCTCGACCCGGTCGTCGAACAGCCCACCGCGGCCGACGGGTCCGGCGCGTGCCACAGGTCGGCGAGCATCGCCACACAGCGCCGCTCCAGCTCGGCTGTGCGCGGGTACTCGTCCTTGTCGATCATGTTCTTGTCCCGGCACTCCGCCATCAGGACGCCGGCCTGCGGCTCCATCCAGGTGGTGACGAAAGTGGCCAGGTTCAGCCGGGAGTTGCCGTCCAGCATCAGTTCGTCGTGCACCAGCTGGTAGGCGGCCGTCGGCGCCATGGGCGCGTCCGGCAGCCGGTGCCGGGGCGGGGCCTCGGTCATGCCGCCGAGCGGATTCGCCTCGCCGAAGAAGGGGTTGACGGACAGCCCGCGCGCGTCGGGTTTGTCGGGGCCTTTGTGGAGCGCCATGGACGATCTCCCTCGTGTCGTCTGGGGAACGGTTGTCAGCGGACCGGAGTTCCGTCGTCGCGCACCTGCCGTCCGGCCGGCGCCTCGGAGATCACCGGCGCCGCCGCCACCGGCGTCCCGGCCGGTGGACGAGTCCCACGTTCACCGCGATGATCGGGTTCCCCGGGCCCGGGCTCGGCTCGCCCGCCGGCATCAGCACGGTCGGCGTCGGCATCAGCAGGGTCGGCTCGCGCGCGGGAGCCGCCGGGGTGGTGGGCGCCTGCTGTGAGGTGTTGAGAGCCACTCGATCACCATAAGTGGGCAAAAAGGACTCGACATCCGGAGCGCGGCCTCGCGCTTCCGGCTTGCACCTCACGCGACGTGAGGATCCATCGTGGAGCGCGTACCCGGAAGGGAGCGGACGACGCAGTGAGCTACTCCGTAGGACAGGTCGCGGGCTTCGCCGGCGTCACCGTGCGCACGCTGCACCACTACGACGCCATCGGCCTGCTCGTCCCGGGCGAGCGCAGTCACGCGGGCCACCGGCGCTACGGCGAGGCCGACCTCGACCGGCTGCAGCAGATCCTGTTCTACCGGGAGCTCGGCTTCCCGCTCGAGGAGGTCGCGGCCCTGCTCGACGACCCGGACGCGGACCCGCGCGCGCATCTGCGCCGCCGGCAGTTCGTCCGACACGTACATGCCGGCGAGGCACAGATGCATGTCGTACGGACCCCCGTGGCCCGGGGGCTCACTCCCGGGCCACGACCACGGCCGTCCCGTAGGCGCACACCTCGGTGCCCACGTCGGCCGCCTCGGTCACGTCGAACCGGAACATCAGTACGGCGTTCGCGCCACGCGCGCGTGCCTGCTCGACGAGCCGCTCCATGGCCTGGTTGCGGGTCTGTACGAGCGTCTTGGTGAGGCCCTTGAGCTCACCGCCGATCATCGACTTCAGTCCCGCGCCGATCTGGCTGCCGAGGTGCCGGGAGCGGACGGTGAGCCCGAACACCTCGCCCAGCACCTCCTGGACGCGGAATCCGGGGATGTCGTTGGTGGTGACGACCAGTACGTCCGGCTGGGGCCCCTGGCCGCCACCGTATTCATCGATGCCCATGACCCCACAGCTTCGTCCCAGGCGGCCCACAGCGCATCCTGGAGACACCGGTGGAACCTGGGGCGGACACATTGCGTTGATAGCTTTGAGCGCCCGCACAACGGTGTACGCCGTCCTTCCCACCCCTCAGGAGCCCGGAACCGTGACGACGATTGCCCTCGGCCCGAGCTGGCTGGATCCGAACAACCTTCTGGACACGTTCGGCATCTGGGGCCTGCTCCTCGTCGTCTTCGCGGAGTCGGGCCTGCTCATCGGGTTCTTCCTGCCGGGCGACTCCCTGCTGTTCACCACCGGCCTGCTGATCACGTCGAACCAGCTGGACTTCCCCCTGTGGGGAGCGATCGGCCTGATCTGCCTCGCCGCGGTCCTCGGTGACCAGGCGGGCTACATGTTCGGCAGGAAGGTCGGGCCGTCGCTCTTCAATCGCCCGGACTCCCGGCTCTTCAAGCAGGAGAACGTGGTCAAGGCCCACGAGTTCTTCGAGAAGTACGGCCCCAAGTCCCTGGTCCTGGCCCGCTTCGTGCCCGTGGTGCGCACGTTCACCCCGATCATCGCCGGTGTCAGCGGTATGAAGTACCGCTCGTTCGTGACGTTCAACATCGTCGGCGGTGTGCTGTGGGGAGCGGGTGTCACCCTGCTCGGCTCCTGGCTCGGCAAGATCGACTTCGTCAACAAGCACATCGAGCTGATCCTGATCCTGATCGTCCTGGTGTCGGTGATCCCGATCGTCATCGAGTTCCTCAGGGCCCGCTCGAAGGACAAGAAGGGCGAGCCCGAGACCCCCGCGCCGCTCCAGGAGGACACCCAGCCGTTCCCTCTCATGGACGACGCGACGACCCAGCTCCGCCGCATCCCCTCCGCGGACCAGCCCTACCCGCAGCAGTACCGGCAGCCGTACGACCCGAACCAGCAGTACGACTCGAACCAGCAGTACGACCGGAACCAGCAGTACGACCGGAACCAGCCGTACGACCCGAATCAGCCGTACGACCCGAACCAGCAGTACGCGCAGCCGCAGTACCCGCAGGAGCAGTACGCGCAGGAGCAGTACGGCGGCCGGCAGAGCCGGCAGTACCCGTACAACCCGAACCAGGGCTACTAGAAGCCCCGGGTTCGTTTCGCGGCCCGGCGCCCCGCCCTCGCCGCCCCGGGGATCCGCAGGAACATTCGCGAGATCTCCGAGCCCAGATTGACCCCGATCGCGATGGCCATGGCGAGGGACGCCGCCGTGGCCAGGTACACGAGCCCCTTGTCGATGTGGTTCTGGGCGATCGCCAGCAGCCCGAAGTACGTGGCGGAACCCGGCAGCAGCGGCCCGATCGCCGCCGTGGTGTACGGCAGCGCCGACGCGAACCGGTACCGGGACAGCAACTGCCCGAACAGCCCCACCAGCCCGGCCGCCACCGCCGTCGAGGCCACCGGCGACAGGCGGCCCGGGTAGTGCAGGGCGCCGTACACACACCACGCGACGCCGCCGTTGAGCGTCACCCACAGGACGGTCGAGCGCTCCTGCTGCAGCAGGACCGCGAAGGTCAGCGACAGCAGCATCGACGCGCCGATCTGCCACCAGGGCCGGTCGGCGATGGTGACGGCCGCGTCGGGGTTCAGCTCGGCGCCCAGGTTCACCCCGAAGTACAGGACGACCAGGACGCCCGTCACGATCCCGACGAACAGGTAGACGACCTCCAGCAGCCGCGCCGACGCGGTGATGTAGAACCCGGTCAGCCCGTCCTGCACGCCCGCCACCAGCGCCCGTCCCGGCAGCAGCGCGAACAGCCCACCGGTGATGACGGCGGAGGCCTCCACGTCGACGCGGGCGACCGTCAGCGCGATCCCTATGGCCGCCGGCGGCATCGCGGCGACCGTGAACTGGTAGAACTCCGGCAGTCCGCGCCCCGCGCACAGCCACGCCAGCCGGTCGCCGAGCATCGCGCCCAGCATGGCCGCGAAGAAGACGATCACATCACCGCCGACGAGCACGGAGGCGGCGCCCGCGAGCAGCCCGGTGGCGCCCGTCAGGACCCAGGTGGGGTACGGGTGCCGGTTGCGGCGGATCTCCGCGAGACGGCGGTACGCCTCCTCCAGGGAGATATGGCTCTCCGGGTCGCTGAGGTCGTCCACCAGCCGGAACACGGCCGCCAGGCGCGTGTAGTCGGTGGCCCGGCGCCGCACCGTCCTGGAGGCCGTCACCGGGTCGTCGACCAGGGACGGCTGGTAGGAGATCGACAGCAGCGTGAAGGTGACGTTCGGCTCGCAGCGGTCGAGGCCGTACGAGCGGCAGACCGCGAACATCGCGGCCTCCACGTCCTCCGCGCCCTCGCCGCCCGCCAGCAGCAACTCCCCAATACGCAGCGTCAGGTCGAGCACGCGCGGGACGGCGGGGCCGCCCTCCTCCGCCTTGGGCCCCGGCTCCGGCGCGGGCCGCTCGGCCACCGGCATGCGCAGCATGGTGCGCATCCGGTCCTGCCAGGGCACGTCCTTGGTGAGGCTGACGACCGGAATGCCGGTCGCGGGCGTGAAGGCGACGGGGGCCTGTCCGGCCTCGTGGGTGCGCGGCGTGCTGAACGCCGACCTCTCGGGTTCGGCGCCCGGCGGCTGCGGGACGTCCAGCCCCTCCGGGACGGCGAACTCGGAGGTGGTCTCCGGCTCGACGACGACCCTGGGGGCCGCGAACCCCGCGGGAACGGCGAACTCCGAGGTGATCTCGGGGTCGAACGTGCCCCTGGCCTCGTCCGACTGCGGCTTGCGGTCCTCCGCCCTCGTCACTTGAGTAACGCTCCCTGTACGACGCGTGCGGCTACGCCAGTATGCGCACAGACATCTATGTGCACGGACATGCCGACGGGCCGCACGCGTGCGCGTGCGGCCCGCGAAGGCTCCTGGGGGCTCAGTGGCCGCCGGACTCCTTGAAGCGCTTGTAGGACCGCTCGATCTCGACCTCGGCGTCGACCCGGCCCACCCAGTTGGCGCCCTCGACGGACTTGCCGGGCTCCAGGTCCTTGTAGACCTCGAAGAAGTGCTGGATCTCCAGGCGGTCGAACTCGGAGACGTGGTGGATGTCACGCAGGTGCTCCACCCGCGGGTCCGTCGCCGGCACGCACAGCAGCTTGTCGTCGCCGCCGGCCTCGTCCGTCATCCGGAACATGCCGATCGCACGGCACTTGATGAGGCAGCCCGGGAAGGTCGGCTCGTCCAGGATGACCAGCGCGTCCAGCGGGTCGCCGTCCTCGCCGAGGGTGTTCTCGACGAAGCCGTAGTCGGTCGGGTAGGCGGTCGAGGTGAACAGTCGACGGTCCAGGCGGATCCGACCGGTCTCGTGGTCCACCTCGTACTTGTTCCGCGAACCCTTCGGGATCTCGATCGTGACGTCGAACTCCACCGGTGGCTCCTCCATGATCAACACATAGTTCTGGTGGTTAAGTGTCCCTCACGCATGTGTGTGATCGCGAAAGGGGCTGGTGGTCGTGGCTGAACTGAGGCCTTGGCGAGCCGCGAAACCGCATGTGGTGCGGGCCGCGAACGCCGTACGGCCGCGTCTGGCACGGGCCGCCGGGACCGTACGCCCGCATCTCGGACGAGCCACGAACGCGGTGCGCCCCCGCCTCGAACGAGCGGCGAACGCCACGCGACCACGCCTCGAACAGGCTGCGGCCGCCGCGAAACCGCACCTCGCGCGGGTACGGATCACCGGGCCGGAGACCGTCCGGACCTGGCGGTACACGGCGGGCGCCGCCACCGCCGGAGTGGCGCTGGCCGTCACCGTGGTGACCGCCGCCGGCCCCTGGGACTCCACCGGTCAGCGTACGGCCGAGGCGGACCGGGTGGTCGTCCTGGAAGGCACGGGTGGCGGAGATCACGGCCGTAATTCCGATACGTCCGGATCGTCCGGCGGGTCATCCGACACGACCGCCGGGGCGCCCAAGCCGGCCCCGAGCGCCGCGTCCGTCCTGGTCGGTCTCGGAGGCTCCGCCAACACCGTGAAGTCGGCCCCGACCGGCCCGGCCCTCGCCGACGTCCTCGGCCCCCTCCTGGGCGAGGCGGCGCTCGGCGCCCAGCACGCCGGGGTGGTCGTCGACATGGCCACCGGAAAGCGTCTGTACGGCGCCGCAGCCGACGACGCCCTCACACCCGCCTCCACCACCAAGATCGCCACCGCGGTCGCCGCCCTCTCCGCGCTGGGCGCCGACCACCGCCTCACCACCCGCACCGAACTGGAACCCGACACCCGCGAACTCGTCCTGGTCGGCGGCGGCGACCCCACCCTCACCGCGCACCAGGAGTCCGACGGCTGGGCGAGCCTGCGCGACCTGGCCGACAGCACGGCGGCCGCCCTGAAGAAGCGCGGCATCACCGACGTCACGCTCTCCTACGACGCCACCCTCTACACCGGCCCCGCGGTGCACCCCATCGGCGCCGACAACGACAACCTCGCGCCGGTCAGCGCCCTGGTGGCCGACGAGGGCCGCACGAACGACTCCATGAGCGGCACGGCCCACCGCGTGGCCGACCCGGCGGCGGCCGCGGCCCGCCAGTTCGCCGGCTTCCTGGCCGGCCACGGCATCAAGACCACCTCGCCGGGCCCCTCCAGGGCGACCGCCCGCGCACAGTCCCTGGCCTCGGTCTCCTCACCCCCGCTGTCCGCCCTGGTCGAGCGCATGCTGACCAACTCCGACAACGACATCGCCGAGGCCCTGGCCCGTCAGGCGGCCCTGGCGACGGGGGAGCCGGCGAGCTTCGACGGCGGAGCGGCGGCCATCGCCAAGCAACTGGAGAAGCTCCGACTGCCCCTGAAGGGCGCCCGTTTCAACGACGGCAGCGGCCTGAACCGCGACGACCGGCTCACCGCCGACCTGCTCACGGCCCTGTTGGTGAAGGCGGGCGACCCGGCCCACCCCGAACTCCGCCCGGTCCTGACCGGCCTCCCGGTGGCGGGCTTCACCGGCACCCTGGCCAGCCGTTACACCGACGGCGCGGCAGGTGTCGTACGCGCGAAGACGGGGACCCTCACGGGCGTCAACACCCTGGCCGGCACGGTCGTGGACCAGGACGGGCGGCTGCTCGCGTTCGCGTTCCTGGCCTCCGACACGAGCAGCGCCGCGGCGGCGCAGTCGGCGCTGGACCGGACGGCCACGGCGCTGGCCGCCTGCGGCTGCCGTTGACAACCGCCCCGCGCACCCCACCCACCCCGCACGGCCTGCCCCAAGTGCGAACGCTCACGTACGGTTGACGCATGACGAGCATCGGTGGTGCTGCTTCTTCTCAGATGGTCGACTGGAATCTCGCGGTGGCGACCGCGACCCGGCTGGTGCGGCCGGGTCCGGAGGTGAGCCGCGACGAAGCCCGCGCGGTCGTCGCGGAACTGCGCCGACATGCCAAGGCCTCGGAGGAACACGTTCGGGGCTTCACTCGTATGGGGACCGAGGAGACCCACGACACCCCGATCCTGGTCGTCGACCGCCCCGGCTGGGTCCGGGCGAACGTGGCCGGTTTCCGGGAGATCCTCAAGCCCCTCCTCGACAAGATGCAGGAGCGGCGCGGCAGCACCCCGGGCGGCGCGGTCCTCGGCGCGGTCGGCGGCAAGGTCACCGGCGTGGAGCTGGGAATGCTGCTGTCCTTCCTGGCCTCCCGCGTGCTCGGCCAGTACGAGACCTTCGCCCCCGCCACCCGCGACCTGCCGGCCGGGGAGAACGGCGGCGGCCGACTCCTGCTCGTCGCCCCCAACATCGTGCACGTGGAGCGCGAACTCGACGTCCAGCCCCACGACTTCCGGCTCTGGGTCTGCCTGCACGAGGAGACCCATCGCACCCAGTTCAGCGCGGTGCCCTGGCTGCGCGACCACCTGGAGGGTGAGATCCAGTCGTTCTTGGGGGAGACCGACGTCGATCCCATGACCGTCCTGGAGCGCATCCGTGAGGCCGCGCAATCGCTTGCCGGCGGGCGGCCCGAGGGCGAGGAGGACGACGGCGGGCGCTCCTTCGTCGAAATCGTGCAGACGCCGGCCCAGCGCGAGATCCTCGGGCGGCTCACCGCGGTCATGTCCCTCCTGGAGGGCCACGCCGACTTCGTGATGGACGGCGTCGGTCCCTCCGTCGTGCCGTCCGTCTCCGAGATCCGGGAGAAGTTCCAGCAGCGCAGGGCCAAGGGCGCCTCACGGCTGGACATGGCCCTGCGCAGGCTGCTGGGCCTGGACGCCAAGCTGAGGCAGTACCGGGACGGCGAACGGTTCGTACGCGCCGTCGTCGACCAGGTCGGCATGGACGGCTTCAACCGCGTGTGGACCTCCCCCAACACCCTCCCCACCAAGTCGGAGATCGCCAAACCGGCGGACTGGGTCGCGCGGGTGCACCGCAAGAGCGAGTCGTGAACGCCGTGGGAAGGTCGTGAACCGAATCCGGCCGACGGCAGGCAAACGCCCCTTCAATCACCCGTCCGAGGGACCGTGAGCCATGGGTGGGCGTGCGATGCTCGGGGAACGCCCCGGTTCTGTCACCATCTACACACTCTGAGTGACCGGCCTCGGGCTCACCCCCCGAAAACTTCATGAAGGGAACCGGACATGGGTCCCCATCCTGCGGTCGCGGCGATACGCCTGGCGGTCCGCCGCGCCCTCCACGACATCCTCAACGAAGCAAGCCGAGCGGCCGCCTATCGCGACACCGCCGCCGACGGTCCTACGGCGCCCGACAGCCGTACGCCCGCGCACGCCCCCGCGACCGGAGCGCCCCCCGCCCCGGGCGACACCCCGCACCCCGATGACACCCCGCACCCCGGCGGCACCCCCGTCTACGGCGACATCCCGCACGAGCGCCGGTCCGCGCCGCTCGTCCTCGTGGCGTGCTCCGGCGGCGCCGACTCGATGGCCCTCGCCTCCGCCCTCGCGTTCGAGGCCTCCAAGCTCGGCGTCCGCGCCGGCGGCATCACCGTCGACCACGGTCTGCAGCCCGGCTCCGACCTGCGCGCCGATGAGGTCGCCCTGCGGATGCGCGAACTCGGCCTCGACCCCGTCGACTCCGTGGCCGTGACCGTCGGCCGCGAGGGCGGACCCGAAGCCGCCGCCCGCGACGCCCGCTACGCCGCCCTGGACGCCGCGGCCGAACGCCACGGCGCCTGCGCGATCCTCCTCGGCCACACCCGCGACGACCAGGCCGAAACCGTCCTGCTCGGCCTCGCCCGCGGCTCCGGCATCCGCTCCCTGTCCGGAATGGCCGCGGTCTCGGGGGCCGACGGCCGTTACCGCCGCCCCTTCCTCCAGCTCGACCGGCAGACCGCCCGCAAGGCCTGCATGGTCCAGTCCCTGCCCGTCTGGGACGACCCGCACAACGCCGACCCCGCCTACACCCGCTCCCGGCTGCGCCACGAGGGCCTGCCCGCCCTGGAGAAGGCGCTCGGCAAGGGAGTCGTCGAGGCACTCGCCCGCACCGCCCAGCTCTCCCGCGACGACGCCGACGCCCTCGACGCCTGGGCGCGGCGGGCCGCGGCCTCCGTGCGCGACACCGAGGGCCTCCTGGAGTGCGCCAAGCTCTACGCCCTGCCGCCCGCCGTGCGCCGCCGCATCCTGCGCCGCGCCGCCATCGAGGCAGGGGCGCCCGCCGGGTCGCTGTTCGCCCGCCACATCGAGGAAGTCGACCGGCTGATCACCGGCTGGCGCGGCCAGGGAGCCATCAATCTCCCGGGCAAAGTCGTCGCCCAGCGCCAGGGTGGCAGACTGGTGATTCGGCAAGGCTGAAACCGACCCCTGCGGGAGCGGACCCAGAACCTCCCGCGGGGCGGTGCCGGGCAGCCGGCGGCCGTAATGGCGGGACGACCGAAAGTGATGCGGGTGGACGCGAAAGACATGGGTGCCGACCTCAAAGAGGTACTCATCACCAAGGAAGAGATCGACGCGAAGCTGGCGGAGCTGGCCGCGAAGATCGACGCGGAGTACGCGGGCAAGGACCTGCTCATCGTCGGCGTCCTCAAGGGCGCGGTGATGGTCATGGCCGACCTCGCGCGGGCGCTGTCCACCCCCGTCACCATGGACTGGATGGCCGTGTCGTCGTACGGCGCGGGCACCCAGTCCTCCGGTGTGGTGCGGATCCTCAAGGACCTCGACACCGACATCAAGGGCAAGCACGTCCTGATCGTCGAGGACATCATCGACTCGGGCCTGACCCTGTCCTGGCTGATCAACAACCTCGGCTCGCGCGAGCCCGAGTCCCTGAAGATCTGCACCCTGCTGCGCAAGCCCGACGCCGCCAAGGTCGCCATCGACGTGGAGTGGGTCGGCTTCGACATCCCGAACGAGTTCGTCGTGGGCTACGGTCTCGACTATGCCGAGAAGTACCGGAACCTCCCGTTCGTCGGTACGCTCGCGCCCCACGTCTACGGCGGCTGAGACGCCCTTGGGGCCAAGCGAGCCGTCTTTGTAGGACGATCGGGAACCCCGGCGGGTTTCGCGCCGTTGGAGCTAGCAGAGACGGCTCCGGCGGCCGTCCGAGCCGCTTCGTGCGACTTCGGGCAACAAAGCTGGGGTACCTTCAGAAGAACTGTCTTATCAAACTCACTATGGCAGGAGGGACGGGGCGACACCGCTCCGTATGGATGGACGTGAAGCGATACTTCCGTGGGCCGGTCATGTGGATCGTGCTGGCCGTCCTTGCCGTGGTCGTGTTGATGCAGGTCGTCGGCTCGTCCGGCGGCTACAAGACGGTGGACACCGGCCAGGTCGTGGCGGCGATCAATGACAACAAGGTCGAACAGGCCAAGCTGACCACCGGTGACGAGCAGACCATCAAGGTCCAGCTCAAGGACGGCGTAAAGGTCGAGGGCAGCTCGAAGATCCAGGCGAGCTACATCGGCGACCAGGGCGTGACCATCGCCAACACGCTGCAGACCAAGTACCAGGACAAGCAGATCCCGGACGGCTACACCGTTTCGCCGTCCAAGCAGAACCCGTTCCTCGGCATCCTGCTCTCCCTGCTCCCCTTCGTCCTGATCGTGGTCGTCTTCCTGTTCCTGATGAACCAGATGCAGGGCGGCGGCTCCCGGGTCATGAACTTCGGGAAGTCCAAGGCCAAGCTCATCACCAAGGACACCCCCAAGACGACCTTCTCCGACGTCGCGGGCTGCGACGAGGCCGTCGAGGAGCTCCACGAGATCAAGGAGTTCCTCCAGGAGCCGGCGAAGTTCCAGGCCGTCGGCGCCAAGATCCCCAAGGGCGTACTCCTCTACGGCCGCCCCGGCACCGGCAAGACGCTGCTCGCGCGTGCCGTCGCCGGCGAGGCCGGAGTCCCCTTCTACTCGATCTCCGGTTCCGACTTCGTCGAGATGTTCGTCGGTGTCGGTGCCTCCCGGGTCCGTGACCTCTTCGAGCAGGCCAAGGCGAACGCCCCGGCGATCGTCTTCGTCGACGAGATCGACGCGGTCGGCCGCCACCGCGGCG
>Ga0182007_10000947_pt1 | contig 15955 bp, 14 predicted proteins | sample Sormic07211113_1_FD_123023 | JGI IMG/M metagenome (GOLD analysis project Ga0182007, IMG submission 123023) | Rhizosphere microbial communities from Sorghum bicolor, Mead, Nebraska, USA - 072115-113_1 MetaG | ecosystem: Host-associated > Plants > Roots > Rhizosphere | place: USA: Nebraska... | reverse complement strand
TCGCCGCCGCGGATCGCCGAGAAGCCGATGCTCGAGGGATCGCGCTCGCCGGTGATGCCCTCGCGCGCGTAGACCGCGCAGTCCTTGAGGTCGCGGCCCAGCGCCTGGGCGATCACCTCGCCCATCTTGAGCGCGGTGCCCGAGGGCGCATCGACCTTGTGGCGGTGGTGGGCCTCGATGATCTCGATGTCGTAGCCGGTGGCGAGCGCCTTGGCCGCCATCTCGAGCAGCTTCAGCGTGACATTGACGCCGACGCTCATGTTGGGCGCCATCATGATCGCGATGTCCTGGGCGGCATCGGCGATCTCGGCCTTCTGGGCGTCGCTGAAGCCGGTGGTGCCGATCACCATCTGCACCCCGAGTTCGCGGCACACCGCCAGGTGCGCGAGCGTGCCCTCGGGCCGCGTGAAATCGATCAGCACCTGTGCATCGGCGAGGCCGGCGCGCAGGTCGGAGACGATCGGCACGCCGCTCGCGGCACCGAGGAAGGCGGTGGCGTCGGTGCCGATCGCCGGGCCGCCGGCGACATCCAGCGCACCGGCCAGGCGGCAATCGGGCGTCTGGCGCACGGCCTCGATCAGCATGTGGCCCATGCGGCCGGAAGCGCCGGCGATCGCCACGCGCCGGAGTGGGGAATTGGAAGCGGAGGAGTCGGTCACGCGTTTCAGCCTCTGGAAATGCGGAAGAACGGAAAGGAGCAGGCAGGCCGGTGGTCCCGGCCAGGGTGCGCGCTCAGCGCGTCGGTTCGAGCGGCGGGTAGACCGCCGGCAATGGCGGCTGCGGCGCGGCGGGTGCCGGCTGGCCTTCCGCCGGTTTTTCCTTGGGCGGATCGAACTTCTTGAGCTGGTCGTCGGTCGCCTCGAGCGGCGGCACCGAGCCACGGCGCTTGCGGGTGTCGAGCTGGGCGACGAATTCCTCTTCGCTCGGCATCGGGTCGCCCTCGAAGCGCTCGAGCAGTTCGCCGTTGAAATACAGCGTCAGGCGGCGCTGCTGGGCCTCGACGCCCTGGCGCCGGATCGTGAATACGTAGTCCCAGCGGTTGGAATGGAAGACATCGGTCAGCAGCGAGGTGCCGAGGACTTCGCGCACCTGCTGGCGCGACATGCCGGGCTTGAGGGCTGCGACCTGCTCCTTGGACACGAAATTGCCTTGGACCACCTCGACCTTGTAGGGCGTGACGGCCGTGAGTGCACCGCGCGCGCTGTCGCCGACACTGCTGCAGGCGCCCAGGCACAGGCTCGCGGCGACGGCGCCGAGGAGCAGCCATGGGCGGCGTTGGGAAATGGCGGGCATGGGAAAAGGGTTGGGCGATATGATCGAATCATTGTAGCGGCTGGCCCCCGGCGGGCCTCGCCCGCCTGGCCGGCGGAGGAACGACCCATGGGCAACATCGACGAACTCAAGAACACCGGCCTCAAGGCCACCCTGCCACGCCTGAAGATCCTCGAGATCTTCCAGAACGGCAACCAGCGCCACATGACCGCGGAAGACGTCTTCCGCGTGCTGCTCAACGACCACTCCGACATCGGCCTGGCCACGGTCTACCGCGTGCTGACGCAGTTCGAGCAGGCCGGCATCCTGGAGCGCAGCCACTTCGAGAGCGGCAAGGCGGTCTACGAGCTCAACGAAGGCAAGCACCACGACCACCTGGTGTGCACCGGCTGCGGCAAGGTCGAGGAGTTCTACGACGCCGAGATCGAGCGGCGCCAGCAAATGATCGCCAAGGACAAGGGCTGGATCCTGCAGGACCACGCCATGTCGCTCTACGGCCTCTGCGCCGATTGCGTAAGCAAGCGCTGACTCTCGTTCGCCCCCGGACGGGTCAATCGTCGTCGCGTGCGCTTTCCATCGCCTTGTGGTGGCGGGCGACGAAATCGGCATAGGTATCGATGCCGCGCAGCTGCAGGATCGAATTGCGCACCGCGGCCTCGACCAGCACCGCGATGTTGCGCCCGGCCACCACCTGGATGATCACCTTGCGCACCGGGATGCCCAGCACGTCCTGGGTCAGCGGCGCCGAGGGCATGCGCTCGTAGTCGCGCTCGAAGCTGTCGCGCCGCACCAGGTGCACGATCAGCTTGAGGCGCATCTTCCGGCGCACGGCGGTCTCGCCGAAGATCGCCCGGATGTCCAGCAGGCCGATGCCGCGCACCTCCAGCAGGTTCTGCAGCAGTTCGGGGCAGCGGCCCTCCAGCGTGGTCTGGTTGATGCGATAGAGGTCGACCGCGTCGTCGGCCACCAGCCCGTTGCCGCGCGAGATCAGCTCCAGGCCGAGTTCGCTCTTGCCGAGCCCCGACTCGCCCGTGATCATCACGCCCAGGCCCAGGATGTCCATGAAGACGCCGTGCATCGAGGTGCGCTCGGCGAAATGCTTCGACAGGTAGGCCCGCAGCAGGTCGATCACGAAGGCCGACGACTCGCGGGTCGCGAACAGCGGCAGCTGGGCGCGCTCGCAGATCGACAGCAGCTCGTCGGGGGCCGGCTGGCCGTCGGCCAGCACCAGCATCGGCGGCTCCAGCGTGACGATGCGCGCGATCCGCCGGGCGGTGTCCTGGAGCGTGCCGCGGGTCAGGTAGGCGACTTCGCGGGCGCCGAGGATCTGGACCCGGTACGGGTGGATGTAGTTGAGGTAGCCGACCAGGTCGGCGGCCGACTGGGCGCGGCTGATGACGTCGGGGTCGAACTGCCGTTCGGAGGCGCCGAGCCCGGCCAGCCACTCCCAGCGCAGCGAGCCGCGGAACTCCTCGAACATCGCATCGGCGCTGATGACGGTCGGCTTCATGTCCGAACCCGTCCGGCGCCGAAGAGGTTCAAGCCACCTGTGCGGACTGCCATCCGGCGATCAGGGCGTGCAGTGCCGCCGCATCGGTGCTGGACTTGATCTGCTCGCGCAGATTGGCATCGCTCAGCAGCTCGGCGATTTCCGAGAGTATTTCCAGATGTTTCTGGGTCGCGGCTTCCGGCACCAGAAGGAAGATCAGCAGCACGACCGGTTGTTCGTCCGGGGCGTCGAAGCCGATCGCGTTGGCGAGCTGGAACACAGCGGCCATCGGCGACTTGAGGCCCTTGATGCGGCCGTGGGGGATCGCCACGCCGTGGCCGAGACCGGTCGAGCCCAGGCGCTCGCGCGCAAACAGGCTGTCGGTGATCAGGGCACGCCCGAGACCGTGCAGGTTCTCGAACAAAAGCCCTGCTTCTTCGAAAGCACGCTTCTTGCTAGTGGCGTCGACGCTCACGAGCACTTGAGCGGGCGGCAGGATGGACGCGAGTCGGTTCATGTTGGGGCGGGGGCGATTATGCACCCACCCTGAAAAAAGCAAAGGGCCGCCTGATGGCGGCCCGCAAGAGTATTTGCCCGAACAGCGGAACTACATCACGCGCTTGGGGGCGGCGTGGTGGTGATCCTGCAGGCGGTCCTTGTGGCGCACGACCTGGCGGTCGAGCTTGTCGACCAGTTCGTCGACGGCGGCATAGAGATCAGCGTGGCTCGATTCCGCGAACATGTCGTTGCCCTTGACGTGGATATTGCATTCGGCCCGTTGCCGGCGTTCCTTTTCCTTCTGCTTTTCCACCGTGAGGATCACCTTCACATCGACCACCTGGTCGAAATGCCGGGTGATCCGGTCCAGCTTGCTCGTAACGTAGTTGCGCAAAGCAGGTGTGACGTCGAGGTGATGACCGCTGATCGTCAAATTCATGAATGACCTCCTGGAATTGACGGTTGGGGAAATAGCCGCGCCCCTGGAAGTAGAGGCGTGGCCGGGGAAACGAGAGGGGAATGAGGGGAGGGAGAGAGAGGGGAAAGAAGGGAAAGAGGGGGAGGGAGAGAGAGGCTTCGGGTCACTATGCCCATGCTGTCATCGAATTGCAATCCCTTCGTGCCAGGGGTCTGCGCCAGATCAAATGCAGTTTGTCACACGCTATCGATTTGATAGCCAACAAGCGCCGGGCGGCGCGGCCGACCGGCGCCACTGGAAACAAACCCAGGCTCCGGCGAAGGGGCTTTCGACCCCGCAGTCCGAAGGGACAGGAAGCCGCCGCCGGACACGCGTTCAGCGCCAGGCGGCGCGCATCCGGCTCAGCAGGTCGATCGTGGCGGCCGGCGGCGGCACGTGGGGCGCGCGCTCGGGCGGCGGCGGCCAGGTCTGCTGCTCGAAGCGCTGGGCATCGGCGGCGGGAATGAAGCGGGTGCGGCCCGCGTACAGGTGGCGGTCGCCGCGCGCCGCCTGCTGCGTCACGTAGAAGCGCTGCGGCACCAGCAGGTGCAGGTGGTCGCGGGCACGGGTCATGGCGACGTACAGCAGCCGGCGCTCTTCTTCGAGCTCGCGGGCGCCCTGCGCCACGTCGGCCGGGATGCAGCCGTCGACCACGTTGAGCACGTGGACCGACTTCCACTCCTGGCCCTTGGCGGAGTGGATGGTCGACAGGATCAGGTAGTCCTCGTCGAGCAGCGGCGGGCCGGGGCGGTCGCTGGTGGCCTCGGGCGGGTCGAGCGTGAGCTCGGTCAGGAAGCGCTCGCGCGAGCCGTAGCCGGCGGCCAGCCGGGCCAGCTGCTCGACGTCGCCGCGCCGCACGGCGGCATCGTCGTGAAGCCGCTCCAGGTGCGGGAGGTACCAGTCGAGCGCCAGTTCCATGTCGGCCGGCCAGGACAGCCCCGGGGCGCGCAGCGCGGCGTAGGTGGCTGCGAAACGGGTCCATTCGACCTGCGCCGCGGCCGGCGGCACGAAGTCCTGCACCGCGGCGCCCGGATCGCCCGCCCGGTCCATGGCATCGAGCAGCCGCGCCGAGCTGACCGGGCCGATCCCCGGGATCATCTGGGTGACCCGGAAGCCGGCCATCCGGCCGCGCGGATTCTGGGCGAAACGCAGCACCGCGAGCAGGTCCTTGACGTGGGCCGCCTCCAGGAACTTGAGCCCCCCGTATTTCACGTAGGGGATGTTGCGCCGCGCCAGTTCCAGCTCGAGCGCGGCGCTGTGGCTGGAGGTGCGGAACAGCACCGCCTGCGACTTCAGCGCCAGGCCGCCCTCGCGGTGGGCCAGCACCCGGTCGGCGACCCAGCAGGCCTGCTGCGCTTCGTCGGGCACCAGCACCAGCTGCGGCCTGCCGGCCGAGGGCTTGTCGGTCCACAGGGTCTTGGCGTGCCGTTCGGCGGCGCCGGCGATGAGCGCATTGGAGACGTCGAGGATCGGCTGGGTCGACCGGTAGTTGCGCTCCAGCGTGACGATCCGCGCCGGCTGGCCGAATTGATGCGGGAAGTCGAGGATGTTGCGGACCGTGGCGCCACGGAACGAATAGATCGACTGGGCGTCGTCCCCGACCACGGTCAGGCCGCGGCCATCGGGCTTCATGGCACGCAGGATGGCGGCCTGAAGCAGGTTGGTGTCCTGGTATTCGTCGACCAGCACGTGGTCGAATCGGCCCCCCACTTGCTCGGCCAGCGCGGGCTCGGCGACCATCGCCGACCAGTAGAGGAGCAGGTCGTCGTAGTCGAGCACCTGTTGCTGCTGCTTGGCCTCGACGTAGGCGCCGAACAGCCGCTTGAGCTCGGCCTCCCATTCGGCGCACCAGGGGAAGGCCTCTTTCAGCACCTCGGCCAGCGGCGCGCAGGTGTTGACCGTGCGCGAATAGATCGACAGGCAGGTGCCCTTCTGCGGAAAGCGCCGCGTGCTGGACGACAGGCCGAGGTCGTGGCGCACCAGTCCCATGAGGTCCTCGGCGTCGCCGCGGTCATGGATGGTGAAGTTCTCGCTCAGGCCGATCTGCGCCGCGTACGCGCGCAGCAGCCGGGCGCCGATGCCGTGGAAGGTGCCGGCCCAGGGCAGTGCCGGCGGCGTCTGCGAGGCCAGGCCCAGCACGCGCTGCAGCACCTGGCCGGCGCGGCGCTCCATCTCCTGCGCCGCGCGGCGGGAGAAGGTCAGCAGCAGGAGGCGCTGCGGGTCGGCGCCGCCGGCGATCAGGTGCGCCACGCGGTGCGCCAGCGTGCTGGTCTTGCCCGAGCCGGCGCCGGCGATCACCAGCAGCGGGCGCGGGTCCTGCTGCCCCGGGTCCAGGGCGGCGTCGACGCCGTGCAGGACCGCGGCGCGCTGGGCCTCGTTGAGGGTCGCGAGCGCTTCAGCCAGCCGCTCGGCCTGGCTTCCGGCCGCGGTGGGAAGAGGGGTGGCAAGGCGCTGCATCGACGCAACTGTACTGTATGTCCGTCCAGTCGGACAGCGGCGCCGCCGGGGACCGGATGACATAATCGCGCCTCGCTGCAACCGGAGACTCGCGCATGGAAATCGATCCGTCTCGGCAGCTTTCACTTCCCCTCTGACGCGCCGTTGGCGAGGGAGTTGAAAGCGCCCCGCCCCTCGCCCCAACGCCAGACATTTCAAGGGAGTGAGCCATGCTCAACATCTTCACGCTTGCCAACGGCCGCCTCGTCCAGGAAGAGATCGAGGCCCTGGAAGAGCTGTCCAAGTTCCAGCCGATCTGGGTCGACCTCGAATCGCCGACGGTCGAGGAGAAGCGCTGGATCAAGCAGTACTACGGCCTGTCGATCCCCGAAGACGCGATGGACGAGGACATCGAGGAGTCGGCCCGCTTCTACGAGGAAGACAACGGCGAGCTCCACATCCGCAGCGACTTCCTGATCGCCGACGACGAGAACCCGCGCTCGGTGCGCGTCGCCTTCATCCTGAACCAGCACAACACCGAGCTGCGCAGCCGCGGCGTGCTGTTCTCGATCCACGACGAGGACGTGCCGGTGTTCCGGCTGCTGCGCATGCGCGCGCGGCGTGCCCCGGGGTTGATCGAGGATGCCAAGGAGGTGCTGCTGAAGCTGTTCGACGCCGACGCCGAGTACTCGGCCGACACGCTCGAGAACATCTACGACGAACTCGAGATCGCCGGCCGGAAGGTGCTGTCGGGCAACGTCAGCGACGAGCTGGCCGGCGAGGTGCTGGGCCTGATCGCGCGCCAGGAAGACTTGAACGGGCGCATCCGCCGCAACGTGATGGACACCCGCCGCGCCGTGAGCTTCATGATGCGCAGCCGGATGCTCAACGCCGAGCAGTTCGAGGAGGCGCGGCAGATCCTGCGCGACATCGAGTCGCTGGACAACCACACGGCCTTCCTGTTCGACAAGATCAACTTCCTGATGGATGCGACCGTCGGTTTCATCAACATCAACCAGAACAAGACCATCAAGATCTTCTCGGTGGCCAGCGTCGCGCTGCTGCCGCCGACATTGATCGCCAGCGTCTACGGCATGAACTTCAAGTTCATGCCCGAAGTCGACTGGAGCTACGGCTACGCGTATGCGATCGTGCTGATGATCATCAGCGCGCTGGGGCCGATGTGGTACTTCCGCCGGCGGGGGTGGCTCAAGTAGCCTCGCCCTGCTCGGCGGCCGGCGGCAGGGTCGCCAGCCACCCATCGATCAGCGCCAGGCTGTAGCGGCTCGCGACCACCGAGACGAAGCGCGTGAAGTCGCCGTGCGCCTCGTCGTCGGCGCGGTCGGAAATGGTGCGCACCGCGGCGAAGGGCACTCCGAAGTCGTGGCACACCTGGGCCACCGCTGCGCCTTCCATCTCGACCGCCAGCGCGTCCGGCAGGTCGTTGCGCAACGCGCTGCTTTCGGAGGCGGACGACACGAAGCGGTCGCCGCTCACCAGCAGGCCGCGGTGCACCGCGGGCGCGGCCAGCCCGAAATCCTCGACCACCTGCTGCCCCAGCAGGCCCACCGTGTCGGCCAGCACGCCGGCGGCCACCGCGGCCAGCGCGTCGCTGATCGCGGTGTCGGCCGCGAAGCGCGCATGGCCGGTGAGCGGCACCTCGTACTTCGGGAAGATCGGCGAGGCGTCGAGGTCGTGCTGCAGCAGCCGGGTCGCGACCACCACGTCGCCGACCCGGACACCCGGCGCCAGCCCGCCGGCGACGCCGGTGAAGACGATCGCCTGCGCCTGGAAGCGCTCGAGCAGCACGGTGGCCGTGAGCGCCGCCGCGACCTTGCCGATGCGCGACAGCACCGCCACCACCGGCTGCCCCTGCAGATGGCCGACCCAGAAGTCGCGCCCCGCCACGCGCACGCGCTGCTCGTCCGGCATCTGCGCCAGCAGCGCAGCCAGTTCCTCGTGCATGGCGGCGACGATGGCGATCGTCATTGCTTGATGTCGACCCCGTAGAAGGTGTGGCGCCCGAAGGGGCTCAGCTTGAAGTCCACGACCTCCTTGCGCACCGGCTTCAACTGCACCGCGTGCGCGATCGTGAACCAGGGCGCCTGCTCCTTGAAGACCACCTGCGCCTTCTTGTAGAGCGCGTCGCGCTCGGCCTGCTTGGGCACGTTCTTGGCCTTCACGACCAGCTCCTCGTAGGGCTGGTAGCAGAACTTGGCGACGTTGCTGCCGTTCGACTGCGCCGAGGCGCAGCCCAGGAGCGTGTACATGAAGTTGTCCGGATCGCCGTTGTCGCCGGTCCAGCCCAGCATGCCCATCTGGTGCTCGCCGGCCTGCATGCGCTTGCGGTATTCGCCCCATTCGAAGCTCTTGATCTCGGCCTTGACGCCGACCTTGGCCAGGTCGGCCTGCATCAGCTCGGCGATCCGCTTGGCGTTCGGGTTGTAGGGCCGCTGCACCGGCATCGCCCACAGGTCGGTCGTGAAGCCGTCCGGGTAGCCGGCCTGCGCCAGCAGCTTCTTGGCCGCTTCGGGATCGTAGGGGTCGTCCTTGATGGCGTCGTTGTAGGACCACATGGTCGGCGGGATCGGGTTCTTGGCGGCGACGCCGGTGGTCAGGTAGACGCCATCGATGATGGCTTTCTTGTTGATCGCCATGTTGATGGCCTTGCGCACCCGCACGTCGTCGAAGGGCTTCTTCTGCGTGTTGTAGGCCAGGTAGCCGACATTGAGGCCGGCCTGCTCGAGCACCTGCACGTTCGAGTCCTTGCGGATCGCGTCGAGGTCGGCCGGGTTCGGGTAGGGCATGACGTGGCATTCGCCCTTCTGCAGCTTGGCCCAGCGCACCGAGGCATCGGGCGTGATGGCGAAGATCAGGTCATCGATCTTGGCCTTGCCGCCCCAGTACTGCGGGAAGGCCTTGAAGCGCACGATCGCGTCTTTCTGGTACTGGACGAGGTAGAACGGGCCGGTGCCGATCGGGTCCTGGTCGATCTTCTCGGGCGTGCCGGCCTTGAGCATCGCGATCGCGTATTCCTTCGACTGGATGCCCGCGTAGGGCATCGCGAGGTTGGCGAGGAAGGGCGCCTCGGGCTTGTTGAGCACGAACTTGACCGTGTAGTCGTCGATGCGGTCGATGGACTTCAAGAGCTTCGGCATGCCCATGTCGTTGAAGTACGAGTGGTTCGTGCTCGTGACCTTGAAGTAGGGATCGTTCTCCTTCCACTGCCGCTCCATCATGAAGATGACGTCGTCGGCGTTGAAGTCGCGCGTCGGCTTGAAGCTCTTGGACGTGTTGTGCCACTTGACGCCCTGGCGCAGCTTGAAGGTGTACTCGGTACCGTCGGGCGAGATGGTCCAGCTCTCGGCCAGGCCGGGCACGACCTTGGTGCCGCCGCGCTCGAACTCGACCAGGTTGTTGTAGACCTGCGTGGTGACGTCGAACGAGGTACCGGTGGTGTTCACGGCGGCGTAGAAGTTCTCGGGACTGCCTTCGGAGCAAAACACCAGGGTCTTGGCCGACGCGGCGCCGCAGGCCAGCGCGAGCGCGGCCGGTGCCAGCAGCGCGGCCGCGCGGAAGCGGCGCGAGAAAGGGGACGTGGTGGGCATGTCGTTCGACTCCTTCAAGGTTGAGGCCGCGCGGACGCGGATGGGGAAACTTCGGCTGGCAGGAATTTTTCGGCGTGATGGCAAGCCACCATGCGCTCGTCGAGCAGGCGCGGCAGCGGCCGCTCGCTGCGGCAGCGCTCGGTGGCATGCGCGCAGCGGGTGTTGAAGACGCAGCCCGGCGGCGGTGCCAGCGGCGAGGGAAGCTCGCCCTTGAGCACGATGCGTTCGGCGGCAAGACCGGGCGTCGATGCCAGCAGCGCCTGGGTGTAGGGGTGCAGCGGCCGGGCGAAGATGCGCGCCTTGGGGCCCTGCTCGACCGCATGGCCCAGGTACATCACGAGCACCTCGTGCGCGATGTGGCGCACCACGCCGAGGTCGTGCGAAATGAAGAGATAGGACAGGCCGAGCTCGGCCTGCAGGTCGGCCAGCAGGTTCAGCACCTGGGCCTGGATCGAGACGTCGAGCGCCGACACCGGCTCGTCGGCCACCAGCAGGCGCGGGTCGAGCATCAGGGCCCGCGCGATCGCGATGCGCTGGCGCTGGCCGCCCGAGAACATGTGCGGATAGCGGTTGGCGTACTCGGGCCGCAGGCCGACCCGGGCCAGCATGTCGCGCGCCTTGGCGGCCCGCTCGGTCTTGCCGAGGGTGGTGTTGATCGCCAGCGGGTCCTCGAGCACGGAGGAGATCTTCTTGCGCGGGTTGAGCGAGCCGTAGGGGTTCTGGAACACCAGCTGCACCGCCTGGCGCAGCTCGCGCCGGCGCTCGTGCGGCGGATCGACCGCGTCGTGGCCGACCAGCCGGAGCGAGCCCGCGGTCGGTTTCTCGATCAGCGCCACCATGCGCGCCAAGGTGGACTTGCCGCATCCGGATTCGCCGACCACCGCCAGCGTGCGCCCCTTCTCGACCTTGAACGAGATGTTGCCGACCGCCTGCAGCTGCGCCGGTGCGCGGAACAGCCCGCGGCGCACCGTGTAGACGCGCTGCAGGTCCTGGGCCTCGACCACCCATTCGGTCATCGCACGAACTCCACCACCCGCGCGCCATCGCGCGCCAGCGCCGCGTCGCGCTGCGGATCGCCGAGCGCATAGTGGCAGCGCACCTGGCCGCCCATCCAGTCGCGCAGCTCGGGCCGCACGGCGCGCGAATGCGCGGTCGCGTAGCTGCAGCGCGGCGCGAACAGGCAGCCCGTGGGGCGATCGTGCAGGCCCGGCACCACGCCCGAGATGGTGGCCAGCCGGCCCTCGCCGGCCGCACGCTCGGGCAGCGCCGCCAGCAGCGCCGCGGTGTAGGGATGCTGGGGCGCGGCGAACAGCTCGGCCACGCCGCGCTCTTCCATCACCTGGCCCGCGTACATCACGGCCACGCGCTGCGCCATCTCGCTCACCACGCCCATGTTGTGGGTGATCAGCACCAGGCCCATGCCGCGCTCCTTCTGCAGGCTGCGCAGCAGGTCGAGGATCTGGGCCTGGATCGTGACGTCGAGCGCGGTGGTGGGCTCGTCGGCGATCAGCAGCTTGGGGTTGCAGGCGATCGCCATCGCGATCATCACGCGCTGGTTCATGCCGCCGGACAGCTGGTGCGGGTAGCTGCCCAGGCGCGTGGACGCCGCCGGGATGCCGACCTGCTCGAGCAGGCCGATGGCCCGCTTCTTCGCTTCGCGCTTGTCGAGATGGAGATGCAGGCGCAGCGTTTCCATCAGCTGCCAGCCGATCGTGAAGCAGGGGTTCAGGCTGGTGGTCGGCTCCTGGAAGATCATTGCCACATCCTTGCCGACCAGTCCGCGCCGTGCCTTGTCCGACAGGCCGAGCAGGTCGTGGCCGTCGAAGCGAAGGTGCTGCGCCCGCACGCGGCCCGGCCAGCCGATCAGGCCCATCAGCGCCATCATCGTGACGCTCTTGCCCGAGCCGGATTCGCCGACGATGCCGAGCACCTCGCCCTGCTCCAGCCGCAGGCTCACGCCGTCGACCGCATGCAGCGTGCCGCCCTGGGTCGGGAACTCCACATGGAGGTCTCGGATGTCGAGAAGAGGCATTTCAGCGTTTGAGTTTGGGGTCGAGCGCGTCGCGCAGCCCGTCGCCCAGAAGATTGAAGGCCAGCACCGCGGCGAGGATCGCCATGCCCGGGAAGGTCACGACCCACCAGGCACGCAGCACGAACTCGCGCGCATCGGCGAGCATCGTGCCCCACTCGGGCGACGGCGGCTGCGCGCCGAGGCCGAGAAAGCCCAGCGCCGCGGCGTCGAGGATGGCGGTCGAGACGCCCAGCGAGGCCTGGACGATCAGTGGTGCGGCGCAATTGGGCAGCACCTCGCGGAACATCAGCCGCAGCGTGCCGGCGCCGCTCACGCGGGCCGCCGTGACATAGTCGCGCGAGACTTCGGAGATGACGGCGGCCCGCGTGATGCGCACGTAGTGCGGCAACACCACCACGGCCACCGCGAGCATCGCGTTGGTCAGGCCCGGACCGAGGATGGCGACGATCACGATCGCCAGCAGCAGGCTGGGCAAGGTCAGCACGACGTCCATCAGCCGCATGATCGCGATCTCGAGCACGCCGCGGAAGAAGCCCGCGATCAGGCCCAGCGCGATGCCCGCCGCGGCCGAGATCGCCACCACGGCGATGCCGATCGACAGCGACAGCCGGGCGCCGAACATCAGCCGCGAGAGGATGTCGCGCCCGATCGCGTCGGTGCCCAGCAGGTGCGCGGCGGTGCCGCCCTCCTGCCAGGCCGGCGGCCGCAGGAAGGCGCTGCTGTCGGTCTGGTTGGGCGCATGCGGCGCGATCCACGGCGCGAACAGCGCCACCAGCAGCAGCAAGACGATCACGGCCAGGCCGATGACCGCGCCGCGGTTGGCCGAGAACGCGCCCCAGAACTCGCGCCACGGGCCGGGTGGCGCGGTGCTCTTGTCGGTCACGACGGCGCTGGCGCTCATCTGCGGATCCTCGGATTGATGAGCCCGTAGGCGACATCCACCGCCACGTTGACCGCCATGACGATCACGCCGAGCAGCAGCATGCCGCCCTGCAGCACCGGGTAGTCGCGCCGGCCGATGGCCTCGATCAGCCATTTGCCGACGCCGGGCCAGGAGAAGATGGTCTCGGTCAGGATCGCGCCGGTGAACAGCACGCCGACCTGCAGGCCGATCACGGTGACCACCGGGATCATCGCGTTGCGCAGCGCATGCAGGCCGATCACGCGCAGCGGCGCCAGGCCCTTGGCGCGGGCGGTGCGGATGTAGTCCTCGCCGAGCACTTCGAGCATGGCCGATCGCGTCATGCGCGCGATCACCGCCAGCGTGTTGGTGCCGAGCACGATGGCCGGCAGGATCAGGTGCTGCAGCGCCGAGACGAAGGCGCCCTTTTCATCGGACAGCAGGGTGTCGATCAGCAGGAAACCGGTGACCGGCTCGATGAAATACTGCACCGAGATCCGGCCCGAGACCGGCGTCCAGCCGAGCTGCACCGAGAAGAACAGGATCAGCAGCAGCCCCCACCAGAAGATCGGCATCGAGTAGCCGGTGAGAGAGGTCGCCATCACGCCATGGTCGAACAGCGAATTGCGCTTGACCGCCGCCAGGATGCCGGCCGGAATGCCCAGCAGCAGTGCGAACGCGATGGCGCACAGCGCCAGCTCGACCGTGGCCGGAAACAGCGCCAGGAACTCGCTCATCACCGGCTCCTGCGTGATGACCGACTTGCCGAGGTCGCCATGCAGCACGCGGCCGATGTAGATGCCGTACTGGGTGAATAGCGGCTTGTCGAGCCCGTAGTCCTTGAGCAGCGCCGCGTGGCGCACCGGGTCGATGCCGCGCTCGCCGGCCAGGGTCTCGATCGGGTCGCCCGGCACCAGACGGATCAGGAAGAAGGCGAGCAAGGTCATGCCGATGAAGGTCGGCACGAGCAGGCTGGCGCGGGTCAGGATGAATCTGAACATTCATGCCCAATATGCAAGAGCGATGCCGGCTATGGTCCCCGGCCGAACCCTTACTACTTTTGAACGTCGCGCAGTTCGCGCCGCAGGATCTTGCCGACCGGCGTCTTGGGCAGGTCGGTGCGGAACTCGATCACCCGCGGCTGCTTGTAGCCGGTCAGGTTGGCGCGGCAGTGGGCCCGAACCTCGGCTTCGGTGAGGTCGGGGTTCTTCTTGACGATCACCAGCTTGACGCCCTCGCCGGTCTTCTCGTCCGGAATGCCCACGGCGGCGCATTCGAGCACGCCCGGCATCAGCGCGACCACGTCCTCGATCTCGTTCGGATACACGTTGAAGCCCGAGACCACGATCATGTCCTTCTTGCGGTCCACGATCTTGAAGTAGCCGCGCTCGTCCGCGATCGCGATGTCGCCGGTCTTGAAGTAGCCGTCGGGGGTCATGACCTTGGCCGTCTCGTCGGGCCGCTGCCAGTAGCCGGCCATGACCTGCGGCCCGCGGACCGCGAGTTCGCCCGTGCTGCCGAGCGGGACCTCCCGGCCGTCGTCGTCGAGCAGCTTGACCTCGGTGCTCGGCAAGGGCACGCCGATGGTGCCGGTGTAGGCGATGCTGGTGGTCGGGTTGCAGGTCACCGAGGGCGAGGTCTCCGACAAGCCGTAGCCCTCGCAGATCGGGCAGCCGGTCTTCTCGAGCCAGAGCTTGGCCACCGCGGCCTGCACCGCCATGCCGCCGCCGACCGAGACCTTGAGGTTCTTCCAGTTGACGGTGTTGAAGTCCGGGTGGTTCGCGAGGCCGTTGAACAGCGTGTTGACCGCCGGGAAGCTGTGGAAGGTGTGCTTCGACAGTTCCTTGAGCACCGCCGGGATGTCGCGCGGATTCGGGATCAGGATCAGCTTGCCGCCGGTGCGCATGCTGAGCATCATGTTCACCGTGAAAGCGAAGATGTGATAGAGCGGCAGCGCGCAGATGCTGGTCGGCTGCTCGCCGGCCGGCACCTTCTGCATCACGGGGTCGTTCCAGGCCTCGGACTGCAGCACGTTGGCGATCACGTTCCGGTTGAGCAGCACCGCGCCCTTCGACACGCCGGTGGTGCCGCCCGTGTATTGCAGCACCGCGACGTCGTCCGGGCCCAGCGCGGGCGCCTTCAAGGTGCGGGTGGCACCCTTCTCGAGCGCATCGTTGAAGCGCACCGCGCCGGGCAGGCTGAACGCCGGCACCATCTTCTTGACGCTGCGCACCACGTAGTTGACCAGCGCGCCTTTCAGCATGCCGAGCCGATCGCCCATCGAGGCCAGCACCACGTGCTTGACCTGCGTGGCGCCGATGCACTGCTGCAGCGTGGTGCCGAAGTTCTCCATCAGCACGATCGCGGTCGCGCCCGAGTCCTTCAGCTGGTGCTCGAGCTCGCGCGGCGTGTAGAGCGGATTGACGTTGACCACGATCAGGCCGGCACGCAGCGCGCCAGCCACCGAGATCGGGTACTGCGGGCAGTTCGGCATCATGATCGCCACCCGGTCGCCCTTGACCAGGCCCAGGCCCTGCAGGTAGCAGGCGAAGGCGCGGCTTTGGTGGTCGACGTCGGCGTAGCTGACGTCCTTGCCCATGAAGCTGTAGGCCGTGCGGTCGGCGTATTGGGTGAAGCTCTCTTCCATCAGCGCCACCAGCGAGGCGTAGCGCGAGGCATCGATGTCGGCGGGCACGCCTTGCGGATAGCTGCCGAGCCAGGGTCGATCAATCACTGTCAGTCTCCAGAACGAAATCTTGTGGGGAAATCTGCCGCCATCGTAACTTGAGCGTCGGATGCGGCACGGGCCGCGACACTGCGCGGCCCGTGGTCTTCATGGCGCGGCCGGGTGCTACTCGATCGCCTTGGCCATGTCCTCGACCACCTTCTTGGCGTCGCCGAAGACCATCATGGTCTTGTCCATGTAGAAGAGCTCGTTGTCCAGGCCGGCGTAGCCCGCGGCCATCGAGCGCTTGTTCACGATCACGGTCTTGGCCTTGTAGGCCTCCAGGATCGGCATGCCGTAGATCGGCGTGCCCTTCTGCAGCGCCGCCGGGTTCACCACGTCGTTGGCGCCCAGGATGATCGCCACGTCGGCCTGGCCGAACTCGCCGTTGATGTCCTCCATCTCGAACACCTGGTCGTAGGGCACCTCGGCCTCGGCCAGGAGGACGTTCATGTGGCCCGGCATGCGCCCGGCCACCGGGTGGATCGCGTACTTGACCGTCACGCCGTGCTCGGTGAGCTTGGCCGCGAGTTCCTT
>Ga0182007_10000946_pt1 | contig 15979 bp, 9 predicted proteins | sample Sormic07211113_1_FD_123023 | JGI IMG/M metagenome (GOLD analysis project Ga0182007, IMG submission 123023) | Rhizosphere microbial communities from Sorghum bicolor, Mead, Nebraska, USA - 072115-113_1 MetaG | ecosystem: Host-associated > Plants > Roots > Rhizosphere | place: USA: Nebraska... | reverse complement strand
CTTCGCGGACGGGCGGCTGATCCGCCTGGGCACGACCGGCTTCGACGTCTGGCCGACGGCCGCGATCCGCACGCTGTACACGCCCGAGCGGGATCTGTTCCTGAAGTTCAGCCTGGATGTGCGGATCACCAACGACATCCGGCGGCTGTGGCGTCACGACCTGCTGAAACTCCGCCGGACGGACGAGGCCGTCGCCCGTGCCTTCGCGGCGGGTCCGGCGGTCTGGCTCAGCGACCGCGGCTACCGCACCGCCGGCTTCGCCTTCGAGGAGCTCGCCGTCCTCGTCCGCGACGGACTGCACGGCCATCTGCCGCCCGGAGCGACCCCGCTGCTGGCCGCGGGCCTGGTGGAGGGCTTCGACGGCAACCCGCTGGACGCCACCGACGACCCGGCCGCCTGGTGGGAGGCGTACCTGGGGGTGGTCGTACCCCCGGCCCTCGCCGCCTTCGCGGACCACGGCGTCGTACTCGAAGCGCATCTGCAGAACACGCTGGTCGCGGTCGATGCCGACGGGCTGCCCGTGCAGGCGCTGTTCCGGGACGCGGAGGGGGTGAAGCTGTTGCCGGAGGTGTCCCGGGCGGCGGGCTGGGAGCGGCTGGTGTACTGCCTGGTCGTCAACCACCTCACCGAGGTCGCGGGCGCCCTCGCCGAGCACAACCCCGGCTTCGACCCCTGGCCCGCGGCGCGCCGCGCGTTCGCCCGCCACGACCTCCCGGAGATCGCCGGCCTGCTCACCTCGCCCACCCTCCCCGGCAAGACCAACCTCCTCCTGCGCTGGACGGGCGCGGACGGCGCGGACGCCCGCTATCTGCCGCTGCCGAACCCGCTGGCGGGCTGACCCGGCGGGTGGGGCCGATGGTCAGTGCGGGGTGTTGGTGGCCCAGATCGGGCTTCCCCCGTCGTAGATCACCATGTTGCCGTCGCCCTGGAGCCTGAGGACGGCGCCGGCGTGACCGGGGGTCTGGCTGGCCCAGACGGGGCGGTTGTCGGAGGTGTAGACGCAGAGGTTGCCGTCCGCCTGGAAGACCGCGTGGTAGTTCGAGCCGAAGGTCATGGTGGCCCAGCGGGGCTTGTCGTGCTCGTCGTAGATCACCAGGTTGCCGTCGGTCTGCATCCGCAGACGGACCTTCTTCGCGTTCAGGGACTGACCGGAGTTCAGGACCCGGGTCGCCCGCACGAGGATCTCCGACGGCAGGGCGGGCGCGGCGGGCGGCTTCGGGGCCGTGGCCTTGTGGGTCGCTTTCGGCTTCGCCGCGGGCTTCTTCGCCCCCGCTGCGGTCGTCGGCCCGCTCCCCGGGTGCGCGGCGGGCGAGCCCGCCGGAGCGGCCCGGTGGGGCGTGGTCCTCGGCTTGGCGGACGGGCCGGGGGCGGACGGTGTGGAGGAGGCGTAGGCGGCCCCGGCGTCCGGTGTCGCGTCGCCGCCGAGGACGGTGCCCGTCTGGCCGGCCACGACCTCGTCGTGCTTGTCCGGCGTCCGGTCCCGGTTCATCAGCAGTCCCGGTACGGCGATCAGCAGCGCGCCGAGCACGGCCGCACCGGCCAGCAGCGGGCGGCCGGGGCGCCCCACGGAGGCGGCCGCGCGGGCTTCGGGACCGTCTCCGTCGCCCTCGGGGACGCTCGCGGCCAGCACGGCGGCCGAGGCCTCGGCTTCGCCGCTCTGCGAGTGGGCGGCCGGGGCGGCGGTCGGGCCGGCGGTCGGATCGGGGGCGGCTGTGGCCTGTTCCGGCGCCGCCTGCTCCGGCGCGCCCAGTTCCGGTGCGGCCGACTCCGTGGCGGCCGGATCCGCCGCGGTCGGGGCGGCGGCTGTCGTGGGTGGCTGTGGTGTGCGGCCGCCGGCGAGTACCTCCGCCACGGTCTCGGCCACTGTTGCCGCGGCCGGACCCGGCTCCTCCTCCGCGACGGACTCCGCCGAAAGGACCCCGGGGGACTTCGGGGTCGCCGTCCCGGGCTCGGACCCCTTGCCCGCCGTGGTGGTCGTCGTGGAGGCCGGGACCTCTGGGGTCGCCGTCGTCTCTCCGTCAGGGGCGGCGGCCCCCGAGGTCTGTGCCGCCGTGGCCCCCGCGCTCGGTCCGCTCCGGTCCGTCATCCGTCCTGTCCGCCTCATCCGCCCAGCAGTTCGTCGTACGTCAGTGTGGGCAATCCTATTCACGCGGATGTACCAACCACGGTTCCTTTCACGGGTGTTAACAATCGTGACCCACAAGGACCCTCGCCGATACGGAAGTTGCGGGACGGCCCATAATTCGTGATGTGGCCCGACGGCATGATGGGGTTGGCCGCAACCTACGGGGTGCCGATACGAGGAGGTCAGCTGAGTGCGCCAGGTACTGACGGTCTGTCCGGAGGGCACCGGGGACGCCCGGACGATCGGCGAGGCCCTGGCGAGGGCGCGCGCGGGGGCGGTGCTGAGCGTCCGCCCGGGTACGTACGAGGAGAACCTCGTCGTCACCACCCGGGTGACCGTCGTCGCCGAACAGGCGCGCGGCACCGTCCGGTTGGCGCCGCGCAAGGGGACCGTGATCTCGCTGCGCGTCGATGCCGTGATGCTGACCGACCTGGTGGTCCAGGGGCTGGACGAGGAGCTGCCGGCCGTGGACGCCTCGCACGGGCAGGTCGCGATGCAGGGCTGCGATCTGTCCGGCGCCGCGTGGACGACGGTGCTGGCGCGCAACTCGGGCTCCCTGGCGATGCGTGAGTGCCGGATATCCAACCGCACCGGCGCGGGCGTCGTGGTGACCTCGCCCACGGAGAGCTCGCTGGAGTCCTGCACCCTCGAACACCTCGGCACCAGCGGCGTGGTGATCGGCGAGCGCGGCCGGGCCACGCTGCGCGGGTGCACGGTGCGCGACGCGCGCGGCAACGGCCTGCTCGCCAACGGGGACGCCCAGGGCTCGGTGGAGGACTGCGACCTGTCGTCCACCGACAAGCCGTCGCTGGCGCTGGAGGAGCGCAGCGCGGTGCGGGTGCTGCGGACCGTGGTGCGTGACACCTCGATCGGTGTGCACGTGACCAGCGCCGCCCGTTGTGAGCTGGAGGAGGTGCGGGTCACCGGCAGCAGCGGGCCCGGCATCATCGTCTCGCACGGCGCCGACCCGGTGCTGCGCCGCTGCCGCACCGCCCGCACCACGGGCAACGGCCTGCTGGTGACGGACCGTTCGCGCGGCACCTTCGAGGACTGCTGGCTGACCGGTTCCCAGGCGCCGGCGCTGCGGGTGGCCGGGGCCTCCTCGCCCACGCTGACCTCGCTGACCGTCCGGGACGGCGAGGCGGACGGTGTGCTGCTGGAGGAGGACTCGGCGGCCGAGCTGGAGCGGGTGGAGATCGTCGACGTCAAGGGCGCCGGAGTGGTCGTCCGGGGCGGCGCCAACCCGCTGCTGCGGCGCGCCCGGATCACCGGGGCCGGCGGTGCGGGGGTCTCGGTCCGCGACGGCGGCCGTGGCCGGGTGGAGGACTGCACGGTGGAGTCGCCGGGCGGCGCGGGTGCGGACGTCGGCACGGGCGGCAACGTCTATCTGGCCGGTTTCCGGGTGAACAACCCGGGCGGAGGCGGTCTGGAGATCGGCGGCGAGGGTACGGCGGCGATCCGCGACGGCGAAGTGGTCTCGGCCGGTGGCTGCGGTGTACTCGTGGACGCCGGGGGCGAGTTGACGGCGAACCGGGTGCGGGCCGCGGCCGCCGCCGAGCACGGTTTCCTGGTCCGCGACGGCGGGCGGGCCTCCCTGAACGGCTGCGAGGCCGCGGGCAACGACCGCGACGGCATCCGGGTCGAGTCCGAGGCGCCGGTGTCCGTGGTGGGCTGCACGGTGCGGGACAACCGCGGCGGCGGCCTGGTGCAGGCCAGGGCGGGCGGCCGGCTCGCGGTGGAGAACCTCACCAGCACCGGCAACGAGTCCCGTGACGCCTGGGGCTTCGGCGAGGCCGAGGGCACCGATCCGGCCGGTACCGTGCCCGCGTCCGAGGGCCCCGGCCGACCCGACGGGCCGATGGCCGAGCTGGAGAGCCTGATCGGCCTGGAGAACGTCAAGGAACAGGTCCGTACCCTGGTCAACCTGACCCAGCTGGCCCGGCGCCGCGCCCAACTCGGCATGTCCGCACCGCCGATGAGCCGGCACCTGGTCTTCGCCGGGCCGCCCGGCACCGGCAAGACCACCGTGGCCCGCCTCTACGGCACGATCCTGGCCGAGTTGGGGGCCCTGCGCTCCGGCCACCTGGTCGAGGTCTCCCGCGCCGACCTGGTCGCGCAGGTCATCGGCGGTACGGCGATCAAGACCACGGAGGCCTTCGAACGGGCCCTGGGCGGTGTGCTGTTCGTCGACGAGGCGTACACCCTCACCTCCGACTCCCGTGGTTCCGGGGCGGACTTCGGGCGGGAGGCCGTCGACACGCTGCTGAAGCTGATGGAGGACCACCGCGACGACGTGGTGGTCGTGGTGGCGGGCTACTCCGACGAGATGCGTGGCTTCCTCGGCTCCAACCCCGGTCTGGCGTCGCGTTTCTCACGGACCGTCGAGTTCGAGAACTACTCGGTGCCCGAGCTGGTGGAGATCATGGAGAGCATGTGCGTGCGTCACCAGTACGTGCTCGACGAGGAGACGCGCCGGGCCCTCGCGGTGCACTTCGAACGCATGCCGAAGGACGCCGGGTTCGGCAACGGCCGTGCCGCGCGGCAGGTGTTCGAGACGATGGTGGACCGGCAGGCGGTGCGGCTGGCCGCGCTGACCGACATGACCGAGCAGGATCTCGCGCTGCTGCTGCCGCAGGACATCAGCGAGGAGGCGGCGCGCGAGGCCGCCGACGGGCCGGACGCCGCCGGCCCCGGCGACGACGCGCTCAGCCGGCTGGACGCGCTGGTCGGGCTCTCGGCGGTGAAGCGGGACGTCACCGACCTGGTCAACCTGGTCTCGACGGCCCGGCAGCGCGAGGCCGCCGGGCTTCCGGTGCCCCGCCTCAGCCACCACCTCGTCTTCACCGGCCCGCCCGGCACCGGCAAGACCACCGTGGCCCGTCTCTACGGCGAACTCCTCGTCTCCCTGGGCGTGTTGCCGCGCGGCCAGCTGGTCGAGGTGTCCCGCGCCGATCTCGTCGGCCGATACGTCGGCCACACCGCGCAGTTGACCCGTGAGGTCTTCGAACGCGCCCTCGGGGGTGTGCTGTTCATCGACGAGGCGTACACGCTCACCCCGCGTGAGGCGTCCGGCGCGGACTTCGGGCGGGAGGCCGTGGACACGCTGCTGAAGCTGATGGAGGACCACCGGGACCAGGTCGTCGTCATCGTGGCCGGCTACACCCAGGAGATGGAGACCTTCCTCGCCTCCAACCCCGGCCTGTCCTCCCGGTTCTCGCGCCGGGTGGAGTTCGCCGACTACTCCTCCGACGAGCTGGTCACCATCGTCCGCGAGCACGCGGTGCGGCAGGGGTACGAGTGCGGGGCTGGGGTCGGGCCGGTGCTGCGGCGGTACTTCGACACGCTGCCCCGCGACCGGTCCTTCGGCAACGCGCGCACCGCCCGCCAGGTGCTGGAGCGGATGATGACCCGTCAGGCGGGCCGCCTCAGCCGACTCGCCGCCCCCAGCCTCGACGACCTCCGCCTGCTCCTCCCCGAGGACCTCGCGGACCCGGACGCCGCGTCGTCCACGTCCAGTGGGGCGGTACGGGCATGACGACGACGCGAAGGTCCGGGGCCCACGGCACGGCCGTGGTGGACGGTGTGCCGGGAAGGCGGCCCAGTGCTGTCAGGGGCTCGGCCGGCCCCCGGGCGGTCCGGTTCCTCGCCGCCGCGACGGCGTTGCTGCTGGCGGGCGCGGTGGGCGCCGCCGGTGCCGGGGCGGCGATGGCGGCGGAGGGCAGCACGGTGCGGCTGCCGGTGCTGCCCTCGCGGGTGGACGCCGGCAAGCCGTGCACGGCGGGGTCGGACCGGCGGGCCACCGACGTGCCCTGGGAGCAGGTCTCGCTCCAGCTCGGCCGGGCCTGGCAGTCCGCGTCGGGCGCCGGGGTGACCGTCGGCGTGGTCGACACCGGTGTCTCGGCCTCCGCCCCCGCGCTGAAGGGGCGGGTGAGTGCGGTCGGCGGTGCCGGGACCGACTGCGTGGGACACGGCACGTTCGTGGCGGGCCTGGTGGCCGCCTCCGTACAGGACGGTGTGCGGTTCGCGGGCGTGGCGCAGCGGGCGCGGATTCTCGCGGTGCGCGGCAGCGACGCCCGGGGAGAGGTCACCGCCGCGCGGGTCGCGGACGGCATCCGGGCCGCCGTCCAGGGCGGTGCCCAGGTGGTGACGGTGTCGGCCGCGCTCGCCGACGACTCCGCCGCGCTGAGGTCGGCGGTGGCGCTGGCCGCGCGGAAGGACGTCCTGGTGGTCGCCGCCGCCGTACCGGACACGCCCACGACGGCGGCGTCACCGTCGCAGCGTCCGGCGGCCCGCGACTACTACCCGGCCGCCGACGACGGTGTGCTCTCGGTCCTCGACGTGGACGTCGACGGTCAGCGGCCCACCGGCGCGTACACCACCGACAGCGCCGGGATCGCCGCGCCCGGGGACGGTGTGGTCGGTATCGGCCCGGCGAAGGACGGGCACTACATCGGCTCCGGGGCGTCCCTGGCCGCCGGTTATGTGGCGGGGGCGGCGGCCCTGGTGCGCTCCGTGCACCCGGAACTGACGGCCGCGCAGACCGCGGACCTGTTGCGCTCCTCCGCGTATCCGGCCGACGTGCCCCGCCTCGACCCGTACGCGGCCGTCACCTCGGTGCTCACCCCCACCGCCGCCGCACCGGGCCGGGGCGAGGCGGCGCCCGAATCCCCGGTACGGCTGCCGGCCGACAAGGCGGCGGGGCCGCTCCGTCGCGCCCTGTGGCCCACGGCGGCGGGCCTCGGGGTGATCGTCGCGGTGGTCTGGGCGGGTCTCGTCCTGCCCCGGGGCCGCCGCCTGGGCTGGCGTCCGTCCCGCCCACAGGCCTCGGAAACCACACCGGAAGCGGCTGCCACCGTCCCGGCCGGCGCGGGCGCCGGGGGGACCACGGAAGGCTGACGGCCGGGTGCGTGCGGGCGGGCGGGGCGCTGTGCGTGCCGCCGCCCGCGGGGCGCACGGAAGGCCGCCGGCACGGGAGCAGCGAGCGGCGCGTGCCGGGTGGGCCGTGCCCCGGGCTTCCAGCGCCTCCCGGGCCGCGGCCACGCCGTCGCCGTACACGCCGAGCGGCACGGTCCCGGGCTGCTTCCCGCCGCCAGTGACCGTGCCGCTCCGCCATGCCGAGGCCTGTCGGCCCGCGCGAGCGTCTGCGCCTCTTCTGAGCCTTCTCCTCAGTCCTCCGAGCCCGCCGCCAGTGCCGTCTGGATGAGGACCGGCTTGCGGCGGACGATGTGCAGGGCGCGGCCCGGGGGGAGGACCCGGGGTTTGACATTGCCGAAGACGTAGCCCTCGGACGGGGAGCAGGACATGAGGATGCCGGGGGTGTTGACCTCGTCGAGGCGGCGCAGGAGCTGGTCGTTGAGGCCGCGGCCGGCGCCGGTCGCGGAGCGGGCGACGACGATGTGCAGGCCGAGCTCGTGGCCCAGCGCGAGATGCTCGAACAGCGGCGCGAAGGGGTGGTCCATGACGGTGCCGCCGCCGACCATGTCGTAGTCGTCGACCAGGACGAACAGCCGGGGCCCCGACCACCAGTCGGCGAGCCGCATCCGCGCCGGGGTGATCTCCGGGCCGGGCAGCCGGGTGCGCAGCGCCTTCGCCGAGCCGCCGACCAGCTGCTTCAGGGCGTCCAGGGCCACGGCGTGGCCCAGCCGGTACTCCTCCGGCACGGCGTCGACCAGCCCGCGCCGGTAGTCGGTGACGAGGATGCGGGCCTCGGTGGGCGAGTAGCGGGCGACGACCGCGTCCGCGACCAGCCGCAGCAGGTTGGTCTTGCCGCTCTCGGTGTCGCCGACGGCGACCAGGTGCGGCGTACGGGAGAAGTCGTGCCAGACGGTGCCGAGGGTCTCCTCGTCCTGCCCGAGGGCCAGTTTGAGGCCGTCCCCGAGCTCCGGGGCGGGCAGCTCGGCCGCGGGCAGCCGGTGCGGCAGCATCCGTACCTGCGGGGCCCTCGGTCCGTGCCAGGCGGTCGCGATCCGGTCGACCAGGTCGGCGACGCCCTCGCTGAGCGTCTCCGGGTCCGACGACCCGTCACCCCGGGGCAGCGCGGACAGGAAGTGCAGCTTGGCGTCCACGGTCAGACCCCGGCCGGGGATCTGGGGCACCGAGCCGGCCTTGCGGATGTCCACCACGGAGTCCATCGTGTCGCCGAGCCGGAGTTCCAGCCGGGTCGCGGACTGGTCCCGGACCGGGGCGGTGAGTTCCAGCCAGCGCGCGGTGGCGACGACGAGGTGGATGCCGTAGTTGAGTCCGCTGGTGGCGATCTGGTTGAACGTCGGGATGAACTGGTCGAAGTTCTGCCGGACCGCCGACCAGCCGTCGACCACCAGGAAGATGTCGCCGTGCGGTTCGTCGGGGAACTCCCCGGCGGCCCGGCGGCGCCGGTAGGTGGCCATCGAGTCGATGCCGTGGTCGAGGAAGAACTGCTCGCGCTGGGTGAGGACGGCGGTCACCTCGGCGACGGTCCGGCTGATCCGCTCGGTGTCGAGGCGGGCCGCGACCCCGCCGACGTGCGGCAGTCCGGTGAGCTGGGAGAGCGTGCCGCCGCCGAAGTCGAGGCAGTAGAACTGCACTTCGCGCGGGGTGTGGGTGAGGGCGAGGGCCATGATGAGGCTGCGCAGCACCGTCGACTTGCCGCTCTGCGAACCGCCCGCGACGGCGACATGCCCGCCGGCCCCGGCGAGGTCCACCACGAGCGGGTCGCGGCGCTGGTCGAACGGCTTGTCGACGAGCCCGACCGGGACCCGCAGCCGCCCCGAGCCGCTCCAGCGGGGCGCGGTCAGACCGCGCTCGGGGTCCTCGCCGAGACCGCCGAGGAGCGTGTCGAGGGAGGTGGGGGACTCCAGCGGCGGCAGCCACACCCGGTGGGCGGGCGGCCCGGAGTCGCGCAGCCGGTCCAGGGCCACCGACAGCAGACTCGCGGCGTTCTCCTCCTCCTCGGGCTCCTCGGGCTCCAAGGGCCTCGGCGCGATCGCGGCCGGTGCGGGGGCGCGCGGCACGATGTACCCGGTCGACCAGGGCACCACCTGGGTGGCGACCCGGGCCTGGGCGACGGCGCCGCCGCGTCGGCGGTAGGGGCCGGAGACGTAGGCGGCGCGGAAGCGGGTGAGGGCCTCGACGCCGCTCTTGAGGTAGCCGCTGCCGGGCTGGGAGGGCAGTTCGTAGGCGTCGGGGACACCGAGGACGCCCCGGGACTCCATCGCGGAGAAGGTGCGCAGACCGATCCGGTAGGACAGATGCGACTCCAGCTGGTGCATACGGCCCTCGTCCAGGCGCTGCGAGGCGAGCAGCAGATGCACGCCCAGGGACCGGCCGAGGCGGCCGATCATCACGAACAGCTCCATGAACTCCCGGTGCGAGGCGAGGAGTTCGCTGAACTCGTCGACCACGACGAACAGGCTGGGCAGCGGTGCGAGGTCCGCGCCGCCGGCCCTGGCCCGCTCGTACTCCAGGGCCGAGGTGTAGTTGCCGGCCGAGCGCAACAGCTCCTGGCGGCGGATGAGTTCGCCGTGCAGCGCGTCCTGCATACGCTCCACCAGGGCGGCTTCGTCGGCCAGGTTGGTGATCACGGCGGAGGTGTGCGGGAGTTCGTCCAGGCCGAGGAAGGTGGCGCCGCCCTTGAAGTCGACGAGGACGAAGTTGAGGGTCTCGGAGGAGTTGGTCAGCGCGAGACCGAGGACGAGGGTGCGCAGCAGCTCGGACTTCCCGGAGCCGGTGGCGCCGATCAGCATGCCGTGCGGGCCCATGCCGCCCTGCGCGGACTCCTTGATGTCCAGTTCCACGGGCCGGCCGTCCGCGCCGACCGCGACCGGCACCCGCAGCCGGGCGGCGCCCTGGTGCCGCCGCCACAGGGTGTCGGGGTCGAGTCGGTGCAGGTCGGCGATGCCGAGCAGGGTGGTCAGCTCCATGTCCGCGGAGAGCGGCTCGACCGCGTCGGAGGTGAGGCTCATCCGGTACGGGGCGATCAGCCGGGCCAGCGACTCGGCGGCCACCGGGCCCACCCGGTCCGGGCGGCCCAGGACGGTGGCCTGTTCCTTGCGGCTGCGGTCGGTGCGCACCAGCGCGACGGCGTCCGCGGTGACGTCGAGGCGCAGTGTGGTGCGCCCGGGCCGCCAGGTGAGGGTGTCGGACAGGTCGAGGACGACGGCGTTGCGGAAGCCGGGCCCGTCGAAGCGGTGGCCGGCCGGGATGCCCGCGCCGTCCACCACGACCACCACCAGGGGCTCGTCACGGCCGGGCACGGCGTCCGGGTCGAAGGCGGGCCGCTCGGAGAACTCGCTGCCGAGCTGGTCCTCCAGATCGGTGAAGGCGGAGGCGACCATGCGCAACGGGCCGGCGCCGTCGGTCTCCTGGGGGTGCTGGTTGTGCGGCAGCCACTTCACCCACTCCCACTCGCCGCGCACCTCGTCACCGGCGCAGACGGTGATCCAGAGCTCCTCCGGCGGGTGGAACAGGGCCAGTTGGCACAGCGCGGCGCGCAGCATCCCGCGGGCCGCGCCGAGGTCGCCGCGCACCAGCACCCGCGACCAGGAGCGCAGATACAGGGCGATGGGCTGGCCGGGGACGGTGCTGTAGGCGCGGATGAACCGGCGCAGGGCGTGCGCGCTCAGCGGTTCGAGGTCCTCGACCGGCTTGGTGGAGACGGGCGTGAGCCGCATCGCGAGCTGCTGGTCGCCGACGGCGATCCGGACCTCGCCGAAGTCCTCGTCCTTGACCCGGCGTTCCCACAGCCGGGTGGTGCGGACCATGGTGCGAAGCACCCGCGGTTCGGGGTGCCGCCAGGCCAGGGCGAGCTGCTGCTCGATGACGGCGCGCTGCACGGTGCGCCGGCTCTGCGCCAAGTAGCGCAGATAGTCACGGCGTTCGCCGCGCAGCCGCTGCTTGCGGTCACCGGCCTTGCGCATGACCTGCCCGACCATCATCGCACCGGCGGCCATCACCATCATGCCGAGCGCGATGTACATGAAGACACCGCTGGACTGCCCGCCGGTCCGCAGGAACATCATCATCATCGAGACCGACATCATCGCCATCGGCAGATACGTCCACACCGCGGACGTGTCCGGGACGGTCTCCATGAGGGTCGGCGGCTCCTGGAGGACCAACTCGCCGGCCGGCATGTCCGGTCCACGACGGCGGGCCGGACGACGGAACAGGACCACGCTCAACGCTTGGGGCTCCTAACGGACTTCGCGCACCGCGGCGGTACGTGGGGGGCGTGCACCGGCACCGGCCTGGGCGTTCGCACGGTGGGACGCAGGGTCAACGCCGTTGGTGGGGGCTCCCGTTGACGAATTCCGCGGGGAGTGTCAGTAGTGTGCACCCCGTCAACTCCGTACGTCCATGTCACCCCCTGCTTCACACGAGCCCCCCGCTCCCCCTACGCAGCACGCCGCGCCGCGTGCCCCCGTTCCGATGTCCAGGAGACGTGAGCCCCGGTATGACCGACACTTCCGTGGCCGGACTGTGCCACCTGACCGTGCGGGCCCCGAGCCGCACCATCGACCTCGCCGTGCCGTCCGACGTGCCGGTCGCCGACCTGCTGCCCACCGTCCTGCGGTACGCGGGTGAGGAGACCGAGGAGAACGGCCTCGAACACGACGGCTGGATCCTGCAGCGCCTCGGCGGACGGCCCCTGGACGAGGAGGCGACGCTGGCCGCGCTCGGGCTGACCGACGGCGAGGCGCTCCATCTGCGCCCGCGCACCGAGGCCCTGCCCGAGGTGCGCCTGGACGACCTGGTGGACGGGATCGCGGCGGTCACCCGGGACCGGCTGCACGGCTGGAGCGCGGAGACGGCACGGCGGCTGCTGCGCGGCCTGCTGGCGGTGACGGTGCTGGCCGGCCTCGCCCTGCTGGCCCTGCCGGACTCACCGGCCGCCCTGCGCGCGGCCACCGCCTGCGGCACCGGACTCCTGCTGCTGGCCGGCGCGGCCTCGGCGAGCCGGGCGGTCGACGATCCGGCGACGGGCACGGTGCTCGGTCTGCTGGCGTCCCCCGCGCTGGCGCTCGCGGGCTGGCTGGTGCCGGGCGGTGAGCTGACCGGGCCGCAGGCCCACCAGGTGCTGGGGGCACGGCTGTTGGGGGCGGCGGCGGCCTGGGCGGGCGGCGCGGTGCTGGCCCTGGCGGCGTCCGCGGCGCGCACCCCGCTGTTCCTGGCGTCGGCACTGGTGGCGCTCGCGACGGCGGTGGGCGGCGCCCTGATGACGGTGTTCGACGTGCGCCCGGCGGCCGCGGCCGGTGTGGTCGCGGCGCTGGCCGTGCTGCTCGGCGGTCTGGTGCCGGCGCTGTCGTTCAAGTTCGCCGGGATGCGGATGCCGGCGCTGCCGACCAACGCCCAGCAGCTGCAGGAGGGCATCGAGCCCTACCGGGGCAACGACGTGGCGGTGCGCACCGAGCTGGCCGGCGAGTGGATGACGGCCCTGTACGGGGCGACGGGCGTGCTGGCCTCGGCCTGTCTGCCGGTGCTGGCCCGCCGCCCGAGCCTGCCGGCGCTGCTGTGCGCCCTGGTCCTGTCGCTGCTGCTGCTCCTGCACGGCCGGGGCCTGGTGAACACGGCGCAGCGGCTGGTGCTGGTGCTGCCCGGCGTCTGGGGGCTGCTGCTGCTCGCGGTCGGCTGGGGACTGCGGCTGTCCGGCTCCGACCGGACCCTGCTGGTGGCCGGGCTGCTGGCGGTGGCGGCGGCGCTGACGGTGGCGGTGTGGACCGTGCCGGGGCGGCGGATGGTGCCGTACTGGGGGCGGGCGGCGGAGCTGCTGCACTCGCTGCTGGCGATCGCGCTGCTGCCCTTGACGCTGTGGCTGCTGGGCGTGTTCGGCACGCTGCGCGGTATGACGGGCTGAGCCGCCGCCCGACCCCGACAGACAAGAACCACGACCACCCCGCCGGGAGGAAAGCGTGCGGTCGAAGCGCGACCAGGTGCAAGCGCACACGTTCATGATGGGCCGTCTGACCTCGGGCATGCTGCTGGCCGACCCGGACGCCCCGGAGAGCCCGCTGGGCCGCACCACCCGGGGCGCGCTGATCGGCCTGCTCGTCGGTGTGCTGCTCGCCGCCGGCGCGCTGGTGTACGGGCTGATCAGGCCGGGCGGCAACGACGCCTGGCGCGGCGGCGACACCCTGATCGTCAACAAGGAGACCGGCGCCCGCTACCTGTACGCCGGCGGCCGGCTGCGCCCGGTGCGCAACTACGCGTCGGCGGTGCTGATCGGGGGCTCCGACCTCAAGACCACGTCGGTCCGTACGGCGTCGCTGGCGGGCACCCCGGTGGGCCGGCCGGTCGGCATCCCCGGCGCCCCCGACTCCCTGCCGGGAACCGGCGATCTGGAGACCTCGCCTTGGGAGGTCTGCTCGACGGGCTCCGGGGCGGACACGACGCTCGTGCCGGGTGTCCCGGTGCGCACGGACCCGGTCGGCGCGGCCGCCGCGCTGGTGGTGCGGGGCCCCGACAGGCGGACGTATCTCGTGTGGCAGGGCAGCAGGCTGGAGCTGGACGAGGACTCGGGCGCGGCGGAGTCCCTCGGCTATGCCACGGTGACGCCCCGCCCGGTGTCGGCGGCCTTCCTGGACGCCCTGGTGAGCGGCCCGAAGCTGGCCACCCCGAAGGTCGAGGGCCGCGGCACGGCCGGCCCGGAACTGGGCGGGCGGGCCACCCGGGTGGGGCAGGTGTTCCGGGTGGTCGCGGGTTCCGGGAACACCGAGTACGTGCTGCAGAAGGACGGCCTGCACCCGCTGACGGCCACCAGCTCGGCCCTGCTGCTGGGCGACCCGGCCACGCGCAGGGAGGCCTACGGCGGCGACTCCCCGTCGGTCGTCACGATCGGCGTCTCCGACCTGCGGGCCCACCAGGCGCCGGGGACGGCGGGGGCCGACCCGTCGGTGCCCGGTCTGCCCGACAGCGCGCCGAGCGCGGTCCGGGCGGCCCAGGGCCAGTCGGTGTGCGCCCAGGTCGACCCGGCGGGCGGGCAGGTGCGGGTGACGTCGGTGCGGGTCGTGGAGTCGGCGCTGGGCCCGGCCGCGCAGGCGGACCCGACGGCGCTGACCGCGGCGTGCGTCCCGGTGGACCGGGTGGTGACCCGGCCCGGACACGGCACGCTGGTACGGGCGTTGGGCGCGGCCGGTGCGACGGTCGGCGACACCACGTTCCTGGTGGGCGACGACGGGGTGAAGTACCGCATCCCGGACGCCGAGGCGCTCGCCGCCCTGGGCTACGCCGGGGTGAGCCCGGTGCGGGTGCCGTCCACGCTGCTGTCGATGCTGCCGACCGGACCGGAGCTGAGCACACGGGCCGCCGCGGCCGACGGGGCGGCCGGCCCGCTCCCCGGCGCGGCGGCGCAGTGCGGTGGCCCGCGAACTGCCGGATCCGGACGCCCGTGATCGTGTTCAGGCCAATCCCGGCACTACCGGAACCGGAGCCACCGGAAGCGCGTGTTCCAGTCAAGTTGCCTGTCAGTTAAGGGACTTGAACGGAATCGGACACCGACCTCAGAGTTTCCTCAGATCGTTGTCGGCGCAACTTCCTTCAATCTAGGCTCACTTGTACTCGTACTGTAAATCGACTGACGAAAGGTGGGGCGATGGCAGGAGATGGCCAGCAGTCAAGCGAAGGCTCGACCCGGAACGGCATCCAGGCTCTGGAGAGCGCCTTCAGCGGGATCATGAAGATCCGTCAGGACGTCGACAGCACCCGTTCCACACTGGGCAGCGGTTACCAGGGCAGTGACGGCGGCCAGTACGGCGCGCTGCTCGCCCAGTGGGACGGACAGTGCGACGTCATCCTCAAGAATCTCGAGGACGTCATCGACCGGCTGAACCAGAGCCTCGTGGAGCACAACAAGACCCAGGGTTCCTCGAACGACTCCATCAACCAGGCGTACAACGCGGCGCAGTCGGCCTTCGACCAGCTGGCCGGCTGAGCGAAGACGCCCTGATCGACACGTCCGATCCCCACATCGTGTGAAAGAGGCAGACCGTGGCAGACAACCTGACCGACGGTTACATCTACGTCAGCTACAACCACATGTCGAACGCCGCCGACGACATGGTGATGCAGACCAAGGCGATCGCCCAGACGCTCTCCAGCCTCGAGCAGGAACTCGGCGAGCTGTCCAAGACCTGGTACGGCAACGACGCCGACACCTACCGCCAGAAGCAGGCGGCCTGGGACGGCGCGGTGCAGAACATGGAGACGCTGCTCACCTCGCACGCGCAGCTCCTCAGCGACATCTCGGACAGCTACAAGTACAGCGAGAACTCGCTGAGCCAGATGTGGTCCGAGGTCACCATCGGCCGCTGAACCGGCCGACCCCACCGCACCGGCCGGACCCGGCCCCCGGCCGGTGCGGTCCAGGCATCTTCCCGTACCAGCGGAGGCACTCATGGCAGACCTGACCCATCTGGACTCGACCGCGCTGAAGAACTTCAAGAACAACGATGTCGCGGACTTCATCAGCGACCTGCTGGACATCCGCAAGGACAAGGCGGGGGTCCGGTCCCTGAAGAACCTCGTCGCGGAGACCGGCGAGGGCTCGGCCGCGGGCGCCGCCAAGATCCTGCGGATCGGTCTGATGAACGGCGGCGACAGCAAGGACCCGGTCGGCGGGGCCACGCTCGTGGAGGCCCTCAAGACCCAGGCGGGCGCGCTGGACAAGATCCTCACCGGCCAGAAGACCCTCTTCGACGACATCGACAGCGCCATCGAGGAGACCATCACCACCCTGCTCAAGACCCAGGGCGACAGCCTCGCCTCGATCGACGGCGAGAAGCTGATGGACATCTTCGGCACCGACGACAGCGACATGAGCGGCACCGACTCCAAGAACTCCTGAGGCCGCCGAGAGGCCCGCCGGCTCCGGCTGAGCACAGG
>Ga0182007_10000944_pt1 | contig 16002 bp, 12 predicted proteins | sample Sormic07211113_1_FD_123023 | JGI IMG/M metagenome (GOLD analysis project Ga0182007, IMG submission 123023) | Rhizosphere microbial communities from Sorghum bicolor, Mead, Nebraska, USA - 072115-113_1 MetaG | ecosystem: Host-associated > Plants > Roots > Rhizosphere | place: USA: Nebraska... | reverse complement strand
CTCGACCTCCACCGGTCTGAGCACGGCCACGAGCAGCATCGACAGTCTGTCCACGTCGACCTCGACGGGTTTGAGCACCGCGACCAGTGGCATCAGCAGCCTGTCCACCGGCCTGAGCACGACAAACAGCAACGTAACCAGCCTGTCGACCTCGACCTCGACCGGTCTGAGCACTGCTACCAGCGGCATCAGCAGCCTCTCGACCGGCCTCAGCACGACCAACAGCAACGTAACCAGCCTGTCGACCTCGACCTCGACGGGTCTGAGCACTGCGACCAGCGGTATCACCAGTCTGTCGAGCGGCCTGAGCACGACCAACAGCAACGTGGCCAGCCTGTCGACGTCGACCTCGACTGGCCTGAGCACCGCAACGAGCGGCATCAGCAGCCTGTCCAGCGGCCTGAGCACCGCGACCAGCAGCATCGGCAGCTTGTCGACCGGCCTTGCCAATTCGGTCCAGTACGACGATGCAAGCCACTCCAGGGTCACGCTGGGAGGCGTGGGTGCAACCTCGCCGGTCATCCTCACGAACGTCGCCGCGGGTGTGAATCCCACCGATGCAGTGAACTTCGGTCAGCTGACGTCGCTGTCGACCTCGCTTGGTGGCGGTATCGGCAGCCTGTCGACCAGCCTGAGCACGACAAACAGCAACGTGGCCAGCCTGTCGACCTCGACCTCCACGGGCCTGAGCACGGCCACGAGCAGCATCGACAGCTTGTCCACGTCGACTTCGACGGGTCTGAGCACCGCCACCAGCAGCATCAGCAGCCTGTCGACGGGGCTCAGCACGACGAACAGCAACGTTGCGAGCCTGTCCACGTCGACGTCCACCGGGCTGAGCACGGCTACAAGCAGCATCGACAGCTTGTCCACGTCGACTTCGACGGGCTTGAGCACCGCGACCAGCGGCATCAGCAGCCTGTCCACCGGCTTGAGCACGACCAACAGCAACGTTGCTAGCCTCTCGACTTCGACTTCCACCGGCCTGAGCACTGCCACGAGCAGCATCGACAGCCTGTCCACGTCGACCTCGACGGGTCTGAGCACCGCGACCAGCAGCATCAGCAGCCTGTCGACGGGCCTGAGCACGACCAACAGCAACGTGGCCAGCCTGTCGGCATCGGTCTCGACCGGCCTGAGCACGACCACGAGCAGCATCGGCAGCTTGTCTACGGGCTTGAGCACGACGAACAGCAACGTGACCAGCCTGTCGACCTCGACTTCCACAGGTCTGAGCACCGCGACCAGCAGCATCGGCAGCCTCTCCACCGGCCTGAGCACGGTGTCGAGCACGGTCGACAGCCTGTCCACCGGCCTGAGCACCACGACGAGCGGCATCGGCAGCCTGTCGACGGGCTTGAGCACGACGAACAGCAGCGTGGCCAGCCTGTCGACCTCGACTTCGACCGGCCTGAGCACGGCGACGAGCAGCATCGGCAGCCTGTCCACCGGCCTGAGCACGACGAACAGCAGCGTGGCAAGCCTGTCGACTTCGACCTCGTCGGGCCTGAGCACCGCGACCAGCGGCATCGCCAGTCTGTCGACCGGTGTCGGCAGCCTGTCGAGCAGCCTGAGCACGACCAACGTCAACGTCAACAGCCTGAGCACGTCGGTCAACAACATCTACAACACCGGCACCAAGTACTTCCACGCCAACTCGACGGCGGCGGATGCCCAAGCCTCTGGCCAGGAAGCCGTGGCGATCGGCCCGCAATCGATGGCCAGCGGCGCCAACTCGTTTGCAGCCGGCAACGGCGCCCGGGCCACGGCCGACGGCGCGGTGGCGGTGGGCTTCGGCGCCCAGGCGACGGGTGCGAACGCGATCGCCATCGGTACCGGGGCGCTGGCCACGGGCTCGCAGGCCATTGGTGTGAACTCCCGCGCAGGCGGCGGTGGCGTGGCGCTGGGCGACAACGCCGACGCAGGCGGTACGGCGCTGAGCCAGGCGCAGAACATTTCCAAGGGCACGGCCATCGGCTTCGGCGCCATCGTGCAGCAAAGCGGCGGCGTGGCGCTGGGCTCGGGCTCGGTGGCTTCCACCGCGGCGGGTGTGGCCGGCTACGTGCCGGGCAGCGCGACGGCGCAGCAGGCGGCGGCCATCAGGGCAACCACCAGCACGCAGGCCGCGGTGTCGGTGGGCGATGCGGCCTCCGGCCAGTATCGCCAGATCACCGGCGTGGCGGCAGGTACGGCCGACAGCGACGCCACCAACGTGGCGCAATTGAGGGCCACGGCCAATGCGGTTGCGGCCGGCGGCGTGCAGTACGCGACCAACCCGGACGGCTCGGTCAACTACAACCAGGTCACGCTGGGCGGCGGGCAGGCACCGGGCGGCACGCGCATCAGCAACGTGGCGCCGGGCGTGCTGCCGACGGACGCCGTGAACCTGAACCAGCTGAACCAGGTGAAGGGACAGGTCGGCGACGTGGCGCGCATCGCCTACTCGGGCACGGCCATGGCCTTCGCGATGTCGGGCACGTACCTGCCGACGTTGTACCCCGGCGAAAAGACCGTGGGCGTGGGTCTCGGCAGCTACAAGGGCTACAGCGCCGTGGCGCTGACATTCAAGGCGCTGTCCGATGACGGCAAGATGTCCTGGGGCGCGGGCCTGACGACCACGGGCAAGGAGTGGGGCATCAACGCCGGCATCGGCTGGAAGTGGAAGTAAGCAAGCCGCTGAATCGCCCCTGACCGGGCGGCTCCCGCGCTGACGGTGCGGGAGCCTTTTTTTTTTGGTACACACTTCGCCCCCATGCGCATTGGTATTTCAGTCCTCACCCACGCGGGGCAGAACATCTGGGAAAACGGAATGGGGCAGAACGTCCTGTTTCTCGCCCGGCTGCTGCAACGCATCGAGTTCGTCGAATCCGTGACCCTGGTCGACGCCGGCGACCAGCCGAGCATGCCGCCACAGGTCGACCTGGCCGCCATGGGCCTGGCTTTCGGGCGGGCCCGCGACCTGACCGATGCGCTGGACGTGGTCATCGAGATGGCCGGCGCGCTCGACGTGCAATGGCTCTCCTACTTCCGCGCATGCGGCGGCCGCGTGGTGTTCCATTGCGTGGGCCAGCCCTTCGCGGCGCTGGCCGAGCCGATCGTGTTCACCGACAAGGGCCACTTCAGCAAGCCCGACCGCTGCGACGAGGTGTGGCTGCTGCCCAAGGACGCGGTGTTCGCGCCGATGATGCGCACCATGCACCGCTGCCCGGTGTTCGAGGTGCCGTATCTCTGGTCGCCGCAGTTCCTGGCCCAGCGCGTCGCGGAGGTCGAGGCCGCGGGCCACCGTTTCGGCTACACGCCGCGCACGGCCGAGCAGCCGGGGTTTCGGGTGGCGATCTTCGAGCCCAATATCTCGGTGGTGAAGTCCAGCAGCGTGCCCATGCTGATCTGCGACGGGGCCTATCGCGCCGATCCAACCGCCGTGGCCTCGATGCAGGTGCTCAACACCCTGCACGTCAAGGACCACCCGACGATGCTGTACCTGGCGAACTCGCTCGACATCGTGCGCCAGCACAAGGCGATCTTCCACGGCCGGCACGACTTCGCGGGCTTCATGGTGCAGTTCGCCGATGCGGTGGTTTCGCATCAGTGGCAGAACGACCAGAACTACAGCTACCTCGATGCGCTCTACGGCAACTACCCGCTGGTGCACAACTCGCCCTGGCTGCGCGATGCCGGCTATTACTACCCCGACTTCGACATCGCCGCCGGCGCGGCGCAACTGCTGCAGGCGGTGCGCAGCCACGACAGGCAACTGCACGACTACCGCGCGCGCTCCCTGCGGGTCTTCGAGACGCTCGATCCGCTCCACCGGGCGAACGTCGACGGCTATGCGCAGCGCCTGCTGCACCTGGTGGGCGGCAATGCCGCATTCCGTGCCGACGGCGTGAGGAGCGCCGCATGAGCGAAGCGCAGAAAAAGGCCACCATGCCGGCCAAGCTGAAGGTCGGCGTTTCCATCTTCATCCGCAAGGGCGAGCAGAGCCTGTGGGAGAACGGCGTCTACCAGAACTGCCTGTTCCTCGTGATGCTGCTGCTGCGTTCGCCGCGCGTGGAAAGCGCCGTGCTGGTGGCCGGCGGCGGCGACGGCGGTCCTGCGGATGCAACCAATTTTCTGGCCGACTCGCCGGTGCCCATCATCGACATGGCCACGGCCGCACAAGAACTCGATCTCATGATCGAGATGAGTGCCCAGCTGGCCATGTCGTGGTCCGTGGCGTTTCGCGAACGCGGCGGCAAGATCGTCTCGATTCGTGTGGGCAACGACTACGTGATCGACATCGAGCGGATGATCTTCGACAAGCCGCACGGCCTGCTGGTCTCCGGCGCGCCGTACGACGAGGTCTGGACGATCCCCGAGTACGAGGTGTCTTGCAAGCCTTACTTCGAGAGCACCTTCCGCGCACCGGTGCGACTGATGCCCCACCTCTGGAGCCCGATGGTGCTGGAGCGCGCCATGGCCCGCGCGCCGCAAAGCCCGCCGTTTGCCTACGAACCCGGCCGCAAGCAGTGGCGCGTGGCCATCTTCGAGCCCAACATCTGCATGGTGAAGACTAGCTTCATCCCGATGCTCGGCTGCGAGGCGGCGCACCGCGCGCAGCCGCGGCTGATCGAGAAGATGTGGGTCTACAACAGCTTCCATCTGAAGGACAAGCCGCTGTTCATCGGCTTCGCGCAAAGCCTGGACATCGTGCAGCACGGGCTGGCCACCTTCGAGGGGCGCTTCCCGGTCTACCAGGTGATGCCGGGCAAGATCGACGCCGTGTTCGCGCACCACTGGGAGAACGCGCAGAACTACCTCTACTACGAGGCCCTGTACGGCGGCTATCCGCTGATCCACAACTCGCACCTCATCGGCGGCTGCGGCTACCGCTATCACGGCTTCGACTGCGAGGAGGGCGGTCGCGCCCTGCAGCGCGCCTTCGCCGAACACGACGCCGATCTGCCGGCCTACCGCGAACGCGCGCGCCGCTTCATCGCGACGCTCGACCCCGAGGGCGAGGACAACGTGCGAACGTACACCGCCGCCATCGAGAACCTTTACGCATGAGGACCGGGATGACGCCGAACCAACGATTCCCCCGCCTGCTGCTTGCCGCCCTGTCGTGGGGCGCTGCCGGTGTTGCACTCGCGCAGGGCGTGCTGGTGCCCCAGGCGCCACCGGCGGCGCCGCAGGACACGCTCACGCGCGCAGCAACCAGCGTGGGCATCAAGCGCTGCCTGCCCGCCATCACGCGGCTTTCCACGCTCACCGTGCAGGGCAGCCGCAGCCACGACGTGCTGCTCGACTGGGACCGCAAGCGCCCCGACGCGGGGCCGATGTTCTCGCTGATCGGCATGGAGTTTCCGAACGCCGGCGTGGCCGCGTCGATCACCGCCATTCCCGACGACAGCGGCGCCTGCACCGTGTCGGCCGAGCGCATCTCGGTCGCGCCTTTCACCTGCGCGAGCGTCGGGCAGCAGGAGCTGGCGAGCTACAAGATGACGCGGCTGCTGCCCAACTACGCGGTCTACACCGACGAGAAGGAGCCCACCTCCTCGGTCTCGCTGATCGATTCGCCGCCGGGCTGCCTGATCATCCGCCGCTACGTTGAATACGGCTGGCGGGACCCGGCCGCAGTTACTGGCGCAGCCCCGGCCGGTGCCGCGGGCCAGCCTCCGAAGAAGCGCTGAGCCAGTCGCAGGCTTTCAAGTCGTCGCCTGCGCCGCCAACGCCGTCAGCGCAGCAGCGGTCTGCTCATCGGCCGGGAAGAACGATTCCACCGCCAGTTCCTGCAGCGTGACGTCCACCGGCGTGCCGAAGATGGTGGTGGTGCTGATGAAGCTCAGCACCCCGTTCGGCGTGACGAACTGGATCGGCACCGCAATGGCCGACAGTGCCGTGTCGATGGCGGGCAGGTCGTGGCTGACCGCGGGTGGAGGGTAGGCCTCGAGTTCGTCATGCAATTCCTGCAGCACCGCGTCGCCGGTGGCGGCGATCTGCTGCTGCAGTCGTTCGAGCAGATGGGTGCGCCATTGGGCGAGATTGGCAATGCGCGGAGCCACGCCGTCGGGATGCAGGCTCAGCCGCATCACGTTGATGGGCGCCTGCATCAACTCGGGCGCGGCGCCTTCCATCAGCATCGGCACCAGCGCGTTGTGCGCCACCAGGTTCCAGTGGCGGTCCACGGCCAGCGCGGGAAAGGGCTCGTGCCCCTTCAGCACCAGGTCGACCGCGCGGCGAGCTGCGGCCATCGCCGGATCGTCGAGCGAGCGCTGCCGGTACATCGGCGCAAAGCCCGCGGCCACCAGCAGCGCATTGCGTTCGCGCAGCGGCACCTCGAGACGCTCGGCCAGGCGCAGCACCATCTCGCGGCTGGGCGCGGCGCGGCCGGTTTCCACGTAGCTCAGGTGCCGGGTCGAGACCTCGGCCTCCTGCGCCAGGTCGAGCTGGCTCAGGCGGCGGTGGGTGCGCCAGTGCCGCAGGTGGGCGCCGAACGGGTCGCGCGCGCCGGGCTGGCTGGCCTTGGACAGGTGGGAGCGGGTGATGTTCATGGGGCTGCATTCTGGCGCGCCGGCGGCGCGGCGCCATGACCTCCCAGGTCATCGACGCGATTCACGCCGGCCGGAATCATGGGCTCCAACGCGGCAGGGCTGGCTTGCGGCGTAACCACCCAAGGAGATTCACATGTCCGTCTTCGCATCCCCCCGTTTCCTGCCCAACGTGATGTGGGCCGATGCCGCTTCCTGCGCCGCGACGGGCGCGCTGCAAGTGGCGTTCACCGGCGCACTGGCCAGGTTGACCGGCCTGCCGGCGCCGCTGCTCACGGGTACGGGCGTTTTTCTGCTGGCCTATGCGGCTGCCGCTGCTTTCATGGCCAGCCGCCGCGCGCCGCCGCGTACCCTCATCGGCCTGGTCGTCGCCGGCAACTTCGGCTGGGCCGTGGCCAGCGTCGCGCTGCTGGTGAGCGGCATCTTCCCGGTCACTGCGCTGGGCATGGCCTGGGTGCTGGCGCAGGTGGCCTGCGTGGTCGTGCTGGCCGAGCTGCAATGGACCGGGCTGCGCCGCACCCGCGGCGGTGCCCGCGTGGTTTCCGGCCTGGAGCCGGCTGGCCGCTGGTGAGATCGCGGAATGCCGGCGACACCCCTGTCCCCGGCATTTTTCGCCATGAGGAACATGGCCCGGCAAGGCGTCAGCAGGGAAGACCGACTACAGCCGTTGACATCGAACCCTGATATCTTTGAGAGGCTTCCACGAACAAACAGGAGTTCCCCCATGGCCAAAGCGCCGGCGCATGCCTTTGCGTCCACCCTCAAGACCTTCAAGACCGCATCGGGCAAGTCCGGCAAATACTGGTCCCTGAAGGAACTGGCCAAGCAGTACCCGACCATCGACCGCCTGCCGGTTTCCATCCGTATCGTGCTCGAATCGGTGCTGCGCAATTGCGACGGGCAGAAGGTCTCGGCCAAGCATGTCGAAGAGCTGGCCCACTGGGCGCCGAACGCCGAGCGCACCGACGAGATTCCTTTCGTCGTCACCCGCGTGGTGCTGCAGGACTTCACCGGGGTGCCGCTGCTGGCCGACCTGGCCGCCATGCGCAGCGTGGCCGCCAAGCTGGGCAAGTCGCCCAAGACCATCGAGCCGCTGGTGCCCGTCGACCTGGTGGTCGACCACTCGGTCATGGTCGACTACTACGGCACGCCCAAGGCGCTCGACCTGAACATGAAGCTGGAGTTCCAGCGCAATAACGAGCGCTACCAGTTCATGAAGTGGGGCATGCAGGCCTTCGACACCTTCCGCGTCGTGCCGCCGGGCTTCGGCATCGTGCACCAGGTCAACCTCGAATACTTCGCCCGCGGCGTCTACAAGAGCCCGGGCGACGCGAACGACGTGCCCACCTACTATCCCGACTCGCTGGTCGGCACCGACAGCCACACGACCATGATCAACGGCATCGGCGTGGTCGGCTGGGGCGTGGGCGGCATCGAGGCCGAGGCGGCCATGCTGGGCCAGCCGGTCTACATGCTCACGCCCGACGTGGTGGGCTTCGAGCTCACCGGCAAGCTGCGCGAGGGCGTCACGGCGACCGACCTGGTGCTGTACGTCACCGCAATCCTGCGGGCCGAGAAAGTGGTGGGCAAGTTCGTCGAGTTCTTCGGCCCCGGCGCGGCTTCCATCGCCGTGCCCGACCGCGCGACCATCGGCAACATGGCGCCCGAATACGGCGCGACCATGGGCTTCTTCCCGGTCGACGACATGACCGTGGCGTACTTCGAAGGCACCGGCCGCACCAAGGAAGAGGTCGAGCGCTTCGCCGCGTACTACAAGGCGCAGGGCCTGTACGGCATGCCCAACCCGGGCGACATCGACTACACGAAAATCGTCAGGCTCGACCTCGGCACGGTGTCCCCGAGCCTGGCCGGCCCGAAGCGCCCGCAGGACCGCATCGACCTTGGCCACCTGGCCACCAAGTTCTCCGAGCTCTACAGCAAGCCCAACGAAGCCAACGGCTTCAACCAGCCGGCCGACAAGCTCAAGCTGCGCTATCCGCTGAGCGTGAACGGCGTGCGCGGCGACGACGAAGCCGCGGCGCCGCCGCCCGGTGCGCCGCGCGACGTGGTCGAGATGGTGGCCAACCGCTCGACCCATGCCGCGGCACACACCAGCGCCACCGCACCGCCGGCGCCCAAGGGCGAAGTCACCATCGGCAACGGCGACGTGCTGATCGCGGCCATCACCTCGTGCACCAACACCTCGAACCCGAGCGTGATGCTGGCCGCCGGCCTGCTCGCGAAGAAGGCGGTGGAGGCGGGGCTCACGGTCAAGCCGCACGTCAAGACCTCTCTGGCACCCGGCTCGCGCATCGTCACCGAATACCTGGAGAAGGCCGGCCTGCTGCCGTACCTCGAAAAGCTCGGCTTCTACCTCGCGGGCTACGGCTGCACCACCTGCATCGGCAACGCCGGCGACCTGACGCCCGAGATCAACGAGGCCATCACCAAGAACGACCTGATCGGCGCGGCCGTGCTGTCGGGCAACCGCAACTTCGAGGCGCGCATCCATCCGAACCTGAAGGCCAACTTCCTCGCCTCGCCGCCGCTGGTGGTGGCCTTCGCCATCGCCGGCAACGTGATGACCGACCTGATGACCGAGCCCGTGGGCAAGGGTAGGAACGGCAAGGACGTGTACCTGGGCGACATCTGGCCCACGCCGAAGGAGATCGACGAGAACCTGCGCTACGCGATGAATGCGAAATCGTTCCGCGAGAACTACGACAAGGTCAAGACCGACCCGGGCAAGTTCTGGAGCAGCATCGAGGGTACCAACGGCCAGGTGTACGACTGGCCGAAGTCGACCTACATCGCCGAGCCGCCGTTCTTCGAGGGCTTCAGGATGACGCCGCACGCGTCGGACGCGGGCTTCAAGGGCGCGCGCGTCATGGCGCTGTTCGGCGACTCGATCACCACCGACCACATCTCGCCGGCCGGCTCCATCAAGGAAAGCTCGCCCGCGGGCATCTGGCTCAAGGCGCATGGCGTGGCCAAGGCCGACTTCAACAGCTACGGTTCGCGCCGCGGCAACCACGACGTGATGATGCGCGGCACCTTCGCCAACGTGCGCATCAAGAACCTGATGATTCCGCCGGACGCCAACGGCACGCAGGAAGAGGGCGGCGTCACGCTGTTCCAGCCCGGCAACGAGAAGATGTTCATCTACGACGCCGCCATGAAGTACATGGCGCAGGGCGTGCCGACGGTGGTGTTCGGCGGCGAGGAGTACGGTACCGGCTCCTCGCGCGACTGGGCGGCCAAGGGCACGCAGCTGCTGGGCATCAAGGCCGTGGTGGCGCGCAGCTTCGAGCGCATCCATCGCGCCAACCTGGTCGGCATGGGCGTGCTGCCGCTGCAGTTCCGCGGCGCCGATTCGTGGCAGACGCTGGGCCTCACCGGCGACGAGAAGATCGACGTGGTGATTGGCAGCGAGCTGAAGCCGCAGATGGACGTGAAGCTGGTCGTGCACCGCGCCGACGACACGCATCAGGAGGTGACGGTGCGCCTGCGCATCGACACGCCGATCGAGGTCGACTACTACAAGCACGGCGGCATCCTGCCCTTCGTGCTGCGGCAACTGCTGGAATAGCACGGGCTTGTTTTCCCGAGAGGCCTTTCTTCTTCCATGCTCCGCATCGGCCTCATTTCCGACACCCACGGGCTCCTGCGGCCCGAGGCCGTCGCTTTCCTGAAAGGCAGCGACTTCATCGTGCATGGCGGCGACATCGGCAGCGCCGGCATCCTCGAGGCGCTCGCAGCCATCGCGCCGCTGACGGCCGTGCGCGGCAACAACGACCGCGAGCCCTGGGCCGAGACGATCGCTGAAACCGAACTGCTGGAATTCGGCGATGTGCGCCTCCATGCCATCCACGACCTCGCGCAACTTGGGATCGACCCGTCCGCGGCCGGCGTGCGCGTGGTCGTCTCGGGCCATTCGCATCAGCCGAAGATCGCGGAGCGCGGCGGCGTGCTGTACGTCAATCCGGGCAGCGCGGGCCCGCGCCGGTTCAAGCTGCCCATCGCCGTGGCCGAACTGCTGATCGACGGCGATGCCGTCACCGCACGCGTCGTCGAACTGGCCGTTTGAGCCCGGTAGGGGCGGCCGAACCGAGCGAAAACCCCCCGATTTGCCGGGCTTCCATGCTTTTGAGGGGGTTGGTCAGGTTTTTGTGAGTGAGAATTGCTAGCATCTAGCCTTTGCTTACCGGCGCGCCCGATATTCCGGGCGTCATCTCACCGTGCGAACCATCGATTTCGGCGCAGCACCGACCACCGCCGTCGCCCTGCGCCTCGACCAGCTTCCGAACAACCAGTGGGCGACCGTGCTCGACGTGGCGCGCCCCGAGGATGCGGACGGCCGCGAACTGGTCCTGCGCCTGACGGAAATCGGCTTCGTGCCCGGCGAGGCCGTGCGCATCGTCGCCAGCGGCATCCCGGGCCGCGAACCGCTGGCGGTCCGCCTCGGCCACACCACCTTCGCACTGCGCCGCCACGAGGCCGCGCTGATCCACGTCACGCCGGGAGCCGCCAACCATGGTTGAAGCCGTCATCCAGGGTCCCGGGCGCCTCGCGCCTACCGCTCAGCCCGGCCGTATCGCCTTGCTGGGCAACCCCAACTGCGGCAAGACCGCGCTGTTCAACCTGCTCACCGGCAGCCGCCAGAAGGTGGCCAACTACGCCGGCGTGACGGTCGAGCGCAAGGAAGGCACGCTGCGCACGCCATCGGGCCGCCGCGTGTTCGTGCTCGACCTGCCGGGTGCCTACAGCCTGAACGCGCTGAGCGCCGACGAGGCCGTCACCCGCGACGTCGTCACCGGCCGGAGCAAGGAAGCCTTGCCCGACCTGCTGGTGTGCGTCACCGACGCCACCAACCTGCGCCTGAACCTGCGGCTGGTGCTCGAGGCCAGGCGGCTGGGCCTGCCGATGGTGGTGGCGCTCAACATGACCGACATGGCCAGGAAGCAGGGCATCGCGGTCGACACGGCGGTGCTCTCGCGCGAACTGGGCGTGCCGGTCATCGAGACGGTCGGCGTGCACAGCGGTGGCGCGCAGGGCCTGCTCGAAGCGCTCGACACGCCCGTGGCCGCCGCTGCGCCCCAGCCCTGGCGGGCACCGGGGCTCGACGACGTGCTGGCCACGCAGCGCGAGGTGCGCCGCATCCTCGGCCTGGCGGTGAAGGAGCCGGCGGGCAGCCTCGCCACCAGCGACCGCATCGACCGCGTGGTGATGCATCCGCTGTGGGGCATGCTGGTGCTCGCCGCCACCATGTTCCTGATGTTCCAGGCCGTGTTCAGCTGGGCCAATGTGCCGATGGACGCCATCAAGGCCGGCACCGAGGGGCTGGGCAGCCTGCTCAAGGCGCACATGCCGGAGGGCATGCTGCAGAGCCTGCTGGTCGACGGGGTCATCGCCGGCGTGGGCGGCGTGATTGTCTTCCTGCCGCAGATCCTGATTCTTTTCCTCTTCATCCTCGCTCTGGAAGACTCGGGCTACCTGCCGCGTGCGGCCTTCCTGCTCGATCGTGTGATGGGCACCGTGGGCCTCTCGGGCCGCTCGTTCATTCCGCTGCTGTCGAGCTTCGCCTGCGCCATTCCCGGCGTGATGGCCACGCGCACCATCAGCAACTGGCGCGACCGCATCACGACCATCATGATCGCGCCGCTCATGACCTGCTCGGCGCGGCTGCCGGTGTATGCGCTGCTGATTGCGGCCTTCATTCCGGCGCGCACGGTGGGCGGCGTGTTCAACCTGCAGGGCGTGGTGCTGTTCGCGCTGTACGTGTTCGGCATCGTCTCGGCGATGGCCGTGGCCTGGGTGATGAAGCGCTTTCGCGACAGCACCTCGCATTCGCCGCTGCTGATGGAGCTGCCCGCCTACCGCTGGCCGAACCCGCGCAACCTGGCGCTGGGCCTGTACGAACGGGCTTGGATCTTCATCCAGCGCGTGGGCACGATCATCCTCACGCTGACCATCCTGCTGTGGTTCCTGTCGACCTTCCCCTCGCCGCCGGAAGGCGCGACCGGGCCGGCCATCCAGTACAGCCTGGCCGGCATGATCGGCCGCGGGCTGGAGCACATCTTCGCGCCCATCGGCTTCAACTGGCAGATATCGATTGCGCTGGTGCCGGGCATGGCGGCGCGCGAGGTGGCCGTGGGAGCGCTCGGCACGGTGTATGCGCTGTCGGCCACGGGCGACGACGTGGCGGGGCAGCTGGAGCCGCTGATCGCGGGCAGCTGGTCGCTGGCTACCGCGCTGTCGCTGCTGGTCTGGTACGTGTTCGCGCCGCAGTGCATCTCGACGCTCGCGGCCGTGAAGCGCGAGACAGGCTCGTGGAAGTACGTCTGGATCATGGCCGGCTATCTCTTTGCGCTGGCCTACATGGCGTGCTTCATCACCTACCGCGTTGCACTGGCACTCGGAGCGGGGTAAAAAAGCAAACCCCCAGGCTTGCCCACTTCGTGTGGCTGCTGCCCACCCCCTTGCAGGGGGCAATACCGGCGGCCCGGCGAAGCCGGTTCCGCGGTATTCCCCGCGGTATAGGCTTCGGGATTGGAGTATTTGAGATATGACGCAACAACTGATCGTCGGATTGATCGTCGCGGCAGCCGCGCTCTATGCGGTCTGGCGCTGGATGCCCGCGGGCTGGCGCCGCGGCGCGGCGCAGAAGCTCGCGGCCGGTACGCACCGCGCGGGCTGGGTCGACGAAGCCCGCGCGAAGGAGCTGGCCGCCTCGCTGGCAAAGACCTCGGGCTGCGGCTCTTGCGACAGCTGTGGAAGCTGCGCTCCCAAGACTACCCTTAAGCAACCCGAAGCCGACCAGGGCACCATCGCGCCGTCGTCCACGCACAGCCGCTGAGCCGATGCCCGCGCACATCCTCGTCGCCGGGGGCGGCATCGGAGGGCTGGCCGTTGCGCTGGCGCTGTCCCGCCGACGGCACCGGGCCGACGTCTTCGAACAGGCCGCGGCCTTCGGCGAAATCGGCGCCGGCGTGCAGCTCGGCCCCAACGCCACGCGGCGCCTTCAGCAACTCGACCTGGGCTCCGGGCTCGCGGCCATTTCGGCGCGGCCCGATGCGCTCGCGGTGCACAGCGCCGGAAGCGGTTCGGAGCTGGCTCGCATGCCGCTCGGAGACGCCATGCAGCAGCGCTACGGCGCTCCCTATTTCTGCGTGCACCGCGCCGATCTGCACGGCCTGCTGCTCGATGCCGTACGCGCACGCGGCACCGGCACGCTCGTCACCGCGGCGCACATCACGCAGGTGGAAACCAGCGACGACCTCGTGTGCCTGTCGAGCACCGATGCGCGTGCCTGGGAAGGCGAAGCCGTCGTCGGAGCCGATGGCCTATGGAGCATGGTGCGGCAGCAGCTCGACTCCGCGTCTGCCGCGCAACCGCCGCGCGTCACCGGCCACACGGCCTGGCGCGCCATGGCCGAGCAGGCGAGGCTGCCCGCCGCATTGCGCCGCGGACAGGTCGACGTCTGGCTCGGCCCGCGCCTGCATGCGGTGGCGTACCCGGTGCGCGGCGGCGATTGGCTCAACGTGGTTGTCATCGCCGAGTCCGCCCCCGCAGGCGATGCGCGCGACTGGGACCAGGCCGGCAGCATCGCCGCGCTGAAGCAGGCCATGGGCCGCAGCTGCGCAGGCCTGCAGGCGCTGCTCGACGCCATGCCCGGCTGGCGCGCGTGGTCGCTCGGTGACCGTGCACCCCTGAGCGGCGCAGCCGGCATGGCGCACGAGCGCATCGCGCTGGTAGGCGATGCGGCGCATCCGATGGTGCCGTACCTCGCGCAGGGCGCGGGCATGGCCATCGAAGACGCGGTGGCGCTGGCCGATGCGCTGGGCGACGGCAGCGCCGCCGACGTGCCCGCCGCGTTCGCGCGCTATGCCGAGGCGCGCTGGGCACGCAATGCGCAGGTGCAGGCGCGCGCGCGCCGCAACGGCGAGATCTTCCACGCCACGGGCGCAATGCGGTTGGGGCGCGACATGGCGATGCGCTTGTTGGGAGCAAAGCTGCTCGACCAGCCGTGGCTGTACGGCGGTTGATGCTTGTGTCCCCTGGGGTGCGTGCACAGGCCACGCATCACGCAAGGAGAGTTCGTTTCACAGCTGAAAAGTCTGCAGGTGCTCGATGCGCTCTGCAAGCCCTTCCTGCCCCAGGTAGTGGCCGTGCTTGTCGGCGAGCGTGGTCTTCAGTTCGAGCAGCATCGCATCGCGGTCCGCGGTGAAGGCCGGCTGCACGTCGATGCCCGCCCGCGCACAGGCATCCGCGATCAGGTGCGCGCTCGCGGGCGCACCGCAGGCCGCGCACTTGACGATCGCAGCCACGTTGGGCTCCGCGCCGTTGGCCAGCAGCGCGCTCGTGAGTTCGGGCGCGATCTGTCCATCGATGTTGCGCAGTGCATCGGCCGCCACCGGCGCACCCGCACGCACCAGTGCCGCGGCCGCGGCGAAAGCGCCGTGCCCCACAGCGACGTCGGTCGCGAGCGCGCTACCTTGCAGCGGGCCGTCGAAGCCCACGCCCGCGGCGGCGAGCTCGGCGACCAGCTCGGCATCGTCGGTCGCGATGGCATGGCGCAGCGCTACGCGTGCAAGCGAGGGCTGGTGGCGCAGCGTGCCCGCGGCCAGTGGCGAGCGCCAGTCGGCCACGGCACGGGAATAGAAGGCCACCAGCTTGTCCATCAGGTCAAGGTCGAGTCCGTGCTCCTCGTGGCGGTCGTCGAGGTATTCGAGCAGCGTCTGCCCCGAGAAGTAGTCGCCCGTGGGGGCCAGCGGGTCTTCTTCCAGGTGCAGAGCCGCGAAGGCACCCATGAGGTCGGGCGCGATGGTGTTCACGCTGTCTTCGTGCAGCGCATGCGTCCATGCCGGCGGCAGGCCCTTCTTCCAGGCGATGACCTGCCCGTGCCCGGCGCCGGGCTCCACCACCGCGTAGATGCGGTCGGTGTATTCGAAGCCGCCGAAAGGCAGGTGCGTGAGCTTGCCGCTCCACGCCGTGCCGCCTTCCTGCGCGGCTTCCTCGGCCAGTTCGAGTTCGTGCGCGATCCAGCCCTGCAGGTCGTGGTAGCCGTCGCTGCCGTTCCAGAACAGCTCGTTCCAGCTGATGGCTTCGAGATTGCCGTTCATCTCGAGCGACAGGTCGTAGTCGAGCCGCCCGCCCGCGGTCTGCAGCCACAGCGCGAGCAGCGCTTCGGGGACCGGGCCCGCGCACTGGGCTTGCACGGCATCGATCTGCTGCCGCGGCATCGGCGGCTGTGCGTCGAAGATCACGCGGTCGGCGAACAGCACGACGCCATGTTCGCGCAAGGTGGAAAGCTCGTCGGGTGTGAACCGGATGTCGTTCATGGCGGGGGCCTCCGTTGTTTCCAAAAATGTAGCGCTTTGCGCCAGCGGAGCAATCCGGACCACCCCAGCTTTATTAGGGCGTTTGCGTGGCTTGTGCGCCTACAGATCGGTGCGCAGCTTCCAGATCTCGG
>Ga0182007_10000943_pt1 | contig 16003 bp, 11 predicted proteins | sample Sormic07211113_1_FD_123023 | JGI IMG/M metagenome (GOLD analysis project Ga0182007, IMG submission 123023) | Rhizosphere microbial communities from Sorghum bicolor, Mead, Nebraska, USA - 072115-113_1 MetaG | ecosystem: Host-associated > Plants > Roots > Rhizosphere | place: USA: Nebraska... | reverse complement strand
GTTCGTCCTGTTCGTTTGGAAGGTGATCCCGATGAAAGCCGCTGCACTGATTGCATTGACCTGCCTCGCGCTGACCGCTTGCGGCGGCGACGACAATCCCTCGCCCGCTTCGTCGGGCGGCTCGGGCACGAGCAACAACGGCGGCAGCGGCGGGACAGGCGGCACCGGTTCGGGCGGAACGGGATCCGGCGGCAGCGGCGGTTCGGGGGGCTCGGGCGGCAGCACGCTGACCTGGCGCTACGAGGCGCAACCTGTCGCGGCCGATCGCGCGAGCTTCCTGACGCTGGTCAACAACGAAGGCGCGAAGGGCTATCGCTATCTGGGCGACTACTTCTACGCGGCGGGCAACGGCGGAACGCAGTCGATCTTCGTGAACGACGGCACCGCGCAGACCTACACGTACCAGTTGCAGACGGCGCCGGCCGACATGACGTCCTTCGTTAATGCGGCCAACGCGCAAGGGGCGAGCGGCTATCGCTACGAAGGACCGCTCACGTACGGCGATCTCTATCGCAAGGATGGCGGTTCGTCCGCCACCTACACGTACACGACGACGGGCCTGCCGGCCGACGCGAATGCGTTCCTCACGCAGGCGAACGGCCAGGGCCAGTCGGGCTACTGGCTCCTCGGCCCGATGATGGTGGGCGCCGTGCAGGCGAACGTGTACATGAAGAACAACGCGTCGAACGCGACCTATACGTACGACGCGCTGGCGCCGACGTCGACCGTCGGCGACTTCATCGCACAGGCCAACAGCGAAGGGGCGAAGGGCTATCGCGCGAAGGGCGGGATGGCATTCGGCACGGCGATCTCGTGGATCTACGTGAAGGACCAGACGCAGTCGCCGACTTTCTCGTACCAGTCGGCCGCGATCCAGTCGACCGGCGCAAGCTTCGTTCAGCAAGCGAACACGTTCGGCGCACAGGGCAGCGCGTATCTGAGCGATCTCGCGCTCGGCTCTCCCACGCCGGTGATGGCGTCGTTCTATTTCACGCCGAAGAACTGCACGGGCTTCCTGTGCACGACGCTGAATCCGCTCACGCAGAACTGAGGGGGCCGGCGCGGCGGAAAGGGACTCCGGCGCGCTGCGTCTACCGTGGATGCGTCTTTTCTGCCGCCGGCTTGCCGGCGGTATTTCGTTTGCGCGGCCGCCCGCCGCGAATCGACGACACGACTTGTCCGATCGGACAGGCTCCCGACCTGATCCCGCGATGAACTTTCGTTCAAGTTCAAAATCATCTCTCGATGGTATCGGATTTGTACTAAAAAGATAATGCAAGACTGATTTTCGCAGTGTCGTTTGGCATGATTGGGACATCGCTACCCCGAATGTACCCATCGTGACGCCCGGTCCGGCAGGGAATCTGCCGCATGCCCGCATCCTCGGGCGCCGTCACGTCGAGCCATGCCATACAGCACACTTCAGTCCATCCGCCGCTACCAGAGCATCTCGATGTTCGGGGGCGGCATCGTCGTCACGGTCCTGATCCTGATTGCCTGCGGGCTCGGGATTACGTCGATCGTTTACGGCTATCTGGACGGCGAGCGGCGCAATTTCCTGAATGGTGTCGAAGAAACCGCCGGCGAGGTCCAGGTGGCCGAGACGTCGTTCAGGAACGGCGTCACGAATACGCAGCTGATCTGGCGCGAACTCGGCCCGGCGCCGGCGGACGTCACGAAGGCGTTCCTCGATAACGGCCAGCAGCTTGCGATCACCCCGTTTCCGTCGCTCGTGGTCGGCGTGCCGGGCGCAACCGCGCAACGCGACGAGGTCGCGCGTTACCTTGCCCTGTCGTTTCTGCTGTCGCGCATCTGCGCGGCGAGTTCGATCAATCGCGGGCGCACGCTCGAGGGCTACCACTACAGCACGCGAACCGGGATGTTCGGGCTCGTGCCGCACCTGTCGCGCGACGACCCGGCGCTCGCGTCGACCGACGCGCGCGCCAAGGTGTTCGATGCGCTGCACGTGGATTTCGACGGCCGGCCGCCCGCGCCGGACGATGGCCGACCGAACGTCCGCTGGTTGCCGCCCTACCTCAATCCGGTCACGGGGCAGGTGCGCATCCGGCTGGCCGCCGAGGCCCGATCCAGCGGCCAGCCGTTCGCGGTGCTGGTCACCGAATACGCGCCCGAATACCTGCTGTCGTGGCTGGCCGAGCGCACGCAGGCCGGCGTGTTCTTCATCGCGTCCGCGGACAACCGGCTCATTGCGGTCGATCCCGGTGTCGAGCGCACGAACGCGCTGACCGAGCGCCTGTTGAGCCTCGACGTCGCCCACGGCGATCGCGCACCCGGCGAACCGCTCTTTCGCGACGGCACGATCGTGTTCCGCGGCAAGCTCGCCGCGACGGGCTGGACGATCGCGTATGCGCTGTCGTGGGCCGACGTGGTGGCCGGCATCGGCGTGCAGGCCGGCTCGCTGGCGGCGGCGACACTCGTCGCGATCGCCGTGATGTGGCTGCTGCTCGTCCGATTCCACCGGCGCGTGCTGGTGCCGGTCTACGCGCGCTCGGCGCGCGTGTTCGACAGCGAGGCGCTCTGCCGCAGCGTGGTCGCGATGGCGCCGGTCGGTATCGGGCTCGTGTCGCTGTCCGACCGGCGCGTGATGCTCGCGAGCGACGCGCTGACGCAGATGTTGCTGCCGCACGGCGGCGATCATCATGCGCTGTCCGCGCAGGTGCTCGAGAAGTATGACGCATTCGTCGCGCAAGGCGGCGGCCGGACGATGATGACCGAGTTCGTGCTCGACGCACACGGCGATATGCCGCTGCATCTGGAGGTCATCGCGCACAGCGCGCGTTACGAGGGGGAGGACGTGCTGATCGCGGCGTTCGCCGACACGAGCGCGCAGCGCCGTCTCGTGCACCAGCTCGAGGAAGCGGTGCGCGCGGCCGATTCGGCGAATGCGGCCAAATCGTCGTTTCTTGCCGCGACGAGCCACGAGATCCGCACGCCGCTGAACGTGATCCTCGGCAATCTCGAACTGCTCGAACGCACGGCGCTCGATGCGTCGCAGCAGAGCCGCGTGCAAACGCTGCGGGCATCGGCCGAGGGGCTGCTCGCGATCGTCAGCGACATCCTGGATTTCTCGAAGATCGAAGCCGGCGCGATGTCGGTCGAGTCGATCGAGTTCGACGTGATTGCGGTGATCGAGCGCGAGCTCGCGGCGTTCGCGCCGGTTGCGAAGGCGAAAGGGTTGCCGCTATTCGCCGATATCGATGCGAGCGGCGCACAGCGCATGCGCGGTGACCCGACGCGGCTCGCGCAGGTGGTCGGCAACCTGTTGAGCAACGCGATCAAGTTCACGAGCGAAGGGCGCATCGTCGCGCGCGTGGCGGTAGGGCGAAACGCGCGCGGTGCGCCCGAGCTTGCGATCGGCATCGAGGATACGGGCATCGGGATCGATCCTGCACACCGGACGAGGTTGTTCAAGCCGTTTTCGCAGGTCGATGCGTCGATCACGCGACGGTACGGCGGCACGGGGCTCGGGCTCGCGCTGTGCGACCGGCTGGTCGCGGTGATGGGCGGGACGATCGCGGTCGATAGCGCGCCGGGCATCGGCAGCGTGTTCACCGTGCGCCTGCCGTTGCGCATGGGGATTGCGCGGAAAGTCCCGATCGGCGCAGGTGCGGGCGCCGGCCGGACGCTGATCGTCGTGTCGCCGGAGGACGCATGGCGCGCGTTCGCGTTCCCGCATCTGCGTGCATGGGGATTCGACGTCGCGATGCATCCGAGTCCGATCGGGATTGCCGCCGGGTGCCTCGCGCGTGCTCACGCGATCGTGCTCTTCGGCGATTCCGACCAATGGCGGCGCGAGGAGCTCGACAGCCTCGGCGGCGGCACGCCAGTTGTACTGGCCACGCCGGACGGCCCGCTGCAGCCGAATGTCGCGGGCCGTACGATCCGCGTGTCGAGCTATTCGCTGAACGGGCTGCGCACGGCGCTCGAGCAGGCGCGGGGCGCCACGGCCGAGTCGACACGCGGGCCGGGTCGCGCTACCCATGGCGGTCTGCCGGCGGTGCCGGGTTCCGGCACGCGTGTGCCACGCGTGCTGGTTGCCGACGATGCATCCGTGAACGGGTCGATCTTCCGCGAGCAACTGGACGTACTCGGCTGTACGGTTCGATGCGTGTCGTCAGGCGGCGCGGCGTTCGATCTGCTCGCGACCGGTGGCTGGGACATGCTGCTGCTGGGTGCGGACTTGCCCGACATGTCGGCCCGCCAACTGGCGGAAGCCGTCCATGCGCGCGCGCTGCCGTGCGACATGATCGTCGTGGCCTCGCATCTGGCGCCTGACGACGCCCGGCGTTATGCGGCGTCGAACGTCGAATGCATATTGACCAAACCCGTGATGCTCGCCGATCTGCGCCGCGCGCTGGTCCGCATCGCGCGGCGGCGCGGGATCGACTTTCCGGCCGGGGCGATGGACAAGCGGCCGGCATTGGATGCAATGCCGGCGGCGGCACACGGGCCGGGGCGATAAGAAAAACGCGGCGCGGCGGCGGCGTAGGCCGCCCGGCGTCAAACGAGGAAGGCAGGCACGCCGCATCGCAGGGTGTCGCGTGATTTCGACTGAAGAAGGAAGGGTAAGGCCGTGCGCTATATGGGAAAGGTGTTCGGGCTGCTGCTTGGATTCGCGACGTTGCCGGAGAAATCCAGACGGGATTTTCTGACGAAGTTGAACGAATTCATCATGATGTCGCCGTCGCAGAAGCGGCGTGTGATCGTCGAGTGGCAGCACGCAGCGGATGACGGTTCGGGTGAATCGGACAAGTCCGTGATCAAACGTTAGGGTAGCTCCAGCTGCCCGGCGGGACAGGATGGATCGACGGCGTTGGGGGACGCCGCCGATCGGGTGTGTGCGGGCGGCGGTCCGTGGGCCGCCGAAGATTCGTGCCGGATGCTGTGTCCGGCGCGTCGGGCCGTTGCGGCTGTCAGCGGTCACGCCGACCGTACCGCCGCGCCCCGGAACCCGTCTATTATCTTAAAATTACGCTGCGCACCGCCCGGTTCGCTCAATACCGCAACGCAAGCGTGTTGCGCGATCGATTCGAATCCCGGCGCGTCGCTCAACATGGCACGTCGGGCCGCGTGTATCGGGAGAAGAATAAAGATGGATGAATTTTTTGTGCGAGTGATGGTGGCGGACGATCATCCTTCGTCCGCGCTCGGGATGTCGCAGGCGCTCGCAGGCAGCAGCACGATCAAGCTGCTCGGCACCGTCTCGAATTCGACTGATCTGGTGGCGATGCTCGACGAGCAGCAGAGCGACGTGCTCGTCGTCGATTACGTGATGCCCGGCGGCAAGTACGGCGACGGCCTGTCGCTGCTGTCGTTCCTCCAGCGCCGCTATCCGGCGCTGCGCCTCGTGACGATCACGATGATCGACAACCCGAGCGTGCTGCTCGCGATTCAGAAGCAGGGCGTCGCATGCATCCTGAGCAAGTCCGATGCGATTTCGCATCTGGTCGGCGCGGTACATGCGGCGTTCGTCGGGGCGAATTATCTGTCGCCGTTCGTCAAGAAGCTGCTGGAGGACTGCCAGCCGTCGGCCGGCACGCGCTTGCTGACCGCCCGCGAAATCGAGGTCGTGCGCCTTTACGGGGCCGGCCTGACGGTTGGCGAGATCGCCGTCCAGCTTCACCGCAGCAAGCAGACGATCAGTTCGCAGAAATCGAGCGCGATGAAGAAGCTCGGGATCATCCGCGATGCGGACCTGATCCGCTATGCGAGCGAGGGGCAGTTGCCCGATTTGCCGGCAACCGATGCGTAGCCGCTAACCGGCGGTGGTGCCGATCGATCCGGACCGCGCATGAGGCAGCGGCGTGGCCGGGCCGCCTTTGACGACATGTATGCCCGATAGACTGAGAACGCTGATCGCGTACGCGACGTCCACTGCCGCAAGCCGTTCGAGCCCGGGCGCGTCCCGCGTCGGCGGCTGCTGTATGGGAGCAGCGTGGCGATCGAGGTGTTCGTGCTGGGTTGCATGGCGCTTGTCGCACGGATCTTCAGGAACCGATTGCGCGGTTTCGATCGGAGCGCCTCGTCCGCAAGGCCGACCTGCTCGAGGAGATCGAGGTGGTCAGCGCACTTCGGAACCGCTACGTCGAAAACCTCGAAACGATAGCGAGCCATGCCCGGCCGCCTCGCCCGATACCCTCGCGCGTTTTCCTCGGCGATCGCGGCAGGCGGGCTGCGGGCAAGGATTACGCGCGGGTCGTGCCGCTGTCGTCCGCTATGCCGATGAGCAAAATCGCTCCATTGCGCGTGACGGCGAGGCGCCGTTGGCGCGACGCATGCGGCACGACTACCCCGGTTCCTAGGAGCCCGATGCGCCTGCACCGGTGAATGACGCGGTATTTCCGGCCAGGAGAGACGAGACCGATATGACATGCCCGCAAAGCTGAAAAGACTTCTCTCGCACGGCACGGCGGCCGTTCGCAAGCCATTCAATCCCGGTCGTATTCGGCGCCAGCAGCAGATCCTGCTGTACGCAAGCGGTGCTGCGATTTCGGTGTTCATGCTACTGTGCGCGACGCTGGTCTTGCGGCTCGACGTGCAGGAATCGCTCGAGCGCTTTCGCGTCGAGTTCACGGGGCGCAGGGCCGAACTCGTGGCCGAGCTGGAAATCATGAGGGCGCTGCGGAACCGCTATGTCGAAGACATGGAGCTGCAGTGGGCCGGCGTTGTCGACGATTCGCCGGTCTTGCCCGGGTTGCTCGCCGGCAAGCACGGCATGCAGACATTCGTCGGACGCATAGGGCGAATCGCGATCGCCGCATTCGCCGACATCCCGCGGGCTGCATCGGCGAACAGCCATTTGCCTTACCTCGCGCGCTATCTCGGGTGGGTCGAGGTGACGGGCGTCCTGCCTCCGCCGCAACCGGCCGATCCGGGCGGCACTTCCTATCTGATCGATCCGGACGGCGATTTCATCGTTACGGCAGGGCATCCGCTGGTGAAACGGGCGCTTGCGCTGCCAGCGGGATTCGACGTAAGGGCGTGGGTCGAGCAACTGCGGCCGACAACGAAAGATACAGCCGTATCGATGGCGCCCATCGCTCGTCAAAACACGATTGTGCTCGAGCGGCGATTCGATCCGCTGCTCGGACGCTCCGTGCTGCGGATGGTGCAATGGGTGCTCGGCGCGAACGGCAGGCCAGTCGTCTGGTTCGTTATCAACAGCCCGCCGCTGATAGAGGGGATACTACGCTCGCCGGGCGCCGGCAGGGAATACGCGCTCGTCGATGCCGATGGAGGTCTCCTGCTCGGCGGGCAGCCCGACAGGGCGATGGTGGCCCGTGCGCTCGAGCAGGCGCGTCTGCAGGCCAGTGGGCGAGCGGTCGTCCATCGCGTCGGCATGAACTTCGTCATCAGCGACCGCGTACCGAGATCGGACCAGGTGGTGATGGCAGCCGTGTCATGGCGTGCCGTTCTGAGCGACATCGCGTGGAGCGCGAGCTTGACGGTCGCGCCCGCGCTCTTCGCGATCGGGCTGCTGTGGTTCGCCATCGTGATGTTCGACCGGCGCGCGTTGCGTCCCGCGAATCGGCGCGCGATTCGCTTGATCGAAAGCGAGGCGCTCAACCGAACGCTGATCCGCACGGCGCCGGCCGGGCTCGTGTTGCTGTCGTTCGCCGACGGCGAAACGATCGTACGCAACGACGCGATGACCGCGTACGAGCGCGACATGATCGGCGCGCCGCTCGGCAGACAACTGTGGCTGGCGTACCGGGCCGGCGCGCAGGGCGGCAACGCGCGTACGCGCGTGACGCGAGAGCTGGCCGTCGAGCGCGCGGGACGCGGCACGACCTATCTCGAGGCGCACATCGTGCGCACCAGGTACCGCGGGATCGACGTGCTGCTGTGCACGATGCTCGACATCACGGCGCGCAAGCAGGCCGAGGAGAAGCTGCACGAGGCCCGCGAAGCCGCCGAGCACGCGAACACGGCGAAGTCGACCTTCCTCGCGACGATGAGCCACGAGATCCGCACGCCGCTCAATGCGATCGTCGGCAATCTCGAGTTGATGGAGCGCGCGGCACTGCCGTCGCAGGAACGGCGGCGCCTGAAGACGATCATGTCGTCGTCCGATGCGCTGCTGCGCGTGATCAACGACGTGCTCGACCTGTCGAAGGCCGAGTCGAACCAGATGGTGCTCGAAAGCATCCCGTTCGACCTGTGCCGCGTCGTGAACGACGTGGTTGCGATTTTCCGTCCGCTCGCGGATGCGAAAAACCTCGCGCTGACGTGCCGGGTTGCCCCGGATCTGGCCGATGGCTACGTGGGCGATTCGACGCGGTTGCGGCAACTGATTTCGAACCTCGTCAGCAATGCGATCAAGTTCACGAAGCGCGGCCGCGTGACGATCGACGTGCGGCTCGCGCACGCGGGTCCGACGGGCAGTGGCGTCGAAATCGCCGTCAGCGATACGGGCATCGGCATTCCCGAAGACAGCATGCCGACACTGTTCGACGTCTATATCCAGACCGACGCGTCGATTTACCGGCGCTTCGGCGGCACGGGGCTCGGGCTGCCGCTGTGTCGGCGCATCGCGACGCTGATGGGCGGCGAGTTGCGTGTCGACAGCCGGCTAGGCGAAGGCACGGTTTTCGTGGCGGCATTGCCGCTGCCCGAAGCGCCGGCCGGGTGGCGGGCCGATGTGCCGGAGTCCGAGACGTTCGGGGATAAGGCGCACGAGCACGACGCCGATGCGGCATTCGAGTCGGGCGCGGAAGCTGGCGCAGATGCGCAGGCCGACGATGACGAGCCGCTGCGCGTGCTTGTCGCCGAGGATCATCCGGCGAGCCGCGCGCTGCTGCGTGACCAGCTCGATGCGTTGGGCTACGACGCCACGATCGTATCCAACGGCGTCGAGGCGATGCGCGCGTTCTTCGAGCGGCAGTACGACGTTGTGCTGACCGATCTCGGCATGCCGGAGCTCGACGGCTTCGCGCTCGCGAACTTCCTGCGTGAGCAGGGCGCTCGCGTGCCCGTGATCACGATGACGGCACACGCGACGGACGAGGATCGGCGGCGTTGTGCGCAAGCCGGTGCGGTAGAGGTCGTGCTCAAGCCGCTGTCGATCGAGACCCTCGACGCGGCATTGCGGCGGCACGCGGGGCGCGATGCGGTATCGTCCGAGCCAGCGCTTGAGCGGTCGCCAGTCGTGCCCGCGATGACCGACGAAATGCGGCGCACGCTTCATGACGCAACGCTGCAGTCGCTTGCGGCGATCAGCGACGCGCTTGCGAACGGCGACGCAGATACGCTGCGCATCGAACTGCATTCGATGCGAGGCGGTTTCGCGCTGGCGGGCGATGTCGAGGCGCGCGACGCGTGCGCTGGTGCGGAGCACGCGATGCGGGACGGCGGGCCGGAAGCATTGAAACAGGTATGGGATTCGACCGAGGATGCCGTTCGGCGGGCGCTTGAACGGCTGTCGACGGGTGACGGGCCGCGCTCGGGCAAGTCGGGAGAATAAGCCGGGCAACTGCCGTTGGTTCGTGATGGATGGTAAGCCCACCTGGTGTCGCTGTTTCGAACCTGCCGGCACCCACTACGCATACGTACCGGCAGACGCGCGCTGACCTTCCGGCTTGTCCCCGCTACTTATAGTAGATTTCCACTGCCGCACCGGCATTGAATTTGCCGAGTTTCGGCGTACTGGTGCGCCATTTCAAGCTTGCGATGAAGCATTGCCGAACGGCACGCGCCGGCCCGACTCCGCTTCGAAGCGGGTCTTCACGATCGCCTCACGCGTCGGCACCACCATCTTCGCGTTGTCGGTAGTCTCCGTATGCGTGCCGACGCTCGACGGATCGATGTTCAGCCAGTTCTGACGATACGGCTGCAGGTACGGCACGACAGCATAGCTGCGCCGGTCGGTGCGCACCGTCCGCGAGTTGCCAAACGTAACGTCGCGCACCTTCGGCACCTGAGCCGCTGCGAGCATCTCGCCGAGCCCTGCGTCCATTCCCGCCCGGCTACTGGTACGAGAAAGTAAACGTGGCGCTGGCATCGAGCGAACCCGGTGTGAACGTCTGTGCCGTTTTCACATACCGCGCCACGAGCGGGATAGACAGACTGCCATCCGTGACCTGACCCGCGAGCCATTGATTCCTGTTGCCCTTCACTGCCGAATCCGGGCCGAAGTGGAGCGGCGTTTCGCTACCCTGCTTGTAGATCTGGAGCCCGATGCCACGCGAGGTCGAACCGGGCAGCGCACTCAGGACCGTGCCGTCGTTCGCCGGATTCGCCGCATCGGTCAGTGTCGTGTAGACATTCACGGCGCCCTGGCAATTGACTTGCAGCGTCACCGGCGCGGATTCGTTCGACACGGCGCCGACCGTCTGCAGCTTGTTGCCGGCGAGTTGCGGAAGTTTGACATTCACCTGCGCGCCCGATGTTAGCGTGCATCCGCTCGAAGCAACCTTGATCGTCATCGCATTCAGATAGGTGGTGCCCGAAAAGGCAACTGCCCCGCTGGGGGCGTACGCCGTCGTAGTCCCGACTACACGCGTCGGAATCGTGTAAGTGCCGGTAGCAAGCGAACCGGTAAACACGAGCACCGCTTGATAATGGACTATATAGAAAAAGGTTATCTGACTTTCGTTTGTGGCCAACAGAGTCTCTTCCGGACGGACGGCTTTCCAATTCCCACCTTCTGGTCCGCTACGGTCATTAGCCAATGCCATCAGCGCGAATCCGATTCCGGGAACCCCTGTCTCATAGACAGGAAAAGACTGCCCTCCGGAATCGTAGGTAACGTTGGGAACCAGTGTTCTCGTTGCCTTCACGCCAACCTTGCCCACCTGTCCGCTGTTGACGCAGTTGTAGAGGTAAAAGCCCTGTGCATTGGCGCTAGCCATCGGGCCAATAATTGTACCGGGTTGCTTTGCATCGCGTGCGCTCGTGATCGTCGCCGGTACGGTCGGTTTGAGCGTACCAGACGGAGTCCCGAGCATACAGGCATGAGCCGTCCCGAACGCCATCGACAGCATGATTCCGCTTATCGTCATTCGCGCGACGGACAGCAGCCCTCGTTGCGAGGATCGATTCAAGTCCGAATTTCTATTCACTCAATACTCCATATCCATTCAGGTTTGTCTTGCCTGAAGCCGAATGCTACTGCGCAGTGATTTTCTGCTGGAACGTCGATGTCGAAAGACAATTTCAGCCCATCGATCACTTGGCGCCGGCCGCCGTGCCCGCATGCATGCACATCGCCACCTGACGCTCGTATGCCAGTTCCTTGTTCTGCGTCGGCAATTGATAGGACACCTTGCAGCTGTTGTCGCCCCACTGCACGTCGATACTGCCCTTGTCCTCGATGCCGAACACCAGCAGGCGCGACTGGTTGTCGACCATGCCGAGCAGCTTGCCCTTCGCGTCGTACGCCTGTGCGCCGAACGGCACCTTGCCGCCTTCGTCCTGACTCAGCTCGAACTGCACCCGCCGCCCAGATTCCGCTTCGAAGCGGGTCTTCACGATGGCCCCGCGAGTCGGTACCACCGACTTCGCGTTGTCGGTGATCTCGGTCTGCGTGCCGATGCTCGACGGATCGATATTCAGCCAGTTCTGACGATACGGTTGCAGATATGGCACGACCGCATAGCCGCGCCGGTCGGTGCGGATCGTCGACGCGCCGCCGAATGTGACGTCGCGCACCTTCGGCACCTCGACCACCGCGAACGTTTCGCCGACCGGCTGGCCGAGCGTGATGCCGCCGCCATGCACGACGACGGAGCCCGATGCGCCCGCGTCGAAGTGCCGGCCCGAACGATCCTGCGTGAAGTTCCCGGTCAGCTTCGCCTTCGCCGTATCCCAGCCCGCGCTGACGCCGCCCGAGCCGCCGCCGTCGCGGCTGTAGCCGGCCTGCACGCCGTAGTTGACGGTGTTGCTGTCGTTCAGGTAACCAGATACGCCGGTCTGCACATTGAAGTCGCCGCGCGTCGACGACACCGCGTTCGCGTACAGGCGATGCGAGCTCGACGCCTTGCCCAGCGGAATGCTCACCGACACGTTGAACTGCGTGTCCGGGCGCCCGAACGGGCCCGACTGCTGGATGTGTGACGCCGACACGCTGTAGCTGATGTTCTTGTAGCTGTTGCTGTAGCCGACCTGCAGGCGCCGACTGTGTCCTTCGCCGTTCCAGTAGGTCGTGTCGCCGATGCCGGCGAACATCGAGCCACTGCCGAGCGGCTGGTTGACGTTCACGTCCAGCCGGCTTTTCTGACGCACGATGCGCGGCCCGTAGGTCCGATCCGTGTCTTCGACGTGCTGGCTCAGCGTGCGGTAGCCGTCCGTCGAATAGCGGTAGCCGACCATCGTGAACGTCGTGTTGGTCGAATGGAGCGTCTTCGAATACAGGAACCGCAAGCTCTGCCCTTGCCGCGTGCCCGACGACGTGCGCGACCGGCTCGTCGTGACATCCAGCGACATGCCGCCGATGCGCGTATTCACGCCGATACCGACGGCGGCCGCCACGTAGTTTTCCGCGGCGATGATGCCGCCATAACCGGTGAAGTTGTCGGACATGCCGTACACCAGCGTGCCCTGCGTGAACTTCGGGCTCGACTGGCCCTGGACGCGATATTGACCGGCGGAAAAAGCGTACCGCAGGCTACCGCGCCGAACCATCACCGGCAGGTACGAGTATGGCTGGGTGAACCGGCGCACACGGCCGTCGGCTTCGGTAATCCGGATCTCGAGGTCGCCGTTCGAACCGCTCGGATAGATATCGGTAATTTCGAACGCGCCGGGCGGCACCGGCGTCGAATAGATCACATAGCCGTTCTGCCGCACTTCCACGACCGCATTGCTCTCGGCAATCCCGCGCACCACCGGCGCGAAGCCCACTTCACTGTCCGGCAGCATGCCGAGATCGGTGCCGATCTGCGCGCCGACGAAGCGCACGCTGTCGAAGATGTCGCCCGACGTATACAGTTCGCCGGCCGCCACCTTGCTGCGCAGACGCCGGATGTCGCGCTCGACGTAGGTACGGTTGCTGGTGAAGCTGCTCTTCGCGCCCTTGGTGCCGGTAAGCGTCGATTCGTTGCGGAAGCGCCAGCCGCCGGCATTGAAGCCGCTGCGCAAACCGACGAAGTAAGACTCGTTGCTGTAGCCGTCGCCATCGTTGCGGCTGTAGTTGGCCTGGTAGTCGGTGTACAGCGCGGGGATGCCGTCGTCCCACAGCGACTGGTCGACGTAGCCGCGCGACGAGCGCGACACGTACAGCTGCGGAAAGCTGATGTTCAGCGACAGCGTATTGGATTCGAACTCCGCCGAAGCGCCGTCCGCCACGGCGGGCAGGTCGATGATCGTCGCATCGTCCGCGCCCGCGGCGATGCGTCCGTCCTTCTCCAGCCGCGCGACGTTGACGCCGGCGGTGCGCAACAGCCCGAGCGTGACCATCGGCGTGACGGCACCTTCCGCATCCGCGCGGAATACGACGTCCTGGCGCTTGACCAGCGTGTGGTTCAGGTAGACGTCGACGTCGTAGCTGCCGGGCAGCACAGTGCTGCCCTTCTCGAAATAGCTCAGCTCGACGGGCCCTTCGCCCTTGCGCAGAAAGGATTCGTTGAATTCCGCCGCATGCCCCTGCGCCGGCAGCACCAAGCCGAGCAGCGCAAGGCACGGCGCGCCGATTTGCGCGGCTGTCGAGATATCCGATTCCTTTCTGACGTTTTCCATATCTTTCTCTAAGTTGATTGATCTCCTCCGCGGCATCGCAAGCGCGAACACTCCCCTTCCCAAGACAAAGGCCTGAGAGCGATGAAGATGAAGAGGGATACGACGGTCTGGACCGGCTACGTCGACCGATTGCTTCAACCGGCGGTGGTGCTGTCGTGCGGCTCGACGGCGCCGTAGTCGTTGATCGATTCGAAGTGGACCTTGGCACCTGCTGCTGTGGCGCCGGCCGGCAGATCCTTGATCGCGAAATAACGTGTGGTGGACGGTGGCACCATTTCCGCCGCCGCGTCGTAATTCTTACTGCCGCTTTGAACCTTGACCGACGCGAGCGATACAAAATAGGCCGATGGGTTGCTGACTTGGAGCTGCGTCTGGCCGTCGCGTTGAACCAGCTTCCAGCGAAGCTGCGCAGGTGCTTCCTCGACCTTGCCGGACAGACCAGCGGGCCGATAAAAGAGCTTCACGCGCTGACGCACGGCAATCTGCAGCGTGTTGTCGTCCTTGGCTTTCTGCGGAATCTCCTGCACGTTGAGCCAGAATGCCGACTCGCGATCGGTGGGCAGACCCTGACCGTAGTAGAGGATGCGCAGCGTCTGCTGCTTCTCCGCGCCCAGGCGGCTCAGTGCCGGCGTGATCGCGAACGGTACGTCCGCCTTCCCGTCGCTCGCGTCCATCCACGACTGGATCATCACGTCGGCCGGCGCACGGTTGCGGACCAGAATCGACGCCTCCTTGCTCGGCGCTGCCAGTACGACGCGGGTTCCGTCGAGCGTGACGCCAGCGAGCGAAGCGCCCGAAGACAACAACAGCGAGCCGGCCAGGGCCAGCCCTGCAAAGTGGAATCGTTTCATGTCGAATGGGAAATCGTTGATCGGGCGGGGACGCGCCCCGCCCGGGGGGATTACTCGTAGGTCAGCGTGAACGGCAGCGTGCCGTTGGCGGTACCGGCCTGGACTTCACCGCTGCTCTTCACGTAGCCGGCGCGCATGCCGAGGTTGGCCGTGTAGGTCGGCGTTTCTTCGGTGCCGCCCTTGACCAACGGTGCGTCGAACGTCTCGTTGGCGTTCAGGTTCAGCAGCGTGCCCGCGGTGTCGAAAATGCCGATGCCCACACCCTTGGCCGTACCGGTGGTCTTCAGCAGCTTGTTGTTGCCGGAATCCACGCCCGAACCGCTGGCCGGGTCGAAGCGCACCTTGACCGTGTTCAGGCCCTTCGCGGTCGAACCGCAGTCGAGGTTGAGGTTGATCGCGGTACCGGCCGCGATGCCGCCGCCGGCGGTGCCGGCCAGCGCATCGACACTGACCTTGCCCAGCTTGACGTCGATCGACTGCTCACCCTTGCCGCCGGTCACCGACGTGCCGTTGCCGCCTGTGATGCCACACGACGCGGCGACGATCTCGCCCGTGAAGTTGATCGTGCCGTCCGCCGCATGAGCAGCGTTCATCGCTGCAAATGCCAAACCGGCTGCCGACATCATCATTGCAATCTTTTTCATTTCTGATTCATCCAATCGTTAAAAGAGAATTTCAAACGGCATATTTCCGGTAGGATGCATGCCGCTATATTGTTTGCATAACTAAACTTATGCGGATCTATGCGCCATTCGACACCTCCCCAAACTGAAATGAATGGAATCCCCACCCTTCAGGCAGGGAAAAAAGCTCGAACGAATGACTGCCGGATATCGAACTCGTCGATCCCCGCGTTGTCTACCGGGTCAGAACACCCTGAAAACTTGGACAGCCCGATGTCGTTCTGCACGCCGAACTTCATCATCGCGTTTCCAGGGCGAATGGGAGATGCGTCTTAACGTGTGCATTTCGGGTTGTATTTTCCTGATGTGAGGCAGGGCGGGAAATTGGACAAAAACTAAAGCAGCATTAAATTAAGTAGTACAAGTACTAAATTGTTTGAGGTGGGAATCTTTAAATAATCTGCGTGAATTGTTAAATCAAGAGGGGCTGCCCACGTCTGGCGTGGTCCTTGGCTCACCGATCCTGCGACAATGTTGCCGTGTGGGGACGATGGTTCGCGTGGCGGTGAAATTCAAAATATGGAATGTGAATGACGGCGACAATGCTCGCGCCCAATCGCGCAAACTGAAAATGAAACTACCAATATGATGTATCGGGAACTTAAATGCGTGTAATGGCGTGATGTCAGAGCGAGTTTCGGTATGCCTGGACTTTGCGGGTACTACGCCCAAGCCGAACCGCCCAGTGCGGACGAGTCGCTTGGAGGCAGCGACGGTTTAGGTTGATTTTTTGAGGAGGGGGCGGGGAGGGAGGAATGTAATGCGTCGATTCAC
>Ga0182007_10000942_pt1 | contig 16008 bp, 13 predicted proteins | sample Sormic07211113_1_FD_123023 | JGI IMG/M metagenome (GOLD analysis project Ga0182007, IMG submission 123023) | Rhizosphere microbial communities from Sorghum bicolor, Mead, Nebraska, USA - 072115-113_1 MetaG | ecosystem: Host-associated > Plants > Roots > Rhizosphere | place: USA: Nebraska... | reverse complement strand
GACCCAGTCCCGTGGCCATGGCCCGCACCAGCGCCCGATAAACCTCGTAGAAGCGCAACACCTGCAGGCCCGGGTAGTCACCGCTGTGCTGTATCCAGGCGTCCAGGAAGCGGAGTGCGAGATCGTCGCGGCCGTGGGCCTTCAGGTCCATGGTGAGGAATGCAAGGTCGCTCATCACGTCGATCCAGCGCAGCGCCGGGTCGAACTCGATGCAGTCGAAAGGCATGAGCGCACCGTCGACCAGGACCACGTTGGCCATGTGCAGATCGCCGTGGCATTCGCGTATCGAGCCGCCCTGCTGGCGGGCGATCCATGCCATGCGCAGCACCTGGCCCTGCTCCCGAACCCACGTCTCCAGTGCTGCAAGGGGGGCGAGGCGGCTTTCGTCGCCCTGCGTCTGCAACGCGGCCAGCGCATCCGTAGCTGCTCGAACGATCGAGTCGGGACTGCCGAAGCCTGACACCGGCGTCGCTCGCTCCGCTGCCGCGTGCAGGGCCGCCAGCCGCTGCGCGAAGCCGTCGAGCAGCGCGGGCTGCAGCCGGTCTTCCACCAGCAGGTCGCGCAGCAGCGACGACCCCGGGAATCGCAGCATGCGCACCACGTGGTCGATCACCGTGCCGGCGCCGCCGATGCGCGGCGACTCGCGCGTGCCGCAGACCGGTGCCACGTCGACGTAGAGCGAAGGAGCAAAGCGTCGGTTGAGGCGCAGCTCCTCCTCGCAGAAGTGCTTTCGGGCCTCGACGCTGCCGAAGTCCAGGAACGGCAGGCGTACCGGCTTCTTGAGCTTGAAGGCCTGCGTCTGCGTCAGCAGCACCCAGGAAATGTGCGTCTCGACCAAGGCCACGGGTTGCCCGGTCTCCCGCTGGCGTTGCTCTCGCAGTGCGTTGACCAGTATGGTGTCCATATGGCTTGTTTGCGACTCAGCGACATTCAAAAATGGCGAGAAAGCTCCAAGGCACCCTGACGCCTCAGTGCGCCATCAAGACCGGCACCGTCATCTGCTCGAGTATCTGCCGCGTCACGCCGCCCAGAATGCGCTCGCGCAGGCGCGAATGGCTGTAGCCGCCCATCACCAGCAGGTCGGCGCTCAGGTCCGAAACCCGCGACAGCAACGCGTCTGCGACGTCGATTTCGGTCACCTCGGACTCGGCACGCGCCTGCACGCCGTGCCTCAGCAGGAACTGGATCATGTCCGATACCAGCAGCTGCTGCGTGTTGTCTTCGTCGCGCGGGTGGCGCAGCGACAGGAGCGTGACGCGTGCCCCGCGCCTCATCGCCGGCAATGCCGCCTGAAGGGCCATGGCGGCTTCACGCGAGCCGTCCCAGGCCGCAACGATGTTCTTCGGGATCCCCCCGAACGCACCGGCCGAAGGCACGACCAGCACCGGTCGGCCCACTTCCATCAGCACCTGCTCGGCAAGCCCGCGCACCGTGGTGTCCTTCCTGTTCGAGTCGTCTTCCTGTCCGAGCACCACGAGATCGCTCGCGCGCCCGTACCGCACAACGGCGTTCACCGTAGCGCCATCGACCAGCCGCACCTCGTACGACAAGGGCCCCGATCCGGCGATGCCTTCCCTGAACTCGCGCGCGATAGCCTCGGCTCGCCGATGCAGATAGTCGGCCGACTCGACGATGTAGTCGGTCATGCCGGTGGCGATGGCGTCGGCGGGAATCACGCCGTCGTACAGGCCCGTGGGCACCAGCCCGACCAGGTGGCTCTCGTGCGCCCGGGACCACTGGGCCGCCATCGCGGCGCACACGGAGCTGCGGACCGAATGGTCCAGGTGAACGAGGATGGTTTTGAAGTTCATGGATGCCCCGCAAGGTGGTGCGCCGCGTCCTGGCGCAGGAAATGGACGTCAGACAGATGTTCGTGCCCCGGGAGCGCGCGGGGGTTGACGGCGATCAAACCAACGCCGGGTCAGTGCTTCAGCACGCACTTGTCGTACAGATGCGGTGCGCGGCCTTCGGGGTCGTAGCGGCGCTTGAGCATGGTGTAGGTGCCCATGCCGTAGGCGCTGTCGAATTCCTCGCGGGTGAAGAAGCTGTCCGAGTAGAGCGACTTGATGCCCCCCAGGCGCAGCACTTCCTGTTCGACCAGGCGGTTGAAGTGCCCCGCTTCATGCGCTTCGCGGCGCTCGACCACGTCCCAGAAGCCGAAATTGACATGCAGCGTGCCCGCATCGAGCGGGTACAGCGCAAAGCAGGCGCCAGGGTCCGGCACGTGCAACGGGCAGATCCAGACCGGCAGGATGCCGATCTCGCGCTGCAGGAAGTCGAGGAAGGCCGGCGCCGAGCGGATCGGGACGTCGACGTCCTGGATCACGGATTCGGTGTGCAGCCCGTGACATGCTGCCAGGCGCCTTGTCACGCCCCAGCGGGCATTCAGGCGCATGAGCCGCGTGTAGGTACGGGAGTTGAGGTGCTCACGGCCGAACAGGCGACGCACCAGCGGGTTCTGCGCGCCGAAGTTGCGCGAACACCAGAACCAGTCCGTATCCCAGCGCCACAGGTAGTCGTGCACGCTGAGGTAGTCGACCGGCATCTCCAGCAGCGAGCGGTAGTAGATGCGCTCGAACTCGTAGTTGCTCAGCCAGGGGGCGGTGTTCTCGAAGCGAGCGATGTTCAGCACCATCGACCGGGGGCCGAACACTACGCCGTCGACAAAGTCGGCATCGCCCTCGCAGGCCTCGGCCAGCGCCGCGAAGAATTCCTCGGGATGCTCGTATGCGATGTGCTCCACGCGCACATAGGGCTGCACGGGCAGCGTGCGCAGCACCAGCCGCAGTGCGTAGCCGAGCGAACCGTAGGAATTCGGAAAGCCGAAGAACAGGTCGCGATGCGCGTTGTCGGGGGTGCAGTGGACGATGCGGCCGTCCGGCAGCAGCACGTCGAGTTCCAGCACCGAGTGGTGGACCAGCCCCTGGCGCATCGATGTCGCCTCGATGCCCACGCCCGCTACCGCCCCGCCTACGGTGATGGTCTTGAGCTGGGGCACCACCGCCGGCATCATGCCGTGCCGCAGCGTTGCAGCTACCAGGGCCTCGTAGGTGGCCATGCCTTCGACCTCGACCGTGCTGCATGCGGTATCGATGCCGATGACATGGTTGAAATCGCCGAGGTCGATGAGGCGCCTCGGACCGGCCTGGCGGTCGCGGAACAGGTTCGACGTTCGCTTGGCCAGCGCGATCGGCGGCGCCGGCCCCACGCCGTCTTCGCGCATGGCCGCCACGAGGTGGCTCCTGCGTTCCGCGTGAGCCAGCGCCTCAGTGCGGTTCATACAGGTGCTCCCTGCCCATCGGGTAGCTCTGCGGTGTCACATTGCCCTTGCTGAAGACGATCTGGAACAGGTGCGTGTAGCCCGCCTGCGAGCGGAACATCTCGGCGCAGCCGATCAGGTAGGTGCGCCAGATGCGCCGGAAGCGTTCGTCGAAGCGCTGCGGGTCGAGGATCTGTATGGCTGGCCAATGCTTCTCGAAGCGCTCGGCCCAGGCATCGAGCGTGGGTGCGTAATGCCGGCGCAGGTTCTCGATGTCGAGTACCTCCAGGCCGCTGCGCTCCATTTCCACGATCACGTCGGCCAGGCTGGGAATCCAGCCGCCGGGAAATACGTGCTTGCGTATGAAGAGCTCCGTCTCGAAGCGCCCGACGTGGCCGATGAAGTGCAGGATGCCGAGCCCGCCGGGCTTGAGGAACTGCGCGTGCGCCCGGATCACCTCGGGCAGCTGGTCGCGGCCCGCGTGCTCCAGCGTGCCGATGGATACGACCTTGTCGTACTGCTCGTCGACGTCGCGGAAGTCGGCTTCGCGCACCTGCAGCGAGGCTTCCAGTCCGCGCCGCTCGATCTCGTCGCGCAGCCATTCGACCTGCTCGGTGGTGGTGTTGAGGCCGACGCCGGTGGTGCCGATCTTTTCCCGCGCGCGGAACATGAAACCGCCGAAGCCGCAGCCGATGTCGATGAAGCGGTCTTCGGGCTTCAGCATGATCTTGCGGCACACGTGGTCGATCTTGCGGCGTTGCGCTTCCTCCAGGCTGCGGGTGCCCTCGGGCCAGTAGCCGCAGGTGTACATCATCAGTGGATCGTCGAGCCACGGCCGGTAGAAGCCCGTGCCGAGGCCATAGTGCGCGCGTGCGTTGGCCTTGGCATGGGCCGGGTCCCGGTTGGAGTGGCGCAGCTCGTGCAGGCTGTTCTCGATGCCGTTGAGCGCACCGGCCTGCTGGTCGAAGCCGGCGGCCATGCCGGCCGCCAGGGCGGCGCCGAAATCGCCCTCGACGTCCACTTCCTGGTCGAAGTAGGCGTCCATCAAACCGATGTGGCCGCGCGTCGCCGTGGCCAACAGCGCGGCCTCGGTATGGAAGGTGATGGTGAAGACCGGTGGGCCCTCGCCCACGCCATGGCGACTGCCATCGGGCATCACAACGGCGAAGCGCGTCGCGGCGCGCTGGCCGATGCCGTCGAGCATGTTGCGCAGTGGAAGGGACAGCATCGCGCGCCTAGCCGTCCAGCGGTACGCCGCCGCCGAAGCGGCAGATCCACTGGTCCATGAGTTCGCGCTGCACTGCACTCATCGAGCGCTGCCAGGCCGCCAGCATTTCCCATTGCTCGCGCTGTGCCAGCAACATGCTCTTGCCGACGGCCATCTGCCAATTCATCACGGATTGAAGGTAGCCGGCTCCGAATGCAGTCGGGATCGTCGGGGTTATGGAAAAGGCGTCGTTGGGCATGAGAAATGTCTCCCATCGAAGAACTCGTGCTCGCTGCGCACGTTGCTGCCATGCTGCCGCGTGCAGTGGACATGCTCCCTGACCTGCTGCGCAAGAACCTGCGAAGCGCCGAGCCGAAGGACTTGCTCTGCGTGGTGATCGCCCCAGGCGACTGCATGAAAAAGCGACATTGAAGAACCCGTTGGAAAGAGGAAATGAAAGAGACGGAAGAAAAAAAGTTCGGCAGGCGCAAGGGCCCTACGCTTCGATGATCACTTTGAGCGCATGCGTCTCGGCGGCGCGCACGAAGGTGTCGTAGGCATCCAGCACCTGGTCCAGCGTGAAGCGGTGCGTGATCAGCCGGGCCGGGTCCACCTTGTGGGACTGCACCGTCTTCAGCAGCATCGGCGTGGACACGGTGTCGACCAGCCGCGTGGTGATCGCGATGTTCTGCGACCACAGCCGCTCCAGGTGAAGCTCGGCCGGGTGCCCGTGAACGCCGATGTTCGCGATGGTGCCGCCGGGCGCCACGATGTCCTGGCACAGCACGAAGGTGGCCGGTATGCCGACCGCCTCGATCGACACGTCGACGCCGCGGCCGCCGGTCAGCGCGAGCACCGCCTCGGCCGCCTTGCCGTCGGTGCTGTTGATCGTGTGCGTCGCGCCGAAGCGGCGCGCAACCTCCAGCCGGCCGTCGTCCAGATCGATCAGGATGATCTGCGACGGCGAATAGAACTGGGCCGTGAGCAGCGTGGCCAGGCCGATCGGCCCGGCGCCCACGATGGCCACCGTGCTGCCGGGCGCGACCTTGCCGTTGAGCACGCCGCACTCGAAACCGGTCGGCAGGATGTCGCTGAGCATCACCAGCGCCTCTTCGTCCGCGCCGGGCGGAACGGGATACAGGCTGGTGTCCGCATGCGGAATGCGCACGTACTCGGCCTGCGTGCCGTCGATGGTGTTGCCGAGAATCCAGCCACCGGTGGCGCAATGCGAATACATGCCGCGGCGGCAGTTCTCGCACTTGCCGCACGAAGAGATGCACGAGATCAGCACATGGTCGCCAGCCCTGAAGGCCGTGACGCCGGCGCCGACGCTCTCGATCACGCCCACACCCTCGTGCCCGAGGATGCGGCCCGGCGTGCAGGTCGGCACGTCGCCCTTGAGGATGTGCAGGTCGGTGCCGCAGATGGTCGTCTTGAGTATCTTGACGATGGCGTCGCCCGGCGCCTGGATCTCCGGCTTGGGATGGTCTTCGAGCGATTTGAGGCCGGGGCCCCTGTATACGAGTGCTTTCATGCCACCACGTTATGCCTCCCCGTTCGCGCGCCCTTGAGATAGCGCAAGGAATGCCTGCGTCGCCGTGCAGATGCCTTGACGCGCCGCCACGCCGGAGGACACTGAATGCATGAACACCTTCAGTCCATCGGCTGCGATCGTCGGGCTGGCCGTGGCGCTGGGCATCGGCATGATGGTCGGCATCGAACGCGAACGCCGAAAGGGCGACGGCGACCGGCGCGCGGCCGCGGGGCTGCGCACCTTCGCCGTCGTGGCGCTGGCGGGTGCTGTCGCGCAGATTCTTCCCGTCCCGGCGCTCGTTCCCATCGGGGGAGCGCTCGTCGCCACGCTGGCGGCTGTGTCGCACTGGAAGAGCCGCTCGCAAGATCCGGGCATGACCACCGAGATCGCCCTGTTCGCTACTTACCTGGTCGGCGTGCTGTGCATCATCGAGCCATCGCTTGGCGCGGCCTGCGGGACCGGCCTGGCACTGCTGCTGGCGGCGCGCCGCAGGCTGCATCGCTTTGCAACCGAGTTGCTCAGCGAGCAGGAACTGCACGACGGCATCCTGCTGGCGGCGCTCGCCCTCATCGCGCTGCCGCTCATTCCTTCCCGGCCCATCGAGATGCTCGGCGGCATCAATCCCCGGCCGCTGGCCTCCATGGTGCTGCTGATCATGGCGATACAGGCCGCGGGACAGGCAGCGGTGCGATGGCTCGGCGTGCGCGGCGGCCTGCTGGGCGCGGGCTTTGCATCAGGGTTCGTGTCGAGCACGGCCACCGTGGCCTCGTTCGGCAACCGTGCGCGCGAACAGCCACTGCACACCGGCCTGCTGGCCGGCGCTGCGGCCTTGTCTGCGGTGGCCACCTGGGTGCTTGCGCTGGCGATGACCGCCGCCTTGTCGCCGCCGGCCGGGCTCGCGCTGTTGCCGGTGGCACTTGCCGGCGCGGCAGGCGCGGCGGCCGTGGGCCTGCTGCCGCTTCTGTCTTCCCGGCCATCAGCGGCGATCGAGGCGCCCGCCAGCACGCGCACCGCGCTGCGCCCGCGCGAAGCGTTCACCGTCGCGCTCGCACTGGCGCTGGTTGCGCTGCTGGTGGGCACGGCGCAGCGGCACTTCGGCGACACCGGCCTGCAGGTCGGCATCGCGCTCGCGGCGCTGGTCGACGCGCACGCGCCCGTGGCCTCGCTCGCCTCGCTGCACGCGGCCGGCACCTTGTCTGTGGATCAGTTCGTCCGCGGCGTGCTCGTGGCGGTCGGAACCAACACGCTCACACGCTGCATGGTGGCCCTGGCTGCCGGCGGCAGGGCTTATGCGCTGCGCGTGGCAGCTGCGCTGGTGGCGAGCCTGGCCTGCGCATGCGCCGTCGCGGTCTGGCTCAAGGGGTGAGCCGCTTCATACGAACGCGAGCCCGGGCGCCGCCTGCGGGCCGCGGTACAGCCTGAGCGCAGGGTCCTCGACCACGTACTCCTCCACCCCACCCTCCGGCAGTCGCTTGCGTCGCGTGAAGGTCCAGGCGTAGGCCGGCTCGATGCCATGGCTCGCGTTGTCCGAAAAGGCAAGGCTGATGGTGCCGGCAGGCGCAATCGACAGCAGGTGCGAGTTGCGCATGCCGGGATGCCCTCGCTGCGCCTTGATCCAGCGCAAGACGCCGGGCCCGGCGGACTTCTAGAGTTCTCCTCATTCACCACATCCGTTCTTGAAATGAACACGCTGCGCTCAATCCTCGTCCACCTGGATGGCACCGAACGTGCCGAGGTGCGGCTGCGGCTCGCGCACCGGCTCGCGGCCATGCACGAGTCGGCATTGACCGCGCTCTTCGCGGTGTCCCCGTCCGTGCTGGCGGTGCTACCGCTGATGGGTGGAATTCCGTCGATGCCGATGGCCGGAGAGGTCGATCCCGATCACCGCGCCCATGCCGCAGCCGTGTTCGAGCGCCTTCTGCAAGACCACGCCAACCGCAGCGACTGGCGCGAACTGCGCGGCGAACCCGTCGTCGAGAGCTTCATCCAGCGCGCGCTCACCTGCGACCTCATGGTGCTGGGGCAGCGCAACCCGCGGGACGTGGCCGGTTTCGATGTGCCCGGCGACTTCGTCGAGGCAGTCATGCTCGGCAGCGGCAAGCCTGCATTGATCGTTCCTTTTGCCGGCAGGGTGTCCCCGAAGCCGGAGAAGGTGTTGGTCGCCTGGCGTTCGACACGCGAGTCCGCCCACGCACTTACCACTGCCCTGCCCATGCTGCAGGCGGCGAAGGAGGTCCACCTGGAGGCCTGCGCAGACAGCGAAGACCCCGTGCCGCCGATGTCCCGGCTGCGGGATTACCTGCGCCTGCACGGCATTGGGCAGGTGCAGGAGCACCGGGCCCTGGAAGACAGCAGGCACGCCGGTCAAGCGCTGCTGTCGCTGGCGGGGAAGATCGGCGCCGGGCTGATCGTCATGGGCGGCTATGGCCACAGCCGTGCGCGCGAACTCGTGCTCGGAGGCGCCACCCGCACGATGCTGGAGTCGGCCACGGTCCCGGTCTGGATGGCGCACTGAGCGGCGGCGCCCGCCAAAACTTCATCCGGCGGCTTTCCAGAGACGGACAAGGGCTTCAAGCGCTGGTCTCCTCCTTGTGCGCGCGTGCCGCCTTCCGAGCCGCATTGGGCGGCGCGCTGCAGCGCCTCCTCGACGCGGCCGGGCAGCGCGATGTCGCGCTTGAGCCCCGTCACGAGCTCAGCCGGCCCGGGCTCGTGCAACCGCTATTGCACGACTGCGCAGAGGCCGTCGGCGTCGCCGTTGCAGACATCGAATCGCCGGACCATGGCTCGGCGTCTGTCACCGTGCCTCAGCCCGGGATGCGCCAGGCCCCATCGGCCTGCCGGCATGCGCTGCCGCCGATGCTGTCGGACCGCCCGCCGACCGACACTTCCAGCTTGAAGTTGCGGCACCGGGCGCCGCGCTGGTCGAAGCTGCGCGTGGGCGTGAAAACGAAGCTGTCGCCCGTCTCGCGATTGCGCCAGACAGAGGACTCGCCGTTCGCCAGCGTTTCCAATGCACTCGCCGCGCGGCGGCGGTCGTTGTTGTCCATCGCCCTGGCCGCCACGCTGCCGGGCGCCGTACCCGCGAGAGATCCGGTGAGCATGCTGCCGGCTGGTGTGCGCCCGGGAAAGCTGCCGCAGCCGGCCAGCGCCAGTGCAACGCACGAAGCGGAAAGAACCGGTGCAAGCTTCATTCGCATCTCCTGGGCGCTCGGCCGTTCAGGCGTAGGAACGCAGGCGCCGCGAAAAATCGGCCAGCGGCGCGATGCCGCTCGCCTCGGCGCGCTGGCACCAGTCCTGCAACTGCCGGGCGAGCTGCTCGCCGGTGGCCGTGGAACGGCTCCATAAGGCGGTCAGTTCCCCGCGCATCGCGTACATCGTAGCCAGCGCCTGCGATGCATTCAATGCCTGCAACACCTGCTGGTAACGCGACGGGCCGAGCAGGCCCTGGTCCTTGCCCAGCAATGGTTTCACCGCCTTGAGGGCGCGTGCGGCTTCCGGCGACATGCGACGCAGCCGGTCGAGTTCCGCGACGCAGGCCTTCTTCAGCGAGCGCGTGTAGTTCGACAGCACGTCGTAGTGGCAGCGGATGACTGCCTGCACCGTGGCGAGATCGACATTCGCCTTGGGCGCAACAAGGCGCGGCGTGGGTGCCACGTGCTTCACCGTCGCCAGCCCCAGGGCTTGCAGTGTGCGGATGTAGAGCCAGCCGATGTCGAACTCGAACCACTTGCTGGAGAGCTTGGCCGAGCTGGGAAAGGCGTGATGGTTGTTGTGCAGCTCTTCCCCGCCGATCAGGATGCCGATCGGAAAGATGTTCGTGCTGGCGTCACGGGCGGGCCAGTTGCGGTAACCCCAGTAGTGGCCAATGCCGTTGACCACGCCGGCCGCCCAGAATGGAATCCACGCGATCTGCGTGAGCAGTATCAGGCTGCCCGGCACGACGCCGAAGAGCACAATATCCACGATACCCATCAGCACGATGCCGAGGATCTTGTGCTTCGAGTAGAGATTGCGCTCCAGCCAGTCGTCGGGCGTGCCGTGGCCGTAGCGCTCGAGGGTTTCCGCATGCCCCGCTTCACGCACGTAGAGGAACACGCCGCCCCAGAGCACCCTGTTGAGCCCGTACACCTGCGGGCTGCGCGGGTCTTCGGCTGTTTCGCACTTGGCGTGGTGCTTGCGGTGCACCGCGGCCCACTCCTTCGTCACCATGCCGGTGGTCAGCCACAGCCAGAAGCGGAAGAAATGGCTCACCGCCGGGTGCAGTTCGAGAGCGCGATGCGCCTGGTGGCGGTGCAGGAAGATGGTGACCGAAGCGATGGTGACGTGCGTGAGCGCCAGCGCGGCCAGCACAGCGCCCCACCAGGGAAGATCGAGAGCGCCGGAATAAAGCAGGGATTGCATTCGTACCTCGTGAATAGTGCGGACGATTCTGCGGACTGCACTGGCTCCGGGCTTTGATGCAGGTCAACACGCCAGCCTCTCACCGTCCACCTGCGAGATCACTCGCCGGGTCTTGCCGCTGCGCCCGCAATGCGCACTTTCGCCGCCATGGCAATGGGATATGGATGCCTCTGCCGCGGCCAATGCCCCGTGGAGGGTGCGCAAGGCGTCGTTCACCACAGCCCGTCGGGACGGTGAGGCCTCGACGGCTACCGGCGGCGTGTGCGAAATACCGTCCGTGTCCGAACGCCGGAACGCCTGTATCGGCGCCATGGCCAGAGCCGGCCAGTCCTCGGCCCGCATGACGGCATCCGTCTCGGCGCGGGTCAGTGCGATGCCGTCCTGCAGGATGCGCGATCCGATCGTCTCGAACATTTCGAGCGAGTGCAGCCAGATGCCGTACTGCGCCTTGCACAGCGCCAGCGGAAAAGTGAAGCCGGAGTTCATGGTGTGTCCTCTTGCCCGACGGGGCGTTCACACGAATGCTGACGCCGCACCGCCCTGCCCGGCTTGCGCGGGATCAAGGCAACACAAAGCCACGCCTCCTGTATCGGTTGTTACCGGTTTGAGCGACATCAACCCTGCGCACGCTCGCATGCCCATACTGGAATGTCCGTCCACCCAGAAAGCAGCTCGACATGCCCTTCTCCCCCGCACCGGCAATTCCGGACGACGACTTCGCGCTGCTCGATGCCTGGTGGCGCGCCGCCAACTACCTCTCGGCGGGCCAGATCTACCTGATGGACAACCCCCTGCTGCGCGAGAAGCTCTCGCTCTCGCACATCAAGCCGCGCCTGCTGGGGCATTGGGGAACGACGCCGGGCCTGAACTTCATCTATGCGCACATGAACCGCGCCATCAATGCGCGGGACCTCGATGCCATCTTCATCGCGGGCCCGGGCCACGGCGGGCCGGGCGTGGTCGCCAACACTTACCTCGAAGGGACCTACAGCGAGGTGTATCCCGCCATCGGGCAGGACGCCGAGGGCCTGCAGCGCCTGTTCACTCAGTTCTCTTTCCCGGGCGGCATTCCGAGCCACGTCGCGCCCGAGACGCCGGGCTCCATCCACGAGGGCGGCGAGCTGGGCTATTCGCTGCTGCACGCCTACGGCGCAGTGTTCGACAACCCTTCGCTGCTGGCCTGCTGCGTGATCGGCGACGGCGAGGCCGAGACCGGTGCGCTGGCGGCGAGCTGGCACTCCAACAAGTTCCTGAACCCGCAGCGCGACGGAGCGGTACTGCCGATCCTGCATCTGAACGGCTACAAGATCGCCGGCCCCACTGTGCTGGCGCGCATCGGCGAGGAAGAACTGACGCAGTTGCTGCGTGGCTACGGGCACGAGCCGTACTTCGTCGTGGGCGACGAGCCGGCCGGGATGCACAGGCAGATGGCGGCCGTGCTCGATACAGCGCTGGACAGCATTCGCGCCATCCAGGCCAGCGCCCGCAAGGACGGTTTTCACACGAGGCCGCGCTGGCCCATGATCGTGCTGCGATCTCCCAAGGGCTGGACCGGACCGCGCCAGGTTGACGGCCTGCAAGTCGAAGGCACCTTCCGCGCGCACCAGGTTCCGCTCACCGACTTTGCAGCCAAGCCCGGCCACGTCGAACTGCTCGAACAGTGGCTGCGCAGCTACCGGCCCGAGGAGCTGTTCGATGCGCGCGGCGCGCTGCGTCCCGAGATCGCGGCTCTCGCACCCGTGGGCCTTCGCCGCATGAGTGCCAATCCGCACGCCAACGGCGGACTGCTGTTGAAGGATCTGACGATGCCGTCCTTCCGCGCACACGCCGTGCCGGTGGCTGCGCCGGGCGCGGTCGATGCAGAGGCCACGCGCGTCGTGGGCAACTTTCTGCGCGAAGTCATGCGCGCCAATGCGCAAGATCGCAACTTCAGGGTGATGGGGCCTGACGAAACCGCGTCGAACCGGCTCGGCGCCCTGTTCGAGGTGACCGAACGTACAACGACCGCCCGGATATGGCCGGGCGACGACCACCTTTCGCCCGATGGCCGCGTGATGGAAGTGCTGAGCGAACACCTTTGCCAAGGCTGGCTCGAAGGCTACCTGCTGACCGGGCGGCACGGCTTCTTCTCGTGCTACGAGGCCTTCATCCACATCATCGACTCGATGTTCAACCAGCATGCCAAGTGGCTGAAGGTCGCGCGCGGCATCGGCTGGCGGCGGCCGATAGCGTCGCTGAACTACCTGCTCACGAGCCACGTCTGGCGGCAGGACCACAATGGCTTCAGCCACCAGGATCCGGGCTTTCTCGATCACGTGGTCAACAAGAAGGCCGAGGTCGTGCGCGTGTACCTGCCGCCGGACGCCAACACCCTGCTCTCGGTGACCGACCATTGCCTGCGCAGCCGCGACTACGTGAACGTCATCGTGGCGGGCAAGCAGCCCGCGCCGCAGTGGCTGGACATCGATGCCGCGGTGCGCCACTGCGCCACGGGCCTGGGCATCTGGGAATGGGCGAGCAACGACGAGGGCGGCACACCCGACGTGGTGATGGCCTGCGCCGGCGACGTGCCCACGCTGGAGACGATGGCGGCCGTCGACCTGCTGCGCGAAAAGGTGCCGGAGTTGAAGGTGCGGGTCGTGAACGTGGTCGACCTGATGGCGCTGCAGTCGCCTGCCGCGCACCCGCACGGCCTTTCCGATGCCGACTTCGACACCATCTTCACCACCGACAGGCCGGTGATCTTCGCGTTCCACGGCTACCCGGCGCTGATTCACCGGCTGATCTACAAGCGGCAAAACCACCCCGGCTTCCACGTCCACGGCTATTTCGAGGAAGGCACCACCACCACGCCATTCGACACGACGGTGCTCAATCGGCTGGACCGCTTTCATCTGGCCGCCGATGCCATCGCACGCGTGCCGCGCCTGTGCGACAGCACGGGGCATGTGCAGCAGCATCTGCGCGACAGGCTCCTGGAGCACCGGGCCTACATCACCCGCCACGGCCGGGACATGCCGGAGGTAGAGAACTGGCGCTGGACGCGATAGCCGGCGGCAGGGCTGCAAGTGGCGCCGCTGGCCAGGCGTGCGTGCTACGCTCATGCCGATCCAGGATGTTTACAACATTCGCGCCTTATTTCCTTGCCCACGCATGAAACCTGCTTCCCACATCGCGGTGCTCGACGACGAGGTTGACATCACCCTGCTGCTGGCCAACTACCTGCAGGGCCACGGTTTCCGTGTCACCCAGGTCCACAACGGCCGGGCCCTCATGACGCTGATGGACACCGACCCCGCAGACCTCGTGCTGCTTGACCTCGGTCTGCCCGGCGAAGACGGCTTCACCATTGCGCGCCGCGTGCGCGAAAGCTGGCGCTGCGGCCTCGTCATCGTCACGGGCCGGGGCGATGCGGTGGACAAGGTGGTGGGCCTCGAGGTGGGCGCCGACGACTACGTCACCAAGCCTTTCGACCTGCGCGAGCTGGTGGCGCGCGTGAAGGCGGTGCTGCGGCGGCTGACGCCCGAGGCGCCCGCAGCCGCGCCAACCGCAGCGGTTTCTCCCGACAAGCTGCTCTTCGCCGGCTGGCAGCTCGACACCGCCGCGCGCAGCCTCAGGAATCCGCAAGGCGAGCAAGTGCCCCTGACCGGCGGCGAGTTCGACCTGCTGCAGGCCTTTGCCCGCCATCCCGGCCGCGTGCTGTCGCGCGACTTCCTGCTCGAGCAGACACGCGGTCGCGAAGCCGCCCCCTTCGATCGCACGATCGACGTGCAGGTCGGCCGGCTGCGCAAGAAGATCGAGGCGGATGCGGACGATCCGCAGCTCATCAAGTCGGTGCGAGGCGCGGGCTACATCCTGGTGCCGTCGGTTTCCCATGGCTGACGCCGCGGACAACCCGCCCTTCCTGCCCGACGCGCCCATCCAGGGCTTGCCGTCGGGCATCGACGAAGGCAGCGTGTTCCGCCTGCTCTTCATCGCCTACCCCGATTCGCTGCTGCTGGTGGACCAGTCCGGCAGCATCATGCTCGCCAACCCTTCGGCAGCCGCGCTGCTGGGCTATGCGGTGGGCGAGCTGGTGGGCCTGAATGTCGACGTGCTGGTGCCCGACAGCATCCGCCCACGCCATGCCTCGTACCGCGAGGCCTATGGCCGCGCGCCCCGCCCCCGTCCGATGGGCACGCACATGGAGCTGGTGGCCAAGCGCAAGGACGGCAGCGAGGTCATGGTCGAGATTGCGCTCAGCCCGCTGCAGAGCCACGGGCTGCCCTTCGTCGTGGCCGCCATCCGCGACATCGGCGCCTACCCGCGCGTGAAGCAGGCGCTGCAGCGCGCGCGCTACAGCGAACACCTGGCCCAGCTGGGGCGCCTGGCGGTCGACACGCGCGACCTGCAGGTAGTCCTCCAGCACGTGCCGGAAATCATCACCACGGCCTTGCAGGTCGAGGTCGCAATGGTATGGCTGCTCGACGGCAACCGCCTCGAGTTCCGGGTGGCCAGCGGCGTCGGCCTGCTCGCCGGCGAGGAGATAGGGGCGCGCATCGCCAACCGCCCCGACACCCCGCCGGGCTTCGTGTTCTCCCAGGGCCGGCCGGTCGTGGTGCCGGACTACCGCAAGGAAGACCGGTTTTCCGTGCCCAGGGCCTACCTCGACTCTGGCCTGGTCAGCGCGCTTGCGGTGCCGCTGACCGACCTGGGGCGCGTGATCGGCATGTTGTCGGTGCGCTCGAAGGAATTCAAGCGCTTCGGCGACGAGGAAGTCCGTTTTCTCGAATCGCTGTCCAGCCTGCTTGCCACCAGCCTGCAGCGCGTGCAGACAGAGGAGGCGCTCAACCATGCCCAGCGGCTCGAAAGCGTCGGCCAGCTCACGGGCGGCATCGCGCATGACTTCAACAACCTGCTGACCGTGATCCAGGGCAACCTCCAGGTTCTGGAAGAGTTGCCTGCCCTCGCGCAAAACGGCTACGTGCAACAGTTGCTGGGTGCTGCCAACCGGGCTTCGCGACGCGGGGCCGAACTCACCGGCAAGCTGCTGGCGTTTTCCCGGCGGCAGGTGCTGCAGCCGGTCGCCATCGATTCGCACGCGCTGCTGCACTCGCTGGCGGACATGCTGCGCCGCACGCTGGACCAGCGCATCCGCATCGAGATCGACACCGCCCCCGGCTGCCCGCCCGTGATGGCGGACCCGGGCCAGCTGGAATCGGCGCTGCTCAACATCGCGATCAATGCACGCGACGCCATGCCTGAAGGAGGCACGCTGCGCTTTTGCACCGAGCTGTGCGGCGCCTTGCCGATGGCGCTGCGCAGCCAGCGCAACGACCCTCGCGGCGATGCATCGGCGCGTTTCGTCGCGATCTCCATCGCCGACAGCGGCACGGGCATGTCCGAGGAGGTGAAGGAGCACGCCTTCGAGCCCTTCTTCACCACCAAGGAGGTCGGCCGCGGCACGGGCCTGGGCCTGAGCACGGTGTACGGCTTCGTCCACCAGTCCCGGGGCGCGGTCGCGATCGACAGCAAGATCGGCCACGGCACCACGGTCACGCTCTATCTGCCGCAACAGGAGGAAGTCCGCCCGCCCGCCGCGATGGAAGAACCCGCCGGCGAGGCCAT
>Ga0182007_10000940_pt1 | contig 16048 bp, 17 predicted proteins | sample Sormic07211113_1_FD_123023 | JGI IMG/M metagenome (GOLD analysis project Ga0182007, IMG submission 123023) | Rhizosphere microbial communities from Sorghum bicolor, Mead, Nebraska, USA - 072115-113_1 MetaG | ecosystem: Host-associated > Plants > Roots > Rhizosphere | place: USA: Nebraska... | reverse complement strand
TGGGGAGCGTGGGGGCGATCCAGGCCGGCGCCGGGCCGCCCCAAGGCGGCCTGCGGCCCCCTCGGGGGGCAGCGACCCACACGCAGTGGGGGAGCGTGGGGGCGATCCAGGCCGAGGCCGGGCCGCCCCAAGGCGGCCTGCGGCCCCCTCGGGGGGCAGCGACCCACACGCAGTGGGGGAGCGTGGGGGCGATTCCTCCGGCCCCTATACTCCAGCGCAATGTTCTGGACTCTGCCAACGATCATGACCTGGACGCGCATCGTCGCGATCCCCCTGATCGTGGGCGTGTTCTATCTGCCGCTGGACGTGCCGATGCGCAACTGGATCGCGACGGTGATGTTCATCGTCTTCGCGGCCACCGACTGGCTCGACGGTTTCCTGGCGCGCCGGCTCAAGCAGACTTCGGCCTTCGGCGCCTTCCTCGATCCGGTGGCCGACAAATTCCTGGTCTGCGCCTCGCTCCTGGTGCTGGTCCACCTGAACCGCGCCGACGTCTTCGTGGCGCTGATCATCATCGGCCGCGAGATCGCGATCTCCGCCCTGCGCGAATGGATGGCGCAGATCGGCGCCAGCAAGAGCGTGGCGGTCCACATGGTCGGCAAGGTGAAGACCGTGGTGCAGATGGTCGCGATCCCGTTCCTGCTGTTCGACGGCGTGCTGTTCGGCTGGATCGACACCGGCACCTGGGGCCAATGGCTGATCTGGCTGTCGGCCGTACTCACCGTCTGGTCGATGGTCTACTACCTGCAAAAGGCGATCCCCGAAATCCGGGCCCGCGCGAAATGAGCGCTGCGGCCCGGTCGACGGGCTGGCTGCGGGCCATGCCGGCGGTATTCGTGCTGATCTGGAGCACCGGCTTCATCGTGGCGCGCTTCGGCATGCCCCATGCGCCGCCGCTCAAATTCCTCGCCGTGCGCTATGCGCTCTCGATGCTCTGCTTCCTGGTCTGGGTCCGCTGGGCCCGCGTCGCGTGGCCGCGCGATCGTCGCCAGTGGGGGCATCTCGCCGTCATCGGCGTCTTGATGCAGGCCGGCTACCTCGGCGGCGTCTGGGCCGCGGTGCGGGCCGGCATGGGGTCCGGGCTGGTCGCGCTGCTGGTCGGTATCCAGCCGGTGCTGACCGCCGTCTGGCTCAGCATGTTCGGCGGCCGGATCACGCGGCGCCAATGGACCGGGCTGCTGCTCGGTTTCGGCGGCCTGGTGCTGGTCGTGTCGCGCAAGCTCGGGCAGGGCGGGGAGGTCAGCGCACTGACCATGGGGCTGGCCTTGCTGGCGCTGTTGTCGATCACCGCCGGCACGCTGTACCAGAAGCGTTTTCTCGCGCCTTGCGACGTCCGCAGCGCCAGCGCGATCCAGATGGCCGCAGCCTTGATCGTCACCTTGCCGTTCGCGGCGCTCGAGCCCGACAGCATTCACTGGAACTTGGCCTCGGGCGGCGCCATGGCGTGGTCGGTGCTCGCGCTGTCGCTGGGCGGCAGTTCGCTGCTCTACATGCTGATCCAGCGCGGCACCGCCACCGCGGTGACCAGCCTGCTCTACCTGGTGCCGCCGTGCACGGCCGTGATGGCCTGGCTGCTGTTCGCGGAACCGATCACCGCCCTGACCCTGGCCGGCATCGCGATCACCGCGGTGGGCGTCAGCCTGGTCGTCAAGTAGGCCCGACGGCCTTCCACGGCTCGGCCCGAAAACTCTCGACCAGGAAATCGATCAGCAGCCGCACCCGGCGCGGCGTCTTGGGACGCCAGGGTGCGATCCACTGGATGTCGGCATCCGGCATCGCATGCTGAGGCAGCACGCGCACCAGTTCGCCGGAGGCGAGCTGTGGCGCGATGTCCCACAGGCTGCGCAGCATGATGCCGTGGCCCGACAGGCACCAGTCGCGCACCATCTCGCCCGAGTTGCTGGACAGCGGGCCGCGCACCCGCACCCGCGCGGTGCTGCCGTCCCTGGCCTGGCGCAGCGTCCACAGGGCGAACTCGCGCTCGCCGCCGACGCTGTTCTCGCGCGCCACCAGGCAGTCGTGCGCCTCCAGCGCCGCCACGTCGGCCGGCATGCCGCGGCGCGCGAGGTAGTCCGGGCTCGCGGCCAGCACCCGCTGGTTGCGCGCGATGCGCCGGCTGACCCAGTCGCCGGCCCGGCGCTGCTGCGGCGCCCAGAGCCAGACCGCGCCGTCGAAGCCCTCGGCGACGAGATCGGGCAGGGCCTCGACCAACTGCAGCTGGATTTCGAGCCCGGGGTGGCGCTGGTTGAAGCTCGCCAGCGCCGGGCCCAGCCAGCGGCGGCCGAAGCCGAAGGTGCCGGCCAGCCGCACCGTCCCGCTGAGTTCGCTCTGGCGTTCGCCGAGCTCGTTCTCGAGCGCTGCGAAGCCTTCGAGCAGACCCTTGGCATGCTGGCACACGGTTTCGCCCTCGGCGGTGGCGCTGAGGCGGCGCGTGGTGCGCTCGAACAGCCGCTGGCCGAGCCGGGCCTCCAGCGCGCCCAGGCGCTTGGTCACCACCGACGGGACCACGTCGAGCGCGAGCGCGGCGCCGGCCAGGCTGCCGCGGCTGCGGATCGCCAGCACAAGCTCCAGGTCGCTGCGTTCCATTCATGCCATTTCGGAAATTATCAATTGGCCCATTGTTGCTTGATGCCACGAGTGGCGCAACGCACAATCGACCCATGTTCGATGCCTTCGCCTCCTTCGACCTGACGCGCAATGGCGTCAAGGTGCATGGCCGCATCGGTGGCCGCGGCGCGCCCCTGCTCCTGCTCCACGGCCATCCGCAGACGCACGCCAACTGGCATCGGGTGGCACCTCGCCTGGCCGAGCAGTTCACGGTCGTCCTGGTCGACCTGCGCGGCTACGGCGACTCGGGCCGGCCGCCCGCCGACGAGGCCCATTCGAACTACAGCAAGCGCGAGATGGCGCTCGATGCGCTGCACGCCATGCGCGCGCATGGCTTCGAACGCTTCGGCGTGCTGGCGCACGACCGCGGCGCGCGCGTCGCCCATCGGCTGGCGGCCGATCACCCGCAAGCGGTCGAGCGGCTGATGCTGCTCGACATCGCGCCGACGCTCGCGATGTACGCGAACACCACGGAGGCCTTCGCCCGGGCCTACTGGCACTGGTTCTTCCTGATCCAGCCGCCGCCGCTGCCGGAAGCGCTGATCGAGAGCGATCCGGTCCGCTATATCCGCAGCGTGATGGGTGGACGGCACGCGGGTCTCGCGCCTTTCACGCCCGAGGCGCTGGCCGAATACGAACGCTGCGCCGCGATCCCCGGCAGTGCGCAGGCGATCTGCGAGGACTACCGTGCGTCGGCCGGCATCGACCTCGACCACGACCGTGCCGATATCGCCGCCGGCCGCAGGCTGGCACAGCCGCTGCGTGTGCTGTGGGGCGCGCACGGCGCGGTCGGGCGCTCATTCGACGTGCTGTCGCTGTGGCGCGAGCGGGCCGACGACGTCGCCGGCGGCGCGCTGCCGTCCGGCCACTACATTCCCGAGGAAGCGCCGGCCGAGTTGCTGGCCGAGGCGCTTGCTTTCTTCAACGCGAACCCAAGGATCGAGACATGAGCACCCAACGCATCGCAGTCATCGCCGGCGACGGCATCGGCAAGGAGACCATGCCCGAGGGCCTGCGCGTGCTCGATGCCGCCAGCCGCAAGTTCGGCATCGACCTCAAGTTCGACCATTTCGATTTCTCGAGCTGGGACTATTTCGAGAAGCACGGCAAGATGCTTCCCGACGACTGGAAGGACCAGATCGGCGGCCATGACGCGATCTACTTCGGTGCCGTCGGCTGGCCCGAGAAGATCGCCGACCATGTGTCGCTATGGGGGTCCCTGCTGCTGTTCCGGCGCGAGTTCGACCAGTACATCAACCTGCGGCCGGCCCGCCTGATGCCCGGCATCGTGGCGCCGGTGGTGCGGCGCGACGGCACGCCGCGCGAACCCGGCGAGATCGACATGTACATCGTGCGCGAGAACACCGAGGGCGAATACTCGAGCATCGGCGGGCGCATGTTCGAAGGCACGGCGCGCGAGATCGTGATCCAGGAAACCGTGATGTCGCGCGTCGGCGTCGACCGGGTGCTGAAGTTCGCCTTCGAGCTGGCTGCGTCGCGGCCGAAGAAACACCTCACGAGCGCGACCAAGTCCAACGGCATCTCGATCACCATGCCCTACTGGGATGAGCGCGTGGCGGCGATGGCGAAGCACTATCCGGGCGTCGCGCTCGACAAGTTCCACATCGACATCCTGACCGCGCACTTCGTGCAGCGGCCCGACTTCTTCGATGTGGTGGTGGCGAGCAACCTGTTCGGCGACATCCTCTCCGATCTCGGCCCGGCCTGCACCGGCACCATCGGCATCGCGCCCAGCGCCAACCTCAACCCCGAACGCACCACGCCGTCGCTGTTCGAGCCGGTGCACGGGTCGGCGCCCGACATCGCCGGGCGGGGCATCGCCAATCCGATCGGCCAGATCTGGTGCGGCGCCATGATGCTGGAGTTCCTGGGCCACAAGGCGGCGCACGACGCCATCCTGGCCGCGATCGAGAAGGTGCTCGCGCCCGGCAGCGGTGCCCCGCGCACACCGGACATCGGCGGAACCGCGCGAACCGCCGATCTGGGCCAGGCCATCGCCGAGGCGCTTTGAAAATCGGTTCGCCAAAACGCCACTAAAATTGCGGTCCTCGCTGCGTTTCACGGGGCTGCGTCGTATTGACACCCCCGAGACCAGTGGTTGTAATCCTTGTCGGCAGCGCGCTGCCGGCGCGTCAGAGCTGCCACCCACCTGCTGTACCCACCCCCGTGGCGTCGCCACGGGGCTGGCGCCGCTTCTGACGACCCTGATCAACAATTTTCTGCAAGGGGCCCTTGTGAACAAAACCGAACTGATTGAGCACATCGCAAAGAACGCCGACATCTCCAAAGCCGCTGCCACGCGGGCACTCGAATCCACGATCGGCGCCATTCGTACCACGCTCAAGAAGGGCGGCTCGGTCTCGCTCGTCGGTTTCGGCACTTTTGCAGTCGGCAAGCGCGCCGCCCGGACCGGTCGGAATCCCCGCACCGGCGACGCGATTAAAATCAAGGCCGCCAAGATTCCCAAGTTCCGTCCCGGCAAGGCGCTCAAAGACGCGCTGAACTGAGACCATCGTTTGAAGGTGGGGTGCTTAGCTCAGTTGGTAGAGCGGCGCTCTTACACGGCGTAGGTCGGGGGTTCGAGCCCCTCAGCACCCACCACCCGATGCAAAGGCGAACGGATCGTTCGCCTTTTTTCTTGCTGCGTCAATTTTCGTCCTAGAGAGTGCTCAAGCATGTTTGATTCCTTCCGCAAGTACAACAAGATCATCATGGTGTTCTTGTTCTTGCTGATCATTCCCTCGTTCGTGCTGTTCGGCGTCGATCGCTACCAAGGCGGCGGCCAGGGCGAGAAGGTCGCACGCGTGGCCGGTACCGACATCACGCGGCCCGAGTGGGATGCCCAGCATCGCAACGAGGTCGACCGGATTCGCCAGCAGGCGCCCACCATCGACCCGGCGATGCTCGACTCTGATGCGGCGCGCTACGCCACGCTCGAGCGCATGGTGCGCGAGCGGGTGCTCGCGGCGGCAGCCTCGAAGTCGAACATGTCGGTGTCCGAGGAACGGCTGGCGCGGCTGTTCGCGGCCGATCCGGGCCTGGCGAGCTTCCGCACCGCCGACGGCAAGTTCGATCGCGAGACCTTCATGCGGGCGACCGGCCGCACGCCCGAGCAGTACGAAGCCTCGGTGCGCGCCGACCTGGCGACGCAGCAGGTGTCGCTCGGGGTCTCGGGCACGGCCTTTGCCACGCCGGCCCAGGCCGCGGTCACGCTCAACGCCTTCTACGACCGCCGCGAGATCCAGGTCGCGCTCTTCAAGCCGGCCGACTTCGCGTCCAAGGTCAGCGTCAGCGACGCCGATCTCGAGGCCTTCTACAAGGCCCATACGGCGCAGTTCCAGCAGCCCGAACGCGCGAAGGTCGAGTACCTGGTGCTCGATCTCGAAGCCGCCAAGAAGAACATCGCCGTGAGCGAGGCCGACCTGCGCAGCTACTACGACCAGAACGCCGCCCGCTTCGGCTCCAAGGAAGAGCGGCGCGCGAGCCACATCCTGATCGCGGTGCCGCAGGGCGCGCCGGCCGCCGAGCGCGAGCAGGCCCGCAAGAAGGCCGAACAGCTGCTGGCCGACCTGCGCAAGGCACCCAACACCTTCGCCGACGTGGCGCGCAAGAATTCGCAGGACCCGGGTTCGGCGGAGAAGGGCGGCGACCTCGACGTCGTGACCCGCGGCGCGATGGTCAAGCCCTTCGAAGATGCGCTGTTCGCGCTCAAGAAGGGCGAGATCAGCAACGTGGTGGAGACCGAGTTCGGCTATCACATCATCCAGGTCAACGACATCAAGCCGGCCGTGGTGCCGCCGTTCGACAAGGTGCGCGCGACCATCGAGAACGAAGTACGCAGCCAGCAGGCGACGGCGGAATTCGCCAAGGCCGCCGAGGCTTTCACCGACATCGTCTACCAGCAGCCCGACAGCCTGCAGCCGGCGGCCGACAAGCTCAAGCTGACGATCCAGACCGCCAGCAATGTCGCCCGCACGCCCCTGCCGGGCGCCACCGGCGCGCTGGCCAGCCGCAATTTCCTGAATGCGCTGTTCGCGCCCGACACGTTGGAGCGCAAGCACAACACGGAGGCGATCGAGATCGGTGCCAATCAACTGGCCTCGGGCCGGGTGGTGCAGTACGAACCGGCGCGCGCATTGCCGCTCGACGAAGTCAAGGACAAGGTGCGCACCCAGTTGGTCGCCGAGCGTGCGGCGGCGCTGGCGCGGGCCGAGGGCGAGGCGAAACTGGCCGCCTGGAAGGCCGATCCGGCCGGCGCCAGCTTTGGCGCTCCGGTCACGGTGTCGCGGCTCGACCCCCAATCGCAGCCGCTGCCGGTGATCGAAGTCGCGCTGCGGGCCGACACCGGCAAGCTGCCGGCACTGGTCGGCGCCGATCTGGGTGCCCAGGGCTATGCCGTGGTGCGGGTGATCAAGAACGTGCCGCGCACGCCGCCGGCGCCCGAGATGGCCAAGCAAGAGACCGAACAGTACGCCCAGGCGGTGGGCGGGGCCGAGACTGCCGCCTACTACAACCTGCTCAAGAACCGCTTCAAGGCCGAGATTCTGGTGCCGAAGCCTGCAGATTCGACGGTGGCCGCCGGACGCTAGCTTTTTTCACGCTACAATTGATGGCTTAGCGGTGGCTGTAGCTCAGCTGGTAGAGTCCCAGATTGTGATTCTGGTCGTCGTGGGTTCGAGTCCCATCAGCCACCCCAAAGACATTCGTCAGCAAACAGGCACTTCGGTGCCTGTTTTGCTTTGTGCGCCCGCCCGACGACCCGCCGCGGGAGATTGGCGCTCCAATCAAGCCCCGAACATGCCTGCCATTGACACAAACCCGTAGTCGAGCCGGGGTGTTTTTTTTCATCGGCCCGGCTTGCGGCAATTGGGATTTGAATTAAAATTTTGGCTTTCCAATTAGAGGATAAGCACAGATGGCTTCAACCCTTGCCGACATCAATTCCCAGATCAAGAAGCACGACGAGCAGATCGCGCAATTGCGCAAGCAAGCCGAAGATCTGCGGAATCAGGAGCGGGCTGGCGTTATCGAAGAGCTGCGCAAGAAGATCGCTGAATACGGCCTGACCGCCAGCGATCTCAAGCTCGGCGCGCGCGCCGGCAAGCGCAGTGCCACCACGGCGGCGCCCAAGAGCGCCGCCAAATACCGCAGCCCGACCGGCGAGACCTGGTCCGGCGGCCGTGGCCGCAAGCCGCGCTGGATCACCGAAGCCCTGACCGCCGGCAAGTCCCTGTCCGATTTCGAGATCAAATAACCCCGGCGGTCCTCGCCAGGCCAGCAGGCCCATCAAAAAGCCCCGCATCGCGGGGCTTTTTGCTTCCCGAGGCCGGCCTAAGCCTGGCCCGTTGGTGAAACACGCGGAACCGGCTCCGCCGGGCCGCTGGTGTTGCCCCCGGTCGGGGGTGGGCGCCCGGACACGAAGTGCCGGGCAACCTGGGGGCGAGCTCAATTCACCATGACCAGCTTGCCCTTGACGCCCCGTGAACCCATGTGCGCATAGGCCGCCTTGAGTTCGGACATCGGCATGGTCTGGTCGATCACGGGCTTGATCCTGCCCTGGCCGTACCAGGTGGCCAATTCGGCCATCATCTGCGCATTGGCCTTGGGCTCGCGGCGGGCGAAATCACCCCAGAACACGCCGACCAGCGAGGCGCCCTTGAGCAGCGTCAAATTCAGCGGCAGCGAAGGAATCGGGCCGGCCGCGAAACCGACGACCAGATAGCGGCCGCGCCAGCCGATGGAGCGGAATGCGGGCTCGGCGAATTCACCGCCGACCGGGTCGTAAATCACATCCGGGCCCTTGCCATCGGTCGCTGCCTTGACGGCATCGCGGAAGCCATTGGGCAGTACATGTGTGGTGTAGTTGATCGTGGCATCGGCGCCAATCGACTTGCAAAGCTCGCATTTCTCGTCGGTCGATGCGGCTGCAATGACGCGGGCGCCAGCGGCCTTTGCAATTTGGATGGCCGCGGTGCCGACGCCGCCGGCGGCTCCCAGCACCAATACGGTTTCGCCGGCCTTCAATTGGGCCCGATCCATCAATGCATGCCACGAAGTCGCGTAGATCATGATGAACGCCGCGGCGTCGACATGGCCGAAGCCTTCCGGCAATGGCATGCACAGCGCCGCGGGGGCCAGCGTGTGGGTGGCGAAACCGCCGGTGCCGGACAGGCAGGCGACGTTCTGGCCGACCTTCAGGTGCGTCACGCCTTCGCCGACCGCGGCGATCACGCCGGCATATTCGGATCCGGGGACGAAGGGCAGGGGCGGCTTCATCTGGTACTTGTTCTGCACGATGAGCAGGTCCGGGAAATTGAGGCTCGCGGCCTTGATTTCGATCAGCACCTGTCCCGGGCCCGGATTGGGCGTGGGCAGTTCTTTCCAGGTCAGCGCCTCGACGCCGACGGGGTTCTCGCAGAGCCATGCGTGCATGCTCGTCTCTCCTGTGATTGAGTCTTGGGGCAACGGAAAATCCGGGCCATGATAGGCGGCTGTCCCGGTCGCCGCGTGTCCCTGCCGTGACCCCACCCCCGCCTACAATCGCCGCCACAGACTGACGCCATGAAGATACTTATTTCGAACGACGATGGTTTCCAGGCGCCCGGCCTCGTCGCCCTGCACGACGCGCTGAAGGACATCGCCGAGGTCGAGGTCGTGGCCCCCGAGCACAACAACAGCGCCAAGTCGAATGCCCTGACATTGGCGGCGCCGCTGTACGTGCACAAGGCGCACAACGGCTTCCGCTACGTGACCGGCACGCCCGCCGATTGCGTGCACATCGCACTCAAGGGACTGCTCGACTACCGGCCCGATCTGGTCGTGTCCGGCATCAACAACGGCGCCAACATGGGCGACGACACCATCTATTCGGGCACCGTCGGGGCCGCCATGGAGGCTTATCTCTTCGGCATTCCGGCGATCGCCTTCTCGCAGATCGAGAAGGGCTGGGCGCACGTCGATGCCGCCGCACAGGTGGCACGCCGGCTGGTCCAGCAGATCGAGCGCGAGAAGCTGATCGGCGGCAACCCCTTCCTGCTCAACGTCAACGTGCCGAACCTGCCCTTCGATGAATTGAAGCCGGTCAAGGTCTGCCGGCTGGGCCGCCGCCATGCGGCCGAGAAGGTCATCACGCAAGACAGCCCGCGCGGCGAGACCATGTACTGGATCGCAGGCGCCGGCGGTGCCAAGGACAGCGGCGAAGGCACCGATTTCCACGCCACCGCGGCCGGCCACGTGGCCCTGACGCCGCTGCAGATCGACCTCACCGACCACGCGAACCTCGGGGACTGGAACGACACCATGGCGCGTGTCGCGCGCAGCGCGGCGGGAGGCTGACCTTGGCAAGTCAACGGCCAGGTTTTCCGGTACGCCTGACGCCTACGGCCTCCGCGGCAACGCGCGGACGAATGCCTGCGGTGCCGGTCAAGCCGCTCGTTCCGACCACGCCCTCGATGGCGTCCGATGCGGTGCGGGCGCGGATGGTCCAGCGGCTCGCGGCCCAGGGCATCGCCGACGCCCGCGTGCTGCGCGCCATGGGCACCGTCGAGCGCCACCTGTTCGTCGACAGTGCGCTGGTCAACCAGGCCTACGAAGACACCAGCCTGCCGATCGGGCTGGGCCAGACGATCTCGAAGCCGAACGTGGTGGCGCGAATGATCGAACTGCTGCTGGGCGCTCCGGCGCTGGCCCACAAGCCCGGCGAGCGCCTCGGACGCGTGCTCGAGATCGGCACCGGCTGCGGCTACCAGGCGGCGGTGCTGAGCCACGTCGCGGCCGAGGTCTACAGCATCGAGCGGCTGCGCGGCCTGCACGAGAGGGCGCGGGTCAACCTGCGCCCGTTCCGCCTGGCGACGGTCCACCTGATGCTGGGCGACGGCATGGTGGGCTACGCGAAGGGCGCGCCTTATGCGGGCATCATCGCTGCTGCCGGCGGCGAGGCGGTGCCCGAGGCCTGGGTCGCGCAGTTGGCGGTCGGCGGCCGGATCGTCGCGCCGACCCAGTCCGCGAGCGGCGGCCAGGCGCTGGTCGTCATCGACAAAACCGCCCGCGGCCTCGAGCGCCGCATTCTTGAGGCGGTCCACTTTGTCCCCCTAAAATCGGGAATTGCTTGAAGGGAAATAACACAATGCAGGGTATTGGCAATCGGAGCTGGCTCGCCGGCGTGATGCTGGTGGGTGCGCTCGTGATTGCGGGGTGTGCCGCACCGCGCGGTCCGGTGCCGGTCGAAGACCGCGGCACCATGTCGCAGGCGCCGGGCGCCGCGGCCCCCGGCTCGGGCGTTCCGGGCGGGCCCCCGATCACCACCGATGCTTCCGGCAAGCCGCTGCTGGGCATCGAGAACTACGGCAAGCCCGGCTACTACGCAGTGCGCCCGGGTGACACCATCCGCCGCATCGGCATCGAGACCGGCCAGACCTGGCAGAACATCGCGCGCTGGAACAATCTCGACAATCCGGACCTGATCGAAGTCGGCCAGGTGCTGCGCGTGATCCCGCCGACCGGCGCGTCGGCCACTGATGCCACCACGCGGCCGGTGACCCAGCCGATCGTCGCCCCGGCCACGTCGGCCGCGGCTGCTGCTGCTGCTGCTGCGGCGTCGACCCCGACCGGTGCCACGACTCCCGCCCCGGCAGCCGGCGCGGCCACCAAGCCGCCGGCGCCCGTCACGGCATCGCCGACGCCGCCGGCAGCGGCGTCGGGCGACGAGGACGTGGGCTGGATCTGGCCTGCGCAGGGCTCCTTGATCGCCGGCTTCGACGAAGCCAAGAACAAGGGCCTCGACATCAGCGGCAAGGCGGGCGACTCGGTGCTGGCCGCGGCGGACGGCCGCGTCGTCTATGCCGGTGCCGGTTTGCGCGGCTACGGCAACCTGATCATCCTCAAGCACAACAACACCTACCTCACGGCGTATGCGCACAACCGCACCCTGCTCGTGAAGGAAGACCAGTCGGTGCAGAAGGGCCAGAAGATTGCCGAGATGGGCAACAGCGACGCCGATCGCGTGAAGCTGCACTTCGAGATCCGCCGCCAGGGCAAGCCGGTCGATCCGGCCCGCTATCTGCCGGTGCGCTGATGCCATGGCCGCCACTCGCCCTCATCGCACCGCGGACGTGCGGCGAGCGGCGGGCAACGGCGGCGTTCTTCCCCTGGCGCGGATCGCCGAATCCGACCCGGACGACAGGGTCGGCGAGGCGCTGCCCGGCGAGCTGGGCGCCAGCGACTCGCTGACGCTCTACCTGCGCGAGATCCGCCGCACCGAGCTGTTCACGCCCGACGAGGAATATCGCACCGCCTGCGCCGCGCGCGGCGGCGACTTCGCGGCGCGGCAGTCGATGATCGAGCACAACCTGCGCCTGGTGGTCAACATCGCCAAGGGCTACCTGGGCCGCGGCGTGCCGATGGCCGACCTGATCGAGGAGGGCAACCTCGGGCTGATGCACGCGATCAACAAGTTCGAGCCCGAGCGGGGCTTCCGGTTTTCCACCTACGCGACCTGGTGGATCCGGCAATCGATCGAGCGTGCCGCCATGATGCAGGCCCGCGCCATCCGCCTGCCGGTGCACGTGGTGCGCGAACTGCACCAGGTCATGCGGGCGCGCCGCACGCTCGAGGGCGATGCCGAGTTCCTGTCCCGCCGGCCCGATGGCGTGCGGGTCGAAGACCTGGCCGCACTGCTGGGGCGCGAAGTCCAGGACGTCGCCGACCTGCTGGCGCTGGCGGAGGCGCCGCGTTCGCTCGATGCCGGCAGCGAGCGCGGCGACGACAGCTTCACGCTGGCCGACACCGTGGCATCGGACGACGAGGGCGGCGACCCCACGGGCGTGACGCAGACGCACGAGGTCGAGCAGCTGCTGGGTCGCTGGATCCTGGCGCTGAGCGAGCGCGAGCGCGAAGTGCTCGAAGGCCGCTTCGGGCTGCATGACCGCGATCCCGAGACGCTCGAGGTGCTCAGCCTGCGGCTGGGCCTCACGCGCGAACGGGTGCGGCAGATCCAGAACGAGGCCCTGGCCAAAATGCGCCGGCAGCTGGCGCGCGCCGGCGTGCAGCGCGATGCCCTTCTGTAGGGGCGGGTCCCGGAGGTCCGCCGCCGCCCTGAGACAATCCGGGGATGACGGAAGCTACAGACAAAAAGGAAGCGCCCGCTGCGCACGATGAATGGCTGCGGGTCGAGTCGCTCGACCTCGACGCCCAGGGCGTGGCGCACAAGGCCGACGGCATGGTGGTCTTCATCGAGGGCGCCTTGCCGTTCGAGGAGGTGCGCCTCAACGTGCACCGCAAGAAGAACAACTGGGCCCAGGGCACGGTCACCGCGATTCGCAAGGAATCCTCCCAGCGCGTGCGCCCCGGCTGCCCGCATTTCGGCCTGCACCCGGGCGCCTGCGGCGGCTGCAAGATGCAGCACCTCGATGCGGCAGCGCAGGTCGCCGTGAAGCAGCGTTCGCTCGAGGACAACCTCTGGCATCTCGGCAAGGTGCGGCCCGAGAACGTGCTGCGGCCGCTCGAGGGGCCGGCCTGGCACTACCGCTACCGGGCCCGGCTGTCGGTGCGCCACGTGGTCAAGAAGGGCACCGTGCTGATCGGCTTCCACGAGCGCAAGAGCCGCTACCTGGCCGACATGCAGGTGTGTCCCGTGCTGCCTTCGCAGGTCAGCGCCATGCTGATGCCGCTGCGTGCGCTGATCGGCTCGATGGATGCGCGCGAGACCTGTCCGCAGATCGAGCTGGCCTGCGGCGACTCGCCCGGCGGGACCGGCCTCGGCGTGATCGCCCTGGTGCTGCGGCACCTGGAGCCGCTGTCCGCGGCCGACGTGGCGCGCCTCAAGGACTTCGCCGCGGGCAACGAGGGCGTGCAGTGGTGGCTGCAGTCGAAGGGGCCCGAGACCGTCAAGCTGCTCGAAGAAGGCGGACCGGCGCTGGCCTACGCGCTGCCCGAGTTCGGCGTCACGATGCCTTTCAAGCCGACCGATTTCACCCAGGTCAACCCGCACATCAACCGGGTGCTGGTCGGGCGCGCGCTGCGCCTGCTCGACGTCCGGCCCGACGAACGCGTGATCGACTGGTTCTGCGGCCTCGGCAACTTCACGCTGCCGCTCGCCAGCCGGGCCCGCGAGGTGCTCGGCATCGAGGGCAGCGACACGCTGGTGGGGCGCGCCGGCGCCAACTACGAGCGCAACCGCGCCGCCGTGCCCGGCCGCCGCGCGCTGTCGCCGACGACCTTCGTCGCCCGCAACCTGTTCGAGATGACGCCGGCGATGCTGGTGGCCGACGGTGCCGCCGACAAGTGGCTGGTCGATCCGCCGCGCGAGGGCGCCTTCGCGCTGGCCAAGGCGCTCGCCGACCTGCACCAGCAGGTCGAGCCGCACGACGGCGGCTGGGCGCCGCCGAAGCGCATCGTCTATGTCAGCTGCAACCCCTCGACGCTGGCGCGCGATGCCGGCCTGCTGGTGCACCAGGCGGGCTACCGCTGCACCCATGCGGGCGTGGTGAACATGTTCCCGCACACGGCGCACGTCGAGTCCATCGCGGTCTTCGAGCGGGCATGAAAAAGGGCCCCTCGGGGCCCTTTGGCGAACACGGAGGAAAGGGGCTCAGTCCCTTTCGCCGCCGAAGATGCCGAGCAGGGCCAGCAGGCTCTGGAACACGTTGAACAGGTCCAGGTACAGCGCCAGCGTGGCACTGATGTAGTTGGTCTCGCCGCCGTCGATGATCTGCTTCAGGTCGTACAGCATGTAGGCCGAGAAGATGCCGATGGCCGCCACCGAGATGGCCAGCATGCCGGCGCTCGAGCCGACGAAGATGTTGATGATGGCGCCGAACATCAGCACCAGGGCGCCGACGAAGAGCCACTTGCCCATGCCCGACAGGTCGCGCTTGATCACGGTGGCGAGCGAGGCCATGACGAAGAACACGCCGGCGGTGCCGCCGAAGGCCGTCATGATGAGCTCGGAGCCGTTCCGGAAGCCCAGCACCATCGCGATCAGGCGCGACAGCATCAGGCCCATGAAGAAGGTGAAGCCGAGCAGCACCGGCACGCCGGCCGCCGAATTCTTGGTCTTCTCGATCGCGAACATGAAGCCGAAGGCGCCGCCCATGAAGACCATCAGGCCCAGGCCGCCGGTCAGCGAGCGGGTGATGCCGGTGGCGACGCCCAGCCAGGCGCCCAGCACGGTGGGCAGCAGGCTCAGGGCCAGCAGCCAGTAGGTGTTGCGCAGGACGCGCTGGCGCTCCGCCTGCGGCAGCGTCTGGCCGTAGCCGACGGAGGTGTCGAGGGTGTTGAGGCGGTCGTTCATTGCTGAAGCTCCTGGTTGGCTGCAATGCTGCAGGTGGGCGCATTCTAGGGGGCTGCAAGGCCGGGCCGGCAGAAAAACCCCGACATCGAACATTCCTGCCTTCGCCGGGGTCGGCCCCCATCCTGAACGCTATGCTTGCGGGTTGCTCAACTTTCCTGCAAGACCATGAAGACCAAATCCTTTCTCGAACTGTCCGACCTCAAGGCGATCGCCGCCGCTGCCGAGGCCGAGGCGCTCAAGAACAACTGGGCCGTGACCATCGCGATCGCCGACGACGGCGGCAACCTGCTGTGGCTGCAGCGCCTCGACGGTGCAGCGGCCCTGTCGTCCCACATCGCGCCGGCCAAGGCCCATACCGCGGCCATGGGGCGTCGCGAGAGCAAGACCTACGAGGACATGATCAACGGCGGCCGGACCTCGTTCCTGACCGCGCCGGGCGTGCAGGGCCTGCTCGAAGGCGGCGTGCCGATCGTCAAGGACGGCCAGGTCATCGGCGCCGTCGGCGTCAGCGGCGTCAAGTCGAACGAGGATGCGCAGATCGCCAAGGCCGGCATCGCCGCGCTGGGCCTCTGAAACAGGGTCACGCCAAACAAGAACGCCGTCCTGCTGGACGGCGTTTTTCTTGGGGCTCAACGTGAAAAAAAGCTTGGCTGGTCGGCGAACCGTTGGCTAGCAAAAAACGACCCTTCGGAGATGAATCTCCTCGAGTCGCCCCACGATGAAACTTGCGCGAGGGGCGTGGCCGATCCTATTTGGTCAGGATCAGCTTGCCGAGTTTGGTGGCTTGCAGGCGGTACAGCGAGCCGTTGTGAAGGATCCCGACGGCCTTGCCGCCCTTGAGCAGCTCGGCGCTCTCGAACAGGGGGGCGGGGCGGGCCGTTTCGGCAGCAGCACGACCGCCGCCTGCGTGATCCAGCGAGGGATGGTTCAGCACGGTGAAGGCGTTGGGTGTTGCGGACATTCGATGACTCCTGATTCGAATCGGTTTGTTAATGATAACCATTCTCAATTGAAAGTCAATCGCGGCGATCGGTTTTTTTGACTTGCACGCCGCGCTTGCCGCGCTTACTTGGCATCGGGCTCGGTGATGAAGCCGATCTTGCGCACGCCGGCTTCCCGGGCCGCCGACAT
>Ga0182007_10000938_pt1 | contig 16060 bp, 13 predicted proteins | sample Sormic07211113_1_FD_123023 | JGI IMG/M metagenome (GOLD analysis project Ga0182007, IMG submission 123023) | Rhizosphere microbial communities from Sorghum bicolor, Mead, Nebraska, USA - 072115-113_1 MetaG | ecosystem: Host-associated > Plants > Roots > Rhizosphere | place: USA: Nebraska... | reverse complement strand
CGGTGGTCGACGACTTGCCCGACCTGTCCGCATACCAAGTGTACGCCTGCGGCGCGCCGATCGTGGTGGAATCGGCACAGCGCGATTTTGTCGCCCTGTGCAAGCTGCCGGCCGACGAGTTTTACGCGGATTCGTTTACGTCCGAAGCGGACCTGGCTTCCTGACTCAGCCTCGGCGTTCTTCACGGCCGGTATCTTCGCAAAGCGTGGAGACCCGGCATAAGCGACGCCATGGATGGAACAGCTCAAGGGCTGGCGCCAGGCATTACGCCACAGAATTGCTTAAAAGCATAATTGTGAGAGATATCAGACTGGTTGCTTTTTTAGAACTATTTTAATCATTTCGTTATCCGGCCCCGGCCGTTGCGGCCTGCTGCAGGCGGACGACCGGATATCACCCTTGGCCGGCGCCCACAACAGTGCAAATTTTTTTTGACGCACCACACAAAAAGTCCTAATATTTGCGTCATGAACATGATCCGAACATTGTTGCGACGCCGTAACCCATTGCCTCTGCCAGGTAAGCCGTGCGCGTGACCGTCGATTGATCACGAAGCCACAGGCGCTGCCTGTGGTTTTTTTTTGCCCTTATTTGGAGTAGCCATATGGAACACAGCGTGGAATTCAGCGAATACCCGGTTAACGACCTGATGTACATCACCAACCGCCCGCCCCTGGTGTTTACCGAAGGCGACGGCATGTGGATGACGGATCACACCGGCAAACGCTACCTGGATTATTTGCAGGGCTGGGCCGTCAATGCGCTGGGCCACTCGCCGCAATGCATCCAGGATGCGCTGCTGGCGCAGTCGAAAAAGATCATCAATCCTTCGCCTGCCTTCTACAACGCACCGTCGATCGAACTGGCCGGCCTGCTGACCGCCAATTCCTGTTTCGACCGCGTGTTCTTCACCAATAGCGGCGCTGAAGCCAATGAAGGCGCGATCAAGCTGGCGCGCAAATGGGGCAAGAAGAATCCGAACCAGGCGGGCCAGCATCGCTTCGAGATCATCACTTTCAACCACAGCTTCCACGGCCGCACGCTGGCGACCATGTCGGCCAGCGGCAAGCCGGGCTGGGACACCATTTTTGCACCGCAAGTGCCGGGTTTCCCGAAAGCGGAACTGAACGACCTGGCCAGCGTCGAGCGCCTGATCAACGACAAGACCGTGGCCGTCATGCTGGAGCCGGTGCAAGGCGAAAGCGGCGTGATCCCGGCCAGCCGCGAATTCATGCAAGGCTTGCGCGAACTGACCAAGCAGCGCGGCATCCTGCTGATCGTCGATGAAGTGCAATCCGGCATGGGCCGCACCGGCGAACTGTTCGCTTACCAGCTGTCGGGCATCACGCCGGACATCATGACCCTGGGCAAAGGCATAGGCGGCGGCGTGCCGCTGGCGGCGCTGCTGGCGCGCGAAGAGATCGCCTGCTTCGAAGCCGGCGACCAGGGCGGCACTTACAATGGCAATCCGCTGATGACGGCAGTCGGCGTTGCGGTGATCAAGGCCTTGCTGGCGCCGGGCTTCCTGCAATCGGTGAAAGACAAGGGCGCCTACCTGAGCAGCGAGTTGCTGAAACTGACTGCGAAGCACGGACTCGAAGGCGAGCGGGGCGAAGGTTTGCTGCGGGCGCTGAAGCTGGGCAAGGATATCGGACCGCAGATCGTCGACATCGCACGCGACATGAATCCGGTAGGCTTGCTGCTGAATTCGCCGCGCCCTAACCTGCTGCGTTTCATGCCGGCGCTGAACGTGACGATCGCCGAAATCGACCAGATGATCGCCATGCTGTCGGACGTGTTAAGCAAGCTGGAGAAATGAGCCCCGGTCAAACCTGCTTGGAGCGATGTAACTGATGACGATAAAAAACCTTCTTATTTGTTGCCTGGCGCTGTTGCTGGCAGCTTGCGGCGGAACCGGTTCGGTCCGCCCCGGCTCGGCCGACGACACGCCCGTCAGCGATAAAGGCAACGACATCGTCATCTATTCGCTGGGCCTGATCGACACCAACTACCGTTTCGGCGGCAAGAATCCGGAAGCCGGGCTCGATTGCAGCGGCATGGTCAGTTACGTGTACAGGCAGGCGGCGGGCCTCAAGGTCACCGGCAGCGCGGCAGACATTGCCCGCCAAGGCCGAGCCATCTCCAAGGCTGAGCTGCGTCCCGGCGACCTGGTTTTCTTCAATACGATGAACCGGGCTTTTTCCCATGTCGGCATTTATATCGGCGACGGCCGTTTCATCAACGCGCCTTCGACCAACGGCAAGGTGCGCATAGACCGTCTCGACAACCGCTATTACGCAACACGCTTCGAGGCTGTGCGCCGGTATTTCGATTAGGCTTGCAACGGATTGCAGGCGCAAATGAAAAAGCCGTTCCGGAATCAACCGGAACGGTTTTTTTTACATGCGGACAGCGTCCGTCTTATTTCTTCTTCGGGATGAACAGGTCGGTAATCGTACCCAGGCCCATCTCGGCCGCGAACATCGGCGTTTCCGACAAGGTCGGATGCGCATGGATGGTCAGCGCCAGGTCTTCCAGGTCGGCGCCCATTTCCATCGCCAGCACGGTTTCCGCCAGCAGCTCGCCGGCATTCACGCCGACAATGCCGGCGCCGATGATGCGCTTGGTAGCCGGATCCCACAACAGCTTGGTCATGCCGTCGTCGCGTCCCATCGCCAGCGCGCGGCCGCTTGCCGCCCACGGGAAATTGGCCTTTTCAAAAGGAATGCCCTTGGCCTTGGCTTCGGTTTCAGTCAAGCCCATCCACGCGATTTCCGGATCGGTGTAGGCCACCGAAGGAATCGTCATCGCATCGAACTCGACCTTGTGGCCGGCGATCACTTCGGCGGCCACCTTGGCTTCGTTGGTGGCTTTGTGGGCCAGCATCGGATCGCCGCAGATATCGCCGATGGCGAAGATATGCGGCACGTTGGTGCGCTGCTGCTTGTCGGCCGGGATGAAACCGCGCTCGTTGACGATCACGCCGGCTTTTTCGGCAGCGATTTCCTTGCCGTTGGGACGGCGGCCTACTGCCACCAGCACCATATCGTACAGCTGCGGTTCCGGTGCTGCGGGAGAGCTGCTGTCGGCGCCTTCAAACGTTGCGCGCAAGCCTTCTTTCAGGGCTTCTAGCTTGGTTACCTTGGTTTTCAGGTAAATCGCTTCGTAGCGTTTTTCGATGCGTTTCTGCAGCGGCTTGACGACATCGCGGTCGGCCGCCGGAATCAGGCCGTCGGCAAATTCGACCACGGTTACCTTGGAGCCGAGCGCGTCATAGACGCAAGCCATTTCGAGGCCGATGATGCCGCCGCCGATGACCAGCAGTTTCTTCGGGATCTGGCGCAATTCCAGCGCGCCGGTGGAATCGATCAGGCGCGGATCGTCGTACGGGAAACCGGGAATGCGTGCGACCGACGAACCGGCGGCGATGATCGCATTCTTGAAGCCGACCACTTTCGGCCCCTCGGCAGTGGCCACGGTAATCGTGTTGGCCGAGCTGAATTCGCCCTTGCCGGTCAGCACCTGCACCTTGCGCGCCTTGGACAGGCCGGACAAGCCGCCGGTCAATTTCTTGATGACGCTTTCCTTCCAGCCGCGCAGGGCGTCGATATCGATTTCCGGCGCCGACATCTTGACGCCGAAATGCGCCATTTCCTCGGCTTCGGTAATCACCTTGGCTGCATGCAGCAATGCCTTGGACGGGATACAGCCGACGTTCAGGCAAACCCCGCCCAGGCTAGGATAGCGCTCGATCATCACCACGCTCTGGCCGAGGTCGGCGGCGCGGAAAGCCGCGGTATAGCCGCCGGGGCCGGCGCCCAGCACCATGGTGTCGCATTCGATATCGACCTTGCCGGCGAAACTGACGGCGGCGGGAGCGGCCACGGCGGGCGCCGCAGGCGCGGCTGCCGGAGCAGAAGGCGCCGCGGCCGGTGCGGCGGCTGCGGCATCGGTGGTTTCCAGCACCAGTATCAGCGAACCTTCGCTGACCTTGTCGCCCACCTTGACCTTGACTTCCTTGATCACGCCGGCGTGGCTGGAAGGAATTTCCATGCTTGCCTTGTCCGATTCGACGGTGATCAGCGACTGGTCGACCTTGACGCTGTCGCCGGCCTTGACCATCAGTTCGATGACATCGACATCCTTGACATCGCCGATATCCGGCACCTTGATCTCGACGATGCTGGCGGCGCCGGATGCGGCGGGCGCCGCGGCTGCAGGCGCTGCCGCGGCAGCAACCGGCGCCGGCGCGGGCGCCGCGGCGGGTGCTGCAGCTGCGGCCGCGGCGCCGGCGGCTTCCAGCACCAGCACCAGCGAACCTTCGCTGACCTTGTCGCCTACCTTGACCTTGATTTCCTTGATGACGCCGGCCTGGCTGGAAGGGATTTCCATGCTGGCCTTGTCCGATTCGACCGTGATCAGCGACTGGTCGACCTTGACGGTATCGCCCACCTTGACCATCAGTTCGATGACTTCTACATCCTTGACGTCGCCGATATCCGGGACCTTGACTTCAACCATGCTCATAGCGTTTGCTCCATGCTCGCTCCTCCGTCGGGAGGAAAAATGTGTGATGTTGTATGCTGCGCGCGGCTTACGCGCCCGGCGGCTGTTTCATTTCAAAACTGTGGATGCGCAAGGGCATGGCAGAACTTTTATCGAATTCAACGCCGGCATGAATCCCTACCTCGGCGATGTGCTGTGCGCTGACGTCCTTGTCATACACCGCATACATCGCGCCCAGGGCGAAATTGCGGCCGCTGCCTATGCCCCAGAAACGGTCGAAACTGAATACCTCGCGATACGAATACACGCCGAAGATGCCGTAAGGATTGGCAACCAGGGCGGTGATCTGCGACGACTCGTAAGGGTCGTCTTCATCCTCTTTGGTGTTCAGGAAATACTGGTCCTTGAGGATGGTGTGCACCTTGGAAAAAGTGTCGAACACCTCATCGCGGCTATTCAGCTTGCACTCCTCGCCCATCCCCGTCAGCAGCTTGCGCATCACGGGAAAATGGGCGGCGGTGCCGGCCAGCGTGATATACGATTCGCCGATCTGGAATATCTTGTTGTTGACCTCATAGGCATGCGACAAGCGGGTATCGCCGAAAGTCACCAGCGAGTCCGATGCAATCGCGATCTGCCCATTTTTTTTGACGACAACGCAGGTAGTCATAATTGCTCTCCATCTGTATGCCAATTGACCGCAAGCGGCGCCGGCTGAAACACGCTGTCTTCAGCCGGCGCTGCCTGGCATCACAACAGTGTCTTGCGCATGTCAGCCAGCACTTCGGCCAGGTAGACGCTGAAGCGCGCGCCCATGGCGCCGTCGACCACGCGGTGGTCGTAGGACAGGGAGGTCGGCATCATCAGGCGCGGCACGAACTGCTTGCCGTCCCACACCGGTTTCATCGACGCTTTCGACAAGCCCAGGATGGCGACTTCAGGCGCATTGATGATCGGCGTAAATGCCGTGCCGCCGATGCCGCCCAGGGAAGAAATCGTGAAAGTCGCGCCCTGCATGTCGGCCGGCTTCAGCTTGCCTTCGCGCGCCTGCGCGGACAGTTCGCCCATTTCCAGCGCAATCTGGCTGATGCCCTTCTTGTCGGCATCCTTGATCACCGGCACCACCAGGCCATTCGGGGTATCGGCGGCAAAGCCGATGTTGTAGTACTGCTTGAGGATCAGGTTTTCACCCTTGCCGTCGAGCGAGGCGTTGAATGCCGGGAATTTCTTCAGCGCCGCGACGCTGGCCTTGATCACGAACGCCAGCATGGTCAGCTTGACCGGCGACTTGGCCTTGGCGAAGCTGTCGTTGGCTTGCTTGCGGAATTCTTCCAGCTCGGTGATGTCGGCTTCGTCGAATTGCGTGACGTGCGGGATCATGACCCAGTTGCGGTGCAGGTTCGGGCCGCTGAGCTTCTTGATGCGCGACAGCGGCAGCAACTCGGTCGGCCCCTGCTTGCTGAAGTCCAGCGACGGCCATGCCAGCAGGTCCAGGCCGACGCCGCTGCCGCCCTTGCTGCCCGCAGCGGCAGCGCTGCCGCTGGCCGCGCCGGAGATCACGCCCTTGACGTAATTCTGCACATCTTCATGGGTGATGCGGGCCTTGATGCCGGTGCCGGCAACCTTGCTCAGGTCAACGCCCAGTTCACGCGCGAACTTGCGCACCGACGGCGATGCATGCGGGATGCTGCCGCTGGCGTGCACCGGTGCCGGCGCCGCCGGAGCGGGCGCAGCGGCCGGAGCTGGTTTGTTTTCTGCCGCTGGCGCGGGGGCTGGGGCCGGAGCAGCCGCGGCCGGCGCCGGCGCTGCGGCAGCCGGGGCGCTGGCAGGCGCGGCGGCTGCCGCATCGGCTTCCAGCACAAGCACCAGCGTGCCTTCCTTGACCTTGTCGCCCAGCTTGACTTTCAATTCCTTGATCACGCCCGCATGGCTGGACGGGATTTCCATGCTGGCCTTGTCGGATTCGACGGTGATCAGCGACTGGTCTACCTTTACCGTGTCGCCGACTTTCACCATCAATTCAATGACTTCAACTTCACTGACGTCGCCGATATCCGGGACTTTGACTTCCACCATACTCATCGCTTAGCTCCATTCATTCTGCCCGCTGCACATCGCGGGCCTGAGTTTCCTTTCAGAAAATTCAGGCCCGCGCATGACAGCCGTGGAAATTTTAATACTGGCTTGGTTACTCTTACGTATTTTACGTATTGCTGCTTGTTATCCAGATATCAAGACCAGTACCTTATTGCGTGACCGGATTCGGCTTCTCCGGATTGATACCATACTTGGTAATGGCATCGGCGACAACCGAGGCTTTGATCTTGCCTTCGTCGGCCAATGCCTTCAATGCCGCCACCGCTACATAATAACGGTTGACTTCAAAGAATTCACGCAGCTTGGCGCGGGTATCGGACCGGCCGAAACCGTCCGTGCCCAGCACCTTGTAAGTACGGCCGGCAGGAATGAAAGCGCGCGCTTGCTCAGCAAAAGTACGCATGTAGTCGGTGGAAACGATGATCGGACCGGCGGTGTCTTTCAGGCACTGGGTGATGTGCGCCACGCGCGGAGCGTCCGTCGGGTGCAGCATGTTCCAGCGTTCCACGTCCTGGCCGTCGCGCGCCAGCAGGGTGAACGACGGCGCCGACCAGACATCGGCATCCACGCCCCAGTCGCTGGCCAGCAAGGCTGCGCCTTCGATGACTTCGCGCAGGATGGTGCCGGAACCCATCAGCTGCACGCGCTGCTTGTTCTTCTTGCCGCCTTCCTGCAGCAGGTAGAGACCCTTGATGATGCCCTCTTCCTGGCCTTCCTTCAGGCCCGGATGGCTGTAGTTCTCGTTCATCAGGGTCAGGTAGTAGAACACGTCTTCCTGGTTGGTGACCATGCGGCGCAGGCCGTCATGCATGATGACTGCCACTTCGTGCGAGAAGGTCGGATCGTAAGGCACGCAGTTCGGGATGGTCGAGGCCAGCACATGGCTGTGGCCGTCTTCGTGCTGCAAGCCTTCGCCGTTGAGCGTGGTGCGGCCGGCGGTGCCGCCCAGCAGGAAGCCGCGGGCGCGCATGTCGCCGGCTGCCCATGCCAGGTCGCCGATACGCTGCAGGCCGAACATCGAGTAATACGTGTAGAACGGGATCATGATGCGGTTGTTGGTCGAGTACGAGGTCGCCGCGGCGATCCACGAGCTCATACCACCCGCTTCATTGATACCTTCCTGCAGAATCTGGCCGGCCTTGTCTTCGCGGTAGTACATCACCTGGTCTTTATCGACCGGCTCGTACAGCTGGCCGACCTGGCTGAAAATGCCGATCTGGCGGAACAAGCCTTCCATGCCGAAGGTACGCGATTCGTCGACCATGATAGGCACGACGCGCTGGCCCAGGCTCGGGTCGCGCAGCAGCGTGTTCAGGATGCGCACGTAAGCCTGGGTGGTGGAAATCTCGCGGCCTTCCGCGGTCGGTTCCAGCGCGCCCTTGAATGCGGACAGTTCCGGCACCACCAGCACTTCGTCGGCTTTCTGGCGGCGCTGCGGCAGGTAGCCGCCCAGCGCTTTGCGGCGGGCGTGCAGGTATTGCATTTCCGGGGTGTCGTCGGACGGCTTGAAGAACGGCACGTCAGGCAGCTGGTCGTCGGAAATCGGCAGCTGGAAGCGGTCGCGCATGGCCTTGATGGCTTCGTCGTCCAGCTTCTTGGTGTTGTGCGCGGTGTTGCGCGCTTCGCCCGATTTGCCGAAACCGTAGCCCTTGATGCTCTTGACCAGCAAGACGGTAGGCTGGCCCTTGTGTTCCTGCGCTACCTTGAAGGCAGCGTAGATCTTGTGCGGATCGTGGCCGCCGCGGGTCAGGTGCCAGATGTCGTCGTCCGACATCTTGCTGACCAGCTCCAGCAGTTTCGGATGCTTGCCGAAGAAATGCTTGCGCACGAATGCGCCGTCCTTGGCCTTGTAGTTCTGGTATTCGCCGTCGACGGTTTCCATCATCACGCGCTGCAGGATGCCTTCCTTGTCGCGCGCCAGCAGGTCGTCCCAGCCGGCGCCCCAGATCACCTTGACCACGTTCCAGCCGGCGCCGCGGAAATCGCTTTCCAGTTCCTGGATGATCTTGCCGTTGCCGCGCACCGGACCGTCCAGGCGCTGCAGGTTGCAGTTGACCACCATCACCAGGTTGTCCAGGCGTTCGCGGCCGGCCATGCCGATGGCGCCCATCGATTCCGGTTCGTCCATTTCGCCGTCGCCGCAGAAAGCCCAGACCTTGCGGTTGGCGGTATCGGCGATGCTGCGTGCATGCAGGTACTTCAGGAAACGCGCCTGGTAGATCGCCATCAGCGGGCCCAGGCCCATCGATACGGTAGGGAATTGCCAGAAATCCGGCATCAGTTTCGGATGCGGGTAAGAAGACAGGCCTTTGCCGTCGACTTCGCGGCGGAAGTGCAGCAGCTGTTCTTCCGTCAGGCGGCCTTCGAGGAAAGCGCGGGCGTAGACGCCTGGCGACGAGTGGCCCTGGATGTACAGCAGGTCGCCACCGTGGTTTTCGGAAGGAGCATGCCAGAAATGGTTGAAGCCGATGCCCAGCATGTTGGCCAGCGAAGCGAAACTGGAGAGGTGGCCGCCGAGGTCGCCGTCGAGGCGGTTGGCCTTGACCACCATCGCCATCGCATTCCAGCGCATCCACGAGCGCAGGCGCTCTTCGATCTCCAGATCGCCGGGGCAAGGCTCGCCCATGTGGGCCGGAATGGTGTTGACGTAAGCGGTGTTGCTGGAAAACGGGATCTGGGCGCCGCGGCGGCGGGCCAGGTCGACCATTCTTTCCATCAGGTAATGGGCGCGTTCAGGGCCCTCGGTTTCAATGACAGCTTCTAGCGCATCAAGCCATTCTTGGGTTTCAATGACATCTGGATCGTTGGCGGCCTGGGCCAAAACCTGGTCGAGCTGGGCTGACATGCTGAGTCTCCTGAATTTGTGCGCCTGTCCAATTTAACATCGGATTAGCGGGTTGGGTCGCAAGCATCTACGTCACTTCGTAGACGGACGCCAAATTCTAACAGGAGTTTTTTCCATTTCCAAATAGCGATATTTGATTTCATAATGCGAAAATATGCTGCACAGCAATGTAAAATACTATGAGAAATTCTGGCTTATTAGTTTTTTCATTGCGTCGAAAAGCTGAATTCCAGCCTTAAACACCATACCGCATCGCAGCAATAATTACATATTGACATCGATAAAATCTGACTTATAGCTAATTCGATATAACGACTACCGTAAATCTAAGTAAAAAAGCGCTGCCCCGGAAGGGAGCAGCGCTTTTTTTTATCATCGGCAGGTTGGGCAAGTTTCTTTTTGCCTATGTTGCCGAATAGGCATGATGGTGGATTTAAAGTCACGCCGCCTTGCCGCCCTTCTTCTTGGCGCCGATACGGCTTTCCTTACCGGCCAGTAAATTGCCGATGTTTTTGGCATGGCGATAGATCAGCAAGGCGCTCATGACAACAATTGCCAGCAAAATCATGTCCGGCCCTTCCATCAATGCATAGAAGAATGGCGCGAAGACGCTGGCAATCAAGGCCGCCAGCGAGGAGTAGCGAAACGCATAGGCCACGATCATCCAGGTCGCGATGGTCGCCAGGCCCAGCCAGAGGCTGATGCCAATCAGGATGCCGAGCAAGGTGGCTACACCTTTGCCGCCGGCAAAACGAAAGAACACCGGCCACAGATGTCCCAAAAATACCGCCACGGCGGCCAACGCAACGGTGCCATCGCCCAAGCCGAATTGCGGCCCGTATTTTTGTGTCAGCCACACCGCCAGCCAGCCCTTGAAACCATCGCCGAGCAAAGTCAGGGCCGCCGCGGTTTTATTCCCGCTGCGCAGGACGTTGGTAGCGCCGGGATTATTCGAGCCGTAGGTACGCGGATCTCCCAGCCCGAATACCTTGCTGGTGATGATGCCGAACGATACCGAACCGATCATGTAGGCGGCAAGCGCGAATAACAATATGTACATGCGTGTCTCTTTCTTTTGTATTTGGTTGATTCAGGTTTGGCGCTTATTCCGCCCTTATTCCGCCTATTCGTCCAGCCCGCACTGGACCGCTTTTGCTTGCAACAGATCTGCCACGCTTTGCGGCGCCATGCCAATCAGGTAACCGCGCCGGCCACCGTTAATATATATCTTCTGCAAGGCCAGGATGCTTTCTTCTATATAGACCGGCAGCGCCTTGCGGGTAGCGAACGGCGAAGTGCCGCCGATCAGGTAGCCGGAATGTCGATTCGCCACCTCCGGTTTGCAAGGCTCGACCGACTTGCAGCCGATTTGCCGCGCCAGATTCTTGGTCGACACCTTGCGGTCGCCGTGCATCAGGATAATCAGGGGCTTGGCTGCCTCATCCTGCATCACCAGCGTCTTCACCACATGATGTTCATCCACGCCTAACGCGCGCGCCGATACCGTGGTGCCGCCATGTTCTTCATATGCATAGGGGTGCTCGGAAAAGACCGCGCCGTGCTTGCGCAAGAATTGCGTCGCCGGGGTCTCTGAAATGTGTTTTGTCATACCGGGTATTTGAACGCAGCGCCCTGTGCCTGAGCGACTGCTGGCAAATCATGTTTTCGTTCGTAAAACTTAACGCAGCGACAATCCCTGCCGCTGATCCTGGCTGTTCGGGCTGGCTGCGGCGTTGAACGTGCTTAACTAAAGTGCTTAGGTGTTTAACGGTTAAGGCTGTTTTGGCTCATCGGAAGCCGGTTCGCCGGTAGCCGGCAGTTCGGACTCTGCCGCATCTTCTACGTCAACCTCAACTTCGGTGGAAGAACCTTTCTCCGCCTTACGCTTCAGCTTTTCTTCCTTCTTTTTCTTCTTCTCTAACTCTTTTTGCCGTTTTTCATACTGAAAATTCGTTTTTGCCAATTGCGCCCCCTAAATAGACTCTTGAATAGATGTATTACAGGATACAGGAGAATAATTGGGAAGATGCAGAATTCAATTTAATGGGGACGATCAACATAATTGCCAAAAAATTAACCGCGCGGATGATGCGCTGCATGCAGTGCCTTCAAACGTTCACGCGCCACATGGGTATAAATTTGGGTCGTTGATATATCGGCATGCCCCAATAGTAATTGCACTACGCGCAAATCCGCGCCGTGATTCAGCAGATGAGTAGCGAAAGCATGCCGCAAGGTATGCGGCGACAAAGGCGCATTGATGGCGGCCTTGAGTGCGTATTTCTTGATCAAGGTCCAGAACATCTGGCGCGTCATGGCGCCGCCGCGGGCCGTCACGAACAACGCATCATCCATCTGACCGTCCATGATCTGACCACGCGCATCTTTCAGGTAGCGCACGATCCAGTTCCGCGCTTCCTCGCCAAACGGCAGCAGGCGCGTTTTATTACCCTTGCCGGTAATCCGCAGCACGCCTTCGTTCATGCCGACTTCCAGCGTTTTCAACAGCACCAGCTCCGATACCCGCAAGCCGCTGGCATACATCAGCTCCAGCATGGTGCGGTCGCGCAGGCCGAGCGGCGTCGCGACATCGGGCGCTGCCAGCAACGCTTCAACCTGGGCTTCGGACAAGATCTTGGGAAAACGCGGCGCTTGCTTGGCGGAGCGCAAATGCAGGCAAGGATCGACGCTGATGCGGTTTTGCCGCAAAGCCAGCAGATAGAAACGCTTGAGTACCGCCAGACGGCGGTTCGACGAGGTCGCCTTGCTGCTTTCATGCTTAGCCAGGAAATACGCGTTCAGATCACCGGCATTGATAGCAAACAAGGTCTTGCCATCCGGTTGCTCCTGCAACCACAAGGCGAACAGCGTCATGTCGCGCCGATAGGCTTCAAGCGAATTCTTGGCAAGGCCGTCTTCCAGCCACAAGCTGTCGCAAAACTCGTCGATCGCGGTTTGATGTTCGGTGTTTAATGCCGGTTTCGCTAGTGTGTCAGCCTTGGACCGTCTCACAAGCCGACCACGCCTTCATGCTCCAGCAACCAGCGTTTGACGCGCAGATGGAAGCCATCCTCGTCATCGTGATGAGAAAAACCGCCCAGCCCTCCGGCCGCGGTCACCCGATGGCAGGGAATCACCAGCGGAAACCAGTTGGCTCCGCATGCCTGCCCAACCGCGCGCGGCGCCGACTCTATCAGTTTGGCAACCTGGCCATAAGTGAGTACTTCCCCACGCGGTATTGCGGCAATCGCCTTCCACACGCGGTGCTGAAAAGCGGTGCCTAGCGGCGCCAGGGGCAGGTCGAAGCGGAAATCGGGTTGTTCCAGATAACGACAGATCTGCCTGACTGCGCGTTCGGCCAACGCATCGGTGGCGTCTTTTTCGTGAAATGAGGGAGGTAGATAGACCAATTCCTGCAGCAAGCCGGCATCGGTGCGTATGCCCATCGCACCGAATGGCGCGGCGACTACGGCAGTGAAATGCTGCGCGGGAAGCTGGCCGCCGGCGGCGCGTTTGAGCGGGCTATCTGAGATTATGTTCATAGCGCTAGCATAAAATAAAAAAGGCGCATCTGTCGATGCGCCTCAAATTACTTCGTATGCACTCCCGGCTGTTTAGACAGCTTCATTCGGAGTGCAAGGTCTCCTCAGTATCCCCGGTATCAATACCGTTCTTATGCACCACCACCTACAATCCTGTTTATTCAACCTGGTTGGCAATCGCTTTTAACCGCTCCTGCCAGACGCTTAAAAAAATCTGAATTCTGTGCCACATAACTACTGTTTTCCGGAAACCGAAATCCGGTTCAATTTGCTGCTTTTAAGTCCTGCAATGTCAAATTGTGGTCGCACTGTAACAGGTGTTACGCAGATTTAACAAATAATTTATATGAATCATTTTGACTAAACAACATAGATTTTCACTAAACCATTATCAAATAAATACTTATTAACATCCATAAATTTCCGCGTGGAAATTTATATCGCCACCCTCCCCCTTAAAATTATGCAAGATGGTTCAGCATGTCTACAATCGAGCCAACTTTCTTACAATATCTACCACTCCATGTATATCGTCAATCTGTTGTTTCCGGATTTCTCGCTGATACTGCTGGGAGCGATCTTGCACCGCATTAGCAACTGGGGGACTGAATTCTGGACCGGGGCGGAGAAACTGGTGTATTTCCTGCTCTTCCCCGCCTTGCTCTTTTATTCCACTGCACGCACCCCGCTCAGCTTCGACACCAGCGGCAAGATGCTGATGGTCGGCATGTGCGCCCTGCTCGGCGCCGTCATGCTTACCTGGCTGGGTAAACCGTGGATCAAGGCAGCGTCAATGGATTACGAATCCGGCATGCAAACCGCCTATCGTTTCAATTCGTATATGGCATTGGCCCTGGCGGCCCGGCTGGGCGGAGAGCAAGCCACCGGCATGATGGCGATGCTGATCGGTTTTGGCGTGCCTTTATGCAACCTGGCGGCGGTCCATGCCCTGGCGCATAAAAGCGGCGGCTTGTTCAAGGAGCTCGCGCGCAATCCCTTGCTGATCGCCACCGCTTGCGGACTCTTGTATAGCCTGTCCGGCTTGCCGATGCCGGAAGTGGCGGGAGCGGTCTTGTCGCGACTCGGCAACTCCGCTCTGGCGCTGGGCCTGCTGCTGGTAGGAGCGGGCCTGCGCCTGAGCGGCGCGCATCGTGCCAAAGCGCTGACCGGGTACTTCCTGGCGATCAAGCTGCTGGCGGTGCCGACCATGGCCTGGCTGCTGGGGCAGTGGCTGGGACTGGCGCCGTCGCAACTGCAGATCGTGGTACTGTTTTGCGCCTTGCCGACCGCTTCCAGCGCCTACATCCTGGCGGCCAGGATGGGTGGTAATGGTCCGTTGGTAGCGTTCATGATTTCCGCCGGCACCATGCTGTCGGCGCTGACCTTGCCGTTCTGGCTGTGGGTCTTGCAGCACTAAACCATCATGCGCCGTGTTGCTGCAGGGCCCATGCCACATGCTCCCGCACCAGCTCGGACGGATCGTCGCTGCGCCGCTGCAAGGCGGCGATGATGTCCGGCGTACCGGCGCCGGCCGCGGCGGTATTGCCAAGGCCCACCGCCATATTGCGCAACCAGCGTTGATAGCCGATGCGGCGGATCGGACTGCCCTCCATGCGGCTATTGAACTGTTCCTCGCTCCAGCTGAATAACTCCACCAGGCTAGCCCGGTCGAGGCCATTGCGGACATCGAAATCGCCCAGCGTGGATGGCTGCGCAAACTTGTTCCACGGGCAGAATAGCTGGCAATCGTCGCAGCCGTAGACGCGGTTACCGATCAGCGGCCGCAGTTCCACCGGAATGCTGCCTTTCAATTCGATCGTCAGGTAAGAGATGCAACGGCGGGCGTCGAGCCGATACGGGCCGACGATCGCCTTGGTTGGGCAGACATCGATACAGGCGCTGCATTGCCCGCAATGCGAGCTGATGGCCTCATCGACCGGCAACGGCAGATCGGTCAGGATTTCACCGAGAAAGAAAAACGATCCGGCCTCGCGATTCAACAATAGGGTGTGCTTGCCACGCCAGCCCAGCCCGGCCTTCTGCGCCAGGGCCACTTCCATCACCGGCGCCGAATCGGTAAACACGCGATAGCCGAAATCGCCGATCTCGCCTTTTATCCGGTCCGCCAGTTGCTGCATGCGCGAACGCAGCACCTTGTGATAATCGCGTCCACGCGCATACAGCGACACCGTGGCGGTGCCGGCAGCGGCAGGCTCCAGCCGCGCTTGCTCGCGTGGCCGCCACTCGCCCTGATCATCCTGATAGGCGCGCGGCAGATAATCCATGCGCACCGCTATCGCCCGGATCGCGCCGGGCACCAGTTCCGCAGGCCGGGCGCGCTTCATTCCGTGCGCTGCCATATAATCCATCTCACCGTGATAGCCAAGCGCCAGCCATGCCTTAAAACCAGCCTCTTGCTCCGCCAGATCCACATCGCTGATGCGGATATCGGCAAAGCCAAGCTCCCGCCCCCATGCTTTGATGGTGGTGGCTAGTGCTGCTAGATTTTGTTCGGTAACTACCATGGCTGGGCGACTTGAAAGACTTGAAGCAATGACCTCGCTTCAAAAGATCTGATTTAAAAGATTTGATTTAAAAGATTTGATTTAAAAGACCTGATTTAAAAGACCTGATACGAAGGACTATGTAACGCGATGCCCCATTTTACTACCCACCTGCACGATGAAGCCGGAACCAACGCTCTGGGAGCCGCATTGGCGAGAGCCTTGCTGCCCGGGCTGACTATCCATTTGCACGGCGACCTGGGTGCGGGCAAGACCGCGCTGACCCGCGCCATGCTGCACGCTGCCGGTTATGTAGGCCACGTCAAAAGTCCTACTTACACTTTGGTGGAACCTTATACCATCCAGATAGCCCAACAGGCGGTCGAAGTGATGCATTTCGACTTGTATCGGATGGCTAGTCCGGACGAATTCCTGGAGGCGGGTTTCCGCGAATACTTCAACCAAAGCACCATCTGTATCGTCGAATGGCCGGAAAAAGCCGCTACTGCGTTGCCGCCGCCCGACATCAATGTATTACTCAGTGTTTCCCGTGTTTCCGACAAGGG
>Ga0182007_10000935_pt1 | contig 16074 bp, 16 predicted proteins | sample Sormic07211113_1_FD_123023 | JGI IMG/M metagenome (GOLD analysis project Ga0182007, IMG submission 123023) | Rhizosphere microbial communities from Sorghum bicolor, Mead, Nebraska, USA - 072115-113_1 MetaG | ecosystem: Host-associated > Plants > Roots > Rhizosphere | place: USA: Nebraska... | reverse complement strand
GGCACCAGCGACTGGATCTGGAAATACGCGCCCTTCACGTTGGTGTTGAACACGAGATCCCACATCGCTTCGTCGCTGTCGGCGAACGGCGCGAGTTTCGCGACGCCCGCGTTGACGAACACGGCGTCGAGCCGCACGCCGGCGGCGGCGAGCGCGTCGGCCAGCGCGCGGGCCGACGCGACGCTGCCGGCTTCGTTGCGAATCGCGAGCGCGCCTTCGCCGAGCGTCTGGCGGGCGGCTTCCAGCGTGCCGGCGTCGCGCCCGGTGATGATGACCCGCGCACCTTCGGCCGCGAATGCCTTGGCGGCCGCCAGGCCGATGCCGCTGTTGCCGCCCGTGACGAGGACCGTCTTTTCTTCGAAGCGTTGCATGATGTTCTCCTGTGAACCGGTGAGTTGACCGTGAACACAGGATGCGCGCGCCGCGCGGCGTTGCCGTACGACCGGTGCGACGAACATGTTCGAAAACATCGAACATGTTGGCGGCAGCGCATTCAGCCGACCACGTCGATTCCGTCAAGCAGCCGCTGCGCGAGCCGCGGCTCGCGCAATTGCTCCAGCCACCATTGCAGCGCGCGACCGTCGCGGTCGTCGTGCCACGCGACGTACAGCAGATTCGGCTCGCGCGGATCGGCCGTCTGCTTCTCGACCAGCTCGCCGCGCGCGAGCAGCGACGCGACGCGCCGGCGCGGCACCCAGCCGACGCCTAGCGCATCGCGCTGCGCGAGGATCTTCGCGCGCATCGACGGCACCGCGAGCACCGCCTGCCCGCCAAGCAGCCCATACGCGCGGCCGGCCGCGCGCCGCGACGAATCGGCGACGACGACCGATCGATGCGCACCGATCGCGTCGCGCGTCAGCACGCCGCCCACGGACGCCAGCGGATGGCGCGGCGACACCGCGAACACCCACTCCATCGCGCCGAGTTCGAACCACTTGAGGCCCGGAATCGCCGGCGGCTCGTTGGTCGCGCCGACGACGAGATCGGCGCGACCGTCGCGCAGCGCTTCCCAGGTCCCGCCGAGCACCTCGTGCGTGAAGCGCAGCGACACGCCCGAATCGAGCGCATCGAACGCGCGGACGACCGGCAGCAGCGTATCGAACTCCAGCACCTCGTCGCTGACGATCCACAGCCGGTCCTCCCAGCCGCTCGCGACCTGCCGCACGCGCTGCGTCAGCCGGGCGACGTCGAGCGCCAGCCGCGCCGCCTCGTCGGCCAGCAATTGCCCGGCCGGCGTGAGCTGCAGCCGGTACCCGCGGCGGTCGAACAGCAGCGCGTCGAAGCGCGTTTCAAGCTGGCGCGCCGCGTGCGACACAGTCGACGGCGCCTTGCCCAGCCGCGCGGCGGCGCGCGACAGGCTGCCGGTGGCGCGGATCGCGTCGAGCAGCGCCAGTTCGTCTTCGGACAGCATGAGGTCGCTCCACGGTGAGGATGTCGTGGATCGTAAGGCACTGGCGCGCCGCGGTCCAATCCGGCGATTGCGGCTGCGGTCGGCCGGCGCGATCGCCCGCCTGCGCAGACGACTCCCGGTATGCTGATCGACGCGAATTCACCTGAATCTCGAGGCGACCACTGCAATGCGCGTCGCGATCCGCATCATGTGCGCGATCACGCAGCCGCGCGGTCGCCGCCGCCGGATCTCCGTGTCCGCATTGCCCCAGCGCGCCGCTTACCGTGCAGGCCGCAGCATGATGCCCGTCAGCGCGCCCGCGATGCACAGCACGCCCACGTACAGCTCCGGCGCGTGCGGATGCGATTTCAGCAGTACCGAGACGAATACCGGCGTGAGACCGCCGAACACCGCATAGGCGACGTTGTACGAGAACGAGATACCGGAAAAGCGCACGGCTGGCGGAAATGCGTGGACCATCGCGACCGGAATCGCCGCGACCGCCCCGACGCAGAAACCGCATAGCGCGTAAAGCGGCAACAGCAACGCCGGATCGACGGCGAGTTGCGACGCCATCAGCCAGTACGATGCGCCGAGCATCAGGCAGCCGACGAAGATCGTGCGGCCGGTACCGAACCGTCCCGCGATCGAACCGGCGACGATGCATCCGATCGTCAGGCAGAACGTCGCGGCCGAATTGGCCTGCAGCGCAAGCGCGGGCGCGATGTGAAATTGCTTGGCGACGAGGGTCGGCGTCATCAGGATCACGACGACGATCGCGGCGGTGAGCGTCCACGTGAGGATCATCGATACCAGCACGGCCCGACCGTGATCGCGCAGCACGGCCTTCAGCGGCACTTCGCGGGTCAGCGACCGGCTCCGCTTCATTTCGATGAATACGGGCGTCTCGTCGAGCCAGCGTCGCAGCAACGCGGACACTATCCCGAACAGGCCGCCGACGACGAAAGGCAATCGCCACGCATAGGCGCCGATCTCCGCCGGCGAATAATGACGATTGATCGTCGACGCGATCAGCGAGCCAAGCAGGATGCCGAGCGTCAGGCCGCCGGTCAGCAGGCCGCACGCATAGCCGACATGGCGCGGCGGCACATGTTCGGACACGAACACCCACGCGCCCGGCACCTCGCCGCCTACCGCCGCCCCCTGCAACAGCCGGCACAGGAGCAGCAGCACGGGCGCGGCAATGCCGATGGACTCATAGGTCGGCAGCAGCCCCATCGCCAACGTCGGCAGCGCCATCATCATCACGCTCAACGTGAACATGCGCTTGCGGCCCACCAGATCGCCGAAATGCGCGAGCACCACGCCGCCGAGCGGGCGCGCGAGATAACCCGCCGCGAAAATGCCGAACGTCTGCAACTGGCGCAGCCAGTCGGGAATCGATGGCGGAAAGAACAATTGGCCGATGACCGCGGCGAAAAACACGTAAATCACGAAATCGTAAAATTCGAGCGCGCCACCGAGCGCGGCGAGCACGAGCGTCCGGTGATCGCGGCCGGTCAGCGGGCGATGGGATACAGCCGGAATCTGAAGCGAGTCTGGAAAGTTCATCTGGAAGAGGTCCGGGATCAGGAACCGCGCGCCAACCCGATGACGCGCTACTGATTGACAACACCCGGGCACCGCACGTCATTCCATTGCGCGTCGATTTTCCGCGGCGCCTGTTCCAGGCCGCGCTCGGCAACCTCCGTTGGCCTGCAGGCCGAGCAATGTCGGACGCCGTGTCGCGAATCCGGTGCGACGCCGGGAATAAACGGCCGCCGTCGCGTGTTCCATCGGAATGGAGGGCGCACGAGCCTGCCGCTTGCGCGCGCCTCGCCCATGCGTGACACGTTCACGCCTTCTCCTTGGAGCAATCATGCGTTTTGCGGTTCTGGGCGCCGGCGCGGTCGGCTGCTACTTCGGCGGCATGCTGGCGCTGCACGGCCACGATGTGGTTTTCATTGGTCGTCCATTGCACGTCGACGCGATTCGCGACCAGGGTCTGCGCGTCCAGACGCACACGTTCGACAGGCGCGTGCCGGCCGACGCGTCGACCGATATCGACGCCGCGGCATCGGCCGACGTGGTGTTCGTGTGCGTGAAGTCCGGCGATACCGCGCAAGCCGCGCGCACGTTGAGCCGCGTGCTGGCGCCGCAAGCGATCGTGGTCAGTCTGCAGAATGGCGTCGACAACGCAGCCGTGCTGCGCGCGGAGATCGCCGGCCCGGTCATTTGCGCGGCCGTCTACGTCGCGAGCGAGATGGCGGGCCCCGGGCATCTGCTGCATCATGGCCGCGGCGATCTCGCGATCGAAGCGTCGCCGTCCAGCGAACGGCTGGCGCAGGTGCTGCGGGCAGCGGCCATTCCGACCCGGATCGCCGACGACGTGCGCGCGGCCCTCTGGCACAAGTTCATCCTCAATTGCGCGTACAACGCGATTTCCGCCATCGTGCAGTTGCCCCTGGGCGAGATGTCGCATCGCGATGCGTTGCGCGAAACGATGCGTGCCGCCGTCGCCGAGTGCATCGCCGTCGCGGCGGCCGAAGGCGTCCATTTCGCCGACCGGCCGGCCGCGATCGTCGAGCAAATCGAAGCGACGATTCCGCCCGGCCAGTATTCGTCGACGGCGCAGGATTTGGCGCGCGGCAGACCCGGCGAGATCGATCACCTGAACGGCGCGGTCGTTCGGCGCGGGCGCGCGGCAGGCATCGACACGCCGGTCAATCGGACGCTCCATCTGCTCGTGAAGATGCTGGAAGCGAAGACGGCGGCGCGTTCGTGACGGACGGCGTTCGCGTGTGCCGCGCCGACCGTCACGGCGCGTCGAGCGGCGCCGGCCAGCCTGCGGCCGCGCCGCCGACGACGTGACGTCGGGCGTCGAACCGGCCCGCCGGCCGCGATGCCGCGCGGCCGGCGGCGGCCGTCGCGCGTCGCCGATACCAGCCGCTATTCGCGTTCGCCCGCCAGTCGCGCGAGCGCCGCGGCGATCCCCGCGCCATAGGCCGGGTCGGCCCGCGAGCAATTGTCGATGTGGCGCTGCCGGATATCCGCCGACACGCCGGCAAGCTGCCGTGCGGTGGTATCGAACAGGCACTGGCGTTGCCGCGCATCCATCAGCCGGAACAGGTCGCCCGGCTGCTGATAATGATCATCGTCGACGCGATGATCCCAATGCGCGGCCGCGCCGTTCAACTCGAGCGGCGGTTCGTCGAGCTGCGGCCGGTCCGACCACGCGCCCTTGCTGTTGGGCCAGTACGACGGCGCCGCGCCGAGATTGCCGTCGGTGCGCATCGCACCATCGCGGTGATAACTGTGGAACGGGCACTTCGGCGCGTTCACCGGGATCTGCGCGAAGTTGACGCCGAGCCGATATCGCTGCGCATCGCCGTAGGAAAACAGGCGTGCCTGCAACATCCGGTCCGGCGAGTAACCGATGCCCGGCACGACGTTCGCCGGCGAAAACGCTGCCTGCTCCGTCTCGGCGAAGAAATTGTCGGGATTGCGGTTGAGCTCGAATTCGCCGACTTCGATCAGCGGAAACTCGGCCTTCGGCCATACCTTCGTGAGATCGAACGGGTTGAACCGAAACGCTTTCGCCTGCGCGTCGGTCATCACCTGGATGTACAACGTCCAGCGCGGAAAATTGCCGGCCTCGATGCTGTCGAACAGGTCGCGCTGATGGGTTTCGCGGTCCCGGGCGATCAGCGCTTGCGCCTGCGCGTCGGTCAGGTTCTCGATGCCCTGCTGCGAGCGGTAATGGAACTTCACCCAGGTCCGCTCGTTCTCCGCATTGATCATGCTGTACGTATGGCTGCCGAACCCGTGCATGTGCCGGAACGATCGCGGAATGCCGCGCTCGCTCATGACGATCGTCACCTGGTGCAGCGCCTCGGGCAGCAGCGACCAGAAATCCCAGTTGTTTTCCGCGCTGCGCATGCCGGTGCGCGGGTCTCGCTTGACGGCATGATTGAGATCGGGAAAGCGCAATGGATCGCGAAAGAAGAACACCGGCGTATTGTTGCCGACCAGATCCCAGTTCCCTTCCTCGGTATAGAACTTCAGCGCGAAGCCGCGGATGTCACGCTCCGCATCGGCCGCGCCGCGCTCGCCGGCGACCGTCGAGAAGCGCACGAACATCGGGGTCTGCTTGCCGATTTCGGAAAAGAGCTTCGCCTTCGTGTACCGCGAAATGTCGTGCGTCACGGTGAAGGTCCCGTATGCGCCGGCGCCCTTCGCATGCATGCGGCGCTCCGGGATCACCTCGCGATCGAAGTGCGCGAGCTTTTCGATCAGCCAGACGTCCTGCAGCAACGCCGGACCGCGCGCACCGGCCGTCTGGATGTTGACGTTGTTGCTGACCGGCGCGCCGTTCGCATGGGCAATTTCGCGCGGAATCGAATGCTCTGACATGTCCTGGTTCCCCCAACGGTATGTGATTTCAGTTCATGGGCCGCGCGGTCCGCCGTCGGTGCGGGGAACGCGCGTCGTACAGGCGGCCATCCGTCAGGCCGTCCACGGACAGATTGGAAATGGACAACGTATCCGGCGTTTGTCCGGTTTGTATCGCTTTGTACCGGGTTACGTCGACAGCCGGCTGTACCACGCACGTCGAGCAGGACCGCTGCGGCACGACGCTGTGTTGCCGGATCGTTTCGACGGCGTCGCCGCTTGCCCTCACGATCGTTCGCTATCGAGGATCCGGTCGCCGAGCGCGCCGAGGTCCGCATCGCCGGGAGCGGCGATCAGCGCATACGCGATTCCCGAGCGCCGCCACGTCACGACGTCCATGTTGCCGACCTGCTGACGGTCGGGCACGGTATCGGGCCGCTCGTCCTTCATCACGCACAGCGCGACGGGCGCGCCTTGGGCGGGCAGATAGACGATCTGCACCAGCGGTTTGCGATTGAAGCTCAGGCGCTGGATGCGCTTGAACGTCAGCCCGGCCGAGCGCAGGTCCGGAATCCGTATCCCCCGTCCGTCGTCCCGGCGAATCGTGTCGATCGTCTGCGCGGCGGCCGCGACGTTCGCCGAATCGGACGCCACGGTGTCGCGCGTATAGAGCCGCTGATAATTGACGGCCGCCATGATCCACGGCGACATCCGCGCCTGCGCGGCCACCGTTGCGGGTGGCGGCGCGAAGCGCAGTACGGCGGCGCTGCAGAACGCGCCGGCGACGAATGCGACCGCGAGCCACGGCGCCATCATGCGAACGCGCAAGCGAACCGGCGTGGACTGCCGCCCGCGTACACCGGGCTGCGACGGCCCCGATATCTGCCGACGATCGCCGCCGCCGACCGGCAGCGCCGACGGCGGCGCATGCGCGTGCGCGATGTCGGCGACCGTCCGGATCAGACTCTGCGGCACCGGCAGCCAGGGGTGACGCTGAAACGCACGCTGATAGGGCAACACCGATGCTTCGAGCAAGGCCACCCGCGTCGCGATCTCGGCCGACGTTCGGATCGCCCGGTCGACTTCCTCGCGCTGGTGCGACGTGAGCGCTCCGTCCACGTATGCCATGAGCAGGACGTCGTCCATTTTCAAGCCCCCTGATCCTCACTGTTCGCCGCGCTTTTCACGGGTCGTTCGTGTCGATCGGCGAACAGCGCACCGATCGCCTGGCGAGCACGCGACAGCCGGCTCATGATCGTACCGATGGGCACGCCGAGCACGTCCGCCGCTTCGCTATAACTGAGTCCTTCCACGCTGACCAGCAACATCACCGCGCGCTGCGCTTCGGGCAGCTGCTGCACGGCCCTGACGATCTGCGCGTCCAGCGCCTGCTGCTCCAGTGTCGGTGCGGCGGGATCGGAGATGGTTTCGAGCAGGTCGTCGTCCCAGTCCATGCCCGAGCGCCGGCGCACGCTGCGCGCGCGAAGCTCGTTGAGCCAGGTGGACTGCACGATCGAGAACATCCAGCTGAGCGGTGCCGTTCCGGGCCGCAACTGATGCGCGCGTTCGAGTGCACGCACGCACGCGCACTGCACGAGATCCTCCGCGTCGTGCCGATCGCCGGAGAGGCGCAGCGCGAACGTCCAGAGGCGCGGAAGCATCGCGGGCAGCATGGCGGACAGTTCGGCCGCGGTCATCGACGTCGATCTCCGCAACGTGCAAGCCGGCCGACGCGGACAAACGGCCGTATCTGATGTGTATCCATGGGTTTAGGCGAAATTGAACGGGCAACACCCCTACAGCCCACGTAAACAGCTGGACGGCGCAGATATTCCATCCGCGGTCGCGTGTCGCCCGACAGGCCGGATCACGGGGCGCCGGCCGTACGTCGGCGGCGTGGCGCGCGATGCGCGTCAGATCACCGTGACGACCACGTCGACGTTGCCGCGTGTCGCCTTCGAATACGGGCACGTCTGGTGCGCGGCATCGACGAGCGCCTGCGCGACGTCCGCGTCGACGCCCGGCACGCTGACGTTCAGCCGGGCCTGCAGGAAGTACGCGCCGTCGGCCATGGCCAGATCGATTTCCGCATCGACGTGCGTATCGCGCGGCAGCGCAACCTTCAGCCGTTGCGCGGCCAGCCCCATCGCACCGATGAAGCATGCCGACCAGCCCGCGGCCAGCAATTGCTCGGGATTCGTGCCGGGCGCGGCCGAGCCGGGCCCGGAGAGCTTCACGTCAAGGCGGCCGTCGGCACTGCGGGCAGCGCCGTCGCGCCCGCCGGTGGTGCGAGTCTTGCCGGTGTACAGAACTTTGGTTTGCTGGCTCATGATCGGTACCGTGCTGGATAGGGGTGAATGAATGGAGAACGTATTCCGTCGTCGGGATGCATTAGAGCGCGGCCACGTATCGGTCATGTGTCCCGACGCCGGGCTATTGCAACGTCATGTATCCATTCGCGATGCGTACACATTGAGAAACGAATCCGCCACGCCGGCCACAGCCATTGCGGAAACGAAGCGGGAATAGCCCTGCGTCCTCCGGTGTTCTGTTGAGGCAGACAACCCTTCGGGAGTGAAACGGTGCAGAACCAGCAGCAGGAACTCGACGATCGTCCGGCGACCGCGCAAACACGCGTGCGGGCACTTGGCAGCACGGAACATCTGTTCTGGTTGCTGGACCGGAATCGGCCGACGCATTTCGCGATGGTCGCGGAGATCGACCGGCGGTTTGCGCCGGGTGCATGGCACGCCGCCTTTCAGGCGCTCCAGCGCAGACATCCGCTGCTGTCGACCCGTATCGCCGCCGACGCGCAGCACAATTCGGCGTTCCATTCGGTACCCGGCGCCGAGGTGCCGTTACGCGTGATCGAGCACCACGCGACGTCGTGGCAGACCGAAACGGCCCGCGAAATCGCGACGCGCTTCGACTGGGCGACAGCGCCGCTGGTGCGCGCAACGCTGTTGCAGCGCGAATCGACGTCGACGCTGATTCTGGTCGCGCATCACTCCGTCCTCGACGGCATGGGCGCCGCGTATCTGATCGACGAACTGCTGCGCACGCTGACGGGCGAGCCCGTGACGCCGCTGCCGCTCGTGCAGTCGCTCGAGACGCTGCTCGAGGCCGACCTGAACGACGCGGCCACCCTGCCCGCGCCGCTTCCGGCACCGGAGCCGAAGGCGTTCCGTCCGGACACGGCGGCGCTGCCGCACATCGACGCCGTCGCGCTTTCAGCCGAAGCCACGCGCCGCCTCGCCGCGCGCGCCCGGCAAGCGCGCACGACCGTGCATGGCGCGATTGCCGCAGCCGTTCATGAAGCGGGCCGGCGCCTGTCGAGCGACTGGGCCGCGCGCGCGTTGAGAACCGTCACGCCGATCGACGTACGCGCGCTCGCCTGCGAAGCGGGCGTCGCGAACGGCGTGTACATCACCCAGACCGTCACGATCGACGATCACCCGCGCGGGGTCGACTTGTGGGCAGCCGCCCGCAAGATCAAGCAGGACATCGCGCCGTCGCAAACGCGTGCGAGCGTCGCGGCGGAGCTGAAGGCGCTGGATACCGCGATGGCGGCCCGACCGAGCGTCGAGCACGCGGCGGGCTTCCTGTCGAACGTGCTGGCCTTCGACGTCCTGCTGTCGAACCTCGGCAATCAACCCATCGCAGCCGCGTACGACGGCGTATCGCTCGACGCGCTGTGGGGTCCGTTCGTGACATCAGGATTCGCCGACGATCAGGTCATCGGCGCCTGCACGATCGACGGCGTCCTGCGGCTCGCGCATACGAGCCATCGCGCCATCCCGGGACTGCTCGGCGAAGTCCGCACGATTCTCGAGGACGCCGCCGGCTGAAGGCCGGCGCGGCGCCGCGCCGGTTGCGCCGATTTCAGAACACCGCGACCGACACCCGCTTGCGGTGCTCGACGACGGACAGCAGCAACGCCGCCAGCCCGCATGCGGCGATGAGCGTCAGCAGCATCGTCCTGCCCAGGGTGACCAGCACCAGGCTGCCGAGCGCCGGGAATCCGAACACGCCGACGAAGTACGATGCGACGAACCACGTGAGCACCGCGCGCCGATGCCGCGCAGCGGCGCTGTTGACGGCCTGCGCCTGGACGATCGGATAGATGAGGCCGTAGCCCGTACCGAGCAGCACGGCGCTGGCCGAATGAAGGAGTGCATGGTGCGGCACGGCGAACGTCACCGCGACGCTCAGGATCATGAAGCCGAGCAGGATCTGCGTGGTCGCATCGACGCGCATCCGGATCACGAGCGCGCTGAGCAGCCAGCGGATGACGACCACCGTGGCCGAATACAGCCCGAAGAACGTTCCGGCCTTCACGCCGGTTTCCTGCGCCATCGACATCTGGAACGTCATCAGGCCCGAGAAGACGCTCGAGCCGAGCGCGATGATGGCGATCGGATAGATCGCGTGCGTGCGGGCAATCGCCATCATCTCCCGGCCCCACCGTTGCCGCACCGGCCGCGCGGCGGGCAGCGACGCCGGCGACAGCCGGCCGAAGCATTCCAGCATGACGGCGGCCATCGCGCACAATCCGCCGACGGTGCAGAACACCGTCCCCGTCGTCCAGTGCCAGTTGCGTATCGCGAGCGACGCGACGGCCGGGCCGCCGCCGACGCCCGCCATCTGAAACGACCCGAACCGCAGGAACCAGCGCTCGCGTTCGGTATCCGTGGTGCGCTCGGCAAGCATCATCGGCGCCGCGAGGTAGAACGCGCCCCAGCCGACGCCGACCAGCAATCCGGGCACGACGCTCAGTGAGCCGGCGCGGTCGATCAGCGCAAAACCCACGACGCCCGCGCCGACGACGAGCGCGGCCAGCGCAGCGGTACGTGCGGTGCCGATCGAATGGGCAAGCCATGCGACCAGCGGCACGCCGATCAACGCGCCGACCATGGCTTCGACCAGCGCGACGCCGGTATCGACGTCGCCTCCGCCCGCCGAACGAAAATGCATCGACAACAGGAACGTCGCGCCGTATCCGCATGCCGTCAACAGCGCGCCCAGCAGCACGAACGATGCGCCGCGCGCAGACATCGTGTGGGGATCGGCCATCGTGCCTCCTGTCGTTTCGAAATTCCGGCCGGATCTGGGGTCGGCGGCCAGGGTGGGTTCACGCCCTGGGACAAGCGCGCCGCGGTCCTGAACAGCGATGCGCCGACCTCACCGACGAGCCGCTCGGCCTGCCGGTCCTTCAGTCGACCGTCGCAGTCCAGGAATGCCGCGCCTGCCTTCCCGATTGGACGCCCGCCATGTATCCGGCGTGTGTCGCCGGCGTATCGAAATGTATCGGGGAAACGGACGCCCCCCAGCGATGCCTTCATGCGGGCGCGAGCGGCAGTATCACCGTCGCCTCGAGGCCGCCGGTGCTGCGATTGTTCAGTTGCAGGTCCCCCTGCATCGCCCGCGTGAGCCGGCGGGCGATCGCCAGTCCCAGCCCCGATCCCGGCGCGCGCGCCGCCGTCTGCGGCGCGCGATACCAGGGTTTGAACACCGCCTCGAGCTCCGCCGGCACGATACCTGGCCCCGAATCCAGCACGGTCAGCATCACGTGCCGCGCGTCGACGCGCACACACAGGCGGACGTCGTCCCCGTAACGCAACGCATTGTCGATCAGATTGACGAGCACGCGGCGCAGCGCGTGCGGGAACGTCACGAGAGGATGCCCGACCCGTCCGTCGAGATCGACGGTCAGGCCCGCGTCGCGATAGCTGTCGACCAGCACACCGAGCATTTCGTCCGCGTCGACACGGCGCGGCGGCTCCGGCACGCTGCATTGAAGTCGGGCGCACGCCAGGCTCGCGTCGACCAGTTCGCTCATCTCGGCAAGATCGCGCTCGATCGCGTCGCGCAGCGCACCGTCATCCATCATCCCGCTGCGCAGCATCATTCGCGTGAGCGGCGTGCGCAGGTCGTGCGCATAGGCGGCCAGCACGTGCAGCAATTCCGTCATGCGCTCCGCATGCTGACGGTGCGCGCCGTTGATCGCGCGTGCGAGTGTGGCGATCGATGGCGCGCCGCGTTCGGCCCACGTATCGGGAAGCGCCTCGATACCTTGCTTGTCGATGGCATCGGCAAGCTCGCGCACGATCGCGTCCAGCCTGAGCATCCGCAGCCACGACCACAGCGCGGTCGCGACCAGCGCGAACAGGATCGCCACGGCCGCGGCGATCAGCAGACCCTCGCTTGCCACCGGGCGCAATGCGGTCGCGAACGTCGCGCGTGCGTCGTACATGCCGGCCGCGACCAGTGGCACGCCGGCGAGGAGCAGGAGGCGCACCGACCACACGACGAGTTCGCGCGGATGCGGGAACACTGCGCGGGCGACGCCGCGCAGGCTGCGCGTGGCCCGCGATTCAAACACAGTCGCTGACGATAAGGTAGGAATGTGCTCCATCTTCGTTCTCCTGTCGCCGTCGCGGCGGACGGTACAGGACAGATGAAAACACGCGCACGGGGGCGTGCACCATCAAACGAGCGGCCATTCACCCCCTACGAAGGTTTAGGTTGCCGCCGCGGCAACCGCAACCGCCAGGCGCTCAGCCGCGCCGGAGCGCGCGGGCGAGCCACCCTTCGAGTTCTCGCGCATCGATCGGTTTTTCGAGGAGACACAGCGCGGCGCTCGCGCGCACGCGCTCGCGCTGGCGGACGGTGGCGAACGCCGTGACGAATATGGTCGGAATGCGCGCGCCGGCGGCTTCGATCCGCGACAGCACGTCGATGCCGTCCATCCCGGGCATCTGGATGTCGCAGATCAGGCAGCGCGTGCGCGCCACCCGGTCGGACACGAGGAATGCCGGCGCCGACGCGAACTCGCACGCGTCGCCGCCCAGCGCGCGCACGAAGCTTCTCACGGCGGCGCGCACGAACGGATCGTCGTCGACAATCGCTACGAGATCGGTGACTGAGAGTGAAAGAGGCATCCGCGCTTATGGCCAGGGGAACGAGCAGGCTCGCCCCACATACTGCTACACAAGTCGCCAGCATACCGTCACGCCGCCGAGCCGCCACCATATCTACGTATGGGTCGGCTTGCTCCCGACGGCGCCGCCGCTACCGCTACCGCGACGGTAATTCGATGCCGAGCGCGGTCATCTTGCGCACCAGTTCCGCGACGGAACGGCACTTCATCTTTCGCATCGCCTGGCCGCGATGGATCTTGGCCGTGATCTCGGCGATGCCCATGTTGCCGGCGACCTGCTTGTTCATCAGGCCCGTCGCGACGTGTTGCAGCACCTCCCGCTCCCGCGGCGTCAGCGATTCCCAGCATTCGCGCAGATCGCGCAGCGACTGGCTGGCCTCCAGCCGCTGCGCGTCGCGGTCGAGCGCCGCGACCACCGCATCGATCATTTCCTGATCATGAAACGGCTTCGTCAGGAAATCCATCGCGCCGGCCTTCATCGCCTTCACCGTCATCGCGATGTCGCCGTGCCCGGTCATGAAGATGATCGGCATCTGCGGGCCGCCATTCTCGACCAGCGACTTCTGGAACGCGATCCCGCTCTGCCCGCGCAATCGCACGTCGAGCACGAGGCAAGACGGCCCCGCCCCCTTCGGCGCCGCGAGAAACGCTTCGGTCGACGCAAACGCGCATACCGCCAGATCGATCGAGCGCAACAGGCTGACGAGCGCGGCACGCACGAATTCGTCGTCGTCGACGACGTAGACGACACGGCCGCTCCGATCGTCGGATGAAGTCGCCACGTTCGGCATTCTGATCTCGGGCATTGAAATATTCGCTGATGAATTTGCTGGGATGGCCGCGTGGCGGCGCGAAGGCATCTCGATGCACGCGGTGCGGCCGCCGCTCGAAGCGGGATGCCCCGTTCGCATCGTGCGGCCGGGCACGTTGCCGCGACGCATGCGGACGATGCCCCAACGATCGCCCACTCTGCCGGCATCAATGAAAACACGCGAACGCTCCGATTATTCCAGTCGCAATTCACCGATGCAACCGCGTGCGCATCGCGCTCGGCCGTTCGTCGGCTGCCCCTACGCGCCGACGCACGCGTCGGTATCCGAATGTATCGGGCTTCGAGGCGGATACATGACATTGCAAAACACCGCGCGCCGGACACATGCGAGATACCTCCCCGGCGCTCAATACACACACGGCGGAACCTGATACGAACACGACGCCGCGGGCCCAGGCAGGCTCCCGACGCCATCAGGTGACGCAAATACGTTCCGATCCATCCTTCTTCAGGAGCCCAGCATGAACACTTCGAAAATCACGCTCGCATTCGCCGCGCTCGCGCTGACTGCATCGGCCTACGCGGCGTCCCCGGCGGAAACGGTCGCCGGACATTCCGACGTGCCGGCCGCCAGCCAGTGGGCGCCGCTCGCACCGATGGCGAAGACCCGCTCGGAAGTCCGCCAGGAGCTGGTGGCGGCGCGACAGAACGGCGAGCTCGACGCGCTGAGGAAACTCTATTCCGGGCATTGAACGGCAGCCCTCGTATCGGGCCCGGCACGGGCGGGACACCTCCGGCGTCCTCGCCAGCGCCCGGGCCGTCACTGCATTTCGTCCCATGCAGGGGGCACGCCCGTCTGCCAATGAAGCCAATCGAATTTTCAACGATGCTTCCCGACATGCTGCCGCGTCTGCGGTCGTTCGCGCTGCGTCTGACCGGGAATCGACACGACGCGGACGAGCTCGTGCAGCGCGCATGCATTCGCGCGCTCGAGCGGGCTCATCAATTGCGGTCCGATACGGCGCCGGTCAGCTGGGTCTTCTCGATCGTTCATTCGATCTGGCTCAACGAGCTGCGGCGACGCAATCGTCGCGACCGCCTGCTGCTCGCGTGCAGCGACGCGCTGCTGGAAACGGTCGCCGATCCGCGCGCAGCGCCGGAGACCACCGTGGCCGTCCGCCAGATCGTCGACGTCGTCGAACGGTTGCCCGAACCGCAGCGCATCGCGTTGCTGCTAGTCAGCGTCGACGGGCTGAGCTACCGGGAAGCCGCGTACACGCTCGACATCCCCATCGGCACCGTCATGAGCCGGATATCGCGTGCGCGCAAGGCGATCCGCATCGCGCTCGGCGGCGACGCGGCGCGCACGTCGCGACACAACTTCACGGGTTCCGCGACCGGCGGCTGATGCCCGTTGCCGCGGGCAGGTCAATCGACGCGGGGGAGCATCGCTCGCGGCGCGTCGCGGCAATGCACGAACGGCGACGGAATAAACGACGTGCGTGGCGTGTTCAGTGTAGGCAATCGCATCCGCCGCGGGGGATGCGACCGGGCGCCTACTACTCGACACGAAATATGTCAGCACTTTCCAGAATGCTACTCGTCTATGACGAAACCGACGAGGCACAGGCCGCGCTCGCGCGATGTGCGGCGCTCTCGCACGCGCTGTCCGCCGCGGTCGACGTCGTGACCGTCGTGGATCCCGTGACCGCGAACGCGCAGACAGCCGGCCTGCTCACCGATCTCGCCCACCATCGCCTCGAGGAATTCGCGCGCGACGCACTTCAGCGCGCGATCGTCACACTCGCGGACGACGGCATCGACGCGCGCGGCTTCGTGCGATTCGGACGCGCGGCCGACGCCGTCGCCGCCCACGCGCTGACCACCCGTCCGGACATGGTCGTCGTCGGACATCGCGCCAGCAGCGGGTTCGCGCGCTGGTGGCGCGTGCGCCCGGTTCACTTCGATCTCGCCGAGCGCCTTCGCGGTGCGGCGCTGATCGTCGTGACGGTCCCGTCCGCCTAGCGCCGCCGCTCGCACCGCGCGCATCACGCGTCCGGCTCGATCGCGTCGGGCACCGATACGCCGGCGCGCGACTGAATGGTTGCCGCGAGAATCATGCGTTGCCGGTTGGCGGGCAGGCAAACGTCGCTCGAGCGCGGACGGAACACGCGATCCCCCCGCGCGATCGCGCTTCCCGTCAACGCGCAGACCGCCGGCTCGCGTGCGCGGCTGCGGCACCAGATCTGCTCGGTATACCGTCCCGAACGCGAGTCGCTCCATGACACGCTGATCATCGACGACGACAGGCACTCGATCACCTCGATCGCGTAAAGCGAGTCTTCACGCGCGAGCGTGTCGTTGTCGTCGCACCGGCGCCGGCCGAAGCGGCGCGACTTGTATCGCGTGCGCTGCGCTTGCCGGCAAACATCGCGTTGCTCCAGCGAAGGATCGAGGACATTGATCAACGTGCGAATCATGATGTCCGCTTCGGGCAGTGTCGCCATCATCGTTTCTCCCATCCGGTCGTGTCGGTCGTGTGAAAGCGGACGCACGCGAGCGCCACGGCGCGGCCATCCG